>Ga0181531_10000671_pt1 | contig 22588 bp, 29 predicted proteins | sample PEATcosm2014_Bin_38_FD_119743 | JGI IMG/M metagenome (GOLD analysis project Ga0181531, IMG submission 119743) | Peatland microbial communities from MTU Mesocosm Facility, Houghton, MI, USA - PEATcosm2014_Bin11_10_metaG | ecosystem: Environmental > Terrestrial > Soil > Wetlands > Peat | place...
ATAGAGCTAAGTATCTTATCTACTTCCTCATTGCTTCTAAAGGTAGGGCCATGAGTCCTACGTACTCTGACAGGTTGCCAGCCATCCTCATATGTAATCATTACATCTTCCTCACTTCTCCAGAGAACCCCAGTTTTGTGCCTTAGCCCCAGATGCTATCAGTGGTACTCTCAATGGGGCACAAGTCTCAAACCTGTACTTCACAACCTCTATCAGCTCATCGGCTACATCTTCCCGGCATTCAAACAGCAACTCATCATGTACCTGTAGCAGCGGGTGTACTACGTCCAGCATGTTACTCTGTTCTAGGTCATCCCATACTGCTGCCATCGTCAGCTTGATAGTCCCCTGTGCCCCGGACTGATATGGGAAGTTGCCTACCTCCCGCAATGCTGCCCCCACTACCCACGGGTGTATACTCCGCACAGCAGCCACTTGCAGGATGCGTCCCCACATATCGTAGGTGTACCCAAGCCTTCTGGCTATCCTGTGGTAGCGTCTGCGATCCTCCAATATGCCAGGGTACTTCATGTAGAAAGCATTGATAAGGTCTTGGCACTTATCCTCAGTCCACCCATAGCCGGGGGGCATCTGCTCTAGTAAGCCCTTGGCTGTCACATCATAGATGGAAGCCAGGATGCAAGTCTTAGCCGGGTACCTGTGGTTCATCTTATCCACACCGGGGTAGTGCCAGCCCTTGTCATCCCTGAATCTGCTATCCTTAAGCTTGAATGCGGTGATAGCGAAGTCAGAATATATATCCTCTTCATTGAAGTAGACTCGTATTAGGGCCGGGTCTCCCGAGCTGTGGGCCGCGAGTCTAACCTCGATTTGGGATTCGTCAACCGTGACCAATACCCAGCCTTCAGCAGCCACGAACCCTTTACGCACGTCCCTACCTCTTTTAGTACGTGTGGGCATAGCAAGCAGGTTTGGTTGCTTGCAACTGAGTCTACCAGATGGAACGCGGGTGGTTGAGAAGTTTGGATACATTCTTGGCAGACCATTAGGAGCACGTCTGACAAGTTTAGGTATAGGTACCACATAGGTTCCGAGGAGCTTGCTGTACTCTTTGTAGGAAAGAATGAGTGGAACCACTGGATGATCGTGTTGAATAGCCGTGAGCACTTCATCTTCGACACTCTCCCTATCTCCCGACCGGGTAAGTTTGAATCGAGCTTGCTTTAGCTTGAGTCTCTTGAACAGTAAGTCTGATACTTGGTCTCCAGAGTCTAGGTTAATGTAGTGGCCAGTCAGGGTATGGACTTCCTCTGTGATGCGGTCCATATCTTCTACTAGGTTAGTCTCCATCTTGGCGAAGTGGTCTAGGTCTACCTGTAGGCCAGTCTTAGCCATAGACAGGATCATAGGCATAGCCCCAGCATCTATCTTCTGTACGTTATGCACAGAAGGGCCAGAGCCTAGTAGCCGCACGCCATTGTAGAGCCTAGTCATCCCAGTGCTCACTCAGCTTACGCCTAACCTGCCTAGTCATCCCCTGCAATACAGGCCACAGTCTCATTGTGGCGTCCGCGTCCCTACAGGCATAGTGTATGGTCTTGTCCATCGGCACATGTCGTATATCCTTCCCCGGCCACTCGCCACACACTGTCTCAATTTGAGACGAATCATCTTTCCAGTTGTCCCATGCTTGGAATACATCCTTAGGATGCTTCTGGTAATCGGTTAGGAACCTCTTGAGCTTAGTGCTCATGCTCTGGGGCTTGTATAGCTTCCATTGCCCTTGAGGATCACGCACAGTCTGCTCCTCAGGCTTAGGCCACTCATGGTTGACAGCCTCTCGCAGATAACTAAGGCAAAGGGGAGTAGAGTAGGGAGTCACTAGGTCATCGAAGTCTTGCATCTGCATCCCTAGCAGCCTATAGGCTAGTGCCTTGAGTCCCTGTGGTAAGTTGCCCAAGTGGTAGGCTCTCACCATTGTATCCACTATCCTCTTGGCGGGGAACCTGAGTCCCATCTTCTCTACTACCCCAGAATCGAATAGCCAGTTATGGAATAGGATAGGTCCTTCCCACCTGTCCAGCATACATTGGAATACCTCTAGGGCATCCTTATCGTCGGCCCGTATCAATCGGCCAGTTCCCGGCCATCTCGAATAGCTCAAGCAGAATGGCTCACGTTTGCGGGTAACTTCTGTGTCACAAGCTAGGGGCTGAGTGTAATCATTACATTCGAGGTAGTCCGTTAATAGCTCATCTGCCCCTATCTCTTGGTAGTCTGTTATGGGGTGTTGGTCTACTGGCAATCTGAGCTTACCCTTGAGGTACTTCCCTAGCCTAACCCAGTCATTACGGATCATGAGCATTTTCTTTGGCTCATGGAGTCCCCCGGCTGGGTGGTACATGGGGAACACTGTACCCCAACTAGTCTGTAGAGGGATGCCGTGCTGTAGCTCTAGGTTGATGTCGGGGTCTATGGCGTAGCAGGCTAGTACTCCCATAGGGACTATTACTCTCGGATGTAGAGATTCAAGCCGTACATGGAGGCCATGACTGCTACAGCATTGTAGTAGTTCTCTGTCTTTGTAGCGAGATAAATCAAGTCTGTGCTGGGGTCTATCAGGCAAGCATTGAATTGAGTTATCAAAATATACGGATGCTCGTCTGCATCCGGCAAGAGGTAGATAGTGCTCATTAACCTCACGGCCAGTTTTACCAACAAACGGAACTTTGTCCCTATCTTCATCTTTTCCAGGGGCTTCACCGATGAATACACATTCAGCTCCTTCTGGCCCCGATGGGGGCACCACATTGGACTTACCCGGACATAGGGCGCAACGATCCATCACTCAGTCTCATGTATCTGCTTAATCACTGACCGTGCCAGTTTGGCCCCTACCCCATCAATCTTAATCCAATCACTCTCATCTGAGCTAGCCAGCTCATAGGGTGTGCGGAATAGCTTCTCAGCTTCCATCCCATGCTTAACGCCTATGCCGTCCAGCTCTGATGCCCACCTTCTTACCAGTGATGGCCTGCCATTGAGTGATGGCATGTTGAGCTTCTGTGTTTCGAGTAAACTGGTATGGTCCTCCCATCGTTTCTGGAAGTAGTGGTAGCACTCAAGGATATTGTAGGCTGTATGCTCCATATCCCGTGTAATGATTACACCAGTGCCAGCCACTTGCAGGGTCAAAAGGAACCTGAACAGCTTGGAGTAGCGGGTCATCTGGGTACGGTATCTGAATGGACGCCACTCAAGGGTACGGATACACTCCATCAGGTAGCCTGTGGTTGAATCGGGTTTCCACACACCCTCAACCATGACAATACTGTAGCCATACATGGCCTTCATACCGGGCCGTTGGTGGGCAGCATACCTTGCGTCATCAATGCAGTTGAGCATATCGGATAGAGTCTTACGCTCAATCCCCACACATATCCCACCCTGAGGACCATGACCCTCAAAGCAGGCGTCCCCATACTCTAGGGTGTCTCTCTCTATCTTCACGTTCACACTGATACGTTGTAGATAGGGGATCAGCTCTTTGCTGCCTGTACGTCCGTCAACTAGGATCATGGCAGTTCTCTCTCCAGTAGAGTTACAGCGAAGCCTGAAAGCTCCCGCACACAGACAATGCAGACTACTCTCCAACCATCCTCAGAGTACCTATTCAGTTGGTCTAGGTCTTCCAAGTCAAGCTCCAATTTGATGTATTCATACCTTTTCATCATGGTATGCTCCTATCCGGCTGGCATACAACACAAGTCTTGTAGTGGTAGAGGGTAGCCCCTATGATAACCTTACCCTTAGTCTCCTCTGCATACATCAGGGCATGGCCCTTGGTCTTCAGCTCTTTATACAGTTCATAGAGCTTATTGCTCTCTTCTGTCCCATCCACATGTACGTAACTCTGTTCCATCAGCCTATTCAGCATAGCCCCATTCCCTCGCTGGTATGTGCGGATATATCGTTTCCATGAGTGACCGGAAGTTACAATCCGGCCCCCATAGCTCCATGCCCTGTAGGGTAGTGTCACTCTTACAGCGCATGATCCTCAATCCAAACTGGTTGGTCTCAGGGTTATGCAGGTGCCTCAGGTGTAGCTGGTAGAGGTACTCGTGGTCTGCAAACCCTTGACGCTTGGCCTTGCCAGTCTTGATCTGTTTATTCTTGTCCTCAGCAGAAGTCTCGTACTCATCCTTCAGCTTGTTAGTGCTAATCACTATCTTACCGGAGTCAAAGGCGCGGGCAATCATGGCTCGCCTAGCAGCATTGACCGCTGTGTACCGTATAGCTGGTACCTGTTCGAGCTTCCCAAACTCTGCTAGACGCTGTAGTTCCCAGGAGTCTGAGTCCCCGTCCAATATCACTGTGCGGGCATCCGGGTTAGCCAGAGCCTTCTTATACTCAGCATAGAACTGTCTCCAGTACTCCAGGTACTCTGGCTGTGCTGCTTGAGTGGCAAGGGGGATATGGATAACCTTGAAAGCGAAGTCATCCCGGCGAGTCTTAGGAGGGTTAGGATTATCAAATACCCCGTCGAACCCACGATCTAAACAGATGACAATACCAGGCCCAGGGGCAGACAGGGCAAACTCTGTCTTGCCAGTGTTGCTCCACCCATCGGTGCCGATGAGGATATGGCGCTGCTTGCTCCTCACTTGGTTAATGGGAAAGAAGCCATCCCGTGCGAAGCTGGCAGGCAGGCTCAATTTGGTCTCCCGGTAGTGCTAATATGGATGAGGTAGTCTATGTACATCAGGAAGCCGGGAGCGAACGGGACAGCATCACCGAATACGCTATGGTGAGTATGTTCCAACTCTACGGCCAGCCTGCATAGCTTGCCCATTCTCTCACCCTGTTGCTTTATGTAGTCCATCGGAGCTTCCGTTATAGACTCATCACTCAACAACTCATAGGTTAAAACATCTGTGAGGTACATCACCCCTCCCGGTATTCCTTGTACTCTTTCAACATGGCCCAGTTTTCATCTATCTCTTTCTGGGTAAACTCTAACGTCCATTCCCTCACTAGGGGGCGTATCGGCATCTTGTAGTCCCCGCACAAGAATAGGACGTGTAGATTTGCATAGAGGGTCTTCATCCCTTTGCAGTAGGCTTTTATCTGGGTTAGCCACAACCATTGGCCACTCATATCCCCTACAGTATTGATGCTCTTGTAGGTGGCTTTTACCTCATGGACCCGTGTAATCATTACACGCGGGTAGGGTAGCCATTCCCTAGAAACCCCATCGGGACTCATGTAGATGCCATCAACACACTTCTCGCCGGGGTGTTTGGTTACTTTGTCCTTGAGGAACACACCCAAGTAGTACTCTTCCCACGCTAGCCCAATAGTCATACGGAGGATAGCTACCGGGTCTGTGATGATCCTTGAGTCTGCCATGCTAGGCTCATCCACACTGTCAGGCTTGAGTACCCCCGTGTGGATGGCTATGGACCGGATGATGCCTGAGACATGGATACCCTTACCCCTAGGAACGGAGGGGGGCGGAATGGCTAGCTGTACGTCATGGGGTGTGGCTATCATCCCGCCCTTTCCTTTCTACGCGGGGACTACGTTTGTCCCTGAGACTTTATATCCCAAGGGAGCAAGGATTGAACTAAGGGCTACCTCTGAACCAAAGTAGGCATTGAGTACCCGTTGGACTACCTCGGGAGAATGGCTGCCACTCAGAGTCTTGAAGGTGCTGGTACGCAGCATCAGCTTTCCAATGCTATTGGAATGCTTGGGGTCCATAAGGACAGTCGATACACCCTTGATAGCGATTGTTTCATCGTCATCACTTGCAGCCACAGATTGGGTAGGTGCAGTCTTTGTAGCCGTGGATGCAGGCTTGGCTATGTGCTGTACCTTCCCGTTTGGCTTGGCTGCTGTCTCGGTAGGGACACCACCAGTACCCTCCCAAGGCTTACCGTCATCCTTGATCTCAGTGACAACGGCAATCGTCTTGGGACCCTGTGTCTCCCCTGCTTCCCCAGTCTTGGCTTGGAACCCTTTGCGTTCTTCTGGCTCCGGGACATTGGCCATGTGAACATGGATGCCCTCAAGAACGGACAGGTCATCGTTGAGGATACCTTGCGGGAGTCCACTGTCATACAGGGACTTCACAAGGAAGGCCCAGTTGGTGGAAGCATTCGGCGGGGTGCCGGGTCCCCCAGGAACAGGGACTAGCCCCTTGCCAGTTTCCGGGTTAGGCTGCCATGACTGGTGAGCATTGGTGCCCAGAGAATAGTGCTGCTCTCTGGCTTCCCCACCACCCAAGGGAACCATTGTGATCTTGCAAGCCAACTTAGCAGGTCCTACCTTAGTGCCATCCTGCTTGGTCGGTTGGAACATCTCCAGGGTCAGGTCAGTCCAGCAGTAGTCCCCTTCTGGGAGACCCCCACCGCTACTATACCCTTCCATGTTGCCGAAATTGAATCCCCCGCCTGAGGCGGGTGCTGCTTTCTTGATTGGTGCCATTCTGTTGTTCTCCTCTATTGAATTTTACTACTGGGAACTAGAAGCCAAGTGGCCGTGGGTCACACTTGTCACGGGAAGCCAAGACAACTTCCACAATTTCCACAAATGCTTTATTCTTGTCACAGAACTCAATGCTGTTGCAAACTTTCGTCAGCTCTCTCTCAAGCTCCCGCCTACGCTTATGTAAGCGGGATAATAGGTCAAACTGAACCCCATGCCCTGCTTCCTGAGTTCTGGGTCCAGCCTGAGCCTGATTGAGATTGTCATAATCACTCATATTTCATCTCCTCTCAAATGTAATCATTACACTTTCCATTACCCGTGTCTTAGCCTAAATCGTGGATCACGGTCTCTGTTCTCGTAAGTGCTTTTCAGCACTTCCATAGTACGAAAACAAATCGGTTTATGCTGACGCTGCCATCGCAGCATATCAAGATAGCCAGGATGAGCCTTATCCCATTCCTCAGACCCGGCCCAGAACTCCTGAGCGGTAGGATTCTCCATAAGCATCCCACCACAATTGGGGCAGCATGGCATGCGGAATGTGGAGGTTCGTTTAGGTTGGGCTTTCCAATATGGATGATCCTGAGTATTGCTGACTTCCTGAATAGGGCCAAACCACGTACAGTTAACCCCATAGCAGAAACGGGTATCCTCACTCATAAAGCCTCCGGTGGTGGTGGGACCGTGTTGACCATACGAAAGTGACTGTGGAAACTCTTCGGAGCAAGGTGCCTGTATCGGGGCAGGAACCATTGCAGGTGGTCATCGCTGATAAACCCCTCGCACCTGTCATCCTTGCTTCTCATACCCCGGCCAAAGAACTGAACTAGGGTTTGCATAGCACCATAAGGACCATACTCCCTGTCATCAGCCTGTCTTGCCTGCTGTATCTTAGCTCTGCCATCCGGGAATGGAACCTTACAAATGAACTGCCACTCACATTGCCTACCGGGGAAGTCATACCCAGTACTAACGCTGGGACTGATAAGGACAGTGCCGGGGCCAGCATTACGGAATGACTCCAAGACAAGGGAGATGTTCTCCCCTCTCTGATTGGTCATCATCCTGCCAGCATGACGGCTAACTCTCAACACTTCATCCCTGCGGGCAAAGCTGATAGGGTCTATGATACCCTTACGATCCGCACGGCGGGACATGATTTGGTCTAGCCTGACCCATAGCTGCGCTAAGCTCCCGGCCTTAACATCTACCCGCATGGTGGGTATGTAGTAGATAGGGCATCGGCTAGAGTCGAAGTCGCTATCAAACTCGTGGAAGTCGTACCTGTCCTTGGCTAGACCTAGCATCTGCATGGTCTTGGGCCTAAGGGTAGCACTCACGATGATAACTCGCGGCTTCCCCAGGAACAGTACCCCCTCTGCATACTGTCCTAACCGGACGGCATCGAACTGGAACCCTCTATCTGTTTCCTCGACTACCCAGTTATCGTGCCGTCCGGTAGCAATGACTGCAAGCCTCTTTACCAGCCTCTTGAGGTGTAGGAACTGTTTAATCCACGATGTCTTAGGGGCCAGCTCTGTGTTAAGGTGCTGGGTCCAATCCCGCATCTTATCCTCTGCTACGATCTTGGCATTGCAGGCCCAGCCCTTCCATGACCCAAACTCGCTAGGCCGCATCGGGTAGGGTAGTTCTAGTACCTTCTCCACATCATCAGGGGTAATGACGAACTGCATAGCCCGCGCTAGTGCATCAGGGGCATCATGGCCCTCATCCAACACCACTTGGTCAAAGTGGTTCAACCAGCTATCCGTGGTATGGCTACAGCTAATCCACTTATCGTAGTTGGTGACTACCAGAGGGGATGAGGCAGCCCTCATCTCAGCCTGACTCGATGGGCAGTTGATAGTCCCCTTATATGGGCAGCGGGCAGCATACCCTTCTTGGCAGCTATAGTCATCCCGCAGGTTGCATTGATAGTTGCCCCGGCCCCGTATGTCTACCATGCCGCAAGCCGAGTAGTCATCCATAAGCTGACTCTGTAGGCCCTTGGAGTTAGTGACGATACAGGTAGGTTTCTTGCTCAATAGAGCATACGCTACATAGGCCGGGGACTTCCCAAACCCGGTAGGGGCTGAGAGGGAAACGAACCTCTTCTCAGATGTAATCATTACATCAATGGCGTGTTCCTGATTGGAGCGCCAAGAGGTGAACTTTTCAGGGAGTCCACACTGATCCGGGTTGGGTATCTTAGTCATACTTCAACCGATAATGGCGTTGCGCCTTCTCTGATGGTAAACACTCGACGGTCAATCACTGTGCAGTCACAATCCTCTTCGTGGCATCGCATGGTGCGGTCATTTCCACGCATACTATGCTTGGTCAGGGTGTGACCGCATTTGCCACAGATAAGATCATCGGAGTCGTAACACTTTCTCATGAGGATAGAGGTTACACACCCGGTGAAACCTTGTCAACACTTATTTTAGCTTTGGCCAATCTTTTTTGCTTGCTCAGATTCTCCCGGTAGCGGGTGAGGTGGGGGGCAGCGTGTTTATGTATAGCGTCCAGCCCATTGATAAAGTAGCTCAGGTTCATATCCAGAGCCAGAGCTATCAGCTTGGCTACTCGGATTGAAGGGTAACGTTGCCCGGAGAAGATGTAAGAGAGGTAGGACTTGCTGATGTTGGTGTAGAGGGAGATGACACTGATGTTTATGTACTTACCAAGGAACAGGACAGACTGAGAGGTGGGCTTTCTTTCTATACACTTGTTGGGAGTGGAGGATCTCACACAGAGGAGGCTATCACAAGGGGTGAAACCTGTCAATAGTGAATACAAAAAAAGAATGAGGCTAGGCCCTGGAGGGTAAGCCTAGCCTCATATCCCATTGCGACGGCGAGGAGTTGACCGGAATGGAACCTTGCTAGAAGTAGACGATTAGTCCACTCTGAACTTGTTGGTTCCTTGAAACAAGCCCATTGCCCGCTGGGGTATGGAACACATATTGATACCCCAGTATTTGTACGGCTGCACTTGTGCCGGGGATCGGGTAACTCAGTGATGCCCCAACAGTCCCAGCTATGTCACTCTTGGTGGTAGACCAACGGCCAGCCCCACCAGAGAACGTGACATTGATATCATCGCTGCTGAACAGTAGCTTACCAGCAAGCGTCTTACCAAGCAAGGCACTAAGGGGGCGGGTGTAACTGGCGACGGCCATATTCCCTGTTGCGTTGAGTGACGGGATGCTGAAGTGTTCATAGGTCACAGCTACATCTGTGGTGATCTGGAGTCCCGTGTAGGCTACACTGCCAGCTTGTGACCCGTTGCCAGCATTGAACCCGATTGCAGACCCGCCCGCAACGAAATGGAACGTCGGTGGTGCCGCCACATTACTCTGAGCATAAGATGGAACAGCAAGAAACGAGAGTACCACTAGTACTAGGAGTACTGATACAGCCTTGATGCGTGTAATCATTACATTCTCCTCTACTTGATTTTTACCACACTGCATCCCTTACGGAATGTGAGCAGTAAACCTTTGCACAGGTAGCTGCCATCCTTCTGCTGCTCGCAGTGGGTATGGTCACTCAACTCTACCCGTGTTATGCACTCTCGGGGGACTAGGACCATAGCTACCCGCTTATGGGCTGTACATCCCCCTAGAGCCATAACTGCTATGAGCCAGAACCTTCTCAAGAATCAACTCCCGTTAATCTTGATCTTGGACACCCGCAGTCCTGCTGTGGTGAGGGGAATCCTGTCTCCATCCTGATCACATTCCCCGTGGGAATGAAGAGGATGTTCCTGTAGAGAAGCATTCACCTTTAGGTCCCTAGTGGCTATGGCTTGCGCCACTTTATTAGCCTGATCTTCTCTCTGTTTCTTCTCTACCCTATACTTCCAGTAAATACCTGCAAGTACAGCTATAGCTGAGACGAACGACTCCCCCGTCCATTGCATACTGGACTCTCCCTGTTTATGATTTTAGTGCTGGTGCAGATGAAGCCGAAAGCGGAGACTTGATGTAGAAGGTTACTATGGTTGCAACCAGCCCAAACCAGAAAGAGTACTGCGGGTGATTGGTTACAAAGTTGAGAACAGTCGGCTTAGCATAGGCCCATACCGCTGTGCTTAATGCTAGGACTGTTACCCAGTGAGACTGGAGATACCCAACTGCCTGTTTAACGTAATTCACATTTTCCCCCTTTTTCAGAGTGTAATGATTACATCCAACTACGCTTCCAAACTGGCTTGTTGCACGTTGTCATGGTTGGAGGTCGGGTCTGCTATCTGCTGGAGAGTAGTAGACTCTGGGACCCCTAGGGACATGGCAACATTCTTGGCCCAGTTAGGGTCCCCGTTGGCGTACTTAACCCCCACTTGCTGGAGGGTGTCTGTGAGCTTGTAGACGTGGGATCGGCCATTGAGCATGAGTGAACACTCTTGGCATAAGGCTTGCTCACCGTCCTGTGGGTACTGGAAGATGAGAACCCCATCCCTGTTGGCTGTTCCTAGGGTGGGGAACCCGAAGGCATAGGTCAAGTCGCCGGGATTGTTCCAAGCAGCACGGCTACCCTCTGCGATGGTGATAGCCTTCGCCAACCTGAGGACGGCGGGGGGCCAGTTGGGGGTTGTGGGGGCCATAAAGCTCTCCTGTTGTTCATAATTCGATTATAGCACAGAATGAAAAGGTTGTCAAGTGTTATTATTGAATCTTCTTAAGGTCATTCATGGCCTGAACCAGCATACTATCCCGTTCCTTTTGGGCTGCTCTATCCCCGGCATTAGCTGCGGCATCTAGCTTTCTAAACCTAGCATACAGCTCACTGTCTTGAGCAATAAAGCGACGGGCATCACCTTCTTCAATTCCACTAGGCTTCCCGGCTTGGGCAATCTTTGTGTCTTGGGCTAGCTTCTCACCGGGAGTGAGCTGTCCCGGAGGGGTAGTGTCTATAGCATTCTGGTAGTCCTGCATAGCCTGAGTACGGCGCTCTACGCCAGTGGGGGATGTACCGGGAGTGAATCGCTTCTCCTCCCCACCGGGGAACCTCTGTGGGCCTACAGGTACTTTGGTCCCCTGTACCCCGGTATCGGGGGCAATAATGCGGGACCGTCCTCCCTTTTCTGGGGCTTCCATATTCCGCAGAGCCTCACCAGTAGGGTCAAACCTAGTCACCTCTCTGGGGTTGTACACTACCCTATCAGTGTCTACATCCCCCATAATGTAGCGGCTATTGGGGGGAGGCTCTATGCCCCTTCTGCCTAGGGTCATAATAGCCTCGCGGCTACCCTTCCTAGCCAAGTTGTAGGCACTCTCATTAGTGAAGCGGGCAGCACTACCCTCATTACCTACCCTTCCTTGGGGTCCAGCCCCCCCAGTACCCGGTTGGAATATCTTGGGACCTACAGCCTCAGGTTTAGGCACAGAGGATGGTCCCGTATATGGACCTGGACCCTCTGATACCGGGAACACTTCAGGAGGAGGTGCAGGCTCTCTATTCATTCCCCCAAAGAATCCTCCAGCCAACCCTCCCAGAGTAGAGCCAATCCTACCGCCTGTCTCTGCTCCCTCTTTGCCAAACATACCACCAATCTGTCTCCCACCATACCCACCAGCAGCAGCCCCTCCAGCAGCGCCCACTACTGTCTTAGCTACAGGTTTGGCTATAGCACTGAGAGTAGGCCCTAGCCCTTTCTCAGCTACAGATGCCCCAATACCCAATACCGGGAGTATACCCATTGCCGCACTAGTCACGGGAGTAGGAGATTGTGAGGCTCGATTCTCAGCAGCACCAAGACGTACTTGGTTAGCCGTATGCTCATCGGCTGCCTTGTCTATCACATTAGGGGGTTTATTGTAGATGGGCTGACCGTGAGCATCCGTCCCTACCCACTGATTAGGGGTGAATAGACTATGAGACTGCTGGAGGGCATAGTTCTCCATACCGTGCCCAGTCTTGGGATCAGGGGCAGCATTGGGGGGAGTGACACTCCACTCATCATCCCCCCCAGCCTTCTTAGGGGGAGGCTTTACATCCCACTCATCATCTACTACTGGCGTGGCGGCGTTGTCTGTTGCCATTTTCCCTTTGTCCAAGTCTGCACTTCACCAGTGCGCTTATTGGTACGGATGGTGCCCTCTTCGTGTTGCTCTCCTCCTCCAGCTCCCCCACCTCCCGTATTCCCCTTATGGGCCATATTAGTAAATGCTTGTGGAGTCTTGAGTAACCCCTGAATAGTGGCGATAGTAGAGTCCGGGTCCTTAGCCAATCCCCCGATTAGATGCTCAAAGGACTCCATTGCATTACTGGACCTGAAAGCATGTAGGGCAGGTTGCATAGCCGCCAAGCTCATCAGCTCCCCCATCATCTGAGAGGCTACCGGGTCCGATACCGGGGTGCCTGCAAGCCATTGCTTATAGTAAGATGAGAGCTGACCCAGTATCTCACGGTGAGCGTTAATGTCGGCAATGACCTTGGGTGCCAAGTCCTCAATAGCCCCAGCTTGGAATATCTGGTGAGCGGCTTGTCCAGTGGGGGCAGCTCCCATATCCCTATCGAATCGCTGGGTCTGAGGATTGAACTGGAACCTATGCATCACATTGTCATCCCCTAACAGTTCCACATTATGGGTCTGTGGGGCTGTGGTAGCATAGTTAGGGGGGGCTTCCCCACGATCAATAGAGTACTCCTTAGTCTGTGGGTTACGCTCCATAATGTGTGGTTTGCCATTCATCATGGCTACCACATGGGGCTGAGGCTTGGCTCCAGCAATGTCTGCCCGAGTCTGATTAGTGTCTTCCGCAATGTTCTCACGGGTCTGGTTGGTAGCAGCAGTGCGCTGGCCTGCCCCTTGGGTAGTTATTAAGGCTCTGACATCAGCACCTAACTGAGACTGGGGGATTGAGATTTGACGGCCATCGGGAAGTGTAATCATTACATTCTGCATACCCGCTTTAGAGGCTTCTGTGGCTTGATTCTCTTTAGCGGTGCGAGCCTGTGTCTCCTCTAGGCTAGCATTAGCCTGTCTTTCGCGCTCACCACCCTCAATCTGCTTCTCCTCAGCCTGAGCCTGTGTTTCTGCTTTATCCAAGCGGGAGTTATACCCTAGGGTGCCAAACCCACCCATTGACTCGATAGCCCTACCGGGACCTGTGACCCGGCCCAGAATGTCAAGGAACTTGTTGAACCCGTGATACTCTGGGGGACCCTGTGCAGCCAATGCCGCAGCTCTATCTCCAGCAGGCCGGGGAGCAGCAGGGGGGTTAATAGGACTCCCTATGGCAGACTGACCCACAGGGCCAGTGTTCATGGGGGCATCCGGCATGATGGGGGCTACAGCCGGGGTCTGCTGTTGGGGCTGTGAGATGATGGGGCTAACATCTTGGAACTTGGGAGGGGCAGTAGACACCCCAGAAGCTACACCCGTAGTGGGGGCAATGGGAGTCCCAATAGACTGAGGCTGAGGGGACCCTTGCGGTTGAGGCTTAGGTTTCTTATCCTCTTGGTCTTCTAGCTCATCATCTTCTAGGTCAACGGCCATATTCCGCCTTCCTCAACATGAACTCGAATGCAGGCTTTAGCATGGACACAGACAAATTGCTCTTAGCCAGTACCCGGCCAGTCTTAGAATAGAGCCAACCAATAGTCGGGTAGTTGGAGTAGAGCCATTCCCTGACCAACTGAGTACGGGGGTCAAACCACCCCCACAGTTTAGCAGCTATCCAGCATCCTTTACTAGGCGCACCAGCTACACCATTGACCGCACTGAGAATGCCAGTAAGATTCTGTACCCACCCAGGACCCGCAGCAGTCTGTGCGTTAATGTCTCCAGTCTGTACACCCTCATTAGCAGTCTGAGCACCAATATTGGTCCCATAGAGACTGTTGAGAAGGTTTAGGCCAGACATGCGTTGCTGGTTAGCAAAGTCGGCATTCTGTATCTGGATATTCCCGGCTTCCTGACCCCCAGCTATACCCTTGTTCTGTGCTAGGGTATCCAGTTGGCCAGCAGTCCCCGCCGTGTTACCAGTACGGGCAGCCTGCCTGTTAATCTGCCCAGCAGCCCCACCAAAGGCGGCATTGACCCCGCCCATGCCAGCATTGGTGATGGATGATAGGGTATTCGGGTCAAACCCCTGAGAATTAACAAGAGCCTGCCCTTGGAGATTTAGAGGGTTGAACAGGAAGTTAGCATTACTGCCATACTGAGCAGCATTCGTTCCTGCTGTAGTCTGTGCTTGTTTGGCTTCATTTGTTGCTGAACGGCTCATAGTACCGCCTTCCAGTAGGAGTGCCAAGATGGTTTATTTCGATTCCAGCCCATTCTCTCCAGCCGTCTCCTGAATGTCTTCTCGATACTGGGGGGTATGAAGGCTACAGCCTCTAATACCCCTTTCTGTCTAGCATCCTCATTGCACACAGCATCAATTCCCTGTAGGGCACTCATACGCCAAGCCGGGGTGCGCCAATTCGGGTCACAGATGAGGTAGGCTTCAGCCGTCAGTTTCAACAGGCTAACCATTCCCACCCCATCCTCACTATCCACAACCCTGCGGGAGAAGAACGTATCCATAGGGGGAAGAGAGTAGTTCAGCCCGGACTTCTCGTGCATCTCTTTGATGCGGTCAAAGTCCTGCTCTTTATACTGACGGACTATCACTTAGGGCTTACCTTGTTCCCCTGAACAGGGGCCACGTTCTTGTTGATGTAGTCAATAATCTTCTCCAGCGCATCCGCTGTAGGGGGGTGATTCGTGCGGATAGACTGCATCTGCTCGACGTGGAGGAGAACCTGCTTGCTATTCGTAGTTTGAGCCATTTTCCCCTGCTCCAGAATGTAATCATTACACTCTATGAATTATTTTAGTGGGGTGTTCAAAACAGCACAGACAGCTTTTTCGATGTTTGCTACCATCCCCCCACCCTTAGAGGAGAGGGTGATATGGATACAATCAATTGGATCGAGAATCATATCAACATTCTCACAGAACAGTTGAAAACACATAAGAAGGGCAGTGAAGAAACAGAACGTCAACTCAAGTGGTACCATACGTTGAAATCTCACTGTCAGAAAAGTGTAATGATTACACCTAACGGGTCCCCCGAATAGGCGTGACAATCTCCCGCTGAAGGGTCGGTATCCATTTCGTTACCTTGAACCATGATCCTACCGCATTGGTACCGAATAGGAAACTGGCCCTTTCCCCTACCCAGTTCAGGTTAGACTCAAAGTCCCACTGTTCCGGGTATTGCAGGGGATAGGGTACTAGCTGGACTCCCCGCTGCCCTTGGGGACCGTATATGTACCGGAGCATGTTGCCAGCCCCCGCAGCATAGCCTGTCAGGTACTTGAACAGCTTACGGTGAGCACCCAACTGTAGAGCCTGCTCATCGTCTATCTGAGGCATGAATGCCGTCTGATACATGCTGTCAATAGCTGCCCCGTCATCAGATAACTGAGTGGGTATTTGGTCATAGACCTTCCCGGTCCCAGTGGCATTACCCCGGAGCAGGTGGTAGGACCCATCACTCCTGATAGCCTGAGTGGCACAGTTCATGGAGATATTCCAGAGGGTCCATTTGCGGGCCTTGCCAGGAGCCACTACCTTAGTCGGGTTGTATACAGAGTAGTAGGCTTGCGGGTGGGAGGCAATATCCTGTGCGCTAGTCTGCCCTTCAGAGTTGGCTAGTTGAGCATAATCACAGACAAACTCAACATTAGGTACAGTGCTCTGGCCTAGGGGGGCACCAATATGGATACGCTTGTTAGTGGTGTCTACCGTGACGTAGATGGTGTGGTCATAGTTCCAGTTGATAGCATCCCAGTCAGGCTGAATCTCTTGGCTGATCTTGACTGGCTCACTACCCCAGAAGATATATACCCCAGTCTTGTGAGCAATGATGGCCCAGCTCTCTCCCACCCCTACCCCGCGAGCTGATCCTGTACCCATCGTAGAGGACACCTCGGTTATAGGCCAAAGGTTAGGCTCATTCTGCCCGTCATCCTGTGTGGCATATAGACCCAGTTCCTTGACGTAGTAGAGCCTGCCATCCAACAGGTTAAACATGGACCTTACTGGGTAGCCGTCATCAGCCCCCACCACCTGATAGCCCGTCTCTTGATCGTAGCTCTCCGGGTCGAGAGCATAGGACCCCTTAGGGCTGGTGTTGATATACGGCTGGAGAGTCGGGAATGTCTCTATGTTTTCTATTAGGAAGTAGTAGCCATTGCTCAACTTATTGCTAGCGTACACCCTCAACTCTAGGTCTGTTGGGATCGTAGCTTGGGTAGGTATGAGTACCCCAGTAAACTCTTGGTAAGCCGCTGTTAACTGGTTATAGGCTACAGACACCAAGCCTAGACTGCCAGCAGATGGACTGTACAGCTCTACTACCAGGTTGCCCTGCAAGGCTTGACCCGTGGTGCCGTAGGCTGCCCTGAACCTGACACTATACCCCGTGTTAATGTCTATGATGGGGACCCCAAGCCAGTCCTGATAAGCTGTCTGGGTTATCAATCCCCTTATAGCGGTAGCCCCATCCCCTTCGATAGCATAGGCATCCCCATAGTAGACGGGCTGCCCAGAGGCTAAAGCTGAGTTGCCCCCAGCCCCATTAACCGGGTCTATAGCCCACCCCAGAGGTAGGCCGGGGACTATCTGCGAGAATCCACCATCAAAGGTAGTATTGTAGAAGTTTGTAACCTTATTGCGCTCCCCACAAGCAAACACCCTTTCATTGTAGGCCGCGAAGCAGGAGCACTCCCCTAGCTCTAACAGGTTAAAGAGGTTTGTAGCCGATTCGGCATTCTCCAGCACGGCATCTTGGAAGTCCAGAATGTAGGATGTAGTTGTGTTGTCATTAATGACCATTGAGGCGAACGTGCCAGCCGTGGGGGTGGGTACGGGGCCATCAAAGTAGAAGAACGGGCCAGTAGTGGCCGGGGCAATGATAGCAGGGGTGAATATGAGTATCCGGCCTATAATGTTAGGAGTCGGCCCAAGAGCTATGTCTGTTAACTGTAGGAGCTGCCCCCCGTCTGCGATGAAGGTGGTAGGCGGGGACGGCTTGGTTATGTACTGCTCCCGAGTAATGAAGCAGACAGATACCTGATGCCTACCCGGAGTCACATTCCCAACTATAGTGGCCGTCCCTGTTGCGATAGTGCTGTTATTAGGGGCCACTTGAGCATACGTGAAGCTAGTGGGGGTTGGTGTCGAGAGAATAGAGAAGGTACCATCCCAAGGAACAGTAACCGTTCCACCAGCCGATGCGGAAGTAGCTGTGCCGTTAGGTAGAATGTAAGTGAAGGTTGTAGGGGTAGGTGTCGAGGCTACAGATATCCCATTAGGGGTATCATAGGTAGTATCCGCAACCCCTGCCACTATGACGGTAGTGCCAGGACTGAGACCATGAGGGATGGTTGTTGTTATGGTTATAACATCGTCCTGCTGGGTAGCAGATACGATGGCTCCCCCATACTGGGTGCCAGCAAACCCACCTATGGTCACAGACCAACCCGGCTGGAATCCATGTGTAGCTAGAGTCTCAGCCGTTACCATGTTATTGATGAGGCTCAAAGAGGGCAGTACAGGAGTAGCCGTACCCCCACCACTAGCCTCATAGGTGTAGGAGATGAGGGCATACTTGAATGTAGTAGGGGACGGTATAGCACTCACCACCACGTTACCCCCAGGGATGTTATTGAAGATGGGGTTAGCCACACCAGAGATATTGACAAGCTGCCCCACTGACAACCCGTGTGGAGTGGTAGTGGTGATTGTGGCTGTGCTGTAGTAAGTAGTAGACATTAAAGTATAGGCTTCTGACCCCCAGGGCCAACAGGCGGGGGAGGAGGCGGAGGGGGACTGGGTATGGTAATCAGGTCAGTGGTTATAGCCCCCAAGGGAGAGGCAGCTATAGTTATAGCCGTGCCCGATCCCGTACCTTCCACAATGGCAGCAGCAGGTAGGAAGTTAGTAACCATAGGGCTAGCTCCAGGACCTACCTGACTAACCCTATCGAAGAATTGACCATCCCATTGACGGGGAATATCTATGCCAAACCCGTTGACGGGGCTAGATACTGCCATCCATTCCCTACCTAGCAGGGAATCAGACTGCATGAGAGAGGCAGCTACTACAGTGCCTATGATTGTGGGTACCCCAGGAGGTGTAGGGCAAGGGGACTCATCCCGCACATTCCCTAGACCATCAAGGGATAGCAAGTGGAGGATGTTCTGTAGGTCAACAAATGTCTTGAGATAGTTAACGGTAGGGTTGCCCAGGAACGGGTTAGCATAGAACCCCTGCATCCCCGGACGGGTAGCCACCCCAGCCACAATAGGCTCCCCAGCAGCGTCCACCCCGGAGAATACTACATCTTGATTGAACGGGGATGCACCTACCGGGAGAGCCTGTGGGCTATACTGTGTGACCCGGCCCCCGAAGGTCATCAGGGGTAGGTCTACGCTACCAGCATCAGGAGATGCCATTGGACCCTTTCCAGACTGTAATGATTACACTTTGCAGCAGGTGGTACTAGGAGTACTAGTAGTACTCTACCTAGCCCAAGTCAGTCGTAGAACGGGATTGTCTGTGAGGGCATCAGCGCCATAAGCACCATTGGCATACTGAGCACCAGCCGTGGCAAATATCTTCAGTTTCCAGTTGGTCGGGTTAGTCCCCGGAATGAGGATATAGCTACCACCATTGGCTAGGACTGTGCCAGCAACACTAGGCCCATCAGACACGTCAGCTCTGATAGGGCCAACATTGCTATACTGTTGCCCAGGGGGGACAGTAGTCGGGGCAGCAGGGGTACCACCGCCATTGGTGAAATCCAAGGTATCTCCACCAGTGGTGTAGTTACCAGTCAGCTTTAACACAACAAGTGTTTCAATGAACCTATCCCCAATGGACCGGATACTGCGTTGGTCAAAAGGGTTCCCATCAAAACCAAGTACTGTTACTGCCATTTTGAGTCCTCCTAAGTGTAATCATTACATCTGGAACTAGGTGTTTCTGGGGGGTATGAAGCTCCTACCACCCTGCGGGTTCCCGTAAGACCTGCGGGTAATAGGTTCCCGCTGTTTCATGCGGGCATTACGAGTTGCAATCTGGTTCAGGCGCTCAGTAGCCCTGCTCTCTGCTTGCTGTGCAGCCTGCGGATTCTTGCTCATCAGGTAGGAGCTAACCATGTAGTAGGCCAGTGCCCCTGTAGCTCCCCGGAAGTAGAGGGTATCATTGGTGGACACAAATTGAGCTAATGATCCTGTGTACCGCAGTCTTACATCATTGGACTGTACGGACCCAGGCATGTACAGCCCATCTTGTCTCCACTCCCATATCCTGAACCTCTGACCCGGCAATACAGAGGGGAGACCATCCGGTCTCTCCACCATCTCTACCCAATCCTCTGTACTTCCGGTTTCCCGTTCCCATAGAAATAGTGGTGTAAGAAGATCGGGGGGTACGAACTGTTGCGGGTTAGTATTAAGCTGTACCCCATCGAAGTAACCCGAGTCGCTGATATATACCTGAGTTGCGGGATCAGTTGGTACCTGAGTAGCAGTGAGGGGGGTGAGGATGGTTTCTTTGGTGAATGTATTAACACCGTGATTGTTAACTTCATTGGTGAACCACTCCAAGGCATCATTGAGCTGAGGAAGCATGAAGTTCGCAGTATCGGTGAGTATTTCACCAGCCTGCGAGAATATCATGTCATTAGCTATGGCTCGGATGAGAGTAGTTACACTCTCAACCGAGACATAGGCACTAGATTGGACAACAGGCATAGATTACTCCTGTTCAGTTGCGAGTTGCGCTTCCTTAGCCTTCTTATAGGCCCGCTGCACTTCCGGGGGAGCCTGCGAGAATGACCGCAGCCCATTGTCAATAGCCATATGCCAGTTGAACACATACCCGCAATACGGGGTAGCGTGGACGGCAGCCCCTTCCCGGACCTTCTCTTTGCAGCCGGGGCAATCAACCATCTTCTCCTGAGGCTTATCCCATGTCACGGTCTGCCCAAGGAAGCGGGCTGCTCTACGATGAGTCTCGTTGATCTCATTAAGCTGGTTGGCTGAGGCGTAACGGTTAGCCTCCTGAAACAACCTCTTGCACTCTGCCCCATACATGGTAGTGGCATGAGCCACTTCCTCAGCAGTAGGGGGATTGTGTTCAGAGACAAACCATCCCAACCTCCGCTTGTCCATCGCAGCATTCATGCCAGGGCCAACCTTGAGAATGGCATCAACAATCTGCTTACCGCTGGTAAAGGTGTGCTCTGTTACGTCAACCTTGGCTTCCTCAAAGAAGTTGAACGGGAGGATAACGCAAGGTTCCCCGTAGGCTTGACCATCAGGGCAGGCTTTCACCTCATACTGTTGGAAGCCGGGACCCAAGTTCACAAGCTCCCCATACTCTGACACGGAGTAGATGTAGAGTTTAGGCTCTGTGGGGAAGTCACTCGGGACCATCTTCCGGGTGAACCCGTACATCCTCTTGGTGTTAGTTGTGACCTTCTCAACCGCTTGGTTGTGGTCAATCACCCCAGCCCGCGCAGCTTCGCTGCGGGACATGGTTGCTGCTATTTCATTCTTGGACGGCATCTTATGTCTCCTCTAGTTCAGATTGTTTCTTTGCTGGCATGGTCTCCATTGACTGACTGAACCCATGCTTGTTACGGGGAAGATGGAGAACTATGTTGGACTTAGCCTCAGGAACAGCACAGCGGGTGCCATCCTGCCAACTGGTAGGCTGAGTAGCCATCTTGGGCCGCATAGCCCCCCGGACCCTCTCACCCACAACCTTATTGCGAATGTTGCGCTTGATATGTTCGCGCATGAACAGACTAGCGGCTTCAGCACTCTGGGAGATGTTCTGGGATTCCAAGAGAGCGTATATCTGGCGCTCCAGCATATGCACATTCTCTTCTAGGGGGATATACTCACCCATCCCAACCTGACAGGGCATACACCAATCCTCATCCCCCGGTAGCATATGGGGACATTGAGCCAAGAAGAACACATGCTCATAGTCACCCTCGGTAGGGTAAGGTCCCATTGTGTGTAGCTTGGCTACATCGTCCCAAGTGTTCTGGAACCATTCCTCTTGGGTGCCCCAATACTCAGGACCAAACCAACGCTCAAGGTGCCAGCGGTGAGGGTGGTACTTCAGCAGGGTACGCAGGTCTGCAATCTCTACAACAATAGCCCTCTTGCGTCCCTCAGTGTCAGTCACATAGGTAACATCCTTGAACATACCCCCTACGAGGTAGGTCCTGTTACCACCCCATACAACCCTGAAGTTAGGCTTCCCGAATGGGTTTAACCCGCCCTTGCGGGTGATGATATGCTCTACCCAGCGGGGTACTTCTCGTTTTTCGATGATTGTGTCAGCCATAAAGTGTAATCATTACATTCTAGTGGAAGGGGATTACTACCGCGATGGTCGAACCACCTAAGGCAATAATAATCCCCCTACCAGCTCGGAGTTATCTACCCATTTCCCTACATCCCTACAGGTTAGTGACCAAAATACCCCGTGGGGATACCATTACCCGTGCTGTAGACTCCAGCGCGGAGATTCTCTGATGCCAAGTTCCATCCCCACCACAGATACGTGATGAAGCTGGCAGCCAAGCCGCCATCATTCCCGTAGATCGGGAACAATGTCTGCCCGTTAACCTCATAGAAGTCCAAAGGCTGAATCTCAGCCCTGAACCAGTGTTCGAGGGGTAGTCCATCAATACGCCCCGGCTGTGCGTGAATGTTGGCGAAGATGGGACGCCCACCAAAGGTCTTGGGGGGAGTCTTCTTCAGCATGTCTTCGGACGCATCACCCTTAAGCTGGTTCTGGATGATGTTGGACACGATGAGGCCGATATTCTCGATAGCAGCCTCTTGGTCAACATTCATGTGCCACACAAACTTGGACGCATCGGGGGACTCAATACCCATTGCGGTGCGGACCAAGTTGATTAGAGCACGACCACGCTGAGGAGTGATGAAGGAGTTGTTACCAGCAATAAAGGGGGTAGACAGACGGCCAGGGTAAGCTGCACGCTGAATACCAAGGTAGTTCCCTACGCTGGAGGACAACTGGAGGGTGTTAACCCCGTTGAGGGACGATGAAGCCACGGACGGACCAACACACCCGTTAACTGACA
>Ga0181531_10000672_pt1 | contig 22583 bp, 15 predicted proteins | sample PEATcosm2014_Bin_38_FD_119743 | JGI IMG/M metagenome (GOLD analysis project Ga0181531, IMG submission 119743) | Peatland microbial communities from MTU Mesocosm Facility, Houghton, MI, USA - PEATcosm2014_Bin11_10_metaG | ecosystem: Environmental > Terrestrial > Soil > Wetlands > Peat | place...
AAGTTATTATTAAAACACCAGCGGTATATATCGTTAGTAATAGAAAGAATGGGACACTCTACGTTGGGGTTACCTCCGATTTGGTACGACCCTTCGACAGACTCAGGACTACGAACACAAGAATCATCTTTAGGACTTTTTACGAAATATTCCTGGATTGCCACGTCCTCATACAACACCGCTTTACAGCGGATGTCGTATTTCGTCCTCGCAAAGACGATCGAGAGATTTTTGATTCTTCGACAGGCAGGACGAAACGGCGCAGCCCGGCGTAGCAAAACACATCGTGAAGTAAAAACTTCGAAGTAAAAGTGTAGGCGGGGGGAGGACGATTCACTAATTAAATCGTGATGTGGATATTGGCTTTCTCAAAGCGATTTCGTATTACTTTAACTCAAACACGCCAAGCACAAGATTATCTTCAATGCGCAACATTTCATTATATTTAGCCATGCGCTCACCGCGTGAGCAGCCACCCGCTTTTATCTGTCCAGCACTGGTCCCAACCGCAAGATCAACAATAAACGTATCATTCGTCTCGCAAGAGCGATGAGATATAATGGTGTTAAATCCATGTTCTTTGCAAAGCTTTATCGCTTGCAACGTTTCAATCACCGTCCCAATTTGATTTGGCTTAATAATCGCGGCATTAGCAAGGCCTTTTTCCATCGCCTGCGCAATGCGATTGGCATTGGTGGCAAAGATATCATCGCCCACAATTTGTAACTTTTCACCGAGCGTTTCGGTCAACATATGCCATGCTTCATAATCATCGAATCCAAAAGCATCTTCAAGAGAGTAGAGCGGATAATGGGAAGCAAGAGAGACATATTCTTGCATCAATTCTTGGGAAGAAATCACTTTATCATGCCAGTTATAAACTTTCTTGCGTGAATCATAAAATTGAGATGAAGCCACATCAAGCGCCAATACAAAATCGCCTTCTTTATCAACGCCCGAAAAATTAATTGCTTCCATGATTATATCAAGCGCTTCTCGTTCATGAGAGAATGACACGGCATAACCCCCCTCGGCACCTATTCCAAGCAATTTACCTTGCTTTTTAAGCAAATCACCAAGCGTGTGAAAAACTATCGTTGCGAGCTCAAGCGAGGTTCTGAAACTTGATGCGCCTGTTGGCACGATCATAAATTCTTGTATTTGAAGACCGGTATTTGCGTGCACGCCGCCATTAATGATATTAAACATAGGAAACGGCAAACTGACCGATTCAAAATCACATAACTGCGCGATCAATTCATAGACATGCAATTCGTGCGCATACGCCTGGGCTTTGCACAATGCCATGCTCACCGCTATCATGGTGTTCCCGCCAAATCGCGATTTATCGGGAGTGCCATCCATTTCAATCATCTTAAGATCAAATTCAACTACGTCCGGCTTTCGCCCAACCAATAATGGTGCTAATTCACCCTCTATAATCTGAATGGCCTTTTGAACGCCACGGCCCATCAGGCGATTACTATCGTTATCGCGCAAATCAAACGCTTCAAACGGAGAACGGGATGTGCCGGTAGGCACCGAAGCAACCACGGGGACGCTATCTTCAAGAACGATTTCACATTCAATGGTTGGAAAACCTTGAGAGTCAAAAATTTCCCTCGCGGATACGCTGGTTATTTTCATATACTTTCCTTTTTTGATTTTTTTAATTTCAGATCCTGGTCCCTACCATTTTCTCAAATTACACTTCTTTTATTCAAGAAGTAATACTCATATTTTCTATATACCAAGTATAATGCCGCATAGCTATGCATGTTGTTGACATACTCAATCACTCTTCATTAGGTTTTATTTAGGTTATCATATAATTTCACAAAAAAAGGAGCCTCATATGAGTTTTTTACGATGCATGAATGTTATCACATTAATGACACTTGTTTCCTCGGCGTTCGCCATGAACAACGATGTGGCAGATCCTTATCTCTGGGTGTACCATTCAATTTACGAATACCACAAACCTGGCTCTTCTTTTAAAAAAGATATCCTGCGAGGCGCTCCTGTTTATGGTAAAGCATTAGATAAAATACTCAAAAAATACCCCAATAAAGCATCCTTTCAACGGACTAACGACCAAGAAAAAAAGAAAGCTCTTCTTATATATGATGCATGGAACAGCGAAAAAAATATGACTAATGAAGGGAAAACTAATATTTACGCAAGACTAAGTGACCAAGAGCTTTTAGAAAATAAATGGGTATTCATCACTGTCTTTAGTGATTATGAAGTTTACGCTTTGCAAACAGAAAAACTTGAAAAGTTTGGCCTTAAAGAAGATGATTCAACCCAGGGATACACAGAAAGACTGGAGTCTTTAAAAAATTTATTTAAGCAAAATTACCCTGCTGAATATAAAGTTATGATGAAAGAATAAGTAAAAAGCCGACCCGTGGATATGGTCGGCTTTTTCTTTTATATCAAGCAAGAAATTAATCTTTTTTCGGCGGTACAAACTTCAGCGCATAATCCTTAAGCTGCGCATCTTCAACTTTAGTTGGCGCATCCATCATCGGATCATGACCGCGTTGCGTCTTAGGGAATGCGATAACTTCGCGAATTGAATCCGCACCAGTCAGCAACATTACAAAGCGATCTAAACCAAGGGCAATGCCACCATGCGGCGGGAAACCAAGCTCGAGCGCTTCAAGCAAGAAACCAAACTTTTGCTGCGCTTGCTCATTGCTCAATCCAAGGAAATCAAACACTTTTTGCTGCATCTCGCGATTATGAATTCGAATAGAACCACCACCCAATTCAATACCATTCAACACAACGTCATACGCACGCGCCTTCATATCAGCAGGATTGCATGATTCCCATCCTGCTTGAGGTTGAGTGAAGGGATGATGTACCGAATCCCAGCGTTTAAATTCTTCGTTATATTCTAACAATGGGAAATCGGTGACCCATAAGAATTTGAACTGATCGTGCGGAATCATATTCAACGAGTGTGCCATCGCTATGCGCAGGCGGCCAAGCGTTGTCCAGGCTTCTTTATATTTACCCGCAACCAAGAATAGCACGCTCTTTTCATCTGCATGCGGAATGAGTTTTTTCACTTGTTCTAAAAAATTTTCTGGCAAGAATTTCGCAACGGGCGAATCAATTTGACCATCTTTAAACCGTATCCAGAGCAACCCTTTTGCCCCCATTTTTTGCGCCTGCGGCACCCAACCATCCACTTCTGAGCGAGTAAATTCATGGCGAACATGCAATGCACCAATCTTGCCGCCTTCATCTAATACGGTGCGCAAAAATTTAAGATCTGTTGAGGTGAAAAGCGATGTAAGATCATGAATTGGTAATTCAAATCTGATATCCGGCTTATCTGAGCCATATTTGTGCATTGCGTCTTGATACGTCATGCGAGGAAGGGGCAATGGCAACTCCTCATTGCGAACCTTTTTCCAAAGATGCGCAAGTAATCGCTCGATAAGATCTTGAATGTTGTGTTCGTTAATAAACGACATTTCAATATCAAGTTGCGTGAATTCAGGCTGCCGATCAGCTCTTAAATCCTCGTCTCTAAAGCAGCGCGCAACCTGGTAATATTTTTCCATGCCAGCAGACATTAAAAGCTGCTTATATAATTGCGGTGATTGAGAAAGCGCATAAAAATCACCAAGACTGATTCGTGATGGCGTTAGAAAACTTCGCGCACCTTCTGGCGTCACCTTAGTCAAAATAGGGGTTTCAATTTCATAAAATTTTTCTTGGTTCAAGAATTCACGCATTGCAAAAGTGATGTCATGCCTCAATGCAAAACGATGCTGCATAATCGGACGACGTAAATCGAGATAGCGATATTTCAAACGCAACTCTTCATCAATGTGAAGATCCTGATCTTCGATAGAAAACGGCAATCCTTTTGCCTTATTTTCAACAATCAATGCGGTGATTTGCATTTCATAACGACCAGTAGCCAGTTCTTTATTGACTGTTTCTCCCGATCGTTCAACCACTTTGCCTGTCACTGAAATAACGAATTCTGAACGCAGCGCATGGGCTTGCTTATGGGCCTCAGAAGATACCTCTGGGTTGAAGACCAATTGCATGATACCAGTACGATCACGCAAATCGATAAAGATAAGATTGCCATGATCCCGGCGACGGTGAACCCAGCCGGATAAGTGAATGGTTTTTCCTAAAAGAGTGTGGTCAACCAACCCACACGGAACGGTTCGCTCAAACTGACGCATGCTTTTTCCTACTAAGATATTAGAGTCACACTATTGTTATATAACGCTTATTGCAGCACAAATATCCTCTACTGCGTTACTTAGAATTTGAATTCAAGCCCAAGGTTCAACGTAAACGCCATATCATCGCTGATATTTGGAATTCTTTCAACTGGATGGCCCTTCTTTACAAAAGTTTCAAGCGCTTTGACTTGTTCTTTCGTAGTTGGCTTGCCTTTAATGTGGGTGAAATGTGTTCCCGGAACAAACACTGACCATATGAAGAAGAATTTCAACGCATCGTTATAGCAGAATTCGGAGAATGTGTTGATTTCAGTACCTAGATATGTACTTGCTGGATGTGCGGCATCTAAGCGAGATGCAATATCAAATTTACGAGTTGGATATTCTTGCCAGTATGCAATGATGTTTGGATGAATTTTGAACCGTCGGCCTGCATTTTTCGGCTCCCACTTCATACTAGCACCAACCAACACGATGTTATTAAAGCCAGATATGGTTGTAGGAATCGGGGCATCGCTCGGCCCAACTTCAACACTATTTATATTTGGAACACCCAAGAATCGCTTGATTTTACCAGCACCACCAAGCAAGAATGCGCTCAGTACGCGATCGCCAGTATAGATTTCTTGTAAGCCAATAAACCCACGATAATTACCATCTTTAGTAATGAAGTTAGGGTTATCATCACCCGATGCAACGCCCGCCATAGCCGCAAGACGAATATCTTTATTGTGAAGCCATAACGCACCATCGGTAATAAACATCCAGCCTTCATAGGTATTGTTATATGGGTTTCTGAATCGGTTTTTGCCGTTGTATAAATCGACTGGTCCAGTCAGCCCGCCAAATCCATCTTCTACAGTACCGATCAAAGTGCCATTTTTAGCTTCATCTTGGTCCGTGGTCAGAATTGTTTGCTGTGCTTCTTTACCAGCGCTTGAGCTCGGATCGAATGGAATTTTTGTTTTATCTTGATTTGCAACATGATTGTTAATTTCTACCAATGCTGCATTTGAGTTTGTGATCTGAATAAGGTTACGATCCCAGCCTTTTACCTTTTGACGTCCCATATTGGTTGCCCATTCAAAGCCAAACTCAACGCGATCACCTTTAAAGTCTGTAGATAGACCAATGGTTGCCAACTTGCTGTTTGAATCACCACGGAATTCCACGGTTTGTTCAGGCGCATTGTTATAAAGAATGTATGGCTCTACAACGCAGGTGCCCAGATCATTTCTGAATGCAGTCCAGAAGAATCGGCCAGCGGTGATGAAGTTAATAACCCCAAATCCACGCTCTGGGCATAATCTTCTGCCATATTCTTGTTTCTGCGTTGGCGCCGTAACTTCGGCAAGACTTGTTGCGAGATTCTCAACAATTGAGACATAAAAGTCATACGTCAACACATCTGGGATAAGATCACCATAGATCTCCGCACCTGGCGCGAACTGGTCAATGACCGCTTCGCTATAGAAACCAAGGTAGCTCGGCCCGACGGCATATGCCTCACCCAACGATATACCACGACCAAGTTTGAACGGGAATATACCCAACTTGAAGGTATGGTTGTGTGTGAATGTAAGTCCAAGCGTTCTGCCCAAATCGAATGACATCCAGAGTTCACGCAATGTCATCTTCAAGCGTGTATCGATGTGACGGTGAGCACCGAACATAGATTCATCTAATTTTATAGTTGCCTCGGTTGTAGAGCCATTGGCATTGGTGTTGCCCCAATTTGCTCGGTTACGAAGCGTAAATTTCATGTTAACAGTCTCAAAGCCGAAGGTGCGTTTGCCATATCGAACCCAGAAATCGGTATCGAAAATATGACGAGCGTAGAACACTTTATCTATTTCATTACGGTTCAGAAAATTGGTATTTAAGCCATAGAAAGATTCCGGCTTATACTTACCAGTCAATTCCCAACGGACGTCGCTCTTTTCATCATAAGAAGAGATCTTTGCGTCTAATGATAAAACACAGAGGGACAGTAAACTAGCTATAAAAAGAGATAAGGATTTGATCCTAAATTTCATGTTATCCTCGGCAGATAATGGCATAAAGAGGGCGATATATCGCATTAATTGAATGAGGTCCCGAATGGGACCCTACTGACATGATAAAGCAAATTAATAGGAAAATGCTGCACACGCAGGGGGAATAATGCTATTAAAATAGTAATAATACTGGCTAAATTGTCAAGGAACGGCATTATATTATATGATTAAAACACCCCATTTTAAGTTCTTAACGCGAAACTAGAAATCCAATGAGTATCATGAAAAAGCACCGTCTTCTTTTAGGCGCACACATGTCTATAGCCGGCAGATTCGAAAAAGCCATTGAGCAGGGCGCTTCTTTAGGCTGCACTACCATCCAACTATTCACCAAAAGCAACCGCCAATGGCAGGCAAAGCCAATATCCCAAGAAGAAGCCGACGCCTTTCGCGCCGCGGTTAAAAGCTCTGGAATAGATCCCGTTGTTGCACACGCAACCTATCTTATTAACATCGGATCGCCCAATCCGGAAATTGAAGGAAAATCGACTAAGGCTGTGATTGATGAATTGCAACGATGCGATAAGTTAGACATCCCCTACTTGGTGCTTCACCCAGGATCGCACGTAGATACCGGCGAACAAGAATGTTTAGAGCGGATCGCCCGCAACCTTGATACTATCCTTGCATCTGCGCCCGGTAATGCCAAAATCCTGCTTGAGACCATGGCTGGCCAAGGAAGTTCGGTTTGTTATAACTTCGACCACATTGCAACAATACGCCGCCTATCGCACCACAAACACCGCGTGGGCGTCTGCTTTGATACATGCCACGCTTTTGCCGCAGGCTACAATTTCACCACTCCCGAAGGCTATAACGCTATGTGGGATGAGTTTGATAAGAGCATTGGATTGGAGCATTTATACGTAATCCACGTCAATGATTCTCTGAAAGAGCTCGATTCCCGCGTCGATCGGCATGCCGATATTGGCAAGGGGAAAATAGGCCCTGAAGCATTTTCCCTACTTTTTAATGATCCACGCTTTTTTGACATTCCCAAGATCCTTGAAACACCAAAGGAAGATCTCGTGGATGACGAGCGCAATATGCGCACCATCGCAGGATTATTAAGCGAAAAGACCAAAAAGGCACTGAATATAGAGTAAATCCCTGCACAATAGAAAAGCCCACCTTGTCATTAAGGTGGGCTTTTTACATGCTTCAATCAAGAAACTACTTAAAAATTTTGGGTAAAATAATAGAACAAGACCTAAAAATGAGCTAAGAAGGAATTGTAGCCTAAATCTTATGGCCCACTTCTATTATTTTACCCAATAAGCAGTGCATCTAACCATACTTCCCTATGTATCGCTACACAGGAGGAGTAAAAGACACTATACATTTTCTTATAACCACCATAAAAAACAACAAAACCAGTTTGCCCGAAAACGCAACAACAATAAATGCCTTATTTAAACACTTTTTTTGTTTATTTTTATTGTTTTCACCAAAATGCAACACAAAAGCAACGCGCGTCCTTTCGCTATTTTCAGCCAAGATCTATTCTATATGAAATCGACACCCGGTGTTGGTGCTCTTTGTGGATTACAATAAGAATCCACTTCTTACATAGGAAGGGCTTTGGTGGAACAACTTTCCAAAATACCTGCTCAAAAGAATCCGCACAAAATAAAAAACCGGCGTGTCATAACAACAACACGCCGGCAACAAAATCTAAGAGAGCAGTTTTAATTTCTTATTTTTTCTTCTCAACTGGCTTATCTACGAAACATTCAACACGGTCGCCTTCTTGCCAGCTATCAATGCCTTCGACGATAAAGCCACACTCATATCCAGTATGAACCTCTTTGACCGATTTCTTGTCACGCTGCAAACTGCCAATTTTGCCTTCGCCAATCTTTTGTCGGCCATGCCAGCCCACCACATAGCCGTCGCGAGAGAATATGCCTTCTTTAATGTAGCAACCGGCAATAACTCCAATATTTTTCACATCAAAGACTTTGCGAACTTCTGCTTCACCAATCTTAGTACGAACCATTTCAATTTCTTGTTTTGACTCCACAAGCGCTTCAAGAGCTTCTAGGAGCTTATAAATGATATCAAATTGATAGAGGCGAACATGATGTTTACGTATTAATTCTTTGGCTTGCGCATTCACCTTTGCGTGAAACACGACAAGCGATGCGCCCGTGTTAGCGGCAAGCATAACGTCACTTTCTGTAACATCACCAACGCCAGCATGAATCACGTTAAATTCATGTTTAATTTTTTTACTTAATTTCTGCAATGCGCCCAACAAGGCCTCTTTAGACGAGTCTGTATCAGTCTTAACAATGCACGTTAATGCATTTTTACCGGTACCCGCAAACGCCAATTGTTTGCTCTTGCGTTCATCGCGCAACATAGCGCGATTTCGAATGTATTGATTTTTTGATATAACCTCAAAATAACTGCCAGCTTCAGGCAGATCATCGAAACCTACGATCTGAACCGGCATTTTTGCGTCCGCAGCCTTTACTGGTTTCCCAAAGGAATCAAACATTGCGGTTACTTTGCCAACGGTTGCGCCACACGTGAAGTAATCACCAATGCGAACTTTCCCATGACGAACTAATAATGTCGCAACGGTACCGCGGCCACGCTCTAGTTTTGACTCAAGAATGAAACCTTTGCCATCTTGCGTGTAATTAGCTTTTAATTCTTGCATTTGCGCTTGCAACAAAATCATATCAAGCAACTGGTCAATGCCAGTGCCCACTTTTGCAGACACAGGAACTACAACCGTCTGACCGCCCCATTCTTCAGCAAGCAAATCATGCTTTGAAAGGTCTCGCTTAACAGCTTCAAGACGCGCAGGCTCAACTTTATCAACTTTATTAATCGCAACGATAATCGGTACGCCCATTTCTTTGATTTGCTTTAAAGCTTCAATTGTTTGTGGCATTACGCTGTCATCAGCCGCAACTACGAGCACCGCAAGATCCGCAGCTCGAACGCCGCGCGCACGCATCTTAGAGAATGCCTCATGCCCTGGGGTATCAAGAAAAATAACATCGCCATGCGAAGTGTGAGCGGCGTAAGCACCCAAATGCTGGGTAATGCCGCCTTTTTCACGGCTCGCAACACGTGTTTTTCTAATATAGTCGAGCAGCGTTGTTTTACCATGATCAACGTGACCAACAACAACCACAACCGGCGGTCGTTCTTTTAACTCACCTTGTTGCACATTTGCAAGACCAATCTTTGCAGCATCTTCAACGGCACTTGGTTTTTCGATAGGAATTTCATAATGAGCCGCTAATTTCTCAACGACATCTTCTGAAATGAATTGATTTTTTGTAGCAACAACACCCATGCGCAAGAGCACTAATATAACATCCGTAACCGGCTGCCCCATGCGCTCTGCAGCATCACCCACCGTCATAGATTCGAGTATTAACCGCAAAGATCTTTGGGCTTTTTTCTCTAGCATTTCGGTGCGTTGTTCTCTTCTTGAGAAAAATACTTTTTTATCTTGTTTTTTGGATTTTTGATCGAAATCTTCTAAGCCATCTTTTTCGCCCTCAGATCGAGCTACTTTTTTGACGAGAATCTTTCCTTTTCGTGTGGAACGCGGTTGAGACTCTTCCTGTTCTTCCTTCTCGAAGGTTTCACCTAAATATTCAATTTGCTCTGGTGTCAAAATTGCCATATGACTCTCTACTTCGAACCCTACATCCTGCAGGGCCTGCAACACTTCTTTATTGGAAATATTATATTCTTTGGAAAACTCGTATACCCGCATCAGTCTCAATTATCTCGCACACGTATTATATTATTCAAACACCACGCACATCACAAACCTTAATCAAGGCCAAGTGCGTCGTCCATTTCTTGCTTTTCTTCTTTCTTGCTTTGCACAATATGCAAATTCATACCAACCAAACGAGAAGCCAAGGATATATTTTGTCCCATTTTACCAATAGCAAGCGATCGCTGATCTTCTTCGAGCCAAATATTAGCATTCTCATCATCCACAATTTCAACCCTGCTTACGACAGCGGGCTTGAGAGAGCTCTTGATCATGTCTTCTTGCGAATCCACCCATGCGATGACGTCTATTTTTTCGCCCTCAAGCTCTTTAAGGATGGGCTTGATACGCACACCACCAACTCCTACGCAGGTTCCAACTGGATCGATATTTGAGTCATTTGAGACCACAACAATCTTTGACTTGTAACCCGGAGCGCGGACGGCTTTTTTAATTTCAACAAGCTTTTCGTACACCTCTGGAATTTCTAGCTCGAATAACTTTATCAAGAATGCTTCAGACGCACGATCCAATATCAACTGGTTTTCGTTGCGTGGCTCTGCAAGAACTTCCTTGAGAAGCGCGCGAACTGGATAACCGACGATAAATTTGTCGGTTGGGATAGTCAGAGATTTAGGCAAGAAAGCAAGCGTGTCCTGCACTTTAATTGCAACACCACTGCGTTCAATTTTATGGATTACACCGTGAACAATAGTGCCTTCTTTGGGTTTGAACTCACTATAGACAGCCTCTGCCTCAATAGAGCGGATGCGACCAGCAATAATTTGTTTTGCGCGCAAGATTTCGATACGCCCAATGGTTCCTTCAAAGGGAAGCCATATAGTAGCGCCGACCTCTAAATCTTTATCGATATGGCGTGCTTTGCGAACGCTGATTTGAGTATCTTCATCATCTGCAGTGGCGACCACTTCTTTTTGGACGCTGATTTTGATTTCATCTGTTTGCTTGTCATATTCAGCTTTAAGGGTAAGGTCTGGAAACTTGCGAGTGTATGCTGCAAGCATACCTTCGCTGATAATAGAACTTAAGACATCCCTGTCTAACCCACGCTCTTCTACAAGCTCGTCTATAACTCCGGAAAGTTTCACGGCTTCCTTTGTGCTAAATTGGAAAAATTGTTTTTATACTTAGACTGCTAGTGCATTCTGAAAGAGATCTAGAGAAATGATGTGTTACAGCCTTACATCTCTTTATAGACTTAAATTATATATTAATTTACCTAAACGATCAAATTTCTTAGGTTCCTCCATCCATATGCTTCCCCTTAATAATATTTATAAATATATATATATATCTATATATAATAATAATAGGCTAAGCCAAAAGTGGTGGATAACTCATCCAAGACCCTATCAAAACGCCGATCTGATCGCGCTATCCGAGTTTCCACCAAGTGGTGGATAACTGGTGGATAACTGGTGGAGAAAATGTGGATAACTTTTTAAATTAGGCTCTAGATCGTGCTTTTCAGCATCAACAATCTCCATAATAAAGATTGGATCGGCCTATTGGAGAGATGCCGTATTTTTTCTCCACCAGTTATCCACCAGTTATCCACCACTTATCCACCACTTATCCACCAGCACAACAGAAATGATTATACAGTTCTTTCAGTCGGTCCATATTCACACTGTAATTTTTGGGGATGAGTGACGCCCTAATAACGAGCCCCCGGGTTGGCACAAGGGCGGTCCGGGGGGCTCAGGTGGTTCGTTATGGAGAGTTTTTATCCAAGAAGATACTGGGTTAAGAATGCGGCCCATTCATTCGAAGCCGCGAAATTGGTCTTGCGATATGAAGGGTGAATGCGGCGATCTGGGAAGTATATTGAGATTCCGCGTGCGTTTTTGACGTTTCTGCCGCAAGCATGGGCGATCACGTTATTTTCTATCAATGCAAGCCCTTCAGTTATGGTTTCGCGCACCGCGTTTATAAGCGCTTGGCCTTCTTGGGCGTTGCTGAAGGCAAAGTGCTTGAGGTTGGCCTGTAGATTAGATAGGAAGTGGTGCAGGTCGATGTAACTTGGCTCGTCAAAATGGGTGCACAGCAATTTGTTGCTGCTCGCATATATAGCGTTTTTGATCGTGTTATTTGCTTGCTTTTTGAGGCATTCCATAAGAAGGCGCGCGAGCGTGCTTACATTTTTCTCAAGTCCTGTGATCGTTTCAAGGTTGAGCGCAGATTGCGTGTAGTCATCGGTAACGTTGTCGTACGCTTGGCCATATGCTTTTACGATATTTTTAGCCAGATCATATTTGTTTGGAGCATGCGTTAAGAATGGATTAAGCGCCATTGAATAGTTCCAACCAGTTGAGAGCTCAACTTCTTGAGAGCTGACCATGACGTGCGCATATGGTTTGACGATGTTGGCAACTTCAAGCATGGACATAAGGCATGCGTCAAATGCGATGATGCTAAACTTGCCGCCATTGAGATAGTTCTTGGAGACGTATGAGAGCGCTTCTTCGAGTTTTTGGTTTGTCAGATAGTGGCCGGTTGAATCATCCCAGCAAATGCCGCGTTGTTGACGTTCCAAGATGGTGATGAAATCGAGAAAGCCGATTGAGCGATCAAGCTCAAGCTTGTGAGTTGAATTGTTGAAGGTAAATAAATCTACAGAGTTGATAATTCTTCCGGTTGCCGGATCAATGATTCCGGTGCCATGGTTCCAGAAAACAAGCATATAATTTTCGGCCGGATAATTTTGAATTGCCCACTGGCAGCATGAAATCAAGGTGTTTGGATCACCGCTATCCATTTGTTGCGTATTTGGATCATCTGCGTTCATCCACATAATGGTTTCGCGTTGTACATAATAACGGCGGGTTACTTTTTTGTTGCCATTCATACGTATATCAAGGTGTGCAACGATATTGCAGTGGCTATTTGATCCAATGGTAGACATTTGTTTGAGGTTGCGTGCCGCGAATCCGCGCAGATCGTTGTCGGCTGCAATGTATACGATGATCGTCCATGGTTTTTTGGATTGGCGTACCGTTGGTTGATTCTGAATTTGCGAGATGGGGTCTAGAATTGGATCGGCAACTCTTCCGGCAAGAAGTTGCGCGGGTGTAAGTATGAGCAATAGAAGAATGTATAATTGTTGCTGGTATGTATATCCCTTCATAATGGTCTCCTTTTTATGGGGATTACTAATACATACAGGCTACTTTATTTTTTCATGATGAAGCAATCGTCTTCGCTTCAATCTTTGTTTGGTAAGTTTTCAAGAGGTGTAACCATGCGAGCGCAAAGGTGATTCCAAAGCTGAGTTGGAAGTCGAGATAAAAAATATGCAGCGGATTTTGCATCAAAAGATAAAGCGCAGTGACGGTGAGTAAATGAAGATTATGGTAATAATGGTGCCACAACCCCGAGCATATTTTGCAAAGGAAAAAGGTGCTGAGTGCGCGTATAAATGAAATACTAGACCAACTGAGTATCGCATAAATCAAAACAAGGAATGCGATACTGAATTCTTTATATACAAAAGGAATGGGTATGATTCTAAAGAGCCACATCCAAAGTGCAACAATTAAAACGAGATGCAATCCAGAACGCGCAAGATAGTGGGAAAGGCCCCAGCGCTTAAATTGTTCTTTTATAGATTCATAGCAACTATGCACATAGGTTTTATTTCCTAAAAAAAGCGAAGCGTAGAGAGATTTTGTTGCTGGCTCGAGAGCTTGAGTTGCGCGTTGCGTCGCTAAAATTTTGAGATTGTGAATCCATCGCTTGTAGGAAAAAGAGGGTCGCTCGAGGGAGGCTGGTATTATCTTGGTAATAAATGCTGTTGCGATTGTTTGCTCACGCATAAGATGTCCCCTATATGAGGATGGCGGCGGCTGTTTGCAGAGTATGTTTTCGAGTGTAATGCGATCATCAACTTCGACGTGCGGATATGAGCTCACATAGAGATGTATCTTTTGATGCGGATTGAACCAGGGGATACTCTTGCCATCGATACTATTAAGGGTTATGACTACCAGATTCTTAAAAATAGGATGATTTGTTTTTTGAATATCGCTCACCACGCAGGTTATCGTTGTTGCAGCTTTGGGCACTATAGCGGCAGCCTGTTCATAGAGATAGTTATAGCCATTATGAGTGATGCATCCAGCGGCGAGCATTAACGCTCCGAGGGCGAGTGAGCGATTTTTGAATGTAAAAAATATGCATGCGGCAAGCGCGCAGGATCCAATGGTCACCCAAAATGGATAGCTGTAAAGCGAGATGCCCAGGATAAAAGCGCAGAGATAATATATAATGGGTGGTACGTGGGAACTAAAAAAGGATGCCATTCAGAGCAGTCTATTGATCTATTGATAAGTATATTGTCATTATTATTTTAGCACATTTTGCCATTATAAAAAATTTATCTCCTATTTTAGCGGGGTTTGCATGAAAAATGAGTCACCAAGGGTCGTGAAAAAAGTATTATCAAATGGCCTGACCATCTTGGTTTATCCGCACGGGGCAATTCCAAAGGTTTCATCCCAAATATGGTATAACGTTGGCTCCAAGAATGAAGCGACCGGCGAGCGCGGCCTTGCTCATTTTCTTGAGCACTTAGTCTTTAAGGGCACCGAAAAAATGTCCGAGATGGATTTAACGATGATTGCTTACAAGCTATCGGGGTATTCTAATGCATTCACGTCTTACGATTTTACCGGATATCTTTTTGATTTCCCCAAGCAACACTGGCAAACATCGCTCGATCTTTTTGCCGATTGCATGGTCAATTGTACGTTTAAGCAGGAATACATTAATTCAGAGTTGAAGGCCGTTATCCAAGAACTCAAATTGTATCGCGATGATTACATGACCTCTTTAATAGAAGATATGATCGCGATGATTTTTGCAGATCACCCCTATCATCATCCAGTTATTGGTTATAAACAAGATTTATGGTCGATAACCCAAGAATCGTTATTTGCTTTCTACAGAAAGTATTACACGCCCGGCAATGCGGCGCTCGTGATTTTAGGCGATGTGTCTCCCGATGAAGCAATTGATGCAGCCACAAAACGTTTTGAAAAAATTCCCCGCATGCCTGAACCACCCGCTCTCCATAGTTTTCACTCAGATGATATACTTTCGCGCTCGATTACGTTGTATCGAGATATCGAGCAACCAATAAGTATGGTGGCGTTTGTAGTTCCCGGACTAAAAGATAAGAAAAATGATTATGCTGGCCCAGTTTCTTGGATTATCGCAAATGGTAGAGGGTCCCGTTTATATCAAAAGTTGGTTGAAGACGAAAAATTGGTTTCGCATGTTGAAGCCATGATGGAGGATTTCTTTGATTACAGCCTTTTGTGCATCGGTTTTTATCCATATAAACAATCAGATAATGAGCGCATTCTTCAAATCATTAAAGATGAGTTAAGTCGTTTGATTCAGGATGGTTTTACCGAGCAAGAAATGCAGCGTGCGATAAAACGCATGGAGATTGATTACTTGGCGCTGCAAGAAAATAATCAGGAGTTTGCATATATCATTGGGCAGACTTTTTTAGCAACGGGTGATGAAAACTACATGATCGATTATCCGCGCATGCTCGCTCAAATCACCAAACAAGATTTACAGGATTTTATTAAACAGTATATGCGCCCGATTAAGGCGCATACGGGATATGTGTTGCCGCTTGCAAAATCAGAGCAGAAAATATGGACTGCGCTGCAAGAAGAATCAGATAAATTGGATGAAGAATTTTTATCAAAAAAGATTCGTACCGAGCCAACCGAGCAAAGTTCATTGGTTGATACGATACAAATTCAACCAGCTGCCGCTTTTAAATTTCCCCGCGCGCAACGCGTAGAGCTTGATAATGGCATGGTCGTGCTCCATCACCAAACTGATCATGCAAAAAAAATAGATCTTATTTTGGATACGAAAGCGTATAACGCCTACGATCCGTATGATCTGCAGGGATTATTGTATTTCACCAGTAAAATGTTGGTTGAGGGGACTAAGAAATATACGGCACGCCAGCTTGCGCAAGAGCTTGAATCGCATGGTATTGCCTTTGATATCAAGCCTGGGCTTTTTATTATGAGTATGCATAGCAGCGATTTTCAGAAGGGCCTTGAATTGCTAACCGAGATCGTCAGTAATGCCTTGCTTGAAGAATCTGCCATGGAAGACGTGCGCGCGCGCATAGAGGTGAATCTCAAAAATTATTGGGATGATCCGTCGGCATTTATAGAGCAATTGGCGCGTGACGTTGTCTACGTTGGTCATCCACATTCCTATAATAAAGCGGGAACTCTTGAGAGCGTGTTCCGCATTACGCACCAAAATATTCTCGATTGCTACAAGCAAATGATAACGCCGCAAGAGGCGCGGTTGGTTATTGTTGGCGATATTGGTGGCTATGATTTACTTGCATTGCTTAAAAAGACAATTGGAACCTGGCAGGGTCCTAAGATCGCGACGTTGATTTATCCAATATTAAGGCCACCAGTAGCAGCGGTAAAAGATTATGTAATGAATAGGGATCAAATTGTTCTTGGATTCGCAGGCCTTTCAGTAACGCGCTTTGATCCGGTCTACGATGCGCTTCTTATTTTCGATCAAATTTTTACCGGCGGAGATACCGGCTCAATGGTTTCACGTCTTTTTATGTTGCGTGAAGAATCTGGGCTTTTCTATTCAATTGGCGGATCGTTGATTGAACAGTCGGGGATTGTGCCGGGTATGATCTTTGTAAATACCCAGGTATCGCGTGATAGGCTTGATGAAGCGCAGCGCGCGATCATGGATCTATTTAAGAAATCTATCGATCATCTGACGCATGAAGAGTTGGTTCAGGCAAAGAGCGTTATAGGCAATAGTTTGGTCGATAACTTTGCCTCAAATCTTTCGACGGCAGTGACCTTTCTATTGCTTGATCGCTATGGGTTATCGCCTGATTACTTTGATGAAAGAGCAGAACGCATTACGCAAATTTCGTGTGATGATGTAATCGAGCGCGTGCGACCCATTTTGGATGTGAACCATATCGTGACAATAAGGATTGGCAGGGTCTAAATCGGTTGTGTTATAGACCTATTTTGTTAAACTATTTCACGAAGATCTCCCTGTCCTACGAAGCTTTACGCGAAGTAGGATCACATTTCAAAAGGATATACGATGAAAAAAGGAAACATATTCATTCTATGCGCATTACTGACATCATTGATGACGCATGGAATAAGATTTAAAGAAGAAGACATTTTTTGTTTGGAGCCAGAGGAATCAATGACGAAATCAGTCCATAAATTTGTACTCGACAATGGGATGACAATTCTCGTGCGCGTTGTGCGTACGCTGCCCAAAGTATCCGTTCACTTGTTTTATCATGTTGGTGCCAAAGATGAAGGCACCGGTGAACGCGGGATAGCCCACTTTATCGAGCATCTTATTTTCAAAGGCACGGCCGGCAAAAAATCGCTCAATCTTTCTGAATCAGATATTAACGTTATATCTCAAATATTAGCTGCCTACACCAATGCATTTACGTCAAATGATTATACCGGCTATCTTTTTAATGTTCCTACCCAAAACTGGAAACAAGTTCTGCCAATCATGGCTGATTGCATGGTGAACTGCTCATTCAAGCCAGATCATATTAACTCCGAAATGAAAGCAGTTATTCAAGAGCTCAAGATGGGCCGCGATAACTATACCCGCGATTTACTCTTTGATTTGGTGGGCGCTATTTTTGCAGATCACCCTTACCATTATCCAGTCATCGGATACAAGCAGGATCTCTGGAGTATCGATAGCGAAGGGCTTCGATCATTCTATAAAAAGCATTACAAACCCAACAATGCGACACTGGTAGTTGTTGGTGATGTTGATCCAGACGAAGTTCTACAAGAAGCAAATAACGCGTTTGGCAATATCAAACCGGATCATGCCTATAAAAAACAAATCTTCTATCACAATAAAGATGTTTCTTCTAAATCAATCACTTACTATCGCGACATTAAGCAACCAGAAGTGCTTTTGGCCTATTTAGTGCCAGGTGCACGCGATAAAAAAGATGATGTGCTTGATGTAATCAACTACATCTTATTTGCGGGCAAGAGTTCTCGATTACACAAAAAATTGGTCGATGAACTGCAGTTAGTCACTGATATTTCTGCAGGCGATTGGCTATTCTTTGACTATGGCATTTTCTATGTTCATTTCGTGCCAAAGAATGTCAAAGATGTGGATCTTATCATTAAACATATTAACGATGAGATGGCGCTCATTGCCAAAGAAGGCATAACGCCAAAAGAGCTTGAAAGCGCAACTAAAAAAGCACGCATGAAATATTACAGCCTCCTTGAGAATATACAGCGCCAAGCATACGATATCGGCAAAGCATATTTAGCAACCGGTGATGAAGAATATGTATTGCGTTATCTGCAAGAACCATCGGAAGAATTAGCACAAGAAGTGCGCGATATTATGGCGCAATATTTCAGAGCATCAGTGACCAACAAAGGGTTGGTATTACCACTACCTGAACAAGAACGTGCTGAATGGACGCGCATTCAAGAAGAATCGGATGCTGAAGATAGACGCATCCTTACTGCACGCGCACGCACATCTCCGGTAGAGCAACCATCATATGCCCAGAATATCATTGCTGCTGAGCAAGAAGAATTTAACTATCCAAAACCAGAAACATTCATGCTGGGTAACGGCGCGAAAGTTCTGTATCTCAATACTGATACTACGCCTAAAATTAACCTTGTTATCGATCTGAAAGCATCTGAATATTGCGATCCAGAAAACAAACAAGGGCTCTTCTCTTTTGTATCACGCATGCTTGCTGAGGGAACTAAGAAATATACTGCCGACCAACTCGCGCAAGAATTAGAATCCCGCGGCATGATGTTTGCTGCATATCCGGGCGGATTATATATGTCCATGCTCAGCGATGATTTTGAAAAGGGTTTAGAGCTACTGCAAGAGATCTTGGATAACGCAACCTTTGATAAGAAAGCAATGGAAAAGGTGCGCGCGCAAATGCTCGCCGATCTGACCAGCTTCTGGGATGAACCAAAAGCGTTTATGAATCAACTAGTCCGTCAGGAGATTTATAAAGGCCATCCATATGCGAAAAATAGCATGGGAACCAAGGAAGCAATTGAGAGCATCACGCGCGATGATTTGATGCAATTCTACAAAAAATATATTCGCCCTGATGGCGCTAAAATCGCAATCGTTGGTGATATCAAGAACTACAATATTAAAGATGTATTAAAGCGTTCGCTTGGCAAATGGCATGGTGAGCCAGTCGAAGATATGGTTTATCCGCCGCTCAAATCAGCAAGCATAAAAGAATGTAACTATCCAATCAATCGTGATCAAGTAGTGCTTTCTTTTGCGGGCCTCTCAATTGATCGTAAACATCCTGATTATGATAAATGCGTGCTTTTCGATCAGATCTTTAGTGGACGATCATTGATGTCTATGCACTCTCGATTGTTCCAATTGCGTGAGCAATCAGGCTTATTCTATGGTATTGGCGGTAGCGTTGTATCAAATGCAAATGAACAGCCCGGCATGGTGCAAATAAGCACCATGGTCTCGCTCGATCGATTAAAGGAAGCTGAAAAAGCAATTAGGGATACGCTCGATAACGTGCTTGATACTATTAGGCCTGAAGAGCTTGATGAAGCGCGCAATGCCGTCATCACTTCATTAATCAGCAATTTCGAATCTAATAATAGCATTGCAAACGCGTTCCTATTTCTCGAACGATATGGCTTTGATTATGACTACTTTGATAAGCGCAATGCAGCACTCAAGAAAATAACGCTCGATGAAATGAAACAAGCAGTTAAATCAATTTTAGATAAAGCAACAATCACCACATTCCGTGCTGGCCGCGTTGAAGGATTGCAGCAAGGTCCGGATGTCGAATAAAACGAAGCTTAATAAGAATATAGAAAGGTATTCTAATGATTAAATATGTTTCAATAATGTGCCTTTTTTGGGGCGTGACTACTTTTGGCATTAGAAATGATGTATCAGATCTGGTGGTAAGTGCTCCAGACCAGAGGCGGCTAGATGTTCTGCAAGAAGATATAAAATTTAATGTGATATGCAGGAGCCAAACAGAATACACCGCGAATCAAAAGAATTTGATGGCCGAAATAGAGGAGATTAAGATTGAGCGCAAAGCCTGCGAGCATCCAATGACGCAGTTTATTGCGCGCGCCACCGTAGGACCGTCTAATTCTCTGGCTAGCGATATTGAAAGCTGTGAAAATCGATTGATGCCTTTGTATCAACAATTTGATTCTACACTAAACAAAGATGTTAAAGCCTATAAAGAGGCAGAGATCATAGCAAAAAGTGTTGTATGGACTGCTAAATGGTTTATGAATATTGGAGTTACATTTAGTGGCTTTAAAGAGTCGCAATTACGGGACCTTTAATGATGAAATATGGTTTATTACTCTGCGTTCTTGCAGGTTCAAATATAGTAAGCGCAAGTGTACTACCAGCAATCATTGTGCGTGGCTTAGCTTCCTCAATCAAATCGTGCACGGCATTAGTCGTATGCAAGAATGATGGCTTTAAAGTGTCGCCGCAAGAGACTCGCAAAGCATTATTGCAAGAGGAAAAGAGATTAAATGTGTGCCACATGGAGTGGACTCATCATATAGAGATCCTCAAATCAGCATTGCAGGCGATAGAAAAAGAGCGTGGCATAGTTACGGAACAGCTTTGTTGGATAAAAGCAGCTCAAGATAGGGCGCGTGGCCAACTAGAGGATACGCAGTCCAAATCGCCGTATGAAGACAAAGATCTAGATGCGATAAAGAAAAAAGAATATGAAGTAATTCAGAGCATTCTTTCCGTTAGAGAAATGGTCAAAAGTTTTTATGATCATGGCCCAAATGGTAGTTTTTGGAATTCCCAGCGTTGTGCAGAAGTTCGGGCTCATTATGTATTAAGAGAGCATGAATTATATCGTGAGCTGGATCAGATAAGAGCATATAAACAAACCTTAGAACGTGAGGAGCAAAACAAATGATTAAATATACGTACGGATTAGTTGCATGCTTAGTGGCGAGCTCAATTATGTTTGCCAGTGATATAACCCCCAATCTAAAGTACAGTGAATTGCTGCGGCGTGAATCTAATTTGATTGTAGCAACCACCGTATTAAAGAAGAATCAAGGAAAAAATAGTACTGCTGTGGGCGCCACTTGGAATCAAATAGAGGTATTGCAGGACACGATCGACTATATTGGAGATCGAAGAAAAGAGCAGAGACGAGCAATAAGAAATCAAACATCAGAGGATTAAACAATGGTTAAACATTTTTATGGCGTGATATTTTGCGCAGCAATAGCCTCAAATGTATTTGGCATGGAGAAAGAAAGCGAAGACCGCCAAAATTTGCAGAACGTCTCTAAAGAAGAACTCCAAAAGCGATTAGATGAAAATATCGAAGCGCAAGCGAAGCTTGATGCGCGCCATGGGGATGCATGGTGGATAAATCCGGAGGTAAGGAAGCAGTATGATGATCTTATGAGGGAGCGCAAAGAGCTTATACCTGCGGTTGCAATCAGCGGCGCGCCATTAGGATCGATCACCATTAGATCACATGACATTACCGATGCTCAGCCGGTTATGAATATGGATACTGATAATACCATCCCTGAGGCCAAGAAAAGCCGCATTGATGATATATCTGAATCTAAACCATGCAAGCGGACAGCAATGAGAGCGCAAATTACTGCGCTGGAAAAAGAACTGCAAGAAATCCATGCGACAAAAGATGATCAAAAACTAGCCGAAAAAATGCCAAGAGCAGATGAAATTGAAGATGAGCTAGAACAGCTTCGCATTCAACTCAATGATTAAATCTTAAATAATCAACGTTTTGAGCGCCTGCGCGGAGGCTTGTAAAAGCTTCTTCACTTCATCATTCAGATGGATTGTAAAAGGAAAAAACGGCGCGGCTGTGGATGCTACTTGGGAGCAGATAGAGATAGTTGGTGCCATGTGCGACGACATCCGAGATCAATTGCAACATCGATATGAGAATGAATAAAACTCTCTTTTAAACCAATAATAAGAAAATATAAATAAACCTTAAAAGATAAGGAATCAAACAATGATTAAATATAACGGTGGATTACTAGTTTGCCTGATGATGGGTTCAAACGCATTTTGCATGGAAGATTTGCACAATGTGCCCTATGAACAACTCAAAGCACAATGGGATGCGGTCATCAAGCAACAAGCAGAATTTGATAACGAGCATGGCGATGCATGGCGGACAGATTCAGCGTTGCAACAAGAGCGCGATAGGCTTCAGGATCAGCATCGAATCCTCATGAATGCAGTTATGAACAGTGACAGTACCCCACGAGAATTATTTAAGATTCATGGGATAACCCACGAGGATAAAGCTACAGAATCCTCAAATAATAAAAAAAGACCACAGTCTTTTAATGAAATTTTTCAAAGCGCTGTGGTGAAAAAAGGCGTGGAGGTAAGGCCTCAGGTGGTACCGCTTGCTGTTACTCA
>Ga0181531_10000674_pt1 | contig 22541 bp, 19 predicted proteins | sample PEATcosm2014_Bin_38_FD_119743 | JGI IMG/M metagenome (GOLD analysis project Ga0181531, IMG submission 119743) | Peatland microbial communities from MTU Mesocosm Facility, Houghton, MI, USA - PEATcosm2014_Bin11_10_metaG | ecosystem: Environmental > Terrestrial > Soil > Wetlands > Peat | place...
CACCCTGACTGGCTGGGCGTGGCTGAACGCAGCCGGGAATCCCGGCTGGACAGTGGTGGCCGCGGCCGACTTGAACGGCGATGGCGTGCCCGATCTGATCTGGCAGAACGATGCCACCCGGCAGGAGACCGTGAATTACTACGGCAGCACCGGCGGCGCTACCCTGACCGGCTGGGCGTGGCTGAACGCATCCGGGAATCTTGGCTGGACTGTGGTGGGAGCCAGCGACTTCAACGGTGACGGGACCCCCGATCTGATCTGGCAAAGCAATAGCACCGGCCAGGTCACCGTGAATTACTATGGCGGCACAGGCGGCGCCACCCTGACCGGCTGGGCGTGGTTGAATTCCGCCGGCGATCCCGGATGGCACGCGTTAGTATCGCCGTGAGACGGTCATGCTTTACGGGCCAGCACCAATAGGGATGTGCCGATCGGCAACCGCCTCCGGCGGCGCATCCAACGGATCTCCTGCGACAAAACAACAGACAGCATCCCGTTCAGCAATGGAATTACGCGCAAATCGCGTTCGACCGGCCGCTCCATCTGGCCCGGCCTGCTGCGCATGCCCAGCCGCCGGCTAAGCCATACCAGTGGGTAGATGCCCGCCATATACGGAGTGAGGTATTCAACTATATATCCGCTCTCCCGCAGCTTCTGTTCCAGATCCTCCTTCCGGTATCGACGGCAGTGGCCGGATGCCTCATCGAAGGCGCTCCACAACTCCGGGCCTGACGGAACCGTTAACATCAACCTGCCTTGCGCATGCAGTATCCGGCGAAAATCGCGCAGCACTTGCCGGTCGTCAGGCAGATGCTCCAGGACGTCGAACATACCTATCAGGTGGAACATCTTGCCAAACGGCGGCAGTTTCAAGTCGCCCTGCACCAACGGGCAGGAGCAGCGGCCGCGCGCGTAAGCGAGCCCCTCCCGGTAGTAATCCATCCCCACCACCACCCCGTCCGGACAGGCTTTCTCCAGAAACCGCAACACATTGCCATCGCCGCATCCCACTTCGAGTACCCGATAGCCCGCCGCATACTCCGTCACCGCCTGGGTAGCCAGCAACGAAATAATCCGATTGCGCGAGCGAAACCAGAAGTGCCGGTCCTCGACTGCTACCAGCGGCGCAAAGTGGGATGGATCATAACCGCCTGTCATGGGCCATTTCAAACGAGAGGATCGCCTCAATGACTTCGTCCTGCTCGTCCTCGGTGAGGTCGTTGTAAAAAGGGAGCCGCAGCAGGTGGTCGCTGATGCGTTCCGTTACCGGACACTGCCCGGGCCTCCCGCCAAACCGCATCCCCATCGCCGACAGGTGCAGCGGCAAATAGTGGAAAACGCTGAGAATGCCGCGCCGCTTCAGGTGCTCGATCAGTCCCTGCCGCTCCGCAAGCGAAGGCATGACCAAATAAAACATATGATAGGAGTGCTCGCAAACCGGCGGCACGCACGGCAACCGCACCCCGCGTTGCGCCGCCCAGTCCGCGAAGCCCTGCCCGTACCGCTTCCAAATCCGGCCGCGGCGGGCGTGAACCCATTCGTGCTTTTCGAGTTGCGCGTACAGAAAGGCCGCCAGAATATCGGAGGGCAAGTAGCTGGAGCCTATGTCCACCCAGGTGTATTTGTCGACCTGGCCGCGATAAAACCGGCTGCGATTGGTGCCTTTCTCGCGTACGATCTCCGCGCGCTCCACATAACGGGGATCGTTAATCAGCAGCGCTCCCCCCTCGCCGCAAATGATGTTCTTGGTCTCGTGGAAGCTTTGCGTGGCCAGGCAGCCGAACGTCCCCAGGTAGCGGCCCCGGTAGCGTGAAAACAATCCGTGCGCATTGTCCTCAACCACGGCTATGCCATGTTTAGCGGCGGTTTCCAGTATAGCCTCCATGGCGCAGCCCACGCCGGCATAATGCACAGGCACAATCGCCTTCGTTCGCGGAGTGATCAGGTCCGCGAGCTGTCTTTCGTCGAGATTCAGCGTATCCTCCCGAATATCGGCAAAGACCGGCTTGGCCCCGCGCAGTACGAAAGCGTTCACGGTTGAGACAAAAGTGAAGGAGGGGACAATCACTTCGTCGCCGGGGCGAATCTCCAGCAACAATGCCGCCATCTCCAGTGCGTGCGTGCAGGAGGTGGTAAGCAGCGCGCGCGGCGTCCCCAGAGTATTCTCCAGGAATGCGTGACACCTGACGGTAAAGCTGCCGTCGCCCGCGCTATGGCCGAGCGTTATGGCATCCGCCATATAATGCAGCTCGTTGCCAACCAACCCCGGTTTGTTAAATGGAATGCGATAAGTATTCATGCCGGAGGATCTGTCTTGAACCAACGGTGATACCAAAGGTGCACGGACTGAGCCAAGAATCCACTGCGCTGGTAGGCGCGTTGTGACACTACATTGCGTCCTTGCGTAACAACCGTAGCCTGTTTCATCCCATTTTGCCGGAAGTATTCTAAAGCAGCGGAAATCAGTTGCTGGCCCAGACCTCTACGCTGATACTCCTGGGCCACGGCAAAAAGCCCGATCGAACCCACTCCTCGGGGAGCCAAATGACACGAAATATAGCCTGCAGGCGTGCCATCCCAGTCCGCCACCAGAACGGCGTCCGCCCAGCCCCGAAAACTCCGCTCGATCCATGCCTCATATAGAGCGTCGCACTGCCGCCGCTCGAATCGCGCATCGTAGTAGAAGCGTGAATCACGGTGGCTCACGCGCGCGATGGCGCGCAACCCAGCGGCATCCGTGGGTTGAAACGGCCGCACTGCGGGCGCCGGCCCTGCTCCGCCGCCCAAAAGGCGCTGTAGCGTGAGGCGGATATCGACGAGACGAAAAGCATTGACCTGCGCGAGCGTCACCGTGTCAGGGTCGTCGGATTCTGCCAGAAAGTAAAGACAGTCGATTTGATTTGCCCGGCACCAATGCCGCGCAGAAGCCAAGATGCCGGAGGTGAGACGAGGTTCCGTTAGGCGTGCGATCTTTAGTCCGAAAAACTGCGAATCCCACTCGAGGAATTCACATGTGCCATGCATCTACGATCCCGCTCCTTGCGAGACTCGGAAAGAACTCTCTTCCCGAGCCGGGATAGCGGGTTCGCTTCGATGCACTGCATCCCGCACGACATACGGCGGCGCTTCGGTGATCCGGACGAATATACGCGCCAGATATTCACCGAAAATGCCCAGCGCAAATAATTGCGCACCTGAAAAGATGGCGATAATAGACGCCAGGAATGGAAAGCCAGGCACACTGTCGCCAGCTGCGAAATAGCGGAAGACAACCACTGCCAGCACCACCAGGCCGATCAACGTGAAGGCAAAACCAATGTATGTGGCGAAGCGCAACGGCAAGGTGCTGAAGCCGGTCATCATATTCAGCGAGTGCGCCAGCAGCTTGCGAAAGGTGTAGTTGGAGGCGCCCACACGGCGCGGTTCATGCCGCACCGGGACCGCGCTAAAGTTCGTGGTTCCCCAGGTCAGCAAGGTATCGATGGAGACGAAAGCGCCGCTATAGTCCGCGAACGCCTCGCGCACGCGCGTGCGAAATGCGCGGAACGCGCTCACCCGACGTGCCGTGCGCGCGCCGATAGCCCCCTGAAGAGCCACTTTGGTGGCAGTCGAGGCAAGGTCCCGCCAGAGACCATGCTGCTGCCGGACCGGAGTGCCGTAGATCGCCTCGTATCCCTCTTCGAGCTTGGCCAACAGCACGGGAATCTCCTCGGGAGGGTTCTGTAAATCGTCGTCCATGGTCACGATCGTGTCGCATCGCGCCGCCCGTATGCCGCACAACAAAGCATTATGCTGCCCGTAGTTCCGCATCAGGTTAATGGCTACAATCCAATCGTGTTGAGCGGCCAATTGCAATACCATGTCCCAACTCCGGTCCAGGCTGCCATCGTTGACCAGGATCAATTCGTATGGATCGCCGGTCGCTGCCAAAACCGGCCCCAGACGGCTGACCAGCGTGCCGAGAGTGCCCTCGCTGTTATACACGGGCACCACCACCGAAACCGACATAGAATCAGTCTAACAGGCTCCCGCAGCGATACGGGCCACCTATTAGCTCAGTTCGCCTGAATCAGGTGCGGCGTTAGCAGTGAACCTCCATATCGGAGGTCTTCTACGCGAAAAACGAGTTGGCGAGGATCGTTCGGCGGAGGCAGTGGCGCTGCCGGACTGGAGAAGCGGATCACCGAGTTTCCTTGGGGAACTAAGAAGCGCTTAGAGAACACAGCGCCGGCCGGACTGATTGTGATCGATTCGGCGAATCCCGGTCCGGTGATCGAGAGCGGCGAGGGAATAGCTTGTCTGGAAGCCACGATCATGCGGATATTGGTTTCGCTGGCAGGGCCGGGATTTCGAATGGTAAGTTCACCCGATGAAGAGCACCAGTGCCAAGTCTTGCCTTCATTCCTTTCGAGCGGGTAGAACCCGCCGCTCCAGGTGAGTTCGGGCAGAGGCGTCGCATCCGCAAGGGCAGCGCGGAAATTATCGATACGGAACACCAGCGGGCGTGCATCGCTGGGCGTCTGCAGCCGCCGGCAATCGCTGCTCAGCCGGACGACGGATGTTCCGGGCGGTACATCGAGGCCGTGCTCCAGTTGCTGCGGGGAGTTGCCGTTCAGTGGCACCGTTTCCACCCAGCCCGGACTGTCAATACGGAGAGTACAGGCGCCGGAGGTAGCCGGGACCAGCGAGCCATGAATCTGCACCCTTCGGACCCGGCCAGAGGGGTTCTCCAGAGTAAATGCCCCCCGGCTGCCACACCACCGCCAGTCGTGCCCGGCATCGCCTTCCAGGCTCGAGCATAAGGGCAGCCAATGGATTACAAGCGGATGAAGGACCGCCTCGTGGGCGCGCGACCACTCGATCGGTCCGAGCCGGGCCCGTAGGCCCGCCGCGTACGGCCCAATATCGTACAACCAGAGCCGCCCGTTCCGGCTCTCGAGCGGTGTCAGTCCCATCCCGCGTAGTGCTATCTGTATGGATGCGCCCCGATCCGCATAGCCGTTACGGTCGACGTAGAGCGCGCCAAAGCCGGCAACAGCGGCGGCCTCCACTACCTCCTCGGCCGGCCGCTTGAGAAGGTCGCCCTGCCATGCGTCCCAATAGCGTCCCTTCATCGCACCGTAGCTCCAGCGCAGCGATACCGAATGCAGATACGGCCGGAGATGATCGTAAGCTCCCATGCTGTGCGGCGGTGGGTACTCGGGAAAGCGCACGAATGGGAGTTGCAGGACCATCGCGCCGGGCGGCAGCCGGCCTTCCACCACCGCGGCAAACTCCGCGTCGTTGCGATATTGTTCGCTCACATGCTGATAGGGCGGCACCCAGGCCGGCGAGGTTTGGTCGAATAGACCGGCTAGCAGAATGCCCGCGAGTACGCTACCGTACAGCCAGCGATACTGGCCCCGGTGCGTCCACCTTTGCCCGATCTCATCGAGCAGCGCCGCAACAGCCATGACGGAGAAGAAAGCGATGAAGATGATGATCCGGTTGTACGCGCGGAACTGCGACCACATCGTCCAGGCCACCAGCGAGCCTATGCCGCCCAGCGTGCCGATCAGGAACGCGGACAGGTTTAGCAGACTAAGGCGGCGGATCAACGCGCGATGCCTCTGCCGCGGACATCCGGCAATCAATGACAGCAGAAGAAAACAGAATCCCGCTGCGCTGAAGGCGCCAAGCGCGGCGGCCAAGGTAGCTTCGTTAATCTCAGGTTGCGCGTTGTTGTAAGCAGCCCTTAGGGCAGCCAACTGCGGGATACGATGTCCGGCAATCGGCAGCACTAGTAGGGTCAGCTTCAGCGCGTAAGTCTCGGCTTCCGCGGGCAGGCGGGCCGCCACCTCGGGATTCTTCCCATCCAGCAGGATGTGCACGATATTGGGGAGCAGGTTCAACACGGCCGCCAACACGATCACTCCAGCAAGCGTGGCGGCCACTCCCGCGCGGCGGAGGCCACGCCCTTCAAAAGCCCGATACAGTCCGGCACCCATCAGCAGCAAAATCGTGAAGAATGCGTAGTATGCGCCATCCGAGCCGAGCATGGCGCAAGCCGCCAGGGCTGCGGCGCCTTTCCTCGACGGTAAAGGAAACATCAGAAACCGGCCGCGGCGCACCACCGTGAACAGTCGCTCGTCCAACATCACCCAGAGCACGAGCATCCCAGCCAGCGGAATGACAAAATATGCGCTTAAGGAGAGATGCCACTCGCCCCGATAAAAATGATACGGCGCAAAGGCAAACAGTAACGCCGCCACGACCGCTGGGGCTCGCGCTATCCCAAAGTGCAGTAACACCGCGAGTGCGCTCCATGTGGCCAGCAAGAAACCCGCGAAATAATATAGATTTACTATAGTGCCCCACGATAGCCCAAACCAGCTCAGGCTCTTCATTGACAGAAAAGTCACCAAGTCCGGCAGCGGAAAGTCACGCAAGTCCTGCTCACCAGGCGCGCCCAGGCGCGGGTTATGCAGCGGCCAGCCGTTGTCCACAATTTCTTTAGCCAGCATGCATTCGAAGGTCAAGTCATTGCCGTTGGTTTGGCGTAAACCACCCCTTGGGCTTGGCCCGTAATTGTATGTAATAGGCACGCGCACGTCGGCGCGCCAGAGCTGCAAAACCCAGATCAGTGCGGCGCAGCACAGCAGCCCGGATAGCAGGAATGTAACAGCTTCCGGCCGCCAGTTAGCGCCACTCCGTGCCCCGGCTTGGTGCGGCACGGCGCTGGCCTTGTGGTGCGGTCGTGGCGTGGCCATTGTTTAGCGAGAGCTGATCGTCGGAAGCCGCGGCCTGTGCTGCGACGCGAGCGTGCGTCGGGCACACAGCGGGGCACGCAGCCTTTACATATCGTATTACCATAGCACGCACGCCGCGAGACGGTTAGCGGCTTATAATGGGGAATTCGGTTTTGCCGCGCTGTCAAGAAAGGCAGCCCGGGTGAAACGCTGGCTAATTTATGGGTCAACGCGCGCTGATCACCGGAATTACCGGGCAAGATGGGTCTTATCTGGCGGAGCTTCTGCTGGCGAAAGGCTACGAGGTGCACGGCGCCGTGCGGCGCGTAGCCCTGGAGGATCCGGAGCACCGGCTGCTGCGGTTGAGCGCCGTGCGGGACCGCGTCGTGTTGCACGCCGCATCGCTCGAAAGTTTCGCCAGCGTCTATCAACTGGTGGCCAAGATCGTGCCGGACGAATGCTATCACCTGGCGGCGCAGAGCTTCGTCAGCTACTCCTTCGACGATGAATTCTCCACGCTCAACACCAACATCAACGGCACGCACTTCCTGCTCTCCGCGGTCAAGGATCTGGCGCCCAAGTCGCGCTTCTACTTCGCCGGATCGAGCGAAATGTTCGGCAAGGCGGAGGAGCTTCCGCAGACCGAGAGGACGCGCTTTCACCCGCGCTCGAGCTATGGCATCAGCAAGGTCTGCGGTTTCGAACTGACCCGCAATTATCGCGAAGCCTACGGACTGCACGCCAGCAGCGGCATCCTGTTCAACCACGAATCGCCGCGGCGCGGCTTTGAATTTGTCACGCGAAAAATCACTGCCGGCGTGGCGCGCATTTTGGCCGGGCGAAGACAACAGATCCAGCTCGGGAATCTGGAAGCGCGCCGCGATTGGGGGCATGCGCGCGAATACGTGGCAGCCATGTGGCTGATGCTGCAGCAACCCGAGCCGGACGATTACGTGGTGGCGACGGGCGAGAGCCACTCCGTACGCGACTTCGTGGAGCTGGCGTTTTCCCACGCGGGCCTCGACTACCGGAACCATGTAGCCACGGATCCCACGCTGTTCCGCCCAGCGGAGGTTAACATGCTCCTGGGCGATGCCACCAAGGCGCGCCTGAAATTCGGGTGGACCCCCAGCATAACGTTCGAGTCGCTGGTGCGCGAAATGGTCGATGCGGATTGCCGCGCGGCCGGGGTATCGGGCGGATCTCCCCGCGGGCAAGTCGTGCAGCATGCATGAGGATACCGGCAGTCTGCGGCAGCAAGTTCGGGAAGAAATGCAGCGGTCCTACAAGCCGCGCGAAAGGAGCCTATTGATCGAACCGGCGAGCCCCGACCGGCCGGTCTCCGGCGAGTTGGTGGAGCTACGATCCGCCATCGCGGCGCTGACCGCCAGCTACGCGTTGGTGGGCCAGACCCCTCCGGAGCCGCCCACCTTTCGCGGGCGGCTTGGCGCCCGGCTGGTAAAGCTCGTACAGAGGCTGCTTTTCTGGTACACGCCGCAGATCGTGCATTTCCAATATTCCGCGCTCAAGGCGTTCGAATCTGCATTGCGGACCTCCGAAGAACAAGGCAACAGCGTCCGGCAATTGGAGGCCAAAACCCGGCTTGAACAGCAGGATCTGCGAGCCGCCATTGCCGTCGTCATGTCGCGAACTCAGGTTCTGGAGCGGCGGCTGGAAGCCTTGCGATTGCAGGAGCTGGCGCGCATGGATCGCGACATCGCGCGGCTCAGAGCGCAGCAAACGGTGCAGGAAGGGCGCATAGGGCTGCTGATCCAAGCGCGGAACGAATCGCCGGAGCTATCCGGCGCCCTCCCGGCGCGGCTATTTCGCCAGGAAGAACAGCATAATATGGACGCGCTCTATGCGGCTCTGGAAGACGAGTTCCGCGGCAGCCGTAAGGAAATCAAGGAACGGCTGAACGACTATCTGCCGAAGCTCATCGAGGCGGGTATCGGCAGCGAGTCAATGCCGATTCTGGACGTGGGGTGCGGCCGGGGCGAATGGCTCGAGTTGCTGCGCGAACATCAATTGCATGGGTCCGGGATCGACTTGAACCGTGTAGTTCTGGCCATGTGCCGGGAACGCGGTCTCCCGGCGGTGGAAGCGGAAGCCATAGAGTATTTGCAAAGCCTTCCGGAAGCGTCGCTGGGCGCGGTGACCGCATTTCACGTCATAGAGCATCTGGCATTGCCCCAATTGCTCGATTTGCTGGATGCCACAAAGCGCGCGCTCAAGCCGGGTGGTGTTGCCATTTTTGAGACTCCCAACGCGAACAATATGTTCGTTGCCTCCCGGTACTTCTACCTCGATCCGACGCACCGCCATCCTATTCCTCCGTTGCTGGGGCGGTTTCTGGCCGAGGCGCGCGGTTTCGAGCGGGTTGAGATCCTGGAATTGCATCCCTGGCCCGAAGAGCAGCGCGTGGATACCCACACTGGCGGAGACTTAGCCGCGCGGTTCAACGACTGCTTCTACGGGCCGCAGGATTACGCCATAATCGGGTGGAAGGCTTGAGGGCCGCAAAGTCGCGATGGCACAAAATCGTGGATTGCGGATTCTGATTGCCACGGTTAGGGTTCCGTTCGTCAACGGGGGCGCCGAAATTCTCGCCGAAGGTCTACGCCGGGAGCTGACGGAGGCCGGGCATCGAGCCGAAATTGTCGCCATCCCGTTCAAGTGGTATCCACCGGAGCGCATTCTGGACCAGATGCTGGCCTGCCGCCTCCTGGACCTGAGCGAGACGGTGGGTGTGGCTGTCGATCGCCTGATCGGGCTGAAGTTTCCGGCCTATCTGATTCCGCATCCGCGCAAGGTGCTTTGGCTGCTGCACCAGCACCGGCAGGCATACGATTTGTGGCAGCATCCGCTGAACGACCTGCACCAATACGCCACCGGCGCCGCCGTGCGCGCGGCCATTCATCGCGCGGACACCGAACTGATTCCGCAAGCGAAGGGCGTTTTCACGATTTCGAACAACGTAGCCGCGCGCATGAGCCGCCATTGCGGACTGCAAGGCACTCCGCTCTACCATCCTCCACAGGATGCCGGGCGTTTTTATACGGCTCCCGTGGAGGAGTTTTTTTATTTTCCGAGCCGCATCAATGCGCTCAAGAGACAGGACCTGGTTCTGGAGGCCCTGGCCCAAACGCGCTTGCCGGTGAGGGTATGCTTTTCCGGTCCGGCGAATGAAGGGGCTTTCGAGGGTATGTGCCTCACGCTGGCGCAGAAGAAAAGCTGCGCGGACCGCGTGCAGTGGTTGGGTCCGGTCTCCGAAGAGAGGAAGCGCGATCTCTACGCGCGCAGCTTAGGCGTTCTGTTTCCGCCGGTGGACGAAGACTACGGGTATGTCACGCTGGAAGCCATGCTGGCCCGCAAGCCGGTAATCACTTGTTCCGATTCGGGAGGACCGCTGGAATTCGTGGTAAATAGGCAAACCGGGCTGGTGTGCGATCCTACCCCGCAGTCGCTGGCGGAGGCCATGGACAGTTTATGGGAGGACCGGGAACGTGCCCGGCAGTGGGGCGATGCGGGCCGGCAACGGTATGGCGACCTGCGCATCGAGTGGGACCACGTGGTGGAGAAGTTGCTGGCATGAAAGTCTTGGTGGTCACTTCGGGAGTGCCCTTCATCAGAGGTGGCGCGGAGATCCTGGCCGATAATCTTTGCCAGGCTCTCTCCGCGGCGGGGCATACGGCCGAACTGATTTTTATCCCATTCAAACATTACCCGCCAAACCGCATTCCGGACCACATGCTGGCTTGCCGGCTGCTGGATCTGACCGAGACTTGCGGGGTGCGGATCGATCGAGTGATCGGGCTGAAATTTCCCGGCTACCTGATTCCCCATCCCAACAAGGTCGTCTGGCTGCTGCATCAGCATCGCACGGCGTATGAACTCTGGGACCATCCGATGGCCGGAGATCTGATTCACCACCCCGATGGTCCCGTCGTCCGGGATGCGATTCGCCAAGCCGATCGCGAACTGATCCCGGAAGCCAAGGCGGTGTATACGTTATCCGAAAATGTATCGGACCGCCTGCGCCGATTCTGCGGCATAGCCGGAGAACCGTTGTACAATCCCCCCGCGCACGCTTCGCTGTTTTACAACAACTCCGCCGGCGACTACCTTTTCTTCCCCAGCCGCGTAACGGGGGTCAAGCGCCAGTTGCTGGCCATTGAAGCGCTGGCGAGATGCCGTGAGAGAACGCTGGTCCGTTTTGCCGGCGAGGCGGACAGCCCCAAGGAACTGGCTGCCTGCGTCGACGCGATCCGGCGACTGAAGGTGGAAGACCGGGTCGAATGGCTGGGCCTGATTTCTGAAGAGCAAAAGCGGGAATTGTACGCCAATTGTCTGGGAGTTCTTTTCCCGCCGGTGGATGAGGATTACGGGTATATAACGTTGGAAGCCATGCTGTCCTCCAAGCCGGTGATCACTTGTTCGGACTCCGGGGGCCCCCTGGAGTTTGTCGTGGGCCGGCAGACGGGGTTGGTGGCAAACCCCACTCCGGAGTCGCTGGCGCTGGTTATGGACGCGCTATGGGTCGACCGCCGATGGGCGGTGGCCATGGGCGAGGCTGGACGCGCGCGCTATGAGGACCTAAACATCTCCTGGAAGAATGTGGTGGAGAAGTTGCTGTGCTGAAGATCAACTGGTTCTCGCCGCTGCCGCCGGCGCGAAGCGGTATCGCTCACTATGCGATGCAGGTGTTGCCCCTGCTGGCCAAGCGTCGGGAGGTGACGCTATGGACGGACCAGGACCAAGTGTCTCCCGAGGTGCAGCGCATTGCGCGCGTCACGCCCTATACCCCGGACGATCCTCCCTGGCGCAAGATCAATGACGGGGCGATCTCCATTTACCACCTGGGAAACCAACCGGACCTCCACGGCGGCATCTGGCAGGTGAGCGTGCGCCAGCCCGGGGTCGTCGTGCTGCACGACCTTTGTCTGCACGATTTTTTTTTCATGCTTTGGGTCCAGTGCAAGAAGGATCGCGTCAGCTACGTTGCCGCGCTGGAACGATGGTATGGCGAGGCAGGCCGGCAGGCCGGCCAGGCGTTTTGCGCGGGGGGTATCGGCGCCGAATCGATGGCGCAACGGTTTCCGCTCACGCGAGAGGCTGTCCAGGGTGCCCTAGGGGTCATCACACACTCGCGGGGGGCGCTCGAAGGACTCGGTGAAGCGCCGGGATGTCCCGTAGCCGCTCTGAGCTTCCCGTACGCAGCGGCTGGGGAATCGCGCTACCGCGAATGGATGGCCGCACGAAGCGCAGTGCCACGCCCGCCGTACCGATTGGTCGTTTTCGGTTACCTCAGCCGGAACAGGCGGTTGGGGGCGGTCCTGGAGGCGTTGGCCGGGTTTAGCGCGCGTGAGCAGTTCCGCCTGGAAATATGCGGGCAAATCTGGGACGAGGCCAATATCCGGACACAGATCGAACGCCTGGGGTTGAGCTCACTGGTGAAGCTGCGGGGCTTTCTGCCGGAAAGCCTGGTGGAGCAAAAGTTGAGCACCGCGGACCTGGCGATCAATCTTCGGTACCCGTCGATGGGAGAGGCCTCCCTCAGCCAATTGCAGTTCTGGGACTATGGTCTGCCTACTCTGGTGACCCGCACAGGTTGGTACGCGTCACTCTCGGAGGACGCCACCACATTTGTCCGGCCGGAACATGAGGTTGAGGATATTCAGTCTCATCTGCGCGCGTTTCTTGCCGATCCCGACGCTTTTCGCGCCATGGGAGAACGCGGGCGGCAATCGCTCGAAAACAACGATCCTGAAAAATATGTGGATGCGATGACGCAGTTCGTCGGCATGGCGTTGCGTCGGTCGCCCCTGGTGACCGCCCTGGCGTTGGCCGGGCGGGTTGGCAAGGATCTGAGCGCTTGGCTGCACCCAGCGGCCAGTGCGTACCTGTTGGAACGTGCCGGCCAGGAGATAGTTACGATATGGCCGGAGAAGCCCCGTGGATATCCCTGATTACGGCAGATGAAAATTCCCGCAGCCGGATGCCTCGCACGTATTCCGACGGAGCAACACGCGGCGGCGCCACCGTGAAAGACGTGGCATGGTCAATCCAATGGTCATGAAATCCGAATCGGCGCGGTTCACGCAGCGCCACCGTGACAAAATATATGCCGCGAGGTAACAAGCACTCCACCAGGAAAGCCGCGCGACAATCGTGGCCCGCTTGGTAGTTGAGTTCCAGGCATTCGCTGGACGTGTTTGCCCCCCACACGATGTTCTCGGGCACGTCGGTGACCTGTATGCCCAAGCTCAGTTCTGCAATCGGCACGTGCGTTTCAAAGGCGACGGCGATCTCCAGCATTCTTGAGGATTCGTTCCCCACCCACTCGGCGGATACGGATTGAACTGTAGCCCTGCGGCTCGGATGGCGTGGGACCGGGAACGGCAGGAAATGGTTCGGTTCGATACCTTCAGGAAACCCTGGGCCAGACGCCGATCCCATCGCACCTTCGCGGGCGTGGAAAAGTTGGACGGCATACTCGTACAATTCCAGATCGATCCGGTTGCGATCCCGCAGGATTTGCATTGTTTCAGCATCAATCTGTCCAAGCCGATCTCCCGAGGACGTGAGGTTTTTATGCGGAATGGCAGCCGGAGGGCGCCACCCCAGTTCGGCGCAAAGCACGTTGACGGATCGTGCAAACTCTTCGCAGATGCCCACGAAATTGAACGCAGCCAAATTTCGTTTAGCCGTGGCCAAAAGGACGGATTCGTCGGCGGGGTACGCGGCGCAGTCTCTTCCAATGGCGGCAAGGTGATGCGTATAGGGATTCTGAATGACTGTGGGGCTGTCCATGAAGTAGCGCACGAAATCGGCAAACGGCAACTCCCTTGCCTTGGTTGTTACCAGGTTATGCTCGGCTGCGATGCGCCAGAAGGTGTGCGCCGAGAAAATTCTCCGGATGGGGTCCCGCAGCGTTGTCATGCTATACCGGCTGCGGCAGAATCCCATCTGAGCGAGAACGCTGAAATGGCCTCTGACGAGCTTGTAGTGCTCGAATCGCGCGGCCGGCATCAGATGAATTTCCGTGTAATCCAAATGCGGGCTGATCTCCGCGGGTTCCAGATTCTGGCTGCAGACCGCCAGGAGCGAGGTCCCGCCGGTCTTCGGGATGTGATTGAAGATGTAGTGCTTCGGAAGCAAGGGCGGCTCTCTGTTAGCGAATACAAATATTACCAACTCGAAGACCAAGCTGGCTGTGCTGAGCACTCGACCCGCCCACGCCTACCGGGCCTCTGACGACAAAAGGCGACGGACGCTTTCGTCTGAGCCCGCTGTGCGGAGAAATCAGGCCGACAGCCATCAGTGCTGGCAGGGTAGAGAGTAAGCGCACACCGCAGGCACCGCTCCAGCGCCAACCTGCCGCGGTTAAGGGCGGCACCACTGGCCTCGGTTACAAATTACTATCAGGGTAGTCGTCCCGCCGATTGGCATTCGCCCATTACGGCCGCGCTCGCTTTACAGGCCACTATCCAGGCATTGACTCGATTTGGCGCTCCAGCGGAGCCGCCCTGGAATACGAGTTTCTAGTCGGCGCGGGAGCCGATCCTGGGCAAATCGGTGTGCGATTCAGCGGTGCCAGCCGCATTTCCATTGACGGCGAGGAAACCGCGCCGCCTCAATATCCGCCACCAGCGCCGGCTGCTGGCCAAAATTGCGGCCGAAGCGAATCAATCGGACAGAGGAGTCCTGCGCGCGCAGGCTGCGGATGCAGTCCGCCGTGCCATCGGTCGAGCCGTCGTCGACGAAAATCACCTCGATCGTCTCCCGCCCGCGGAGCGCGGATTGTATGGCTTCGTACACCCGGCGCACGTTTTGTTCCTCGTTATAAGCGGGAATCACGATGCTTAGCAACCGCTTGCCGGCGTGCTCCGCCTGCCAATCCATGGTTTCATTCTAATGCGAACCACGGCGCCCGTTCGCGCGGGCACTGAGCCCTAGTACTGTTTTTCTTCGAGGCCTCTTCCCTAAGCCATCCGCCCGGCGTTATAATCAGACGTTTGATTTAAACGCCTGTGAACACGAAGGAGCGCATTCTCGATACCGCGGAACGGCTTTTTGCCAAACAGGGCTATGCCGCTACTTCCCTGCGCGGCATCATTGCCGAGGCGGGCGTGAATCTGGCTGCGGTCCATTATCACTTTCATTCTAAAGAGGCTCTCTTGGAAGCCTTGATTCTGCGCCGGTCGGTACCCGCGAATCGCGAGCGCCTGGCTCTACTCGACCGATTTGAGAAAGAAGCGGCGGGCAATCCACCATCCCTTGAGAGGGTGATCGAAGCTTTCGTCGCCCCCACCCTGCAAATGTCCCGCGATCCCCAGACCGGAGGCATTGTTTTCATGAAACTTCTAGGCCGCCTGCACGCCGAAGGCGTTCTGCTGCCGCGGATTCTTACCTCTCAGTTCGGGGATGTGCTGGAGCGTTTCGGCGCCGCTCTCCGCGCGGCGCTGCCGGATTTGTCGCCGGAGGAGTTGGCTTGGCGCCTGAATCTCGCCGTCGGTGCACTGGCGCAGGCGCTGCGGGGTGGATCGAAAGACCTGGAAACCATCTCAAACCTTCCCGTTTCCTTCGATTCCGAAAACGTATTGGAGCGGCTGGTGGCCTTTTTGAGCGCCGGCTTCCGCGCCCCGGTGCCAAGTCATGTCACCCAGCAAGCTCATGCTGCAGTTCAGGAGAGATAAAATGCGCCCCTATTTATGCATTCTTTTTTTGGCCATTCCCGCTACGATACGGGCCGCGGAAGCCACGCCGCGTGAGCCGTTGCGCCTCAGTTTGAAGCGCGCCGTGGAGATCGCCACTTCGCCGGAAGGCAACACTTACATCCAGCTTTCCGATGAGAGCGTGAAACAGGCCAAATCGCGCTCGGCGGAAGCGCGCTCGGCTTTTCTGCCGGATCTGGAGGCTCAAGCCGAGCAAACCACCGCCATGAAGAGCATCGCCGCTCTGGGCTTGGACCTGGCAACCGACCAGGCGCTTCTAGGCGCCGAGAAGAATTTAATGCCCGGGCTCGCCTCGATCGCGGATCCCCTGCTGAATGACATCATCAAGGCTATCCCCCGCGTCGTGGGCCCCTTCAACACCGTGGACGTGCGCGTTAAGGTCACCCAGAGCGTGCTGGATGTCAGCAATATTCGCCGCTATCAGGCATCCAAAGCTGCGGTACGCGCCGCCGCGGGCGACCGCGGCAACACCGACGATTCCGTCTCGGCCACCGTAGCCAAAGCCTATTTGTCCGGGTTGCGCGCCGATGCCGACGTGGAAGCCTATCAGGCTAACGTGGCGCTGGCCGAAGCCGTCTTGAAACAGTCCGAAAACCAGAAGAGCGCCGGCACCGGTACTGGTATTGAGGTTACCCGCGCGAAAGTCCAGCTTTCCAACGAAAAACAGCACCTGCTGGCAGCCCAAAATGGACGCACAAAGGCCTATCTGCAGTTGCTGCGAGTCATGGGGTTGAATCTGGCCACCGAGCTGGAACTCACCGACAAGCTGTCGTATGAGCCCACGGAAGCCATTACCGTGGAGCAGGCCCAGGCGGAAGCGCTGAAGAACCGTCCCGATATCAAGGCCCAAGCGGAACACGAAGCCGCCGCCCGCCTGAGTGCCGCGGCGGTCAAATTCGAGCGGCTGCCAAGCCTGGTCGCTTATGCGGATTACGGCACCACGGGGACGAACGGCGACATTGTCTCTTTATTGCCTACCAGGGACTATGGGATCGCGCTGCGCGTGCCCATTTTCGACGGCGGCCGGCGGGACGCGCGGCGCGCCGAAAGTGCCTCCCAATTTCGACAGGAGCGCGTCCGCACAAACGACCTCCACGAGCAGATCGAACTGGACATTCGCACGGCGCTCGATAGCCTGCATTCCGCCGAAGAACAGCTCAAGGTCGCCGAGGAAGGGTTGACCCTGTCCGACAGCGAGCTTACGCAGGCCCGCCGGCGTTACGAGGCCGGCTTCGCCACCAACATTGAAGTCACCGATGCGCAGACCCGGCTGGAGCGGGCGCGGGATAACCGCATCGATGCGCTGTTCAGCTACAACGTGGCCCGCATCGACCTGGGGCGAGCCATGGGCAATGTCCGCCGCATGATCCAGTAAAAAGGAGTCGTCATAGACATGAAAAAGATAATCTTTATAGTGATCGTGATTGCAGTTCTCGGGGCGGCCGGTATGCTGGCCTATCGCAGCCTTCATCCGGAAGCCACCAATCGCATCGTGGTCTCCGGCAATATCGAATTGACCCAGGTGGACATTGCCTTCAAAACCTCCGGCCGCTTGATCGAGCGCACCGTGACCGAAGGCGACGCCGTGCAGAAGGGCATGGTGATCGCGCGCCTGGACCGGGAGCAACTCTTGCACCAGCGGGAAACGGCGGAAGCCGCGCTGTCTACCGCGCAGGCGCAGCTAGCCGAAAGCATCAGCGCTCTGAAATGGCAGCGCGAGACCATGCAAGCGGACATGCAGTTGCGCAACGCCGATTTGCGCGCCGCGCAGTCGCAGTTGCTGCAATTGAAAAACGGCTCCCGGCCGCAGGAGATCCAGCAGTCTCAGGCGGCCGTGGCGGCGGCGCAGTCCCAGTACGATCAGGCCAAGAAGGACTGGGACCGCGCCCAGACTCTGTACAAGAACGACGACATTTCCACTTCGCAGTACGACCAGTTCCATGCGCGCTTTGAGAGCACCGAAGCCAATCTGAAGCAGGTGAAAGAACAGGCCGAACTGGTACAGGCCGGGCCGCGCTCCGAGACCATCGAAAGCGCCAACGCGCAGGTGGAGCGCGCCAGCGCCAGCCTGAGAGTCGGACAGGCCAACTCCATCGAGACCAAACGCCGCGAGCAGGATATTGTCGCCCGCCAGGGCGATATCGAGCGCGCCAAAGCCCAAATCGCCCTGATCGATTCCCAGATGGCCGATACCATCGCCGTCTCGCCGATCAACGGCGTAGTGCTGGTGAAGGCCGCCGATGTAGGTGAGGTACTGGCCCCCGGCACCAGCGTCGTCACTGTGGGGGATATCGACCATCCCTGGCTGCGCGCTTACATCCGGGAGCAGGATCTCGGACGCGTCAAGGTTGGCGACAAGGTAAAAGTGACCACCGACTCGTTCCCCGGTAAAGTCTACGATGGACATATCTCATTCATTTCCTCGGACGCCGAGTTTACGCCCAAGCAGATCCAGACCGCCGAAGAGCGGGTGAAGCTGGTTTATCGCGTCAAGATCGATGTGGATAACCCGCGCCATGAACTAAAATCCAACATGCCCGCGGACGCTGAAATCCTGACGGGGAACTGATGGAAGGGATTATTCGTACCCGGGACCTCACCCGGCGCTTTGACCAGTTGACGGCCGTGGACCATCTGAACCTGGAGATCCCCCGCGGCGAAATCTTCGGCCTGGTGGGCCCCGACGGCGCCGGCAAGACCACCACGCTGCGCATGCTGTGCGGTTTGCTGGATCCGAGCGAGGGCCAAGCTTGGGTGGCCGGCCATGACGTGGTACGCGATACACAGGCGGTCAAGGACTCCATTGGTTACATGGCCCAGCGGTTCGGCCTCTATGTGGATCTGACCGTCGACGAAAACATGGAGTTCTATGCCGACCTTTTCGGCATCCCCAGCGCCGAGCGCAAGCGCCTCCTGCCGGAATTACTGCGCATGACCCGCATGGAGGCATTCCGCAAGCGCCAGGCCGGGAAGCTCTCCGGCGGCATGAAACAAAAGCTGGGCCTCATGTGCACTTTGTTGCACCGCCCGGAGATTCTGTTCCTGGACGAGCCTTCGAACGGCGTCGACCCGGTTTCGCGCCGCGATTTCTGGGCTATTCTGTACCAACTGGTCAAAGACGGAATCACCGTCCTGGTTACCACGGCTTACCTGGATGAAGCGGAGCGCTGCAACCGGGTGGGCCTGATGTATAAAGGACGGCTGATCCAATGCGATGCGCCGGATGCGGTGCGCCGGCAGATTCCCGAGCATTGCTACCAGGTGGAGGCGCCCGATCCGCGCGCCGCGCGCGAATTGCTGCTCAAATCCGAAGGGGTGCTCTCGGTGGAGCCTTCCGGCGCTACGCTGCACTTGTTCTTGAGTTCGGCGCGCACATCCCCCGACGCGCTCACCCGCAAGCTGGAACAGGATGGCCAGGGTCCGGCGGTATTTCAGCGCATCGTACCGTCGCTCGAAGACGTCTTTATCGCGGAAGTGAGCAAGGCGGAGAAGAAACAAGCATGACGCCCGCCAGCCCAAACGGCCCCGCTCTCGAAATCCGCGATCTGGTCAAGACCTTTGGCGACTTCGTGGCCGTGGACCACGTTTCCTTCCAAGTTCACAAAGGCGAAATCTTCGGTTTCCTGGGCCCTAATGGCGCGGGCAAGTCCACCGTAATCCGTATGCTTTGCGGGCTGCTGACGCCCACTTCCGGCTATGGCGAGGTGGCGGGCTTCGACGTCACCAAGAATCCGGAGGAAATCCGCAAGGCCATCGGCTATATGTCGCAGAAGTTCTCCCTTTACGACGACCTTCGGGTGGAAGAGAACATCGATTTCTTCAGCCGGATTTATGGCGTTCCCAGGCACCTGCGCGCGGAACGCAAAGAATACGTGCTGCGCATGGCGGGCCTCACCGACCGGCGCACCAGCATCACGCGGCTGCTGGCCGGCGGCTGGAAACAGCGCCTCGCGCTGGGCTGCGCGATCGTGCATTCTCCGCGCATTCTGTTCCTGGACGAGCCCACATCCGGCGTCGATCCCATTGCGCGCCGCAGCTTCTGGGACCTGATCTATCAGCTTGCCGAAGGCGGCCAAACCATTCTGGTCACCACCCACTACATGGACGAAGCGGAATACTGCCATCGCCTGGCCATGATTTATCGGGGCAAGCTGATCGCTTTGGGCGTGCCCGAGGCGCTCAAGCGAGATCTGCACTCGCATAAGCTCCTGCAACTGGAAATCTCCGATCTGCTGGGCACCATGCGCGCGCTGGAAGGCCAACCGGGCCTGTTGGACGTGGCCGTCTTCGGCGCCGGGCTGCACGTGAACGTGGCCGACCTGGACGCCGGCACCGCACAGATCCGCCGCTTGCTCGAACAGCAGCACATTGAGATCAAGAGGCTGGAGCCGATCCAACCCACCATGGAAGACGTCTTTGTGGGACTGATCGAAGCCGAGGAAGCCAAGAACCCATGAGCCTACGCCGCATCCGCGCCATGTTTGGGAAGGAATTCCGCCATATCCTGCGCGACACGCGCAGCCTCATCATGGCGCTGTTCCTGCCGATGTTTCAGATGCTGCTGTTCGGCTACGCTCTCAATCTGGACGTGGACCGAATTCCCACGCTGATCTACGACGGCGACCACAGCGCCGACAGCCGCGCGCTTATCGAACGCTTCCGCGGCTCCCGTTTTTTTGAGATTGAAGGATATCCGAATGGCTATACCGATATTGAAAAACAGATCGACAAGAGCAAGGTCCTGTTGGGCATCGTGATCCCGCGCGATTACTCCCAGCGCCTGAATGCCGGGGCTAAGGCCAACGTTCAGGTATTGCTCGATGGGAGCGATTCCAACACCGCCTCCATCGCCCTGAGTTATGTGGAGAGCCTGCTGCAAAACTATTCCCTGCAAGTGCGATCCAACGGGCAGGATCGGCGCGCCGGCATGCCGATCGTCTCCCCCGTGGATGCACGCGTGCGCATCTGGTACAACAGCACGCTCGAATCCACCAATTACATCGTGCCGGGCCTGATCGCCGCCATGATGATGGTCATTGCCGCGCTGCTCACTTCGCTGACCGTAGCCCGCGAGTGGGAGATGGGCACCATGGAGCAACTGCTTTCCACGCCCGTGCACGCTTCGGAAATCGTGCTGGGCAAGATGTTCGCGTTTTTTGTGATCGGCGTGGCGGACACCACCATCGCCGTGCTGGTGGGAATTTTCGTTTACGGGGTGCCGTTCCGCGGCAATATTCTGATGCTGGCCGCGAGCACTGCGGTCTTTCTGTCGGGCGCGTTCTTTTGGGGTATCCTGGTTTCGGCCATAGCCCGCACGCAGTTGTTCGCGTTTCAGTTGGGGCTGGTCACCACCTTCCTCCCGTCGTTCCTTTTATCCGGATTTCTTTATGCCATCGAGAACATGCCCGTGCCCATCCAGATGATCACGTACGCGTTCCCGGCCCGTTATTTCGTCACCATCGTCCGGGGCATCTTTCTAAAAGGAATCGGTATTACGATTCTGTGGGGACAGTTGGCCTTTCTGGCGGTCTTTTCGATTCTGGTGTTCTGGGCGGCGGAACGCAGAATGAGGCAGAAGCTAGCATGATCGAACGCATCTTAGCCATCATCGACAAAGAGCTGCACCAGTTATTCCGCAACCGGCTGCGGCGCGTGTTTCTTTTCGTGCCGCCCATCTTCCAGCTCATCATCTTCGGCTACGCAGTCAACCTGGACGTGGACAACCTGCGCATGGGATGGATGGACATGGATCAATCGCCGCAAAGCCACGACTTGCTGGCCAACTTCCAGGGCTCCGGGCGATTCCTACTCACGGCCTTGCCGCAAAATGAAAAAGAGATCCAGGACACCCTCGACCGCGGCAAAGCGCAGGTGATCGTGCGGATCCTGCCTGGGTTTGGCCGCAGTATCCTGCTCGGCCGCCCCACCTCGGCGCAAATCCTGGTGGATGGCACCAACTCTAACACCGCGTCGCTGGCTTCGGCCTATACCAGCCAATTGGTGGGCGCCTATTCCGCCAGCCTGGCTCCCGCGCAAGTGCAGTCGCAAATAATGGCCCGTGCCGGCATGGGTACCATGAGCATGAAAGTGGGGCGCATTACCGACAGCGCGCGCGTCTGGTTCAATCCCGATCTGCGCAGCCGCAATTACTTCGTCCCCGGCGTGATTTGCAATCTCATCATGGTGGTCACCGTGATGCTCACCGCCATGGCCATCGTGCGCGAAAAGGAACTCGGCACCATGGAACAGTTGATGGTGACGCCCATCCGGCCCTTGGAACTTATGATCGGCAAGATGGTGCCGGCCGCCATCGTGGGCCTGACGGACCTCGCTCTGGTGACTACGGCGGCGCTGCTGATTTTCGGCATTCCCTTTCGGGGCAACCCGCTGGTGCTGGTGCTGAGCGCGTCATTGTTCCTGTTGACCAGCCTGGGGATGGGCCTGTTTATTTCGACCATCGCCAGCACCCAGCAGCAGGCCATCATGTCTTCATCCCTGATCGCCACCCCGACATTCATGCTGAGCGGCTTCGCGTACCCGATCCGCAACATGCCCATCGCGGTGCAGTATCTCACCTACCTGAATCCGCTGCGTTACCTGATTGAGATTGTGCGCGGAATCTTTCTCAAAGGGACCGGTATATCGGTGCTTTGGCCGCAGATGCTGACGCTGTTGGTCTACGGCATGGTTGTGATGGCACTGGCCGCGACCAGTTTCCGGAAGAAGCTGGATTAGCGGATTAAAATAGAGTATAAATATGTCCTTCCCTGAGCAATACCGAAATGAACTGCTGAAAGCCATCGAAGCCATCGACTTGACTAAGGTCGACCGGGCCATCGAATGGTTTAAGGAATCCCGCGACACCGGCCGGCATATATTCGTATGCGGCAATGGCGGGAGCGCCGCCACCGCTTCGCACTTTGCTTGTGACATCGTAAAAGGTTGCAGTTATAACCGGGCCACGCCGTTACGGATCATGCCGCTGACCGATCAGATCGCCACCATCACGGCATACTCGAACGATGTCGGATATGACGTGATATTTGCCGAGCAGCTCAAGAACTTCGCGCAACCG
>Ga0181531_10000676_pt1 | contig 22449 bp, 20 predicted proteins | sample PEATcosm2014_Bin_38_FD_119743 | JGI IMG/M metagenome (GOLD analysis project Ga0181531, IMG submission 119743) | Peatland microbial communities from MTU Mesocosm Facility, Houghton, MI, USA - PEATcosm2014_Bin11_10_metaG | ecosystem: Environmental > Terrestrial > Soil > Wetlands > Peat | place...
CCGATATTGCCCCCCACCAGCGTGGGAATGCCCGCCTTCAAAAGGATCTCGCCCACCAGCGCGGTGGTGGTGGTCTTGCCATTGGAGCCGGTAATGGCCAGCATCCGGCCTTTCAGAAAGCGCGCCGCCAGTTCCAATTCGCCGATCACCGGCAGGCCAAAGCTCTTCACCTGAGCCAGTTCGGGTGTATCCAGGGGCACGCCGGGGCTCACCACAATCAGGTCCTGGCGGCGGAAGGTAAGCAGGCCGTGGCCGCCGGCCTCCACCATGATGCCTTCTTCGAGCAGGGCGGGAATATCCTTGGCCAGCGCCTCGGCGCTGCGCACGTCGGAGACCGTGACGTGGGCGCCGCGGCGGCGCAAGAACAACGCCGCTGCCAGACCGGACTTCCCCAGCCCCACGACCAGAACCTTCTTGCCTTTGAGTTCCATCATTGGGTTGTTCCTCAGGCTCCCGACGATCCGCGACTTCTTTATTGTGCATCGCGGGACGCACCGCGCGGACCATGTCTAGCGGAGTTTCAGGGTGGTAAGTGCAAACAATGCAAACACCAGAGCGAGAATCCAGAAGCGGACTATGACCTTGGACTCGCTCCAGCCCAACTGTTCGAAGTGGTGATGCAGCGGGGCCATCCTGAAGATACGCTTCTTGTTGCGCAGCTTGTAACTGCCCACCTGCAGGATCACCGAGACGGCCTCCAGAATGAAGATGCCGCCGATAAACGGCAGCAGAAGCTCCTGGCGAATGATGACGGCGACCGTGCCGATGGCGCCGCCCAGGGCCAGCGAACCCACGTCGCCCATGAAGACTTCCGCCGGGTGGGCGTTATACCAGAGAAACCCCAATGAAGCGCCCACCATCGACCCGCAAAAGACGGTTAACTCGGCCACCAGCGGCATGCGCTGCAGTTCGAGGTAGTCGGCAAAGACCACGTGACCGCTGACATAGGTGAGCACGGCCAGCGCGCCCGCGGTGATGGTCGTGCAGCCGATGGCCAGCCCGTCGAGGCCGTCGGTCAGGTTGACCGCGTTGGACGAGAAAACCAGCACCAGCGTCACAAAGATCACAAAGGGTACAAATGCCAGCAGTCCCAGGTGCGGAACGGTGCTCGGCCACCAATGCCAGAGCAGATCGGGGCGCAGTTGCTTGACGAATGGCACAGTCAAGCGCGTGGAGAACATCTTGAACTGCGCCAGCACCACCAGCGCCGCGGCCACGGAGGCCCCAGCCAGTCCTTGCCAAGCTAGCTTGGCCCGCGCAGTCAGGCCGAGGCTTCGCCGCTGCACCACCTTGATGTAATCGTCGGCAAAGCCGACAGCGCCAAACGCAAGCGTAGAAAATACGGCAATCCAGACAAACGGATTCGCCGGATCGGACCACAGCACGGTGGGTAAAAGAATGGCGATGACGATGAGCACACCGCCCATGGTCGGGGTGCCGGATTTCTTCAGGTGCGACTGCGGTCCGTCTTCGCGAATGAACTGGCCAATCTGGAACTCGTGCAGCTTTTCGATCACCCAGGGCCCGATGAACAACGCAATCAGCAGTGCCGTCCCCGAGGCAAACGCGGTACGGAACGTGAGATAGCGGAAGATCCGGAACGGGTGAAAGAACGGAAACAGCTTTTCGTAGAGCAGCCAGTAAAGCAAAGGGCCTCCCAAGCCGGATTGAGGCGGGTTTCAGCTTGATTCTACAGGGACGGGAGCAGAACAGAGGCGAGGAAATCGCAACGCGTGGAACGGTTTCATGAACGTTTGCTCCGCCTCAGCGAAACATCCGCTCGTCGTAGCGAAACGGGTTGGGCGCAGCAAGGTGAATCTTGCTGAAATCCGGATGCCTGGGATTCAACAGCACATTCCAGTCTCCCTCGACGACCACGGAAGGAACCTGGAGGGCCACCGAACGGCCGCTTGCCGCCCAGCCGGAGCCAAGATCTCGGCACACGAGGTTGTTCAGTTCCCGCCAGTCCCCGGGCAACAGGACAAGGCTCAGTTGCTCCACCAGTTCGTCCGGAATCGCCGCCTCCGCCATCAGCAGATCGTTCGGCGCTTGGTTGGGCTCCAGGTTGACGAAGAACTCCAGGGCCGCCAGCGCCGGCGAGGTTGCACAGTAGACGATTGCGGTGCCCAGATGATTCCAACGCCTGGCTGCGTAGAGTCCGCCAACGCCCGTGAAGGCCGTCTCGCGGAAACGCTGCGGGAAGAGCCTCCACACCTTCATCAGCTATACATACCGTAAGCAATGGCGTAGAGAATCTCTTCCACCGAGCGCACTCCCAGTTCCGTATCGAGTTGGTCAAAGGGCGGCTTTCCGCCCAGAGCGCGGTTCGGAGCCACCATCCAGCGAGACGCCTTCTCTTCCGTCCCCAGGACTTCGTTGGCCAAGGCAACCACCTTCGCCATGCGCAGGGTTCTGTCCGACTCATCGTGCGTCAACAGCGATTTCGTCGCCAGCCTGCGGCTCAGCGTGCGGGACGGAATGTTGAGCCGCTTCGCCACTTGCGCTCTCTGCAACGACAGCACATCGGCCAGCATGGTCACCGTCGACGCGGGAAGCCCGGCCCGCACCTGCGCAACCAGATCGTCGGTTTTCAGGATGGGCTGCTTGAAGGTCCGCTTTCCGCCTAGCACTTCCACAATCTCCGCAATGCTCATTTCGGCCACCTGGCACTAGTATCGCGCCATTTGGCGAAAAGCGCAAGGGTGCCGGAATTCCACCCACACTCAATTTCGAGCTATCGCCCCGATTGCCGCTTCAACTCCGCCTCGAACGCGCCTTCGCGTTCGGCGATGTAAGCCTTGTAGCCTTCAGGATCGATGAAAGCATCGTGGTCGCCGTGCTTCCAGCGCTCATACTTCCCCTTCAACCCGTAGTAGCCGCCGTGTGCGCCGAGAAAAACATCGCATGGCAAGCCCTTGAGCACCTGAAAACCCTTCGCATAGTCCTCGGCGATCCGTGGATAGGTCTTATTGCCCACCAGCTTGTACCCCGGATTCACGTTTGGACTCCCGACGATGACGACATGCAGCGCCTTGCCCCCTACGGTTTCGTCCATGGTCCAGGTCGTGGTTCCCTTGGTGTGGCCGGCCGTTCGATGTGCCGTGAGCACCGCGCCTCCCAGCCCCACCGTGTCGCCATCGTGCAACACCCTGTCCACCTTTGCCGGCGGATATCGCATGTCCTTCTCCGCGCCGTATTGAAAGTCCGACCTGCCGCCCGACTCCACCACGGGCGCGTCCCCATCCATCACGAAGTATTTGGCGCCGGTAAGCTGCTTGACCTTTGCGCTGCCCGCGCAATGGTCGAAGTGCGCATGGCTGATGAGCAGAATCCTCACATCGCTGAAGTGGAATCCAAGCTGCTCCACGCTCTTCCGGATCAGCGGCACCGAAGCCTCCAGGCTGCTATTGATGAGGATGAGCCCCTTGGGCGTGACGATCAGGTACGAAGCGAGATCTTCGCTGCCCACGTAATAGAGGTTGCCGGCAATGCGAAAAGGAGGAAATGGCCTGGTCCACGACGCATCCCGCGCCATCAGCGGCGCCGCACAAACAAGCGCTAAAACAAGGGCCATTCCACGGGCCAGATCCTTCACGATCACTGCGCCTCCGAGGCCGCTACGGTGTTCCTGACGGCCTCGATCGCCCGCTCCAGATGCACGCCGCGCGAGCCCTTCACCAGCACCACGTCGCCCGGCTGCAGATTCTGCCTGAGCCAGCGCCCGGCGGCTTCGGCATCGGGCAGGAACAGCGCGGCGACTCCGCCGGCGCAGGCGGCCGCGGCCAGATGTTCGGCGTTGCCGCCGACTCCGGCCACCAGGTCGAGCCCCGCCTCGGCGGCGGCGCGGCCACAGGCTGCGTGCAGCGCCGCGCCGTGCTCTCCCAGTTCGAGCATCTCCCCGGCCACCAGGATGCGGCGGCCTGCCGGGCGCGCGGCCAAAGTGCGAATCATCGAGCGCAGCGCCTCGGGATTCGAGTTGTAGCTATCGTTCAGAATGGTGGCTCCGCCGATCTCGATTAATTCGCCGCGCTTGTCTCCGGCGGCAAGCGTTTCCAGCGCCGCCACGGCCGCATCGAGATCGACGCCCGCCTCAAGAGCCACCGCCAGCCCGGACAGGGCGTTCGATGCGTTGTGCGCGCCCAGCAGGCGCAACGTGAATCGGCCCTCGCGTTTTCCCGCGCGAAACCTCACATGCAGCCCGTCCAGATCTTCGCTTGCTTTCAGCAGTTGCGGATCGGCGCAGGGACCGGCGCCAAAGTAGACCGCGTGCCCCTGGAAATCGCGGCCAAACTGCGAGACATACGCGTCGTCGCAGTTCAGGAAGACCACGCCGCTGGCGGGCAAGGCAGCCACCAGCTCAAACTTGGCGCGCGCGATTCCGGCCTGCCCTTCGGCAAAGTTCTCGATGTGCGCCGTGCCCACATTGGTCACCACGCCCCAGTCCGGTGCGGCGATGCGCGCCAGCGCCGCGATCTCGCCGGGGTGGTTCATCCCCATCTCGACGACCGCATATTCGTGCTCCGGCGCAAGCCGCAACAGTTGCAAAGGCAGCCCGAAGGCGTTGTTCAGATTCCCTCGCGACTTGAGCACATTGAACTTTGCCCCCAAGGCCGCGGCCACCGCCTCTTTGGTCGTGGTCTTTCCTGCCGAGCCGGTGATCGCCACCACGCGCCGGCCCCAGCGGCGACGTACATGCGCTGCCAGAGCCTGAAGCGCAACCAGCGGGTCCTCGGCGATCAACAGCGGAACGCCCAGCGCGGCGTCGGGCAGGGAGGCCACACGCTCCCGCGACACCACCGCCGCAACGGCCCCGCGCTCCAGCGCGGCAGTCACAAAGTCGTGCCCATCCAGCCGCTCCCCGCGCACCGCGAAGAAAAGCTCGCCGGCGGACACTGTGCGCGAGTCGATCGAGTAGCCGCATACTGCCAGCGCCCCCGCATTGGTCACGCTGGCCGCAGCCTCCAGCACCGCGCCCGCCCCGATCGCCGCCTCTGCCAAGGTGAGTTTCATTGCCCCCTACCATATCCCATCTTGGCGCCCAGTTCGGTGAGTATTGCAAGCGCAACCTCCGCGTCGTCGAAGGGAATGGTGCTCCCGGCCAGAATCTGCTCCTTCTCGTGGCCCTTGCCGGCAATGAGAACCACGTCGCCCGGGAGGGCCGCTTCAAGCGCGAGGCGAATGGCCGCGGCGCGGTCCGGCTCGATGGTGTAGCGCACTCCGCTGCCCTTCAGTCCCGGCTCGATCTCGGCCAGAATGGCGAGCGGTTCTTCCGTGCGGGGATTGTCGCTGGTAGCCACCACAAAGTCGCTGCCCGCGCCGGCCGCCTGGCCCATCTTGGGCCGCTTGGTACGGTCGCGGTCGCCGCCGCAGCCGAAGAGCGTGATCACCCGCGTGCCGCCCGGCGCCGTCATCTGCCGAGCCAGGGCAGCCAGGTTGCGCAACGCGTCGTCGGTGTGGGCGTAGTCCACGATCACCGTGAAGGGCTGACCCCCATCCACAAGCTGGAATCGGCCGGGAACCGGCTTGAGGCGCGGTACGAATTCGGCCAGGTCGGCAAACGCCACCCCTCGCGCATGAGCGGCTGCGAGCGCGGCCAGCAAATTGAGAATGTTCACCTCGCCGGCCAGCCTCGAAGTCACTTTGGCGGAGCCCGCCGGAGATTCAAGATCGAGTGCCGCGCCACCGGGAGTGAGCGAGTAGCCGGCGGCGCGCCACTCGCCCTGCCCTATCCCATACGTGCGCACCTCTGCGCCCGCCTTGGAGGCTGCGGCGGCCAGCTCCTCGGCGCGCGGATCGTGCGCGTTGATCACGGCAACCCGCGGAGCCGGATAGACCGTGCCGTCGAACAGCAGACGCTTGGCCTCGAAGTACTGCTCCATCGTGCCGTGATAGTCGAGATGGTCGCGGGTGAAGTTGGTGAAGACGGCCACGTCGAAATTCACTCCGGCCGCCCGGCCTTGGTCGAGCGCGTGGCTTGAGACCTCGGTGACCAGCTCGGTAGCTCCGCGCTCCGCTCCCTCGGCCATCAACTCGAAGAGATCGCGCGACTCGGGCGTCGTGTGAACGGAGGGGCGCATCTCGCCGGCCACATGATATTCAATCGTTCCCACCAGCACGGTGGTGCGAGCAGCCGCGTTGAGCAGCGCCTCGATCAGGAATGCGGTGGTCGTTTTTCCGTTAGTTCCGGTGACGCCCGTGGCCGCCAGCTTGCGCTCGGGATGGCCGAAGAAGGCCGCCGAAGCTGCCGCGAGAGCGCGCCGGCCGTGTTCCACCTCCAGCACCGGCAGTCCCGGCTGAAAGACCAGCAGGTGGTCAAACTTCGGCGCGGAATCGGTGATGATGCCCAGCGCGCCCGCGGCAATGGCCTTTTCCACATAACGGTTGCCGTCCGTCGAGCCGCCCTTCATGGCCACAAACACCGCACCGGACCCCACTTTGCGCGAATCGTACTCGACGCCGGTAATCGGCTGCTCGGAGTCGCCCGCGGCGCCGACCGCCGCCACTTCTTCGATCAGTTCTTTCCACTTCATCTCGTGGTCAATTGTAGAGCGTTCGAGAGCATTCAATTCTCTAAGAACTGATTCCGCGGCGGGTCGTACGGTTGAACACGAAGGTTTTCTGCCCCACTTGACATGCAACCAAACGGTTGCATAATATAACCCCAATGGCCGCTGATGTGGACAAGGTGTTCAAGGCGCTTGCCGCTCCCGAACGCCGGCTCTTGCTCGACCGGCTGCGGGCGGACAACGGCCAGACTTTGGGACAACTTTGCGAACACCTGGACATGACCCGCCAGGCAGTCACCAAGCACCTGAAGCTGCTGCAAGAGGCAACGCTGGTGGTGGCAATTTGGCGGGGCCGCGAAAAGCTGCACTATCTCAATCCCATGCCCATCCACGAGATCGCCGAGCGATGGATTGGCAAATACGAGCGGGGACGCCTTCGCGCCCTCGCCGAACTCAAAGCGAAACTGGAGGAAGAAACCGATGGCTAAATCGGAGTTTGTGTATGTGACCATTATCCGCACCACGCCCGAAAAACTCTGGCGAGCGTTGACCGAACCCGAATTTACCCGCCAATTCTGGCTCAACTCCATACAGGAATGCGAATGGAAGCCGGGCGCATCGTGGCGGATCGTCAAACCGGACGGCAGCACAGCCGACTCGGGCGAAGTGGTGGAGATCGAGCCGTTTCGACGACTGGTTTTGAAGTGGCAGAATCATCTCTTTCCCGAGATGACCGCGGAAGGTTACTCGCGCATGACCTACACCCTCGAAGAGAAAGGCGACACGGTCAAGCTCACCGTGACGCATGAAATGGACAAGAGCGATTCGAAGTTTATCAAGGCAGCCTCGGGCGGGTGGCCGCAGATTCTCGCCAGCCTCAAGAGCCTGCTCGAGACGGGGCATTCGCTCGCAGGAACGGACCGGTGGCCCGAGGGGTTGTAGAGGGTTTCTTTAGGCAAGCACGCGCCTGCCTCACCGCCCGCATCGCACCACAATCTGCGTTCCCGGCGCGACCATGGTGCCGGGAGCGGGCGCCTGCTCCCGCACCGTGCCGTTGCCGGCGATCTGCACCTCGAGGCCCGCGGCGGAGGCCAACTCGATGACCTTGCGCACCGGCAGCCCGATCAGCGAGGGAACGCGAAGGGTTTTGGGATCGACGACCATCACCGCCGTCTGCTGGCCCGGCGTCTTGGCCTGCTGCGCGGTGGGTTGCGGCGCGCTGGATGTGACCTGAGGGCCTCCCGGTTTGGCTTTCGCGTCCGAATCTGGATTCGCCGGCTGCGCTGTTACTTGGCTTGCGGCCCCCGTCAGGCTTGACCCGGCGCGCAACGGATCGTCGCTGGGCAGATCGTTGGCTGCGGCAAACAGCGCAGTGATATCGCCGGTATGTTCCTGCGCGTCTTCACTCACGGGCGCATCGGCCTTGGCAGCAACGTGCAGCGCCCGCACTTCGATGTCGTGTGGGACTCCCAGATACTCCAGCACTTGCTGCGCCACTTCGGCAAAAACCGGCGCCGAGACAGCCGTTCCATAGTACGACGGGCCCTTCGTGGGTGTATCGATGACCACGGCCACCGCAATCACCGGATCATTAACGGGCGCGATACCGGCAAACGAGGCGATGTGCATGGTCTTTGAATAAAGATGCGTCACCGGATCCACTTTTTGCGCTGTGCCGGTCTTGCCGCCGGAGGAGTAGCCATTGAGTTGCGCCGGTTTGCCGGTCCCGTAGAGCACCACGCCCTCCATCATCTTGCGCATCTGGGCCGCGGTCAGCGTAGAAAGCACACGATGCGCGCCGGGGGGCAGCGGATCGGGCAGCTCACCCCCCGCCTTGAACGGCGCCGGCGCCTGCGGCGCGCCGGGCCTTTGGCCATTTACCTCCGCTTGGCCCGGCATCAGCACGCGCGGCGGCAGGTAAACCCCTCCGTTGGCTATCGTCGACACCATGGTGACTAATTGCAGCGGCGTGACAGCCACCTCCTGCCCGATGGCAATCGAGCCGATCGACGACGAACCCCAGCGGCTCACCGGCCGCAACAAGCCGCGAGTTTCGCCGGGCAATTCGGCACCGGTGCGCGAGCCAAATCCGAAGTCGTGTACATATTTGTAAAAGTGGTCAGGGCCAACCTTCAGCGCCAGCTTGACGGCAGCCACGTCGCTCGAGTGCTCCAGCGCCTCGTGCACCGTGATGCGTCCATAGTGTTCGCCCTTGTCGTCGTGAATCACGCGCCCAGCCAGCGTGATCGAGCCGCCCTGGCAGTCGATGATGTCGTCCGGCGCGGCCACATGCTGGTCGAGTGCGGCTGAGTAAGTGACCAGCTTGAAGACCGATCCCGGCTCGTAGACGTCGCTCACCGCATGGTCTTTAAGCAGCGCAGGCGTTGTGTGGCGAAACTGGTTGGGATTGAACGTGGGCCGAATGGCCAACGCCAGAATCTGCCCAGTGTGCACGTCCTGCACCACGATCGTGCCGTTGGCCGCCCCCGTTCGCTCCATGGCGTGCTCCAGCGCCCGTTCGGCCAGAAACTGGATATTTTCGTCAATCGTCAGCACCAGGTTTTGCCCCGGCTCGGGTTCGTGCTCGCTCGAACCCAATCTGCGGGCATGCGCGTCCACCGCCGTGTACATCCGGCCTGGGACCCCGTGCAACTGCGACTCGAATTTCTGCTCCAGGCCGCCCAGGCCGCCGTCGTCCACGCCCACATAGCCCAGTACCTGCGCGGCAATCTCGTTGTCCGGGTAGAAGCGTTGGAACTCCTTCTGGAAATAGACGCCTTTGATCCCAAGCGTTTTCACGCGCGCCGCCACATCCGGCGTCACCCTTCGCGCCACCCAGGCAAAGCTGTTTCCCTTGGCCAGCCGCGCGGCAATCTGCTCCTCGGTGGTCTGCGCATCTTCGGTGTCGGTATGCACCACCGCGGCCATGGCATGCGCCGCGGCTTGCCCGTCGTCGATCTCCGTGGGCACGGCGTAGATCGAATCCACCTGCACGGTCATGGCCAGCTCATGCAGGTTGCGGTCGTAGAGCACGCCGCGGCGGGGCGCTACCTCAAAGGTGCGCTGCTGCTGCTTTTGGGCCCGTCCCACAAACTCCTGGTGGCGCACCACCTGCAGCCAGAACAGGCGCCCGCCAATCGCGCACACCCACACCAGAAAAAACAGGCAGATGAGCCAGAAGCGCGCACGCTTCAGAGGCACGCCGCGCGCCGCATTCATGCGATTCCGGTTGGCTCGAAGGGCTGCCTGCATGACGAATCGCTCCGCGGATTGAGGCCGCCGGTTTACTGCGCGGCGGGTCCCGGAGGAGTCGCTTGCGCAATCGACGGAGTCCCGCCTTCGGGGTGGGCTGTGGGATGGATCACCTGCCCCGGCTGCGGTTCCGCAAGACCCAGTTCACGGGCCATCGAATCGATGCGGCCCGGCTGCGTGAGCTGTGCCTCGGCCAGCCGCAACTGGCGGTTCTCTTCGCGGAGTTGGTCAACCATCTGCTTCTCCGACTCCACCCGGTAGCCGCCCTCGATGGCCCTGAAGTGCTGCAGGCCGTAGACCATCACAAGCGAAAAAAGCACCGCGATCGCCGCGGAAAACACGCGCATCTCGCGCACTCGCACCGGGTCCGGCGCCTTGACCAGCCGCGAGTTGTCAAAGTGCTTGGGAAAGGGGAACTCCGGCGTGCGCACGCCGCGCCGACGCAACGACTGCTGGGCCATGAGTTCGGCGTTCCGCTCGGCGACCCGCGCACCCCAGCCGCGGCCCGCTTCAAAATAAGTTGTCGTGCATGCAGCCATCGTAGTTCTCCTTGCCGCGCAGTCGTCAGTAATCGCCGGTCAGTAATCAGTGGTCAGTGGTAAGTTTCCGGCGACCATCGACTGGCTGTCTTCTCCTGAACGGGCTATGAGCCCAGTTCCGCTTCCAGTTCCCTCGATCCTTCTCTGCTTCTCCATAGCTCATGACTGATAACTGATAACTGTTCACTGTCTCTCCCCCGCCCTCAGCTTCGCGCTGCGCGAGCGGGGGTTGCGCTCCATCTCTTCTTCCCCGGCGGTCACCGGCTTCCGGGTTAGAATCTCCCAAATCCCCATCCGCGCGCCTTCCCGCAGACTGTCCTTCGCGATACGATCTTCCCCCGAGTGAAAGCTGATGACGACTAGCCGCGCGGAGGGCTTAAGCAACATTGGTGCGGCCTCCAGCAGCGCCCGAATTTCGTCTAACTCGCGGTTTACGTAGATACGAAGAGCTTGAAAGGTCCTGGTCGCCGGATGAATGCGCTCTTGTTTCATTGCCGGGGCGGCTGAAGCTACAATTCTGGCTAACTGACCCGTGGTTGTAACTGGCCGCCCGCGAACAATGGCTCTGGCGATTCTCCGCGACCTCCTTTCCTCTCCGTACTCGTAAATAAGGTCTGCAAGCTCTCGCTCGTCAGCCTCATTTACCACTTGTGCGGCAGTCGGCCCCTGGCGCGTATCCATACGCATTTCCAACGGCCCGTCCGCCTGAAAACTGAATCCCCTGCGCGCCTCGTCAAACTGCAGGCTGCTCACCCCAAAGTCGGCCAGCAATCCGTCCACCGAAGCCGGCTGCACGTGCTCGGCAATGGAACTGAAGGCCTCGCCCACCAGCGTCACTTGCGGCGCCTGTTCACCTAGCTCGCCGCTAACCCGGTCGAGCCTTTCCCTGGCCAGGGCCAGCGCCTCAGGGTCCCGGTCGAAACCGATCAACCGACCCTGCGGCCCCAGCAGCCGGACGATACCCTCGGCATGGCCCGCCAACCCGATCGTGCAGTCAACAATCGTGCCCCCTGCGCGCACCCTGAGAAAATCAATCGCTTCCTTGAAAAGAACCGGCACATGGCGTTCAGTTGCGTTCGTCATGCGTCCCCCTGGGGGGTTAGTGCGTTCAACTCTGACGCTTGAGAATCGCCGCCAACGACTGACGCTTCTCCTCGGTCATCTTCTTCTCCGGCAGACCCTGCTCGAACATCTCCCGATTGCGGACTTCCAGATAGTTCAACTTCCCGAACACCGTCACTTCCGCGTCCAACTTGGCCGTCCCGCGCAGAATCTGAGGCAGCAGCACCCGCGATTGGCTATCCATCTCCACCTGCTGCCCGTAGTAGCTGGTCAGGTCCAGGTACGTGTCCACAGCGTCGTCCAGGGTGCTGAATTCGGCCAGCTGCGCTTCCCTCTTCTCCCACTCTGGGAGCGCCCAGATCTCCGCGCTCTTGCCGTCCGTCGAGGTGATGTAGAACTGGGTGACGTTTTGGGCATCCAACAACTGCTTGAACGCAGCCGGGAGCTTGAGCCTCCCTTTGTCATCGACCTTGGCCGGATGGTTACCCCGAAACATTGCTCTTCCTCTTCACCTTCCGCCGTTGTTTTCAAACCTACCGCCGTCACAGGCCAGTCCAACCGAGGCAGTGTCTCTTCCAGTGGCTAACCTGGTTCCCCGGCCCAGTCGGCTTCTGGATTCTTCGCCGCCGGAAGAAATTCACAGTAAACTTGCCCTGGAAGTGGGTTGAATTGCTTCCTGGACTCTACCGTGCTCCACTTGACTCCATAATTTTCCACTACAAGGTCGAGAGTACCCCCGTTCTATACTCCCGGCAAGGGGAAAATCGACGGAATCTTGACAGATTGTGAATCCGATTCTGAGGGAATCTTCTTATAGACAGGAAAACCTAGACCACCGCAAGATGTAGTGTTTACTGTTTTGGTACTTGGGCTGGACAAGAGGAGCAAAGGGTGGTAGGAGAAGAAAAAGCGAACATTGAGAGTTTCAGGCCTCGCATCTTCACGACGCCTGCTGGCGCACCTTGCCTTACTCCGTATCCGAGCCGCTTCGCTGCTTTCCCCGCCCCGCCACCAGCTTCATCAAATAAAGGAAAACCAGTGCGTTCACTGCCAGCAGACCCACTCTGATCCACGTCACCCTGCGCGAGACCTCAAAGATCTCCCAGGGCAAGAACGACGCGGTAATGGCCAAGGTCAGATACTCGGCCCAGGCTCGCTCAAGATAGAGGCCGATCCCTTCCAGAAGATCGAGGCCGGCATAGATGAAGACCACCGCGCCGATCCGCCGCAGCATATGGTCGTCCACATTCGACGCTCTTTCCAGAATGAAGTTGACGAAGCGGGACTCCGGGTTGAAGCGCAGGTGGTCGGCGAGCCGGGCCACCACATCGCCAACGTCCTTGTGCAGCAGGCGCAGAGCGCCCACCCCAACCAGGACAAACAGGAGCGCCTGGCCCAGCTTAAAGGCCGCAATGAGAATGAGCCATCGATTGCGGTGGAGATGCGGGGTGGAGCTTTTCGATGCGGAGTCGATGATTTCCTCTGCCGGACGGCGCCTGAGAACAAACGGGCGCCTGTGGATAGGTTAAACGATGGTAGCTGGTTCGCCCAATCGCCGCGCTCCGGGATCCTGGAGGCCGCGGCCCGGCAGGCGTCGAGAATGGTGTGAAGCGCGGGCCTTATCTCTTGAGGGTCAGCAGCGCCTCCCGGTCCACCACGTTGCCGTCCATGACGATTCCGGAAATGCGGCGTGCATTCCAGATGTTTGCGGTTGGATCGGCATCCACCACTAGGATGTCGGCGCGGCGGCCGGGAGCAATCTGACCTAGTTCGTTCCATCCGAACTGGATCGCATAGTTGTTGGTGGCCGCGGCCAGCGCCTCGCGTGCGGAGAGCCCCAACCGCACCAGCAGCTCAAGCTCCGTGTGCATGGAGATACCGGCCATGGTGCCCGTTGCCGACGCCCCCGAAGCCGCCAGGTAATGCGGATTGGCGGAAAATATCGTTTGATTAATGCGCCATAAGCGTAGGGCGGCCTGATCGGCCTTCTTGCGCTGGCCGTCTTGCATCCAGCGCTGCGTGGTCAAGGGAAGCCGATGGGTCCAGTATGCCAGCGGATAGACCGTTTCCCCGGTCGACCGATCGGAAGGCTGGAACATCCGGGCAGGATCGAGTAGAGCCGCCGCCGGTTCCTTCCACAGGTTCCGGTGCTCCGGCAATTGCAGGTAGGAAAGGCTGAATTCCGGCATCAGCGCGGCATGGTGCGTGGCCAGGAAGTGTGCGTAAGTCCGCAGATGCAAATCGATGGCAGGCAGCCGTTCCGAGTATTCGTAGGCCGTGACGGAAGCCGGTCCCTCCGGGTTTTCCACCAGCGGCTGCTGAAGCTCGTCGGGGATCACGCCCAGTTCGTAGCGGTCCATTTGCGGCAGCGCGTCCACGCCGGCGTCGATGCCCACTTTGTAGGGGGTGGAGACAAACTCCCCATAGGTCACCAGTCCCATCTGGTGGGCATGCGCGACGATCCATTGGGTGTTGGCCGCGGTCAGGTCATGGCCCAGCCAAAGCACGCGCGTCCCCAGGCGAGCGGTTTCGCTGAGCTGCCGAACCGTATCTTCGGGGCTCAATTCGACTGGGCGCGCGCCTTCCTTCAGCTTGGCAGCCCACTCCGGACGCTTGGCCAGGAGGCTCCAATTGTCGGTTGACCCGATCGAGTCCATCAAGTAGAGGTGCGGGCTCGGACTGGCGGCAAAATCGATTGAGCCGCGCCGGGAATCGCTGCGGGCCACCACCGTAGTCACGCCCATGTAGAGGTTGGCATTGGCTTGGCCCTGCGAGTTCATTCCGGCAAATCCATCCACCAGCCCGGGGATGAGATACTTCCCCGTGCAGTCGATCACCCGCGCGCCTTTGGGGATGGAGACCGCCATGCGCGAGCCGACATCGGTGACGCGCCCATCGCGCATGACGACGATTGCATCCGGCAGATCTTTTGCCGAGCGGCCCCAGTCGGTCACGTCCACCACCGTGCCGCCGGCCAGCACCAGCGGGACCGAAGTCAGCATTCGGGGGAATACCAGGGGCGGCGCTTGCGGCCAGGCCAGAACACAGCCCAGAAGCGATCCACCGATTCCCGACAGAACGATACGCAAAGGTCGCATATGAAAAAGTTGTCTGTTGTGGATTGTCGCACAGCGGTTCAAGGGTAGCGATAAAACGATTCACTCCGCCGCAACACTTGTTGGCCCTGACGCTGGAGAATCGCACATCGCATGCGGGTTCCGTCCCTGCGTCCGGTGGATGATTGTCTTAGCTGGCCACCAGCGTGGTCCGTTTGCGATGCGCGAGCAACGGCAGCACCTGGGCCTGCGCTGCCTCAACAGTCAGACCGTGCCGGGCGCGAAGAGCGTCCACCTTGCCGTGCTCGATAAACCGGTCGGGCCAGCCGATACGCACCACCGGAACCGCGCTGCCCATCTCCTGCAAGGCCTCGATCACTGCCGAGCCAAAGCCTCCCATTCTTACGTGATCCTCAAACGTGACAAAGGCGGCTACCCGCCCTGAGTAAAGCTCGAGCATCTCGCGATCCAGCGGCTTGACGAAGCGGGGATTGATGACTGCGGCGGAGTAGCCGTCGCATTCCAGCCGGGCAGCCAATTCGCGAGCCATCGTCACCATCGGCCCAAGGCCGAGAATGGCCACGTCGGAGCCGTCGCGGAGCACCTCGGCCTTGCCGACTGGAATCGCCTCCGGCACAGCTTTGCGGGCCACCCCGGCCACCGCGCCTCGCGGATAGCGAATGGCGCTCGGCCCCGGAAGCGTGAAGGCCGTCTTCATCATGTCGGCCAGTTCGTCTTCGTCCTTGGGGGCCATCAGCACGATCTCGGGAATGCCGCGGAGGTAGCTGATATCGAAAAGTCCATGGTGCGTAGGACCGTCGTCGCCCGAGAGTCCTGCGCGGTCCATGCAAAACAGCACCGGCAGTTTTTGCAGGCAGACGTCGTGCACAATGGGATCGAAGGCCCGCTGTAAGAAGGTCGAGTAGATCGCGCAAACCGGGCGGAATCCCCTGCTGGCCATGCCGGCGGCGAACACCACTGCATGTTCCTCGGCGATGCCCACATCGAAGTAACGCTTGGGGTGATGAGGCCGGAACAGATCCAGCGCTGTGCCGTTGGGCATCGCCGCCGTAATGGCTACGATTCGGTCGTCCTCGCGGGCAAGTTCCACCAGGGTGTTGGCAAAGACCTCAGCGTATGAAGGCAGGCCTGCCGGTTCGGTATGCCCCGTCTCGGGATCGTATGGCCCCAGCCCATGAAACTTCTTCTGCTTGTCCAGCGCCGGCTGATAGCCGCGCCCTTTCTGCGTCAGCACGTGCAGCAGAACCGGGTGGTCGGCGGCCTTGAGAAACTTGAACGTCTCCACCAGCAACGGCAGGTTGTGCCCGTCGATGGGGCCAAAGTACTCCAGCCCGAACTCCTCGAAAAGAATCGACGGCCAAAGGATGCTCTTGGCGGCCTCTTCGGCGCGGCGCGCAAGTGTAACGGCTGTCTTGCCGCCCAGCTTCTCCACAATGCGCTTGGCCGAGTCGTGCAGGTTCTTGTAGTGCTCGTTGGTCACGATCCGGTGAAAATAGCGGGCGATGGCGCCCACATTGCGGTCAATGGACCACTCGTTGTCGTTAAGCACTACGATCATCCGCCGCGTCTGTTCGGCCAGGTTGTTCAGCGCTTCAAACGAGATGCCGTTGGTGAACGCAGCGTCGCCCGCCACGGCGACCACGTGCTCTTTGCCACCAGCTAGATCCCGGGCCACTGCCATGCCCAGGGCAGCCGACAGCGCGGTCCCGGCGTGGCCTGCGCCGTAGCAATCGTGCTCGCTCTCAGTGCGCAGCATGAAGCCGTTCAGCCCGCCCGGCTGGCGAATTGTCTCAAACCGGCTGAGCCGCCCGGTGAGGATCTTGTGAATGTAAGCTTGGTGGCTCACGTCGAACAATAGCTTGTCTTCGGGGGTATTGAAGACCGTGTGAAGGGCCAGCGTCAGCTCGACCACTCCAAGGTTCGGGCCCAGGTGGCCGCCGGTCTTTGAAAGCGTCTGAATCAGGAATTCGCGGATCTCCTCCGCCAGTTCGGCCATCTGCGCAAAACTCAGGCGCTTCAAGTCGGCGGGCGAGTGGATGGTCTCCAGCAATGCTCCCATGAATTTCCTTCCCCCGGAAAGACGGCGGGCGTCCAAGAAAAAAGCCCCCTCACGCCGGGGCCATCGAAACCAGCTTTGCCTGCCTATAGTATACCCACGCGCCGGCTTGCGGCTCTGAGCTATTCGACGCGGCGCAGACAGGTCCGGATAGCCCGTCCCCAACCTCCCCGCTCTCCAGTTCGGCGCGGTTCAGATTGTATAGAACCGGATTCGCCGGATCCTTAGCGCGACTGGCAACGCGCATTCGCAAGGGCACGGAGCCGCTGAATGAGTGCCTTGCCGGCGTCTGCGGAACTTACTGGAATCAGAAAGTGGTCGGTATGCCCATCGAAGTCCACAAACTCGTTCGTCGTTCTGCTTTCTTTGATCGGCGTACTTGCCGCTTGGATGGCAATCCATGTGAAGGCGCAGGACGGCTTCTCCGCACAGAAGGAATGCGTGCCACCGGCTAACTGGGCAGGCCGTGCTTCGAGAAGCTCGAGAGCATCTGCAATCTTGCTGGTCAGTGTGAGGCTTACTGAGTAGAGTTGGCTGTCTGCCTGTTCCCCGGTTTGCTTCTTGCCCACAACGCCCGAGAATTTGTCCACAATTTGAATATCGACCTTGAGCCGGCATCCATCCAGCACGAAATTCTGGATCGCTCCGTAGATCGACCCCCGGTAGGAGACTCTCTGCTTCTCAGAGTCGATGTAGGATTGAGTTTAAAAAACATACTCGCCTTTTCTTTCTTCAGCTTCCGCCGCGCTGAGCAGGTCGCGTTGGACAGATGCCCCGTCCGCCCCCTCCACAGCTTTGCTGCTTTGGCAGAGCAACGGCGGCATAACTATGCCGGCAACCAGCAACCCGGTGGCAATAAGTCTCTTGGGAACTGCCATCCACGCCATAAGTTATCTACCAACTCGCATTTAGAGCGTTTTTGGATTTACTGTAGACTTCCGTGCCCCATCCATTCCGCGTTTTCTGCGGAATGGATGGGATACCTGCAAAATTCCGGTCTACACAATTCCCCAAAAAACTCTGAGCCGTAATTGCGAATCTCCGTTTCAGCGCCGATTCGCTGAATTGTAGCATCGCTTGAGGAACGTCTAAAGCAGTCGTCGCTGGGAAAAGGCTTGGCCGGGTACCCTTCAGGTCCGGGTGCCCGGCCACAAGTACAGCAATGCAATCCATAGCATTCGATCAGGCCGGCTCCTTGCTTCCGCCGCTGGGTGCGTCAACGCCGCACCAGCGTGCGCGCATCTCCTGGCGGAACTTCTCCAGCTCCTCCGGCGTCATCCGCTCCCAGCCCTCGCCCCTGCACCGCTTGGAATGGGAGCGATCGGAACCATGGCTGCCCATACTGCCGAATAGAATGCGGCAGAGAGCCAGCAGCCCGAGAGCCTGCCAGAAGCTAATCTGGTGCCATCCAAACAGCGCCGGCAGCAGCCAGTTCCATAGAACCATCACCACTTCGCCGCCAATCCAGATGAAGAGGGCGAGCGCTAGCGGGGCCACAAAAAAGATCCACTTGTTTCTCCTGACCCAGTCGTTTTTCATGATGTCTTCCTCATTTCTTCCCGAACTCGCTGTGAATGCTCCGCAATCGCCGGCGGAGATAAAGCACCGCGTAGCGCTTGCGTGCGAGCAGCGTGTTGATGTTGACGCCGCTTTCCGCCGACAACTCTTTGAAGCTGCGCCCCTCCAGTTCGTGGGCGACAAAGACCTGACGCTGTTCACCGGGCAGCTCGCCGAGCGCGGACTCCAACTCATCGACAAGCCGGTTGCGAAGGTAGAGCGCGTCTGGACCGGCATCGAGCGAGGGCAACATATCTTCAATCCGCAGCAGCTCGCCGTCTTCGTCCTCGAACACCGCGCCGGTAAAGGTCTCCGGCGTCTTCTTGCGGAACAGATCCGTGATGCGATTGCGCGCGACACGAAAAAGCCAGCCCGTCAGGTAGTCGATCGGCATCAGCAGGCGATTGGCTCTCACCATTTCGTAGAAGATCTCCTGGAGAAGGTCTTCCACGTCGGCTTCGTTCGGCACCCGCCTGCGGATGAAATTGCGCAGGCGGGATCCTTCTTTCGCGATGACCTCCGAGATTTGTCGGTCTTGCTCCATCGTCAAGGTCGCGCTCATGGCTCATCCATCCATTCCTGAAGACGAACCGTGGCCGCAGATATTGTAGAGATTCGTCACCTTTCGATGCGCCGTAGGGCGCCGGATCTGTTGGGCGGCGCTACCCGGTTTCTCTTCGGCGTCTCTCTGGCTGGGCGCTGGGCGCCAGGCACATACTCCGCTGGCCCTCTCCGTTGTACGATGGGCAGGTAGGTTTGTCATGTTCTGCGGGAGGGTCTCAATCGTGACTGGGAGCGGATCTGGAATCTTGACAAGAATCCTTTGTGGAGTGGTGTTCGCGGGGGCCATGGCGGCGTCGTCGCTCGGACAAATATCTTTCCCCACCTCCGAAGCCGCGGCCGCGCCGAATCCTCTAAGCGATCCCACGGTCAAGCCGGGCAAGATGCTGCTTTTCGATCTCGAGGCGCGCTTTGCCAAGGATGTGCTCGAGCGCGGCGGAGCGGCCTTCGCGGATTGGTTTGCCGAGGACGGCGTTGCTCTCGGCAACGGCCAGGCGCCGGCGGTGGGCCGGGTGGCCATTGCCAAGTCCGCGGCTTGGTCGCCCAAGGATTATCAGCTCACATGGACGCCTACCGACGCGGTCATGGGGCCGTCCGGAGATATTGGTTACACCTGGGGTCACTTTGAAGGACATAGCAAGGACGCTAACGGCAATCCAGTCGCCACCAGCGGCCGGTATATCACCATCTGGCGCAAGCAGGCGGACGGCGGCTGGAAGGTGGTCCTGGACGCCGGCAGCAATGAGCCGGCCGGCGCCGGCGACTGCTGCAAACTCCCTACCGGAAACTAGGGAATCTGCCGGCGATTTGCATCCCTTGTGTGTGCTGACTCCACCTCCAGTCCGCCTGGGGAGCGTTGGCTTTCAACCTTATGTTTCTTGAGTAACCATCTCCTGAATCCAGAATCCAAAACCCAAGTTACTTCAGTTGTAGTCTTCTGGCTCTTTCATCCCCTTTTAGTGCCAGAGTAAGATTCCGCCAATTGACTGATACTGTGAAGCGGGTGTGTCTGATGTGTGCCCGCAGGACCAGCAGCAGCTAAGGGAGTCCCAGGGAATGCCTTCGCGGTCCGAATTCGACTTCTTCGACCGCGACCCGGACCCGGCACTGGACGAACTGACCGCATTGGCCGCCATACTCAGCGGCGCCGACTACGCTTACATTGCCTGGATGGACTCCGACCGCCTGTGGTTCAAAGCCCGGCACGGCTTCCAGGCCGTCGAGCAGCACCGCACCCGCACCGCCAGCCCCTGGACCAAGGAAAAAGGCGAACCCCTCCTGATCCAGGATGCCGCAAAAGATGCCCGCTTCTCGGCCAACGGGATTGATTTGCCGGGCGCCAGGCACTGCCGCTCCTACGTTGGAATTCCGCTGGTCGCCGGCCCCCGGAAGGTCATGGGCACGCTGGCGGTTTTGGCTCAGGCGCCCGGACGGTTCACCCAGGTGCACCTCGAACTGCTCAATATTCTGAGCCACCAGGTAGTCACCCGGTTGGAGCTCTGCAGCAATATTGCCGCTTTGGAACAGGCGCGCCGGGCCCGTCTGGAAACCGAGCGCGCGCTCTCCGTCGAACGGCTGTTCGTTGCCGCCACCCTGGACTCGATCCCCTTCCTGGCCGCCCTGTTGGATACGGCCGGATGCCTGGTGCGGCTTAACTACCCTTGCATGCAAGCCACGGGACTCAGCATTGGCGACGCCGTAGGCCTTCCGTTTTTCGATCAGATTTTGCAGGGCGAAGAACTGCTCATGGCGGCAAGAAATGTGCGGGAGGCCGCCGCCGGCCAGGCCTCGGGTCCACACGAAACCCTCTGGCGAACCCGCGGAGGAAAGACTCGCCGCGTCAGCTGGACCTTGCGCCCTCTTCCCGGATCCGACGGCGAGATCCAGTACCTCATCCTCAGTGGCCAGGACGTAACCGAGCAGCGCCAGGCGGAAATGGCGCTCCTCTCCAGCGAAACCCGCTACCGGCGTTTGGTCGAGAACAGCCTTGGCTTCCTCTTCACCTGTACTTTGGAGGGCCGGCTCACGTCCCTGAATGCCTTCACGGCCGAAACCCTCGGCTACACCATGAAAGACCTGACCGGGAATTCCGTGTCGGCGTTCCTCGATCCGGCCGGAGCCGCCACTTTCCAGGACGGCCTGCGCACCCTCGAGGCCCGGGGGGAATGGCAGGGTGGCTTGCAGGTGCGCCGCCGCGACGGCGTCTACCGCCGCATCGCCTTCCGCAGCCGTCTTATGGAACTGCCCGGCGAGCGCCCCTTCGTCCTCAACCACGGCATCGACGTGACCGAGCAGCACGAGGCCGAGCAGGCCCTGCAGATGGCCACCCGTCAGCGTGAGCTGATCCTCGAATCGGTGGGCGACGGCATCTTCGGCATCGATCTCGAGGGCCGCCTGACCTTTATCAACCAGGCCGCGGCGCGCGCACTGCACTATAAGCCCGATCAGTTGATCGGACGCGACATTCACGCCCTCATTTACCATAGCCACGCCGACGGTCAGCCCTACTCCAGAGCCGAAAGCCCCATCCTCAAGAGCATGAGCCAGCGCAAGACCATCCGCAAGACAAACGAGGTCTTCTGGCGTCAGGACGGCACGTTTATTCCGGTCGAATATAGCGCCAGTCCGCTTATCGAGGACGGACAGATCTCCGGCATGGTCGTGGCCTTCCAGGATGTCTCCGAGCGCCGCCGCCTGGAAAAGATGAAGGACGAGTTCATTTCCACGGTGAGCCACGAGTTGCGCACACCCCTCACCTCCTTGCGCGCCTCGCTGGGGCTCATCTCCTCCGGCGCGCTTGACAAACGGCCAGAAAAACAGCGTCAGATGGCGGAGATGGCCATTGGCAACTGCGACCGTCTCGTTCGCCTGGTCAATGACATTCTGGATTTCGACAGCGTTGAAAGAGGGAAGCTTTCGTTGCATCGCCAGCCTGTGGAGGCCATCGGCCTGCTGCGGCGGGCTGCCGAGGTCGCCAGCACCTTGGCCGGTAAGGCGCACATTCACATTCGCGACGGTGCTCCGTCGGTGCGTGTCTTCGCCGACGAGGAGCGCATTCTGCAAGTGCTCAACGAATTGGTATCGAACGCCATCAAGTTCTCGCCGTCAGGGGCTGATATCCAGCTATCTGCGCACCCCGTCGGCCCCAACTCAGGCAGCTCCGATCCCTCTCATCCCCCCGACGTCCGCTTCGTCGTGGAGGACCAGGGCTCGGGTATCGCCCCGGAAAAGCTCGAGCGCATTTTTGACCGCTTCCACCAGGGCGACGCGTCGGACTCCCGCGCTCTGGGCGGAACCGGCCTCGGCCTGGCGCTCTGCCGCAGCATAGTCGAACAGCACGGAGGCCGCATCTGGGCCGAAAGCACGCCCGGCAAGGGCAGCCGCTTCTTCTTCACCCTCCCCGCCGCCGACGGAGACACGGAGTAGGCGCAGCGGATCACTGGCCTCAGATTCCTTTCGCCGAGCCACCCGCTCCTCCGCGCCGTGAGACAATGCCCTCGGCAGCTATTTCCTTCCCCCAATTCCCCGGCTGCCGGACAAAAAACCAATGGCCTTATCCTCAAGCGCATTGAATCTGCTCTTCGGCCGCCCCTTGGCCACCAGCGAAGAGCGCGCCGAGCACATCGGCCCCATCGCCGGCATCCCCATCTTCGGCCTGGACGCCCTCAGCTCCGCCGCGTATGGCCCCGAGGCCGCCCTCACGCTGCTCATCCCTCTGGGCCTGGTCGGCGTGCAATACATCGTTCCTGTAAGCGCCGCGATTGTCGTTCTCTTGACCATCGTCTACTTCAGCTACCGGCAGACCATCGACGCCTATCCCAAGGGCGGCGGCTCCTACA
>Ga0181531_10000677_pt1 | contig 22436 bp, 19 predicted proteins | sample PEATcosm2014_Bin_38_FD_119743 | JGI IMG/M metagenome (GOLD analysis project Ga0181531, IMG submission 119743) | Peatland microbial communities from MTU Mesocosm Facility, Houghton, MI, USA - PEATcosm2014_Bin11_10_metaG | ecosystem: Environmental > Terrestrial > Soil > Wetlands > Peat | place...
ATTTCGCACCAAGCCGAACTTCCGTTAGGGACAATGATTGGTGCCCTCGGCGCCGATTCCGCGAAAATGCGCCGGCTCAGCCACCTGCCATCCGCCGTGCTCGCGACACTTCCGGCGTTGCGCGTGAACGCCACGCTGGTAGCCGTGCCCCATATCGGATACCCTGACGCGGGAACCTGCGCACGCCTGCCCATCATGTTCGCCCCCGCGCTGCCCGCCGCCGGCGCCCCGTTTGGCGCTTGACCATGGCGGCGGCGTCTGACAGCGGGGGATGCGAAGGGCGCGGCGGGTCCCCATGTTGCCAGGTGCGGCTTAAAACCGTGCCCGGCAGCGGGCGGCAATGGCGCGGGCTCGCGGGGCCCGCCTTGGACTGGGTGGAATGAGCAATTTCGGCCGTAACTTAGCACTCTGGGTCATCATCGCGGTTCTGCTCGTGGTGCTGTTCGACCTGTTCCAGCCCGGCGGCGGCCAGCGCGGCGCCCAGGCCATTGCGTATTCGGATTTTGTCGCCGAAATGAACAGCGGCCACATCCGTAACGTCACCATCACCGGCCACACCATCAACGGCCTGCTCACCGACGGCCATGCCTTCCAGACCTACACGCCGGAAGACCCGACGATCGCCCAGCGCCTGACCGACAAGGGCGTCACCGTCGTCGCCAAACCCGACGACGAAGGTGTCAGCCCGCTCGTGCACCTGTTGCTGAGCTGGTTCCCGATGCTGCTACTGGTCGGCGTGTGGGTGTTCTTCATGCGCCAGATGCAGGCCGGCGGCGGCCGCGCCATGGGATTCGGCAAATCCCGCGCCCGCATGTTGACCGAAAAACAGGGCCGCGTGACGTTCGAGGACGTCGCCGGCATCGACGAAGCCAAATCCGAGCTGCAGGAAATCGTCGAGTTCCTGAAAGACCCGCAGAAATTCCAGCGCCTCGGCGGCAAAATTCCCAAAGGCGTGCTGCTGATCGGCCCGCCCGGCACCGGCAAGACGCTGCTCGCCCGCGCCATCGCCGGCGAGGCCAACGTGCCGTTCTTCACCATCTCCGGCTCCGATTTCGTCGAAATGTTCGTCGGCGTAGGCGCCAGCCGCGTGCGCGACATGTTCGAGCAAGGCAAGAAGAACGCGCCGTGCATCATCTTCATCGATGAAATCGACGCGGTCGGCCGGCATCGCGGCGCCGGGCTCGGCGGCGGCAACGACGAGCGCGAGCAGACGCTGAACCAGATGCTCGTCGAAATGGACGGCTTCGAGAGCAACGAAGGGGTCATCCTGATCGCCGCCACCAACCGCCCGGACGTGCTCGATCCCGCCCTGCTGCGCCCCGGCCGCTTCGACCGCCAGGTCGTGGTGCCGAACCCGGACGTGAACGGCCGCGAAAAAATCCTGCGCGTGCATATGCGCAAGGTGCCGCTGGCCAGCGACGTCGATCCGAAAGTCATCGCCCGCGGCACGCCAGGCTTCTCCGGCGCCGATTTGGCGAACCTGGTGAACGAGGCCGCGCTGCTCGCGGCACGGCTCGGCAAGCGCACTGTCGCCATGGCGGAATTCGAGCACGCAAAAGACAAGGTGATGATGGGCGCAGAACGCCGCTCCCTCGTCATGAGCGATGACGAAAAGAAGATGACCGCCTACCACGAGGCCGGCCACGCGCTCTGCGCCCTGACCGAGCCCGGCTGCGACCCGGTGCACAAGGCCACCATCATTCCGCGCGGCAGGGCGCTCGGCATGGTCATGAGCCTGCCCGAAGGCGACCGCTACTCGAAGAGCAAGAGCAAGCTGCTTGCCGAACTGGTATTGGCCATGGGCGGCCGCGCCGCCGAGGAAATCATTTTTGGCGCCGACAACGTCAGCAACGGCGCCGGCGGCGACATCAAAATGGCCACCGACCAGGCGCGCCGCATGATCACCGAATGGGGCATGAGCGACAAACTCGGCATGATCGCCTACGGCGACAACAGCCAGGAAGTCTTCCTCGGCCACTCGGTGACACAAAACAAAAACGTGTCCGAGGACACAGCGCGCGAGATCGACCACGAAATCAAATCGATCATCGACCACGCCTACGTCCGCGCGCGCACGATCCTAACCGAGAATCTCGAAGGCCTGCACCGCCTGGCCCAGGGGCTGCTGGAATACGAAAGCCTCTCCGGCGACGAAATCCGCACGGTGCTGCGGGGCGAGCCAGTGATCAAGAAGGTCGTCGACGAGCCAGCTCCGGAGACGCGGCGCGCCTCGGTGCCGACTACGCCGCCGCCTAAGGCGGCGCCGTTGCCGCCGAATCTTGGGCCGGCGCCGGCGTAAGGACAGGAAGGCCAGGGGCTCTGCCCCTGGACCCCGCTGGGGCCGGCGGCCCCAGACCCCCATTCATTAGGGTTGCGGGTTGGTGCCACCGTTGTTGATGGGCATTTTAAACGCGACTGCCGATAGCTTTGCCAACCGCGGCGAAGCGGCAACGATAGCCCGTGGCCAAGAAATGATCGCGCAGGGCGCCGACATCCTCGACGTCGGCGGCGAAAGCACGCGCCCCGGCGCCACCCCGATATCGCCAGACGAAGAACAAGCCCGCGTGCTGCCGCTGATCGAGGCACTTGCGGGACAGGGCGCGCCAATCTCGATCGATACGCGTAATGCTTCCACCATGGCAGCCGCCCTCCGTGCCGGCGCCAGCATCGTCAATGACGTCTCCGGCCTGACCCACGATCCCGCTGCCCCTGCGCTGGTCTCCGAGCGGGGATGCCGCGTTGTGCTCATGCATTCTCGCGGCACGCCGCAGACGATGCAGCAACTGGCAAATTACACAGACCTGGTTGCCGAGGTGAAAGCCGAGTTAGCGAACCGTATCGATGCGGCCGTGCGTGCGGGCGTTCGGCGCGAGAACATTGCCATCGATCCTGGAATAGGCTTCGCCAAGACGGCGTCGCAGAATGTGGAATTGCTGTGGCGGCTCAGTGAGTTGTCGGCCTTGGGATTGCCGATTCTCATTGGGGTATCGCGCAAATCGTTCATTGGGCGGTTTGGTGGCGAGCCCGATCCGGCGCGCCGGGTGCCCGGCTCCCTTGCTGCTGCCCTGTTCGCGTTGGACAAGGGCGCCAGCATATTGCGCGTGCACGACGTAGCCGAAACCGCCCAAGCAGTACGAATTTGGCAGTTATTATCGGCGAAGCCTAATGTAATGGGGTCTGGGGCCTCCGGCCCCAGCGGGTCCAGGGCAGAGCCCTGGCCTTCCTTCCCTGGGGTCTAGATGTCAAAGCGCAAACTTTTCGGCACCGACGGCATTCGCGGCACCGCGAACGTAGCCCCGATGACCCCGGAAATGGCGCTGCGCCTGGGCCAGGCGGCCGGCCTGTGGTTCGTGCGCGGCGATCACCGGCATCGCGTCATTATCGGTAAGGACACCAGGCTTTCCGGCTACATGATCGAGCCCGCCTTGGTGGCCGGGTTCACCTCGGCCGGCATGGATGTGCTGCTGGTGGGCCCGTTGCCGACGCCGGCCATCGCGATGCTGGCGCGCTCCATGCGGGCCGATCTGGGCGTGATGATATCCGCCAGCCACAACCCGTTCGAGGACAACGGCATCAAGCTGTTCGGCCCGGACGGCTACAAGCTCTCCGACGAGACCGAGGCCGAGATCGAGGCGCTGATGGACAGCGACCTTTCGGCCCGCCTCGCCGCCCCCGCGCATCTCGGCCGGGCGAAGCGGTTGGAGGACGCGGCCGGCCGCTATATCGAGACCGCGAAGGCGAGTTTTCCGCGTGGGTTGACGCTGGATGGGGTGCGCGTGGTGATCGATTGCGCGCATGGGGCGGCCTACAAGGTGGCGCCCACGGTGCTGCGCGAGCTGGGCGCGGAGGTCATCGCCATTGGCGTTGCGCCGGATGGCGAGAACATCAACCGCGACTGCGGCAGCACGCACCCGCGTCTTCTGGCCGCCGAGGTGCTCGCCCAAAACGCCGATTTCGGCATGGCGCTCGATGGCGACGCTGACCGCGTGATTCTGTGCGACGAGCACGGCCAGTTGATCGACGGCGACCAGGTGCTGGCGCTGATCGCTGAAAGCTGGGCCGCGGACGGCCGCCTGCGCGGCGGCGGCATCGTGGCGACCGTGATGTCCAACCTCGGCCTGGAACGCCTGCTCGAAGCCCGCGGCATCGCGCTGCACCGCGCCCGCGTCGGCGACCGCTACGTCATGGAAATGATGCGGGCAGAAAACATCAATGTGGGCGGCGAGCAATCCGGCCACATGATCCTGTCCGATTTCGCCACCACCGGCGATGGCCTGGTCGCCGCCTTGCAGGTGCTGGCGACCATTGTGACCGAACGCCGCCCGGCGAGCGAGGTGTGCCGCCGCTTTGCGCCATTGCCGCAACGCCTGCAGAACGTGCGCTTTCAGGGCGCCTCACCGCTGCTCAACCCGGAAGTCATGGAAGCGGTGCGCGATGCGGAGCGTCTGTTAGGCACGTCCGGCCGCTTGCTGCTGCGCCCGAGCGGCACCGAGCCGGTGATCCGCGTCATGGCCGAAGCGGAGGACGCGGCACTGGTCGAGCACATCGTCAGCAGCCTGTGCGCGCGGATCGCGCAGGCAGCGTCGCCCGAACCGGTCGGGTAGGCGCCGTGCAGCTGCCGTATTGGGTGGTCGACGCCTTCACCGATCGCATCTTCGCCGGCAATCCGGCCGCCGTGGTGCTGCTAGAGTCGCCGCTGCCGGTGTCGTTGATGCGGTCGATCGCGGCGGAGAACAATCTGTCGGAAACCGCGTTCGCCGTACGCGGCGCCGAGCAATGGCAGTTGCGCTGGTTCACCCCCACCGTGGAGGTCGATCTGTGCGGCCACGCCACGCTGGCCACCGCCTTCGTGATGCGGCAACAGGGATTTGCGCCGCCGTTCCATTTCCGCACGCGATCCGGCATGCTCACTGCGGAGGCGCAGGACGAACTGATCGTCCTCGATTTCCCGGCACGCACGCACAAGGAAATCGCGCCGCCCGCAGGCCTCATGGAAGCGCTGCGCGACGCCCCGGTCAGCGTTCTGCAGTCCGCCGACATGATCGCGGTGCTGCGCAGCGCGGACGCCGTTCGCGAGGTGCGGCCCGATATCGACCGCATCGCCCGGCTACCCGGCGGCGCCCTGATCGTAACGGCCGCCGGCGGCCGCGGCGGCGCGGACATCACCAGCCGCTATTTCGCGCCGCGCTATGGCATCGCCGAGGACCCCGTCACCGGCTCGCTGCATACCCAGGTAGTGCCTTACTGGGCGCGCGTTCTGGGCCGCACCACGCTCGCCTGCCACCAGGCCAGCCCGCGCGGCGGCACGATGCAATGCGAGCTCCGCGCCGATCGCGTGCGCATGGCGGGCGCGGCGGCGCTTTACGCTAGCGGTTCGATCCACCTGCCAGGGTAATGCAAACGCACAGGAGAAGTAAGGAAGTATTTCTTTTTTGAAAAAAAGAAACAAAAAACTTTGTTTCGTTTGCTAACGCGGCCGATACGGCAGTACGTACGCGAAGGAATAAAAGTTTTTTGGTTCTTTTTTTCAAAAAAGAACTGCTGTCCTTCCCTTCAACTACCAAACTTAATCACCAGTTCCTGAATGCGCTCAGGATCGCTCTGTTCCATGACGCGCCGCGCAAAGCGAGCGCAGTCGTCGATACTAACGCCGCGCACCGCTTGTTTCACCCGCGGCACGGCGCTCGCGTTCATCGAAAAACTGCGCAGTCCCAGCCCGAGCAGCAGCGGCGTCAGCCGCGGATTGCCCGCCATTTCGCCGCATACCGACACCGGCATCCGCATCCGCAGCGCCGCTTCGGTGGCGAACTGGATCAGCCGCAGCACCGCCGGATGCAGCGGATCATAAAGCTGCGCGACATCGGTCGCCGCGCGGTCCACCGCCAGCGTGTACATGCAAAGATCGTTGGTGCCGATGGCGAAAAAATCGGCCTCCAGCGCCAGCGCGTCCGCCGCCAGCGCGGCCCCCGGCGTTTCGATCATGATCCCGAGCGGCGGCAGTTTTTCCGGCAGTTTTTCGCCGCGCCGACGCAACCGCTTCGCAACGCGTTCATAGATATCGCGCGCGGCGCGCACCTCGCCGACATTGGTCACCATCGGCAGCAGCACGCGCACCGGCCCGGCGCGGCTCGCGCGCAGGATCGCCGCCAGCTGCGTCTCGAAAAGATCGGTCTGGCGCAGCAACATGCGCAGGCCGCGCATGCCGAGCGCCGGATTATGGTCCAGCGTATCGGGCACCAGGCCGAGCGCCGTCAGCGCATCGATATCCTTCTCGCCGCCCCAATCCAGCACGCGGATGGTCACCGTATCGCCATCCATCGCCTCGACCACGGCGCGGTAGGTCTCCGCCTGCGCCGCCTCATCGGGCAAGGTTTCGCGGTTCATGAATAGAAATTCGGTGCGGAACAAACCGATGCCGGATGCACCCGATTGCGCGATCAGCGGCAGTTCCGCCAGCAGCTCCAGATTGCCTTGCAGCTCGACTGCTTCCAGATCGGTGGTTTCCGCCGGCAGCCGGCGCAGCCGCGCCAGCCGCTGGCGTTCGCGGGCGAACCCGCCGACCGCGCGGCGCGCCTCCGCCAACGTTGCCGGCGTTGGGCTCAGGGTCAGCCGCCCGGTCACCCCATCCAGGATCGCCATGCCGTCGGCGCGCGCCGCGGCCAGCAGCCCTTCGACGCCCAACACCGCCGGAACGCCGAGCGCGCGCAGCATGATCGCGGTGTGGCCGTCGGCACCGCCCTCCTCGGTGGCGATGCCCGCGATGCGCGCGGGATCGATCAGCGCCGCATCGGCCGGCCGCAGCACCTCGGCGACCAGGATCGCGCCCTGCGGCACATTGGCAAAACTGCGGAACGGCGAGGCCGTCAGGTTGCGCAACAGCCGCCGCCCGGTTTCGCGGATTTCGTCGCCGCGACGCTGACTGGAGGCCGGATCGTCGCCCGGCAGCGCCAGCATCGCGGCCGCGAGCTTTTCCGCCTCATCATGCACCGCGGTTTCGGCGGAAACCAGTTGCTCGCCGATGTGCCGGCGGGCCTGGCGCAACAGCCGGCTGCCGCTCAGCATTTGCGAATAGGCGTCGATCAGCGGCGCGATTTCGTGCTGGCTGTCCTCCGGCAGCACGGACAGCCGCGCGCGCAGTTTATCCAGTTGCTTGCGCGACTTGGCGACCGCCTCGTCAAGCCGCCCGAGCTCCGCCGCCACGCCGCCGGCCGCGATTTTTGCCGGGGTATGCTCAAGCGCCGGTTCGCTCGCCGCCACCAACGGCCCGATCGCGATGCCCGGCGACACCGCGATCCCGGTCAAACTCCGTTCGGCCCCCGCGACATGCTTGCGCTCGCCTGGTGTGGCGTTCTTGCCGTGCGCTGCGTGCGGCTCAGTCTTGCTCATGGAAGCCGGCCTCGATCAGCGCGCTGATCGCCTCGAGCGCCTCGTGCGCGTCGAACCCCTCCGCGCGCAGTTCGATCTGCGATCCCATGCCGGCCCCGAGCATCATGAGGCCCATGATGGAACGCGCGGACACTGCCTGGCCATCCCGCACGACATCCACGCTGGCGGAAAATTGCTCGGCGGCATTGACCAGCCTGGCGGCCGCCCGCGCATGCAGGCCGCGCCGGTTGACGATTTTTACGGTGCGAGAGACGACCGCCTCGTGCGAGTCGCCCGCCATTAACGCGGCGTCATCGACGGTCCGGCTTAAAGGCCAGGGGCTCTGCCCCTGGACCCCGCTGGGGCCGGAGGCCCCAGACCCCATTCTTTCCGTTTCGAGGCTGGCATCGGCCGCGCGCCACATGATCTATCTGCCGGGCAGGCGGGACGCGGCCGGGCATGCGTCAGGCCTGCGCCTTTACCGGCAGCATCATAGGCGCGACTTCCGGCGGCGGCTCCAGCACCGCCTCCGGGTGGTGGCCGTTGCCCATGCGCGGATCCATCATGCACAGATTGGGCGCGGAGCCGTTGCACAGCACGGCCGAGGCCGAGGCGATGTATTTGCGCCCGGCGCCCACCGCGCATTCCACCGACTCGACGAGAGTTTGCCGCCCGCGCACCTTGGCCAGCTTCACCAGCATGGGCAGGTTGGCGCCGGCAATCACCTCCACGCCGGGCCGGTCCATCATCGAGATCGCCAGGTTGCTCGGCGTGCCGCCGAACATGTCCGTGATGATGACGACCCCGTCGCCGGCGTCGACATCCTCGATGCGTTGTCGGATCTCCCGCCTTCGCTGCTCCACGTCGTCGTCCGCGCCAATACAGATCGTCGCGACACCGCGCTGGGTGCCGACAACGTGTTCCATGGCGCTCCGAAGCTCCTCGGCCAGACGGCCGTGGGTCACCAGAACTAAGCCGATCATGAATTCCCCTCAGGCCTCCGCGCCCGTTCCGGCCCTGAAGGACCGGTAAAATGCGTGGCGTCTCCTGCCTCGGCCGCCGCCCCCGTTTTGTCCGGGGCTTCGCGACCCAATCGTGTCAGTTCCCGATGCGTCACCGTTACTCGCCATAAAGGCTCGCCTGCCGGCCCTTGCTGGGCCAGCCGCGCCGCCAGGCTCTCCACCACATGTACGCTGCGATGCCGGCCGCCCGTGCAGCCGACAGCAACCCCGAGGTATTTCTTGCCCTCCTCCACGAAGCGGGGCAAGAGCAGAGTTAACAGATCGGTCACCTTTTCCAGGAAGGGCTCGAAAGTAGGGTCCGCCGCCACAAAGGCAGCAACCGCTGGGTCGAGGCCGGTTCCAGGCCGTAACATGGGGTCGTAATGCGGGTTTCGTAGGAAGCGCGCATCGAACACCAGGTCTGCGTCGCGCGGCAGTCCCCTGGGATAGCCGAATGAAATCAGCGACACGGTGAGCCCTTCGACGTCCGCCTCACCGCCGCCATAGCGCTGTTCGATTCGCCCGCGCAGCGCCGGCGGTGCCAGGTCGGACGTATCGAGCAGCAAATCCGCCACTTCGCGCAGCGGCGCGAGCAGCTTCGTCTCGGCGATAATGCCGTCGATCACCCGGCCGCGCGGCGCCAGCGGGTGCCGGCGACGGGTTTCGGTGTAGCGCCTGATCAGCACGGAATCCTCGGCCCAGGCGAACACCAGTTCCGGGCGCAGGGCAGGGTTCAGTTTCAGGCGTGCCAGCGTATGCAAAAGCGTCGCCGGATCGAACCCGCGGCTGCGCGTATCCACGCCCACCGCAGCCGGCCGTTCGCCCCGCGTGACGAGCTCCTCGATCATCGGCATCGGCGCGTTATCCACGGCTTCGTACCCCAGATCCTCCAGCACATGCAGGATCGACGCGCGGCCGGCGCCGGAAAGTCCGGTCACCAGCACAACGCGGCGCGGCGCTCCGGCGGTGGCGCTGTCGCTCACGCAAAAGCTCCGGCCGTCATGGCGATTTTGCCCTGCAAACAATCCAGCGCGAGCGCCACCCGCAGCGGCGCGGAAGCGGCGCCCGGATCAAGGTTAATCACGCAAAGGTCAAGATCAGGCAAACGCCTTGGTTCCGGGAGGCGCGGGCCCGGCGTGAGCTCCAACGCCAGCACCAGGGTGGCCTCCGTGTACGGCAGTCGCACGATTCCCAGTCCCCGCACCTCGAGCAGCCCGGCGAGCTCTTCCGGCGCGCTGGCATGCAGGCCATTCAGCCGCACCTGGTCGTCGGCGACGAGCGTAAAACCGTGCTGGATCAGCCGGAGCAACAGATCGGACTTCCCACACCCCGGCGGCCCAAGCAGCAACACCCCCGCCCCCCCCCGCGCGGCGGCGCTGCCATGCACCGTGCGAATCTCCCCAGTCATGCCGCGCACAATCGCACGTCCGCGACCGCCGCGCGACGGCAAGGAAGGCCGGGGCTCTGCCCCTGGACCCCGCTGGGGCCGGCGGCCCCAGACCCCATTTCATCAGTTCCGCGTCCGGTATCGGTAGCCAAGCCGCCGCCTGGTCGCCCGAGACAACTCAGTGCCATTGCTGTAAACCCCACTAATGCCAACGATCGGACGAATAGGATCACTGGACGCAATGATTTTTCGCAACGACCACGAGCCGCCGCATTTCCATGTGATCGGGCCGGAGTTTTCCGCCAAATTCACGATTGCTGACCGGGAGCTCCTATCCAGCAAAGGCCGGGTGCGGCGGCGCGACATTCGCGACGTCGAAGCATGGGGACAAAAGCATCAAACCGAGCCATACCTCAGCTGGCAGCTTGCCCGCGCCGGCAAGCCACCTCAGAAAATCCTGGATTGATGATGCTTTACGAGATCACAGACGCCGTCGCGAACCCCGACCACACCGTCACCATCACCTGGGCCGACGGCGCGCGTGGTTTCGTCGATTTCACCCCCTTCCTCGAGCGCGGCGAGCTCTTTGCCGCGCTCCGCGACCCGGATTACTTCGTCCACAAAATAAGTATCCTCCGTGGCGGCATAGGCCTGACCTGGCCGAACGAGCTGGACTTTTCCGCCGACGGCCTGCGGCATGACGCGTTTCCCGCTGAGCAAGCCGGCGAATATGAGGAGCCAGCCGGCGTCTCGGCACGGCCCCAGGCGCAACAGCCTGTATCTCCACATTAAAGGCAATGCGGGCGAGCGCCGATCTCCCGCAGGCCGTAGGATGGGCTTCAGCCCACCATCGCCATCCGCCCGCAGCGCGTGCCGCCGGGAGCAAATGAGCGTGGCAGCCCGGGCCAGGAAGCAACCGACCGTGCCACTTACTCCAGTCTCAGCAAGCCGTAGGGCCAAAACGCGAAGCGTGTTCCGCCGACACAACTCGAAAGAGAGACCAACGACGCCAATCCGAGAACCGGCAGGCCAACGCATTGCGGAAATACATCAGCCTGCATCGGCGGAACACGCTTCACGTTTCCGCCCGACAACGCCCAGGCCAGCGGAGCCCACCCTGGTTACCCATCCGGTCGCTTCTCGTTGCACGCCTTAGACTTTAAACTTGCTGAGTACAATCCACCGTGATCTTTCGCGGCAAAGCGCTCTCGCACAGAGATACATGCCGTGATAGATCGCCGCCATTCGTCGCCGCGCCGTCGCATCGGTAGTGCGTGGCTTCGTTCTGGAACATTTGCGGCGGCGATGCTGTGCGTAGGCCAAGTCGATGCCCGGAGCAATGGCACAGCGCCCGCCGCGGCGCCGACCTGGGCCGAACCCGTTGTATATGCCGCGCTCACGTCGCGCGGCGTGGTCAATGTATATCGGGACAAGGATACCAAACCGAAGGATCCGATTTTTTCGTTCAATCTAAACCCTGGCACCGAGAGCTCACTGGTGGTCGACCCGCAAGGCAATCTGTTCCTGGCCGATCCTTACTCGACCTGGGTATTTGAGTATGCACCCGGCGCGGCGACGCCAACGAAGAGTTTCGCCACCAGCCAAACGCCTGACAGCATCGCATTGAATGGTGACTCGCTCTATGTGTTCCAGGCCATGGAATCCGGCGGTTCCGCCAGTGTCGCGATCTATGCGCACGGCGCAACCAAGCCCACGCGCAGCCTCACCGATGCCGCGATCGTTATCCCGCAGGGCATGGCGGTTGATGGCGCCGGCGACGTTTTTGTCGGCTACGGCGGCGCGAGCCTGCGCAAATACGGCGTCGGCGAGTTCGTCGGCGGCCGGATGCCGATGAAACATCTGAAAATTCCGCACTACATTTTTCCAGTAGCGCTGGCCATCGACCCTTCCGGCAACTTGCTGATCGATGCCCCGCGCACCACACCAGGCCAGTCGACCATTTATATCTTCCCGCCCGGCCAAATCGTGCCGAGTGGCACACTTGGCAACATGCCCTCACTGTATCAGTTCTCATTCACGGCGGACGGCAGCGCTTTCTACGTGGGTGACACCAGCGATCGTTCATTTCGTAAATATTCCTACCCGTCGGGCGCGATGATCTATAAAAGGAAGGACAGCGATGCCCAATTTGGATATTCTGGTATTGCATCATCTCCGGCCCCAACCGTCGGGGTTTGGTAGCACGCCGTGGCCCGCATCGCCCTCGCAGCGATGTGGCACCGGACGCCGCCGCGGCGCACCGCATCGCAGCAATAGCTTGCTTCTGCTGAAGTGCCGTCTGACATGTGGATAAGTAGCGTCGTCAACCGGGGCGTCATTCCGCACAGTGTCGTTAGCCGCTTATCAACATATCAGACGGCACAGCAACGACAACGGCTTTTACTCTAATCCTTGTCTGGACCTGCTTTAAAACTTTGCTAATTGTTGCTTGCTCGACAACATTGGAGCCACGACATGACGAGACGACTTGCGTCGCCCTCGGCCGTTACCCAGGTCACGCCATCACGCGCAAATCCCACCAGCGCCTTGCCATGGGAATGTTCAACGTCCCACAAACGCCCGTAGCAACCTGGTTGACAAACACCCCCTTCCGCCGTGCATCACCCGCCAAGCCCGGAGCCCACGCCATGACCCTGCCCACCACCATGCGGCGCATCGGCCTCAAAACCGCCGGTGTCCCCGACATGATGGCGCTGGAAGAAGCCCCGCTGCCCACGCCCAGATCCGGCGAAGTGCTGATCCGCGTACAAGCCGCCGGCGTGAACCGACCCGATATCCAGCAGCGCAAAGGCCTCTACCCGCCACCCCCCGGCGCCAGCCCGATCCTCGGCCTCGAGGTCGCGGGCACGATCGCCGCCGTCGGCTTGGGTGTCGTCGGCCTGCGCGGGGGCGACCAGGTCTGCGCCCTGGTCAACGGCGGCGGCTATGCCGCCTACGCCGTCGCCCCCGCAACGCAATGCCTGCCGTGGCCCGACCGTTATACTGCGGTGCAGGCCGCCGCGCTCCCCGAAACGTTTTTCACGGTATGGGCCAATCTGTTCGGCCTCGGACGCCTCCAGGCCAGCGAAACGATGCTGGTGCACGGCGGCACCAGCGGCATCGGCACCACCGCGATCGCGCTCGCTCAAGCTTTCGGCGCCCACGCGATCGCCACCGCCGGCTCCGACGCCAAATGCGCCGCCTGCGAAAAGCTCGGCGCCCGCGCAATCAACTATCGCACCCAGGATTTCGTCGAGCAGGTGGGGCGCCTCACCGAAGGCCGCGGCGTCGACGTGGTGCTCGACATGGTCGCCGGCCGCTATCTGTCGCGCAACCTGCACTGCCTCGCCCGCGACGGCCGCCTGGTCGTGATCGCCGTGCAGGGCGGCACCAAGGACCCGGAATTCGATATTCTTCCCGTTATGCTCAAACGATTGGCCATTACCGGCAGCACGCTGCGCCCGCGCACCACCGCGGAAAAAGGCGCCATCGCGACCGCGCTGCGCGAAAATGTCTGGCCGCTCTTGAACGCAGGCCAGTGCGCGCCGCTTATCCACGCCACCTTTCCGCTCGCGGAGGCGGCCGCCGCCCATACATTGATGGAGAGCGGTGCGCACATCGGTAAGATCGTACTGACCGTAGCGGAATGATCCTGCACGCGACAGAGACCGGCGCCGGCCCACCGGTCGCCCTGTTGCACGGGCTGTTCGGCCGCGCGCAGAATCTCGGCACCCTGGCGCGCCGCCTGGCACCGATGATGCGGGTCATTTCCATCGATCTGCGCAACCACGGCGCCAGCCCGCACGCGCCCGGCATGGATTATCAAATGCAGGCCGCCGATCTGTGGGAAACCCTGGCCGCTCGCGATGCGGTGCCCGCCGCCCTGCTCGGTCATTCGATGGGCGGCAAGACCGCCATGGCGGCCGCCCTGGTCGCACCCCAAAACGCCAGCTGCATCGTGATCACGGACATCGCGCCGGTCGCCTACAGCCACCGGAACGCCGCCATCGCCGCCGCCCTGCAATCGATCCCGATGCGCCCCGGCACCACCCGCACGGACGCCGACCGCCAACTGCACACCGTCGTGCCTGACGCCGCCGTGCGCGCCTTCCTGCTGCAGAATTTTGTGTCCGGGCCCACGCCCTGCTGGCGCGCGGGGCTCGATCATATCGCTAACGACATAGCAACGCTCGAATCCTGGCCGCAATTTCCGCCAGGCGCGCGCTTCGCTGGCCCCGCCATGTTCATCAGCGGCGCAACCTCGGATTATGTGCTGCCAGCCTATCACGAAGCGATCAGACGGTTGTTTCCGGCGGCACGCTTCGAAGTAATTCCGCAGGCCGGTCATTGGCTTCATGCCGAACGGCCAGAAATGTTCGGCGCCATCGTCGAGGAGTTCTTCAGAACGATAGGGGTAGCGAGAGAGTAATACCAACCCGCGCAGTGATCGACTCTCCCAGGAAGGCCAGGGCTCTGCCCTGGACCCGCTGGGGCCGGAGGCCCCAGACCCCTATTAGCGCTGCGCGGCTTTTCTTTGCTTCCTGGGCGAAGCCTTTACCTGGAATAGGTTTTTGGCTTCGCCGTCCTCCCAACGATTCTTAATGAACGGGGGTCTGGGGCCTCAGGCCCCAGCGGGTCCAGGGCAGAGCCCTGGCCTTTCTAACCTTATTCTCAGCGCCTATGCGGGTTCGCCGGCACGCAGCCAGTCCTGACGGGAGGACGCGAAGCGCGTTGCGGAAGTTTACCCTGGCACCCGCAATGTATCCAACGCCACCAACGTGCCCTCCCGTTCAAAAAACCAAAAAGTCCACCCATTACAACTCGGCGCGTTCTGCACCGCCGCCCCCACCTGGTGGATCGACCCGCGGTGCGGACCGCACACCAGCGTTCCATCCGCCCCCACGGTCGCCGCGACCCGACGCTTCTTATCCACCAGCACGGAGCCCGCCGCCACAACCCCGCGCTCCACCAAACTGCCGAACGCCACCCGCGGCGCATCGCGCCGGCTTGGCGTTGGATCCACCACCCCTGCCGCCAGCTTCTTTACCCGCCGAATGCGCCCCCAGGCCGCCTCCACATAAGCCGGATGGCGCTCGATGCCGACAAAATGCCGGTGCAGCCGTTTCGCCACCGCCGCCGACGTGCCGCTGCCCAAGAACGGATCGAGCAGCACTTCGCCCTGGTTGGTGCTGGCCAGCACAATCCGGTGCAGCAATGCCTCGGGCTTTTGCGTCGGGTGCAGTTTCAAGCCATGCTCATTGCGCAACCGTTCTTCACCTGTGCACAGCGGGATAAGCCAGTCGCTGCGCATCTGCAGATCGTCGTTCAAAGCCTTCATCGCCGCGTAATTAAACCGGTATCGGCTATCCTGCCCCCGCGCCGCCCAAATCAGCGTTTCATGCGCATTGGTAAACCGACGGCCGCGGAAATTCGGCATCGGATTGGATTTGCGCCAGATCACATCGTTCAAAATCCAAAAACCTAAATCCTGCAAAATGGAGCCGATACGGAATATATTGTGATACGTACCAATCACCCAAAGCGTTCCGTCCTTGCGCAGCACGCGCCGCGCCTCCGTCAGCCAGGCGCGCGAAAAAACATCATACGCCGCGAAGTCGGTAAACCGGTCCCACTCCTCGTCCACCCCATCGACCAAACTGTCGTCCGGGCGCCGCAACTCGCCGCGCAACTGCAAATTGTATGGCGGATCGGCAAACACACAGTGCACGGACGCCGACGGCAGCATCCGCATCATCTCAATGCAGTCGCCACGCAAAATCTGGTCCAGAGGCAGGTCGCGCGAAATGTCCAAGGGAACCGACGCAATCGGAGGCCGCAAGAGTGCCGACCCCCCGGAAGCCGCGTCAATGTGAGAAGAAGGCCAGGGGCTCTGCCCCTGGACCCCGCTGGGGCCGGGGGCCCCAGACCCCCATTCATTAGGTCAGGGGACAGGGAGGGGGCAAATCGCACTTCCCCGCGCACGCGCGGCCCCCCTCCCTGTCCCCTGACTTATTGAACGGGGTCTGGGGCCCCCGGCCCCAGCGGGGGGTCCAGGGGGGCAGAGCCCCCTTGGCCTTCTTCCTACACTGACGCTAGTCCCCGAGCCACGGCGATGAGGGCTTGCACCGTGGGCATCGGCGGATCGGTGTGGGGCACGACGAGGCCGATCGTGTGGGCAACATCCGGCTGCACGATCGGGATCGCGCGCACGTGGGCGGTGACGCCGAGGGTGTCCGCAAGCACGGCGGGCATGACGCTGGCCCATTTGGCCGTGCGCACGTGGGTCAGCAGCACGACCATGGAGTTCGACTCCAGCGACGGCGCGGGTTCGGCGCCGGCGTCGCGGATGAGCTTGTCGATGATGCGACGGTTCTGCATGTCGGGCGTCAACAGGCACAGTTTCACTTGGCCGACCTCGGCCCAGGTAACGCTTGCGCGTCCGCCGAGCGGTCCTTCGGCCGCGGTCAGCAGGCAGTAGCGCTCCTTGTAGAGCGGCACCGTGGTGACGCGGCCTAGCTTTTCGTTGTCGAGGTACGTCAGGCCGGCGTCCAGGTCCGCCTGCTCCAGCAGCTGCAGCAGCTCGTCGGACGTCGCGGAGTGCACGGAAAACCGCACGCCGGGATATTTTTCTCGATAGGGCGTGGTCAGCCTGGCCACCATCGGCAGCGCGGTGGGAATCGCACCTAGGCGCAGATGGCCCTCCAAATGGCCGCGCATGGCGCTCAAATCCTGCTGCATGGCGCGCGCATCGCCGACAATGCGCCTGGCCCACTCCAGCACGCGGTCGCCCTCGGGGGTAAAACCCTGGAAGCGCGAGCCGCGATGCACCAGCATGACGCCGAACCTTGCCTCTAGCTGCTTGACCGCGGCCGAGAGCGTCTGCTGCGTGACGCCGCTCTTCTCCGCGGCATGCCCGAAATGTTTTTCGCGCGCTAGGGCCAACAATAGTTCTAGTTTATCTATCATGGTAGGCCAGGAAAAAGGCCAGGGGCTCTGCCCCTGGACCCCGCTGGGGCCGTAGGCCCCAGACCCCATTAGCGCTGCGTGGCTTCCTGGCGAAGCCAGTTACTGTAATGGTCATTTCAGGCTTCGCCGTTTTCCGCAACGATCATTCTTTATGAAATGGGGTCTGGGGCCTACGGCCCCAGCGGGTCCAGGGCAGAGCCCTGGCCTTACTGCTGGTAAGCGCCAATGGATATCGTTCCGTCGACAACCCGCGGATTACCGACAACATCAACCGTGCCCACCACCGCAGCGCCGAGATCGCTCCCGGCGCCGAGCGCGGGCGAGCTTGCCTGCACATCGAGGTTCGGCAGCGTCGTACTGATAAACAGTGGGTCTGCAAACAGCGAATGTGCATCCTGCCCCGTCGCCGCCTGATATTTGGAAAAACCCTTGTACTTCACTTTGTTCCACTGAAACACCACAGTCGCCCCGACGCCGTAATACAGATTGTAGTCCAGCGCCGCAGGGTCAGCCTCGGTCGTGGTGAAATTATGCACGAACAGCCCTTGCGCGCCGGCGTAGGCGATATTGTTGGCGAACACGTTGTTCGTCGCGTAGTACTGGATCTGGAACTCGCCGCTGCCGGTATTCTGGGTGTCGTCCTCGAACATGGTATTGTTCACGATCGTGCAGTGGTCGGTGCCGCCGCGCGCCTTGCCATAGCCGCCGATCGAAAAACCGTTGCTATTGTTCAGATACACCACGTTGTTGCGTGCCGTGACGTAGCTGGTTACGTGGCCGCTGTGCTCGCTCGCCAGTTCGATCGCCAGATCGGTGTTGTGCACCACGTTCTGCTCGATCACGATCTGCGTGCCACCATCCACATAGATGCCGTCCGCAGCGTATTGCTTGCCGTAGTCGGGATTGCCGTAGGATGTGATGTTGTAAACTAGGTTGCCGCGGATCTCGCCGTTGCGCGCCTGGTCGTAGGTCGGGTCGGGCGACACTTTCTCGAAGCCGATGGCGCCGATGCCGATATTGTTGTTGTCGTGCACCAGGTTGCTGACGATCTCGAACCCGTCCACGTTGCCGTCCAGCGACAACGTTTCGCTGCAGCCGGTCTGCATGTTGTCCAGTTCGTTGCCGCTGATCACCAGGCCATTGATCGAGGCCGGCGCCTGCGTGCCATAAACCGTCATCCCGAACGCGTCCGAGCCGCACTTCTTCGGTGTGGTCTTCGCTGTCGTGGTGATGTTGTGGATATGGTTGTTGACGATTTGCACGCCGCTTCCGGCGCCCTCGATATAGATGCCGAGCGGCACCTGCGAGAGTTTCGCGGTGGTATAATTGCGCAGCTCAAAACCTTCGACGATCACGTAGCTTGCGTTGTTCAGCGTGATCAGTCCGTTCTGGCCGCCCGGGATCGGCAGGCCGGTACCGTCGATCGTGGCGGTTTCGCCCGGGTAGCTCGCAAACGTGATGGGGCCTTGCGCCAGGTTGCCGGAATTGGGCGGCGTCAGCAGCGCGTTGTAGACGCCCTGCCGCGCCAGCACGGTGTCACCGGCGGCCGCGACCGTGGCCGCGTGCTGCAAGGTGCCGAACGGGGCCGCCAAGGTGCCAGGGTTGGTGTCGCTGCCGCCGGGGGCCACGTAGTAGGTGGTGCCCGAGGGTGGCTGGGCCAGCAGGGTTACGGTGGCGGTCGCACTTTGCGCCGGGTTGGTTGCCGAAACGGCGGTGACGGTTACCGCGGCTGGGCTGGGCAGCGAGGCGGGCGCTGTGAACAGGCCGCCGGTGGTGACGCTACCGCCGGCGCCGCCGCCCGTCGCGTTGTTGACCTGCCAAATGACCGGCCCGCCGCCGGCGCTGAACTGCAACGTCTGGCCCGGCTGCATCTGCACGTAGGTGGGGGAAATGCTGACCTGGCACCACGCGCAAGCGGGCACCGGCACCAGCGAGATCAACAACAACGATTCTCGGCGCATTCAGCGCATTCCTCCCTCGCCCTGTCTCGGCTTCGCGGCCGGCACGCCCCTTGTAGCGCACCGCGGCGGGCCAAGGAAAATTTCCTTCGCGAAGCTTCGCACGGTCCGCCGGCACGGTTGCAACCACCGAACAGATGCACGCGCGCAACGCGCATCCTGGAATCCCAATTGCAGGAGGTTGGTCTCAATAAATTTACCTTGCTGTAAACTATAGCAAGCCCCTAGATGCCGCCAGTTGCAAACGCCGCGTAATACGCGGCCCTGATGGAGGCGTGTAGCTCAGTGGTAGAGCGCTGCTATGACCCAGCTTATGCCGCGGGTTCGACTCCTTCAACGCGTGCCGGGAGCGAAAAGCTCGGTCGGCGCGCCATGCTGGTCCTGGCCTTGGCCGGGTCTGCGCTCGCCGCCTGCGACAGCGATAAGACAACCGCGGCGGCGCCCGCGCCCGACGAACCACCGTCGGAATACATCATCGGCCCGGGCGATGTGCTCTCGGTGTCGGTTTACCAGTCGCAGGCGCTGTCGGTGACCGACCTGCCGGTGCGGCCGGATGGCCGCATTTCCGTGCCGCTGGTCTCCGACCTCATGGCAGCCGGCAAGACCCCGGCGGAGCTTGAGCACGATATCGCCGAGCACCTGACGAAGTATGTTCAGAACCCGGTCGTGACGGTGATGGTGCGCAGCTTCCAGGGCCCGCCGGACCGCCAGGTGCGCGTGATCGGCGAAGCGGTTGAACCGCTGGCGATCCCCTACCGCGACAACCTGACCGTGCTGGACGTGATGATCGCAACCAAGGGGCTGACCAAGTTCGCGGCCGGCAACCGTGCCGTGATCGTCCGCCGCGTCGGCCAGACTGAGCAGCGCATTCCCGTGCGACTGTCCGACCTGATCAAGGATGGCGACATCAGCCAGAACGTGGCCATGCGTCCGGGCGACACCTTGATCATTCCGCAGAGCTGGTTCTAGGCGAAGCGCGGAGGCCCGCCCGATGCCCGCGCCAAAAGGTTAGGTCGGGATGCCGGCCGCCGACTGGGGGCTAAGGCTGCGCTTCATGCTGGCGGTGGGCGCGGCACTCGCCGCGGCACAGTCCGCGTGGGCCCAGAGCAGTGACATCGCGGCGCCGCCGGCACTCGCGCCGCCCTCCGGCTCCCTGCTGCCGCCGTTCAGTACTGATCCCACGGCGCCCAACGTCAGCGGCCGGCTGAGCGACGTATTCGCGCTCAGCCAGCCGGCGCTGATCAGCAGCGCGGCCGCGGGCCCGGCGTGGCAATTCAATCCGCAGATCACGGTTTCGGAAGAGTTCACCGATAATGCCAGCGCCGCGGGCGGGCCGCCGGTCGGCATCAGCGGCCACACCGGGTCGGATTTCATTACGCTGATCCAGCCGCAGCTGCAGGTGCTGAATACCAGCGACCGCGTGCGGGTGAACATCACCTACGATCCGACCGCGCAGATTTACGCCGAGAACAGCAGCTACACGCAATTCCGCCAGGACGGCAACGGCTCGGTGCTGGCTACACTGTTTCCCAACCTGCTGTATTTCGATCTGCGCGGCTCGATCAGCCAGCAGCCGGTATTCGGCGGCTTCGGCGCCGTCGGCAGCGGCACGGTGCCGCCCAATCAGCAGGAGACGCTGAGCCAGGTTTCCGCCTCGCCCTATGTCAATGTCGGTTTTGGCAATGTCGGCACGCTGCAAGCCGGCGTTGGGTATATTTATTCCGCCACCGACGCGCCCTCGGACCTGAACCAGCAAGCGACGGCGCAATTCGGCGGCGCGGGGTTCTACAGCAGCGAGTGGCTGGCGACCGAACGCGTGTTCGCCAATTTCACGACCGGGGATGATTTTAACCGCTTTCGGAACGTGCTCAGTACCGATAATAATTTCTACGATGCGTCCGGGCTGTTGAAGAGCGCCCAGCGGGTGCTGGTGACCAACGATGCCAGCTACGAGGTAAACCGTTTTGTCTCCGCGCTGGCGGAAATCGGCTACGAGAATTTGAGCTACCCGAACGCCGGCTTCGCCTATGTCGGCGGCGTGTGGGCCGCCGGCGTGCGGCTGACCCCGTCGGAAAACAGTACGATCACCGCGGAATACCGCTACATCGACGGCATCGATGCGCCCTACGTCTATGGCTCCTGGCAGGTCACGCCGCGGCTCCGTATCTTCGGCGGCTATTCCGAAGGCGTCAGCAGCTTCGAACAAGACCAGCAGAATACGCTGCTGTCAGGCACGGCGACGCAGACCGGCGTCGCGGCTGCCGCGCTGATCGCGGCACCGCTGCTGAACAATGTGAATTACTTCGGTGGCAACCAGGCGTTGAACCGCTCGCGGCGCATCGATGCGTCGGCGGTCTATACGCTGCCCCGCGACAGCCTCATCGGCACGTTCGACTATCAGCGTAGCTCGCAGGTGGGCAATCCTGCGGGCCTTTCCACGTCGCAGCTCGCCGACTACGGCCTGACACCGGAATTCCTGGCCTACGTGCTCGCGCATGGCATTCCGTCATTCGTGCAAGGGTTCGACCGGCAGTTCCTGGAAGAATTCCTGCAGTTCGAGCATGCGACGACGCAGACCTCGACCAACCTGGTGGGCGGCCTGTCCTGGCAGCATGATTTGCGCCCGGACCTTACTAGCCAGATTTATGTCGGCTATTCCTCGAGCCGGCAGGCCGATACAACCACCGGCACGCAGAATTTCGCGTTGGTCTCGGCGACTATGACCTACAATTTCAGCGACAAGCTGACCGGCCATGCCACTTTTGCGGGAAATTATCGTGTTGGTAGCGGCGGCACCGAGGGCCTGCCGGTTAATTACAACCAAAACGATAGTACGTTTACGGTTGGCGTGACTAAGAAGTTTTAAGGCCAGGGCTCTGCCCTGGACCCGCTGGGGCCGGAGGCCCCAGACCCCGATTCTGTTTGTTACGTGGTCGGCATGGACAACCCGTGGCGCCCTGCCCTTGAACTTCGCACCCGGCGGAATCCAAACATGGAGAACCAACTTAGTCGACGCTATTGCAGCAGGTGCGGTCGCCACCCGGCGACGGAGTCGTGCCTGAAAGTGGATATTCAGCTTGGTGCGGAATTCAAGACTTTCGGGTTTCTCGGGATATATGACCGTAATGGACGCGCAGCCATCTTGTCGCGGGGCTGTAGTATGGCACTGTCTCTCGCGGAGCGACGGCGTGGCTGGCTTGTCATGTTGCCGCTTATACGACTGGCGGCTTCGGCGCAACGAACTCAACGGAGACCGCGAGCTTGTATCGGTAAAGGGACACGTCGGGCGCGCGATGGATCGCTAGCACCAGATCATCAGGGATGTCCTTGGCGATGATGACCCCTCGACACGGACCATTTCCAAGGTGTTTGTCAATCCAACCCATATAATAGAGGAGCTGCCCAAGCGCCTTGTTTCGACCTTTCCCGAGCTTAAGTTCAAGAACGACGAAGCGCTTTCGTGCATCGATGCATAAAAGATCAATCCGACCGTCGTCGACTGGGAATTCGACGCCAGACTTGCCATTCTGGTCGTACAAGCGCAGGCCCGCCTCGATGCAGTTCGGGTTTTTCGCAAGGAAATCGCGGAGATCGGCTTCAGCCGCGAATTGTTGGTCGGCTTCCTCTTCCGCCTCATTTGGTGGAGGAAGTTTTCCCTCGGCGGATTCAAGTTCCGGAGCGAACACCCCCGGTAGGCGCTTCGTTAGCGCTGGCCACGGCGGCCAGGAGGGATTTGAACTGCTCGTTCGGCGTCGCGAA
>Ga0181531_10000678_pt1 | contig 22435 bp, 19 predicted proteins | sample PEATcosm2014_Bin_38_FD_119743 | JGI IMG/M metagenome (GOLD analysis project Ga0181531, IMG submission 119743) | Peatland microbial communities from MTU Mesocosm Facility, Houghton, MI, USA - PEATcosm2014_Bin11_10_metaG | ecosystem: Environmental > Terrestrial > Soil > Wetlands > Peat | place...
CACTTCGAGCGAGGGCAGGTTCGCGCCCACCTGGCGTGAGGGCGCGATGTCGTTCTCGTATGTCGTGAAGATGTACATCTCGAAGTGGCGGTAGTCGGTGGGATCCGGGTCGTCGGTCTGATACGGTGGCCCGGCGAGCGCCGGCGCCGCGGTCAGCCAGAACACGACGGCGAGTGTGAGAACGGCGAGGCGGAGCGGCACTCGCTCGATGCTCAGCACGACAGATGAACCTCGCGTGAACTTGGCGGGAACGTGTCGGAATCGAACCGACCAGCCGCCTTGCGACGGCCTCACCGGTTTTGAAGACCGGGCGAGCCACCAGACCCGTACGCTCCCATGCCGTCGTGCCGCACGGCGTGCCAACCCGGGTGGCATACCCTCACGACGTAGCGGTAATGATGGATAATGCTGGCGCCGGTGTCAACGTAGCGCTGCAGCGGTCTTCGCAGGAACGGTGATCCTCACCGACGCCGTGGCGAGGGTGCCCGGCCGCATCGGAGAGACGCCCGACGCGTTTCGCCCACCACAGGCAGACAACGTCAAGAGCGCCAGCGCCATACCCGGCCGATTATTCGCCGGCGCAGAGCCGCCCTTTCAGGGCTAGCCCGAGGAGACGCCTATAACCGTGCGACTCGGCGCGAACGAAAAAAGAGAGCTCCGGCTCTCTTTGGTGTTCATGCCCGGATGCGCGCGCGCGCGAGCACTAGTGACCGTTCGGGCCGCGCTGACCGTTCCGTTGCTGGCGATGGCTTCGGTTGTTGCCATGGGCACGGTAGTAGTCCGCGGTGTTACGGCTGACATAGACGTGCCGGCCGTGGTTGACGTAGTAAGGCTGGTTGTTCGAATCCGTCAGAATCGCGCCGACGATCGCCGCCGCGCCGATGGCGATGGCAGCCGTCGAGGTCGTATCGGCCAAAGCGGGACGAGCGAACGGCACGACAGCGAGCGTCGCGATCGCAGTCGCGACAAAGAACGCATAGGGCTTTTTCACAGAATTTTGCCTTGCCGGCCAGGGGTAGATACCGCTTAGCCAGGAGTGCAACCGACGAGCTCGCCGAATTTCGCCTGCGTTGCACGCGTGCTCGCTGGATGCATTGCGAGCTCTGTCATTGCGGCAACCGTACGTGGTCGCGATCGCAATGAGACGTCTGCTCGTTAGTATACCCATTCGGCGATGCGCTCAAAGCACGAAGCCCGGGCGTCGGCCGGGGTTAGCCGTCCACACCGTTCTTGGAACGCCGAGCCTCGATCTCCAGCGTCACGAGCCGCGCCAACAGCGTGGCCGGGAAGAGCTGGCCGATCAGGGCTTCCAGGTTGACGGCGCTGCGAGCGAAGGGGTGGGTCGGGACGATGTCGCCGAAGCCCGTCGAGGTCATCGTCGTGAAGCTGAAATAGACGAAGCGGCCGAGGGTGAAGACGTCGGCGTGCGTGCTCGCACCGCTGAAGGCGGTCGGGGCGAGCGCGTCGATCGCGCGGTAGATGAACGCGAACGCCCACGCGATGTTCAGGTAGATCGCGATCGCGCCCAGGATGCGATGGTGCGTCACGTCGCCGCGGGCGAAGACGGCGCGCGCGACGACGGCCGTCACGGTGAAGAGGAAGAGCAACCGCGCGAGCGAGTCGATGATGACCGTCGCATCCGAGTGCGAGGTGCGATACAGAAGCGTGGCGACGATGTCGAGCAGCGTGGCCGCAATGATGGCCAGCTCGGCGACCCCTGCGCCGGAGCACAGGATCAGCACGACCACCACCAAGATCGCGGTCATGAGGTCGTTGACCCACGGCGCGAGCACGTGTACTTGACCGAGCGGCGAGAGCACGAACAACCAGATCGCCTCGATCACGACTAGCACCGTCAGCGCGGGTTCGCGGTACGGGACCAGCAGCGAACGCAGGCGGACCATCGTCAGGGAATGACGCGCAGGTCGACTTCGCCCATGTCGCTGGTGGAGCGCACCAGGATACGGGCAGGTTTGCCGTCGCTCGTCTGTGCGTTGCAGGCGAACATCTCGTCGACTTCCGTGGGACGCCAGCGTGGCCCGTTGCAGGCGATCGACGTCACCGTCGGATTGATGCCCTGGACGATCCCGAGACCCGCCTTCTCGATCTTGCGCAGGTCGAGCAGGCTCTCGTCGGTGTGGATCCAGATCGGGCCGGTGCCGGTACCGAGGTCGAACGCGGTGACGCGGATGCGCAGTTGCGCGCCGTCGATCGCGATCGAGCACACCTGTTTGCGGCCGTCAGCAACGACATCGCTCGCGCAGTGCACGTCCGAGAGCGGCACGTCTTCGAGCTGCGCGCGCAGCACGGGCACGACGCGCACGGTCAGCACGCGGCTGGCCTCCGCCGCTGGGAGGACGCTGCGTCCGCCGACCTGGACGAAATGGAAGGCGGGCGCGTCCGAGCCGGCCGGTCCCGGCGTCGGCGCGGCCAGGACCGCGAGGGCGATCCCCGCGGCCAGCCCGGCCAACACTACTCTTCGTCGTCCTCGTGCTCGGGCGGATCTTCGAGCGTGATCGGACCTTCGTACACTTCGAGGATCTCGCTGCCGGCGATGACGACGGTGTCGCGTTCCTTGTCGAAGATCGCCTCGCTGGCTTCGAACCACGCGATCGGACCGTCGTCCTCCTCGTCGTCGCTGGGTGCGAGATAGGCAAACTCGATCAGGCCGACGGCGGCGAAGGCGTCGACGATTGCGGCCGCGGCCGGCAGGGCCTTGGCGCGAGCATCCTCGTCACCTTCATCGGCTTGCCGTAGGAGCGCGCGCAAGCCGTCCGAGAGGTGTTGGGCCAACTCGGGGGAGTCCAGCGGGTCCGCTGCCCCGCGCGTATCGTCGTGATTCACTCAGCGGCGCTTCGGCGCCGGGTCGCGAACCTCATCGAAGGTCAGCGCAGACCGTCATAGCGATCGCGCGCCAGCCAGACCTCGGCCACACGCCGTCGCAGGTCGAGCTCGCGTTCCGTCGCCGTCGCGACGCTGCCGCCCACGCGCTGGTTGAGCGTCGCGTGGACCTTGCGGTGCTCGACGCCGAACCGCACGCACACGCGCGCGACCAGGCCGTGCAGCGAGCGCCGCAGCGACTCTTTGCGCTCGGCACTGGTCAGCGTCGGCGCCGGCAAGGGTTCCTCGTCGTGCAGCGTGGCCGCCACCGTCGCCGTCACCTCGCCGGCGCTCCCCGCGGCCCAGGCTGCGGGTGCGAACAACGGCCCAAAGTCGACCACCCGCTCGTCGGTCGAGCGCGCTGCGATCGCCTCGTACAGGCCGCCGTCGCCGGCGCGCTCGGCGCGCTGCGCGGCCGCCAAGGCTACGACCTCTTCCTCGCGCGCATCGCGACCGCGCAGGCCATGCCGCACATCGACCGTGATGCCGTGCGCCAATTCGCGCAGCCGCGGATCGTCCGGGACGAAGACGTACGCCTCGGGATCGACCGATCCGTCGATCGTGCGCACGAAGCGACCGCAGAACTGCCGGAAGTACAGTTCGGTGACGACGTTGGAGGCAAAGACGCCGACCCGCAACCGCGGGATGTCGACGCCTTCGGAGACCATGTGGACGGCGACGATCCAGGGCTCCGTGCTCCGCGCGAAGCTCGCGATGCGCTCGGAAGCGTCGGCGAGGTCGGAGACGACGATGGTCGGCCGCACGCCGAGGCGCCGTTCCATCAGAGCGGCGATCGCGCGCGCGTGGTCCTGATTCATCGCGGCCACCAGGCCGCCCGCGTCGCGATGGCCTTCGGCGCGAACCGACATCAGGCGCAGGTGTGCGCGGGCGAGGACGTCGCCGAGCCACTCGTCGCTGCTGAGCATCGTGCGCAGCCGCTCGGAGCGATGGCTGCTCTCGCGCAGCGCGGTATCGAAGCTCGCGCTCATCTGCATCCCGTCGCGCGCGATCCACTCGGCCTCGCCGCCGTGCAGCGCGAAGACCAGTGCGCGGCAGACGCCGTCGCTCAGCGCCGCCGCGTAGTCGTACGAGAAATCGGCGACCGAGAGGCCGCCCTCGTAGCGCACGAACGGGATCGCGGTGCCGTCGGAACGGAACGGTGTGCCGGAGAGCGCGACCCGAAAGGCCGCCGGGTCGAACGCGTCGCGCAGCGCGCGCCCCCAGGTCGCATCGTCGCCGGCATGGTGGATCTCGTCGAGCAGCACGGCCAGCGGCGCGTTCTCGGCCTGCGCATCGCGCGCCAACTGCCGGTACAGACGCGGCGCCGCGCACACTTGCTGATAGGTGACGACCGCGCCGTGCACGTCGCTCGCCAAGCGGCGCTGCGCGTTCGCGAAGCGGTGGTCGAGCACGATGCCGGCGCCCATGGTTGCGCGCGCAACCTGCGCCTTGAGGTGCTCGCGCGGCACGACGACGAGCACGCGCCCGGCGGCGCCGTCGCGCAGCAGCGCGTGCGCGACCCGCGTCGCAAAACGCGTCTTCCCCGAGCCCGGCGTTGCGACGATCAGCGAGTCGGCGGGACGCTCCGCGTTCCAGCGCTCGAATGCAGCGCGCTGCCAGCCCCGCAAGGGCAATCTCCATCCATGTAATCGCGGGGCCACGAGGGGCACACGAGTTCGCGAGAGCGAACATCTCCTCATGCTGCTTTCGGCCCCCACGCTCGAGGTAAAAAATCCCTCCACCGGCGCCGTCGTCGGGACGGTGGCGCGCCAAGGACCCGACGAGGCGCGCGCCGCCATCGCCGCCGCGCACGCAGCGCTGCCGGCGTGGCGCGCTCGCACGGCGGCCGACCGCGGGAAGCTCGTGCGCGCGATCGGCGAGACGATGGTCGCGCGCGCCGACGACCTGGCGCGCCTGCTGACCAGCGAACAAGGGAAACCGCTCGCCGAAGCGCGTGGCGAGATCATCTACGCGGCATCGTTCTTCGAGTGGTTTGCGGAGGAAGGGAAGCGCGCGTACGGCGAGGTCATCCCGACGGACGACCCGCGGCGGCGCCTGTTCGTGCAGAAGGAACCGGTCGGTGTGACGGCCGCGATCACGCCGTGGAACTTCCCCTCGGCGATGATCACCCGCAAGGTCGCACCGGCGCTGGCCGCCGGCTGTACGATCGTCGTCAAGCCCGCCGAGCAGACGCCGCTCTCCGCGCTCGCGCTGCTCGAGATCGCGCGCGAGGTGGGCGTCCCCGAGGGCGTGTTCTCGATCGTGACCGGTGCCGCCGAAGACGCGCCGGCGATCGGCGAAGTGTTCACCACCGATCCGCGCGTGCGCAAGGTCTCGTTCACCGGCTCGACCGCGGTCGGCAAGCTGCTGATGAAACAGTCGTCCTCGACGCTCAAGCGCCTCTCGCTCGAACTGGGCGGCAATGCGCCGTTCATCGTGCTCGACGACGCCGATCTCGATGCAGCCGTCACCGGTGCGATCGCCTCGAAGTACCGCAACGCCGGTCAGACGTGCGTGTCCGCCAACCGCTTCTACATCCAGGACGGTGTGTACGACGCGTTCGCCGCGAAGCTCACTGAGGCCGCGAAGAAGCTGCGCGTCGGCGACGGCTTCGAGGCGGGCGCGCAGATCGGTCCGCTGATCGACGCGCCGGCGCTGGCGAAGGTCGAAGCGCACGTCGCCGACGCGAAAGCGCGCGGGGCACGCACGCTGGTGGGCGGTGCGCGCGATGCGCGCGGCGGGACGTTCTACGCGCCGACGGTCATGGCCGACGTCCCGGCCGACGCGCTGCTCGCCTGCGAGGAGACGTTCGGCCCGGTCGCGGGCCTGGTGCGTTTCACCCACGACGAACAGGCCTACGCGCTCGCCAACGACACCCCGTTCGGCCTGGCTGCCTACGTCTATTCGCGCGACGTCGGCCGGCTCTGGCGCGCGGCCGAAGCCCTCGAGTACGGGATGGTCGGCGCCAACGCCGGCATCATCTCGACCGCGATCGCCCCGTTCGGTGGCGTCAAGGAGTCCGGCTTCGGGCGCGAGGGCTCGCATTTCGGCCTGGACGAGTGGCTCTCGATCAAGTACATCTGCATCGGCCTCTAGCGGCGCTCAGAATGGTTCGAGGCGATCGTCGCTCCAGCGCACGCGGGTGGCGCCGCCCGCGACCGCGACGACGATGTTCGGGAAGACGCTACGGATCATGCGCAGCATCTGCTCTTTCCAGCGCAGATGCTTGCCGGCCACGTCGCGCCACTCGCGGCCCCAGGCAAGGTAGTACGTGCGCGCGCCGTCGTCGGCGCTGAATTTCGCGGCGATGGCGTTGAAAACGCCCGCGTAGCGACCGCGGTACCGCTCGGCGTCGGGCTCGATGCTGGCGCCTTCGGCGGCCTCGAGTCCGGCGGCTTCCGCCTCGTGCTGGGCATTTTCGTCTGCGTCGCGCTGGCCTTGGATCCACACGTGCGCCATCACGGCCTCACCGTTGGCGGCGCGGGCGACGATCGCAACGCAGTCCCCCAAGCCGCGCGTCTCCAGCGGGTTCCGCGTCTTCGCGGACACCGCGCCGACGGCGACGTCGACGGGGGCGGCCACCGCGACCGCGGGGGCAGCAGCAGCGGCAGGTTGTGCCGCCGCCGCAGCGGCGCCACCGTGACGTTCGCGGACGAAGGCGTCGAAGGGGTCTTCTTTCCCATCGCCGTCCATGCGTTGGATCGCAACCTCGCCGAAACGGTGAACACCGCGAGCGGGCGCCGCCTCGTGCGCCTCGAGGCTCGGCACAGCGGGGGCGGTGGACGCGTGGGGCGCGGGACGGCGAAGTCGGTCGTGCACCGTACTCGCCGGGGTGCGCAGCGACGATCGTGCGGCCCTGCTGCCCGAGCGCGCGGTCAAGGGAAGGTGAATCTTTGCGGTGCAGAGTAGCTTCGGGACACCACTCGCCGCCTCGGAGTCACCCATGGACGTCACCCGCGCCATTGCGGACCTGGACGAGGTCCGCAGCCGACTCGCCTCCGTCCAGCGCTTCCGCGGCCTGTCCGGTCCGGCCGCCCTCGCCTCCGGCGTGGGCGCCTTCGGGACGGGGATCGTCCAACTGGTGATCGCTCCCCACCCCCACGGCGGGGAGGACGCGGCCCGCTATGTCGCGATCTGGATCGCCTGCCTGGCCTTCGCGCTGGCCGTCAACTACGGTGCGCTGGCGGTCTGGCTGGCGAACAACTGGAGCTCACGCAGCCGCACCGAGTTGCGCACGGCCGCACTGGCCGTGCTGCCGGCGGTCGTCGCCGGCGGCGCCTTCACGGCGGCGCTGCTCGCGCACGATCAGGTCGGGCTGCTGCCCGGGACGTGGGCGCTCTGCTACGCACTCGGATTGCTGGCCGCGCGTGCCATGCTGCCGCGCGGAACCGCCATCGTGGCAGTCTTCTTCGGCGTGATCGGCGCGACGCTGCTGTTCGCAACCGGGATCGAGGCGTTGGCCTGGTGGGTGATGCCGCTGACGTTCGGCTGCGGCCAAATCACGATCGGCGCGCTGATCGAGTTCGACGCCGACCCTCGCCGGGAGAGTGCACAGTGAACGACGCGCCGTACGCCTTCCCCGGCCTCGAGCGTATCTTCCACGAACGCGGCCGGCTCGCCGTGTGCGCGTGTCTGGTCGCCAATCCCGACGGCATGCGTTTCACCGATCTCCAGGATTCGTGCGGGCTCACCGACGGCAACCTCAACCGCCACCTGCACGCCCTGGCCGAAGTCGGCATCGTGACCAGCGAACGGCAGCGTGGCCCCGGGCGCCGGCCGGCGACCGTCGTACAGATCACGGCCGAAGGCCGGCGACGCTTCTTGGCCTACGTCGACGAATTGGAATCCGTCGTGCGCGGCGTGCAGCGCGAAGCATCCGCGCCCGCGACCCGGCTGGCGACGCAATCGTGATCGAACGCCTCCCACACGCGGCGAACGCGCCGCTCCACGTCGCGATCATCATGGACGGCAATCGCCGCTGGGCACGCAGCCGCGGCCTGCCCGCGCTCGAAGGCCACCGGCGCGGCATCGACGCGCTCGAACGCACCGTAGACGCCGCGCTGGCCGAGGGGATCGGGATGCTGACCGTCTACGCGTTCAGCGAAGAGAATTGGGCGCGTCCGGGCGTCGAAGTCAGCGGACTGTTCGGCTTGGCCGAACGGTTCGCACGGGAGAAGGCGGCGGCGTTCGCCGCCCGCGGCGTGCGCGTGCGCACCATCGGTCGGCGCGACCGCTTGCCACGCGTGCTACTCGACGCGTTCCGCATCCTCGAAGAGCGCACCGCCGACTGCACCGCGCTGCACCTGCAGATCGCGATCGACTACGGCGCGCGCACCGAGCTGCGCGAGGTCTGCCGGTCGCTGGCGGGCGACGTCGCCGCCGGACGGCTGGCGCCCGAGGACATCAACGAAGACACCATCGCGGCGCGCCTGTGGACCGCCGGCATGCCGGACCCGGACCTGGTCGTGCGCACCGGCGGCGAGCTGCGCCTCTCGAACTTTCTGCTCTACCAGAGCGCCTACTCGGAACTGTGGGCGACTCCCGACCCGTGGCCAGACTTCGACGCCGCGACGCTCGCGCGGGCATTGGGCTCCTTCGGATCGCGGGAACGCCGCTTCGGGCGCTGACCGCACCGCCGGCTGTCGAACCGGCGGATTGTCGTTCGTCTCTCCCATGAGCCGCCGCTTCCGACGGCCGTTCCCGCACCGAGGAGCACGACGATGGAATACCTCGCCCTGATCTACGTCGACGACAATTCCTGGGCCGCCCTCTCGGAGAGCGAGCAGCAGGCCATCTTTCAGGAGTACCGGCAGGTCACGGACGCCTTCCGCAGCGCCGGTGTCTACATCGACGGCCGGCCGCTCGAAGGTCCCGCCAATGCCACCAGCTTGCGCGTCCGTGAGGGCAAGACCGCGCTGACCGACGGCCCCTTCGCAGAAACGAAGGAACACCTGGGCGGCTTCTATCTCTTCCGGTGCGCCGACCTCGACGAGGCGCTGAAATACGCCGGAAAGATCCCCGGCGCACGCTACGGGACGATCGAAGTGCGCCCCGTGATGTCGATGTGAGTGCGCGCGAGGCGATCGAGCGCGCGTTCCGTGCCGATGCCGCGCGCGCGATCGCGTCGCTCGCGCGCGCGCTCGGTGATCTCGATGCGGCCGAGGACGCCGTGCAAGAAGCATTTCTGGTTGCGCTGGAACGCTTCGCCGACGGGCCGCTTCCCGCCAATCCGGCCGGCTGGATCTTCACCGCCGCGCGCAACCGCGCGATCGACCGCATCCGGCGCGAGCGCGTGGGGCAGGCGAAGCTCGAGCGGCTCGCCGCGCTCGACGCCATCGCCCCCGCCGATGCCGAGGACGACGACGCCGTGATTCCGGACGACCGGTTGCGGCTGATCTTCGCCTGTTGTCACCCCGCACTCGCGCCGGACGTTCGCGTCGCACTGACCTTGCGCGCGCTGGCGGGGCTCTCGACGGAAGCGATCGCGGCAGCGTTCCTCGTCCCCGTCACGACGATGGCGCAGCGGCTCGTGCGCGCGAAACGCAAGATCCGCACGGCGCGCATCCCGTTCGACGTCCCGCGTGAAGGCGAACTGCGCGATCGGCTCGACGCGGTGCTGACCGTCGTCTACCTCATCTTCAACGAAGGCTACGGCACCCCGGCACGCAGTGCCGCACCCGTCGACCTTTGCGCCGAAGGTTTGCGACTGGCAACCCTACTCGCGAAACTGTTGCCCGACGAACCCGAAGTGCTCGGGCTGCATGCGCTGCTGCTGTTGACCGACGCCCGTCGCGAGGCACGCACCGACGCCGACGGCGATCTCGTCCTGCTCGACGCGCAAGATCGCACCCGTTGGGACCGTGGCGCGATTCTGCACGGGCTCTCGGTGCTGACGCGCGCATTGCGCGCCGACGCGCTCGGACCCTACCAACTGCAGGCCGCAATCGCCGCCGAGCACGCGCGCGCCGCGAGCATCGAGGAAACCGACTGGGCCGCCATCGTCGGCTGGTACGACCGCCTGCTCGCGTACGACGACTCGCCGGTCGTCGCCCTGAACCGTGCAGTCGCGGTCGGCATGGCGCGCGGTCCGGGCGACGGCCTCGCCGTGATCGACGCGCTGGCCCAGGACGAACGACTAGCGCAGTATCACCTGCTCCATGCCAGCCGTGCCGGGTTGCTGCGCCGGCTCGGCCGCCACGCCGAGGCCCACGCCGCTTACGAGCGCGCGCGCAGGTTTGCGCGCCATGCCGGCGATCGGCGGTTTCTCGAAGAACGGCTTGCCGCTCACCGCCCGTGAGCCCAACACGGCGGGGCGGAAATTCCCTCGTTCGCTTGCCTGCTGCCGTGGGAACCGTTTGCCGGCGACCTAACCAGGAGCGTCCTCCTCGACGCCCATGGTAGGATATCATCCGTATGGGCTCCACCCGGACGCGGTCCGATATCCGCAACGTCGCGATCATCGCGCACGTCGACCACGGCAAGACGACGCTCGTCGACGCGATGTTCAAGCAGAGCGGTATTTACCGCGAGGGACAGCACGCCGAGACCCGAGCGATGGATTCGAACCCGCTCGAGCGCGAGCGCGGCATCACGATCCTCGCCAAGAACACCTCCATCGACCATGGCGGGGTCAAATTCAACATCGTCGACACCCCCGGCCACGCCGATTTCGGCGGTGAGGTCGAGCGCGTGCTGCAGATGGTGCAGGGGGTCGTGCTGCTGGTCGACGCGGCCGAAGGCGTGATGCCGCAGACGCGCTTCGTGCTGCGCAAGGCGCTCGAACTCGACCTGCGCGCGATCGTCGTCATCAACAAGATCGATCGCAAGGACGCGCGACCGGTGGAAGTCGTCGACGAGGTCTTCGACCTCTTCATCGAGCTGGGCGCCTCCGACGAGCAGGCCGATTTCCCGGTCGTGTACGCCAACGGCAAGGCCGGCATCGCGAAATACGAGCTGGACGACACCAGCGAAGACCTCGAGCCGCTGTTCGAGACGATCAAGAAGCGCGTCCCCGAAGCACCCGCCGAGGACGGCGGCTTCCAGATGCTGATCTCGGCGATCGACCACAACCGCTACGTCGGGCGCATCGGCATCGGCCGCGTGTTCCGCGGCAGTGCGAAGGTCAACTCACCGATCGCCAAGGTCTCGCGCGACGGCAGCATCGAGAACGGCCTGCGGCTGACGAAGATCCTGGGCTTCCACGGCCTCGAGCGCATCGAAGTCGACGAGGCGACCGCCGGTGACATCATCTGCGTCTCGGGCATCGACGGGCTGAACATCGGCGACACCATCGCCGACGCCGCGATCCCCGAAGGGCTCGACGCGATCGCGGTCGACGAGCCGACGGTCTCGATGTACTTCATGGTCAACGCCTCGCCGTTCGCGGGCCGCGAAGGGAAGTACCTGACCTCGCGCCAGATCCGCGGCCGTCTGATGAGCGAGCTGGAGTCCAACGTCGCCCTGCGCGTCGAAGACACCGACTCTGCCGACACGTTCGAAGTCCGCGGTCGCGGCGAGCTCCATCTCTCGATCCTCATCGAGACGATGCGCCGCGAGGGCTACGAGATCGCGGTCAGCAAGCCGCGCGTCATCATCACCGAAAAAGACGGCGTCAAGATGGAGCCGGTCGAGTACGTCGTCATCGACGTGCAAGAAGAGTACGCCGGCGCGGTGATCGAGTCGGTCGGCCGCCGCCGCGCGCAGATGTCGAACATGGTGACGGTCGGCGAGACCCGCCGGCTCGAGTACACCATGCCGACCCGCGCCATCTTCGGTCTGCGCGGCGAGCTGCTGACGCTCTCGCGCGGCACCGCCGTGATGTCGCACGTCTACTACACCCACCAGCCGCTGGCCGGCGACATCCCGGGCCGCTCCAACGGCGCGCTCGTGACCAGCGACACCGGCACCGTCACCGCCTACGCGCTGATGGGCCTCGAGCAGCGCGGTCGCTTCTTCGTCGACCCCGGCACCGAGGTCTACGAAGGCATGATCGTCGGCCGCGCCAACGACGACAAGGACGTCGCCATCAACGTCGTGCGCGCCAAGAAGCTGACCAACATGCGCGCCGCCGGTACCGACGAGAACTTCAAGATGCCGCCGGCCGAAGAGATGTCGCTCGAACGCGCCATCGAGTTCATCGAAGACGACGAGCTGGTCGAAGTCACCCCGAAGTCGATCCGCCTGCGCAAGCGCCTCCTCGACGAAAGCGACCGCCTCAAAGCCCGCAAACGCGAAAAAGTCTTCGCGAACTAGCCAGCCCTCTGGAACGACAGCGGGACCCGATTGCTCGGGTCCCGTGGCAACAGACTGTCACTCCGCCCCCAGTATACTGCGCGCGCTTGCCGTTGCCAAGGGGACCCGAGAAAGAATCAGCCCACCGTTGTCACCCGGTGGGCCTAGGCCGTGGAGTAGACGGGAGTCGAACCCGTATCTCCGGAGTGACAGTACGTTGCTCTGCCAGTTGAGCTACTACCCCGCGACCTATCGCGGAGTGTAGCGGCCGAATGTGTCCGGTATGTGATTGCAAGATTACGTAGACGTGAACGGGCCGAACACTTCAGACCTGAGCTGGAGCGGAATCCGCGACCGCGAGGCGGCGCCGTCGAAACGTGCTTCCGGAGGTGCTGTATGCGCTTCCCAGCTTCATGAACGACGTCTAGGACTGCGGACCTCCTGCGGCCTAACTATCGGATGAAGACTCGCACCTTCAACGACTTGGTGCTCTGCTTCTCCAAGTCAGACTCGACTCCACGAGGATTCTTGATGTAACCGTCAGGATCGTGGACAAAGCAGTACAAACGCGAGCAATCTTTCATGTTTCCATATCGAGCAATGTCCACGATCAGCTGGTCGCCCAATTCCTTGTGGGTTAGGCCCTTTCGCGTCATCTTCACTTCTATGACCGCCTGCTCAGTCGGGAGCAGGAAGTCCACGCGAGCGGCCTTACCCGCATAGCTCGGCGTCCACTGCTCCTCACGAACGTCGTCCCAGTAAAGACGAAGCAGCGCGTGCAGTAGATCCTGAACGTCGTACTCGTCCTTCACATCCAGCGTCTCGCGGCTGTCGTGGCGCTGACGAAGCTGCTTCACGACAAGCGAAAAGCGCTCGAATGTTCGCGGCAACACGTCATCGACCGGGATGACCGAAGACTTGGCGCCCCCTCGCTTTCCGGTCCAGGGAAGTGCCTCGCCGCAGTGCTCACAGCGCTCCGGCGGAGGCGGCAGCGGCGCGATCATCACCGAGTGAGCATAGTGCATCGTGCCTGGGATGGCGTTTCCGCAAGTAGGACAGGCGCTGATCGTTTCGGTGCCATCTTTGGGGCAGCGCTTCTTGCCCAGATGTGGTGACTCTACCAGCGAGTCCGTGATGACGTGGCCGTCCAGGCAGACCTGCATGGTGTCACGCCACGGCTCTTGCTCACCGTAGCCGAATGCGCGCCGTGAGAAGTCCATGGCGCTAATACACCGAAATACGGCAAAGGGTTGCATGCCGACCCGCCGATCTTGAAGGTCGCTACCCCGGAGCGGCCTTACCGCAATAGGTCGCGCGCGCCGTTCTCGTCGCCGACGATAACGGCGTCGGTGAGGCTGCTGAACAACCCCGTAGCCACCACGCCGTGGATGCCGCGTAGCTCGGCGTCGAGTGCGCCGGGATCGGCGATCTCGCCGAAGCGGCAGTCAAGGATCGCGTTGCCGTTGTCGGTGACGAACGCGGTGCCGCCCGCACTGCGCTGCTGGACGCGCACGCCGAACGCCGTCTCGATCGCGTGGGCGACGTAAGGCAAGCTGTAGGGCACGACCTCGACCGGCGTCGCGAACGCGCCGAGCTTGTCGACCAGCTTTTCTGGCGTCACGATGACGACGAACAGCTTCGCAGCCAGCGCGACGGCCTTCTCGCGAAACAGCGCACCACCGCCGCCTTTGGTGAGCGACCAATCCGCGGCGACCTCGTCGGCGCCGTCGATCGCCACGTCCATCTCGCATGCGCCGAACTCCAGCACGGGGATGTTCAGTCGCGCACACTGTTCCGCGGTCGCATGCGACGTCGCGATCGCGCGGATATGCTCACCGGCGGCGACCCGTTCGCCGACGCGCTCGACGGCCCAGTACGCCGTCGACCCGGTCCCAAGACCAATGCACGTGCCGTCGCGCACGTAGCGATCGACGGCCAGGAGCCCCGCGGCGCGCTTTGCATCCTCCACAGACGACATCGGGGAGTCCATTGGACTCCCCGATGCGCAGCGCCTGGCCCCAGTCTTACGCCCGCAGGTCCAGCCCTGCTATGCCCCCGAGCCATTGCGGAATGGCTCCTGACGCCTCGAGTGTGCCGTTCATCCCAAGAGCGATCAGGACCGGTCCGTCGGGTGCCGCGTTGTCAAATACCGCGATTTCGTTTGCCACCGAGGCGGCGGCGGGAAGGTTCGCGTGGCTTCGCGCGGACCGGCGAAGGACGTCGTCAGTCGGAACGTCGTGACCGCCGAGCGCGACACTCCACAATACGGGTGACGTTGATCATTGGGTCGCCGGCGCCGACGTAGAGTAGACCGACGTCGTAACCGAGAGCGTGCGCCCGCGTCATTAGGCGAAGCCTATTGTGACCAGCCCACCGTGTCAAGGAGCTCTTGCCGGCACCATTGGCGCTGGCGACGACCGTCAGAACCCCTACGCGCGCGTCCTCGCGGTGGCTTGCTCTTCGCGCACCCGGTCACGCGCGCGGCCCGCTCGGGCCGCCGCTTCGAGCCGTCGCGCAAACTCTAGCCATTCAGCCTTGCTCACGAGAATCGATCTTAGCACGCGAGTGGCCGCCGTGCACGCACGCGCACGGCGGCACGCCGCGGTCACCGAACGGCGACCGGGAGGTCGGGGAGCGCCTCGACCACGGTGAAGGTCAGGGTGCCCTTGTCGGCGTCGAGGGCGATGCGGACGACGTCGCCGGGACGGACCTCGCCGGCCAGGATCTTGCGGCCGAGCGGCGTCTCGACTTCGCGTTGGATCGCGCGCTTGAGCGGGCGCGCACCGTAGGCGGGGTCGTACCCGACCTTGACCAGGTGGACCTTCGCCTCGTCGGTCACCTCGATGCTGATCCGGCGTTCGACCAGTCGTGCCCGCACGCGGTCGAGTTGGATCTCGACGATCCGCTTGAGCTCGTCCTGGGTGAGCGCGTGGAAGACGACCGTCTCGTCGATGCGGTTGAGGAACTCCGGACGGAAGTGCTGGCGCAATTCGTCGAGCACCGTCGCGCGCATGACCGCGTATTCGGCACCGCCCAGATCTCCACCGTAGTCGAGAATCCGATGCGAGCCGATGTTCGAGGTCATGATGACGATCGTGTTCTTGAAGTCGATCGTGCGACCCTGACCGTCGGTGAGCCGACCGTCGTCGAGGATCTGCAGGAAGACGTTGAACACGTCGGGGTGCGCCTTCTCGATCTCGTCGAAGAGGAGCACCGAGAACGGGCGTCGCCGCACGGGTTCGGTGAGCTGGCCACCCTCGTCGTAGCCGACGTATCCGGGCGGTGCGCCGACCAGCCGCGCGACGCTGTGCTTCTCGCCGTACTCCGACATGTCGATGCGTACCATCGCGCGCTCGTCGTCGAACAGAAACTCGGCCAGCGCGCGCGCCAACTCGGTCTTGCCGACGCCGGTCGGGCCGAGGAACAGGAACGAGCCCAACGGCCGGTTCGGATCGCCCAGGCCCGAGCGCGCACGCACGATCGCCTCAGCGACCGCGGTGACGGCTTCGTCCTGACCGATCACGCGCCGATGCAGTTCCGCGTCGAGCGTGAGCAGCTTCTGGATCTCGCCTTCGAGCAGCTTGCTGACCGGAATCTTCGTCCAGCGGCTGACGACTTGCGCGATATCCTCTTCGTCGACTTCTTCCTTGAGTAAGCGCGAGGTCGAATCGCCGAGCGCCGCTTCGTGTTCGTGCAGCCGCCGTTCCAGGTCGGCCAGACGGCTGTACTTGAGCTCGGAGGCCTTCGCATAGTCGGCGGCCTGCGAGGCGCGGTCGATCTCGACCTTGGTGGCCTCGATCTGCTCGCGCAGGGTGCGCGTCTGATCGACGGCATCCTTTTCGCGCTGCCAGCGTACGCGCAGACCGTCGGTCTGGTCGTGCAGCTCGGCCAACTCCGCGTCGAGCTTCTCCAGGCGCGCGCGCGAAGCGTCGTCGCTTTCCTTGCGCAGCGCTTGGCGCTCGATCTCGAGCTGCATCATGCGGCGCGAGGCTTCGTCGAGTTCGGCCGGCATCGAATCGATCTCGGTCCGCAGCTTGGCCGCGGCCTCGTCGACCAAGTCGATCGCCTTGTCGGGCAAGAAGCGGTCCGCGATGTAGCGGTTGGAGAGCACGGCAGCCGCCACCAGCGCGGCATCTTTGATGCGCACGCCGTGGTGGACTTCGTAGCGGTCGCGCAAGCCGCGCAGGATCGAGATCGTGTCCTCGACCGAGGGCTGATCGACGAACACCGGCTGGAAGCGGCGCTCGAGCGCCGCGTCCTTCTCGATGTACTTGCGATACTCGTCGAGCGTGGTCGCGCCGATCATGTGCAGCTCGCCGCGCGCGAGCAGCGGCTTGAGCAGATTGCCGGCGTCCATCGAGCCTTCGGTCTTGCCGGCGCCGACGACGGTGTGCAGCTCGTCGACGAACAGCAACACGCGCCCATCGGAGCTCTGCACTTCCTTGAGGACCGCCTTGAGGCGCTCTTCGAACTCGCCGCGATACTTCGCGCCGGCGATCAGCGCGCCCATGTCGAGCGAGACCAGACGCTTGTCCTTGAGGCCCTCGGGGACGTCGCCGCGCACGATGCGCTGCGCGAGTCCTTCGGCGATCGCCGTCTTGCCGACGCCGGGTTCGCCGATGAGGACCGGATTGTTCTTGGTGCGGCGCGAGAGCACTTGGATCACGCGCCGGATCTCGTCGTCGCGGCCGATCACGGGATCGAGTTTGCCGGCTTCGGCGGCCTTCGTCAGGTCGCGGCCGTAGCGCTCGAGAGACTGATACGTCCCCTCGGGATTTTGCGTCGTGACGCGCTGATTGCCGCGCACCTCGCGCAGCGCGGTCAGCAGCTTCTCGCGGGTCAGGCCGAGGTCACGGAACATCTTGCCGACCGCGCCGCCGTCCTTCGTCATCGCGAGCAACAGGTGCTCGACCGAGACGTAGTCGTCGTTCAGCTGCTTGGCCTCGTCGTCCGCGGTCGCCAGCAAACGGGTGAGCCCCGGGCTCACCGTGACTTGGCTCAGGTCGGCGTTCGGGCCGCTGAAACGCGGCAGCGCGGCGATCGCGCGCGTGAGTTGCTGCTCGACGGTCTTCGGGTCCAGGCCCGCCTTCTGGAGGACCGGGCCGGCCACGCCGTCGGGCTGATCGAGGATGGCGGCCAGAAGATGTTCGGGCGCCGTCTGGGTGTTGTGCTCCGAGAGCGCCCGCGTGTACGCCGCGTTGAGCGCCTCCTGGACGCGCTGGGTCATGCGGTCTTGGTTCATTCGCACTCTAAAACCGAGAGTGCTAAGCCGGAGGTTGCGGAAGGCGCCCCCCGGGAAGGGTCTGCCGATGCCCTCCGACCCGCAGCTGCCGGCGATCGCCCAGGGCTCGTTCCGCGCCCTCTTCGTCTACGACGTCGCCGACACGATCGACCTCGAGCGGCTGCGGACCGTCCGCGGCGCCGGGGTCGCCCGGGCCCCGCTCCAGCTGCGCCGCGAGGCCAGCTCGGAGTTCATTCAGTACCCGGTCGCCCCGTTGATCGTCCGCCTGGCCGACCTCGAAGAGCCGCGGGCCACGGTGCGGGCCAAGCTGTTCGACTTCGGGGTCGTCTCGCTGCGGATCACGGTCCCGTTCGCGGGGACGTGGGACGACTTCGGGGCCCTGACCCGGCGACTGCGGCGCGATCCGGCACTCGAGGCGCAGGCCCGGGCGGCGCTCGACGACGTCCTCGCCGAGATCGCCGGCGCGCTCGATGATCCCCACCTGGCGCTGGTCGAGGACTACTTCATCCTCGAGGTCGAGCGCTTCGAGGAAGCGGTCGAGGGCGGGCGCCTGACGGGCCCGCTGGGCCCGGCGCTCGCGAAGCTGATGCTCTTCGAGGACCGCGAGCTGGTGGCGGCCGAACAACAGGAGACGCTCCGGCAGGCTTTCTCCTACTTTCCTGACGACCTGGCGGTCGTTCAGTGGGACGCCGCGTTCATCTACGACCGCGCCGACGGCGCCGAAGCGGTCGAGGACATCCTCGAGTTCGCCAACTCACAGCTAGTCGAGTTCCGTACCTACGACGCGCGTCTCGACGGCGAACTCGATGCGATCTACCGCCTCGAGCCGGGCCGCCCGGCGGGCCGCTTCCTGCGCCGTGGCGCGGGTGAGCGGGCCGCGCAGGTGCGCTTTCTCCTCGTCGACGTCTTCGAGCTGACCGACCGGACCGCGAACGCGCTCAAGATCATCGGCGACGCGTATTACGCACGGCTGTACCGCGCCGCCGCCGCACGCCTGGGCCTGGCTGACTGGCAACGCCAGATCGACGCCAAGCTCCGCAGCGTCAGTGAGATCTATCGCGTCCTCCAAGATCAGGCACAAGCCGCGCGCAGCGAGACGCTCGAACTGATCATCATCGCGCTCGTTGCGGTCGAGGCACTGATCGGCGTCCTCGCGCTGCACCACTAAAGCGCACAGTTTGTTCACGTCCGCCAAGATACGGCCAAAAAACCATATCCTGCGAGGAAGTCGCAGGTACGTCTCAGGATGAGCAGAGGAGCGCCGGCCACGCCTCTCTAGGCAGTCGGCGCTGATTTTGTTCGTTCCAGAAAGGCCCATCCGCAACGTGCGCTTCGTACCTCGCGGTGTTTCAGCACGCCTCGCGCTCGGCGTTCTCGCCGTCGCCGGCGTCGCCGCATGTGGGTCGAGCGGCCCAACGACGACGCCGCCCGCATTCCGCGGCGTCCCGACGCCGACGCCGAGCCCAACGGTTCGGCCGAGCGTAACGCCGACCCCGACGCCGACACCCAGCGCCGCGCCGACGGCAACCCCGACGCCAACGCCGACGCCGACCTCCACGCCGACGCCGCAAGTCGTCACCGGTGGCTCACCCATTCCGGTGCCCACCCCGACGACCACCGGAGTACCGATCGGCGGCTCGCCGATCCCGGTCCCAACCCCGACCGCGACGTCGGTCGTCGTCGCCAGCACCCCTACCCCCACTCCCACCCCGTAGGAGCTCCTTCGTTGAAACGCATTCTTAGCGCGGCCGCATTGGCCGCCATGCTCGCCGGCTGCAGCGGTGGGGGCCATTCCCTCCTTCCGTCCTCGTCCGGTTCCGGCTCGTCCAACCCCGGATCGACCGTGCCCGTCAGCGGCTCGAAGGGCACCGCCACCGTCATCGCACACGCGACGACGAACGCCGGTGCGCTACCGCAGATGTACGCGCGCACGGTCGCCGCGGCGAAGCGCACGACGTACGCGAAGCTGAAGACCCTGAGCACGCAGATCACCAGCGTCGAAGTCGACGGCACGCTCTACCAGGGTTCGGCCAGCGCCGTCCCGGTCACCAACACGCAGACCGTCCCGCTCTCCGCGAGCGGCACGATCACGGTTTCCGAGACGTTCTCGAACGTCATCGCGGCCAACAACGACTGGGTCGTCTTCGCCTTCTACACGATCGCCAGCGACGGTTCGAAGTCGGCGATCGGTTCGCTCGGCACCTTCGTCAACGTCGGCACCGGCACGACGCAGGCCAACCTGAGCGCCGCGAGCACGCAGGAACTGCAAGTCGCGACGGCCTTGCTGTCGCTCGGCGCGCTCTCGACGTACGATATCGAGAATACGGCGACGCTCGCGAGCGATCTCGCAACGAAGATCACCGCGACCGGTGACACGCCCAACGCGCAGACCGGACTCTACGACAACAACACGCTCGTCACGATGGTCACGAGCCTCGCGACCGCGTACGAGCGTGATGTGACGATCACCGCCTCGGGTGCGACCGAGTTCTCCGTCGTGTACGACTCGAGCAAGGCCGATGAGAACGACCTCGCCTACAACGCGCAGCAATCCGCGTCGGCGTTGGGCGTTCCCAACCTCCTCACCGGCACCGGCGTAACGCCGGCCATCCCGTACATCGCCTACTCGGCCCTGCAGGTCGTCGGCGCACCGGTCCAGATCAACTGCACCGGAGAAGACAGCGACGTCGAGCAGGGATGCAACATAAGTGCGGGGAGCGTTCCGCTGCATAGCCCGAGCTCGGGTTATTCGGACGCGCAGCCCGCGTACGTCCAGGCCGAGGTTTTCGAGAACACCACCGGCACGATCACGATCAAGAACGTCTACGGCGGCCACATCGTCATCGGCGCGCACAACGGTCTCAACGCCGGCAACTCGACGTTCGCCGTGAAGCGTGGCCACGTCGCCGCGGCCAGCACGCGCCACACAGCCGACGTCACGACGCAGGCCTACGGCGCCAACCTCGCCATGAGCGGCGAAGCGCCGGGAGCGAGCTCGCAGACGCTGGCCCTCGCCAACACGATCGTCGGCGAGCCGAACTCGCAACCGTACATCATCGATCCGCAGGACATCGCGTTCAACGGCTATCTCGGATTCGGGTACTTCGGATTCCAGGCCACCGCGCTTCCGAATGCCGCCGGTGTGATTCCAACCTACGCGGTCGACTGCGTCGACAGCTGCGACACGCAAGGTCTGCTCGACTACTACGACTCCAGCGGCATCCAGTTCGGGCAGCCGACCGGTTCCAATAGCGAAGCCCCGGTCACGATCGACGGCTGGAACCCCTTCGGCATCACGCCGGCGAACATCACGATCTGCGCGGAGACCGCGTGCGCTCCGCTGAGCAGCGCGACGGCCGCGAACCCGGTGAACGTCGAAAATACCTTCGAGGACCCGGGAACGAACTTCGCCGTCTACGGCTGGACGGCCGGAGCGGGAACGATGTCGATCGCCGCGGGTACGTACGGATGCTGCGGCGAGGCCGCGTACGTCGTGACGTATTCGATCCCCGCCAACAACACCGCAGCGGTGACCGGCACCGTGACCGGCAGCGACACGGAGAACCTCCAGCCCTGGTTCGACGCGCACGCGAACGTCTCGATCCAGACGACCATGCCGTACCTGACTGCCCTCACGCTCACGGTGACCGATACGAACGGCAATACCTACACGGCAACGAACAGCCAGAACGAAAGCGAAGATTTCACGCTCACCAACGCGCAGCCGTTCGTGTTCAAGAGCTTCTCGCTCACCTACACCATCCCGGCGAATGACGTCCAGAACGCTGGCGCCGCCACGACGGGCTCCTTCGACATCATCGACCTCGAGGAGGAAGGCTACTCCCAGCCGATTCTCGACGGCTGCTGCTAATCAGCACGACTCGACTTCGGTGAACCCAACGAGGCCGGCGCGCAAGCGCCGGCCTCGTACGTTTCCGATCTTTACCGAAGGCAACGGACTGGACCGTCGCTCCGAAAAGGAAGGCGACCTCGTCAGGTGGGATCGAAGACCATCCGTCGACACGCCTTCCAACGGACGGCGTGCCCCTTCGCCTTCCCGAGAGAGGTCCGCCCGTGCGTTTGATCCCTTCCGGCGTCTCCGTGCGCCTCGGCATGGGCATTCTGGTCGTCGCCTGCGTCGCCGCCTGCGGGACGTCGGGCAACGTCACGACCCCGCCAGGGTTTCTGACGCCTCCGGGGCCGACCACGCACCCGACCGCGTCCCCCACGCCGACGGCCACCCCGACGCCGACGCCGTCTCCGACGCCTGCGCCAGGCGTCGTCACCAGCGGCAGTCCGATTCCGATTCCGACGCCGTCGGCGACGAGCGTCCCGGTCAGCAGCCCGCCGATTCCGATTCCGACGCCGTCCGCCACCTCGGTCGGTGCCGCCCTCCCTTCCCACCCCCAGCCTTAGGAGAGCCAACCCATGAAACGCATCCTTAGCGCGGCCGTGTTGGCCGCCATGCTCGCCGGCTGTGGCGGCGGTGGGGGCCACACTGTGCCGTCCGCCGGCGGCGGCACCCCCGGTAACGGGTCCGGGTCCGGCGGCAACCAAACCCCGGTCAACGCCGGGCGCGGCACCGCCACGGTCATCGCGAACGCGAACATCGCCGCGGCGTCGATCCCGCAGCTCTACGACAGCAAGTCCTCCGTCTCGCGGAAGCAGTCCTCGATCCGCAAACTCAAGGCGTCGTCGGTCACCAGCGTCGAGGTCGACGGCACCCTCTATCAGGGCTCGGCTACCGCCGTCCCGGTGACGAACACGCAGACCGTCCCGCTCTCGGCCAGCGGCACGATCGTGGTCTCGGAGACGTTCTCCAACGTCGTCGCGGCCAACAACGACTGGATCGCGTTCGAGTTCTACGCGATCTCGAACGACGGCTCGAAGGTCGCGCTCGGCACGCTCGGCACCTTCGTCAACGTCGGCAGCACCACGACGACCGCGAGCCTGAGCACCACCAGCACCCAGGTGTTGGAAGTCGCCGGATCTCTGCTCTCGATCGGCGCGATCTCGACCTACGACATCGAGAACAATGCCAACCTGGCCAGCGCGCTCGCGACCGACATCGCGGCGCAGAAC
>Ga0181531_10000682_pt1 | contig 22396 bp, 23 predicted proteins | sample PEATcosm2014_Bin_38_FD_119743 | JGI IMG/M metagenome (GOLD analysis project Ga0181531, IMG submission 119743) | Peatland microbial communities from MTU Mesocosm Facility, Houghton, MI, USA - PEATcosm2014_Bin11_10_metaG | ecosystem: Environmental > Terrestrial > Soil > Wetlands > Peat | place...
GCTTGGCGGATGGACCGGGTATTACGGCAAGCCCGGACCCGTCGTCATGCTCAACGGCTTGCTACAACTCAAAGCAATGCTGAAGGTAACGAAACTGTATCGAGATGTGTGAATCTAGTAGGCGGGGTCCAGGGGCAGAGCCCCTGGCCTTCCTTCAATTCAATATGGCCATCGATGTTCAATATGGTTATTGTGCGGTGTCTGGGCGCATGCGCGAATGATGCCCAACGCCACCGGGTGCGCACTGGGCCATGAAAGACGTTACGACTGAGGAGGTTCAAGACCGGCGCGTTCGCCGGACGAGAAGGGCGATTCGGGAGGCCTTGCAGACTTTATTGCAGGACCACAGCATCGAGCAGATCACGGTGAAGGAAATCGCCGCGGAGGCCGACATTGGTTATACGACTTTTTTTCGACATTTTGCGACCAAGGAAGCCGCTTTGGCGGACCTTGCCGATTACGAGGCAGAAGACCTGATCGGGCACTGTTTTCCTTTGCTCGGGTCGGCAGAGAGCCGGGCCGTGTCGTTGGTGTTCTGCCAGCATATCGATGGAAGGCGGCGTGTCTGGACGGCGCTGCTGACCGGTGGCGCCGCAAGCATCGTGCGACAGGCTATGGTCAGGCACACCCTCGAGCGATCGAGTGTTTGGCCACAAAGCCGCTCCTGGTTGCCGGCGGAAAGCGGGCCCACGTTGGTGATCGGACTGCTCGTGGAGGTGCTCGGCTGGTGGCTGTCGCACGCCAGGGACCTTACGCCCGAACAATTGTCCGAGATCATGGACCGGCTGTTCATTTCACAACTTGTCGGAACGGAAAGCTGACGCGGAAGCGGCTTGCTCTACGCCAACGGCTACGAGGTTGCCTTTTAACAACGATATGCAGTCCTCATAGCGTCTTCGTCCCGGTCATCGAACGGGATTCTAGCCGCCACTCACCGCGATATGAACCATGAACAAGGCTGCAAAGAAAAGCACGAGCCAGGCGTTGCTCGCTCTGCGAACCCACGCGGGTGCGGTCCCGACATCCATGAATTCGCTCATGATTAGCCGAACCTTGAGAAGCGCGATGAAAAGCACCGCGGCTGAAATCGTCAGGTTCGGCGCCATCGGGTGCGCGCCACCACCGGTTCCGAGATACCAGGAGAGCACGGTGACGGAAACCAGCAGCACCAAAATGACTGTAAGATGAGTCCTTGCCGCCATCGGTTACCTCAGGAGATAGACGAGGGCGAAAATGACGACCCATAGCAGGTCGACCATGTGCCAGTATGCCGCGCAATTTTCGATAACACCCTGTGACCGCAGCGCCGGTGTACGCAGAGTCCTGACCAGGACACCGAGAACGATGAATCCGCACAACACGTGGAACAGGTGGATCGCGGTCAGGAAGTAGTAGAACATAAAGAAATCGTTGGAGGTGAAGCTGCGCCCTTCGGCGATGTTCGACGTCCACTCGTACAGCTTCGTGGCGGCAAACACGGCGCCGCACAGGATCGTCAGCCAGGCGTAGCGTGCGGCCTCATCGTAACTTCTTGCCCGGGCCGCGTTGACGCACAGCGCGACCAGCCACGAACTCACCAGCAGGATTATCGTGTTGATCAGGCCCATCGTCTGGCTGAGGTGGGCCTGCGATTCGGCGAAAACCGTGTGCTCGCCGGCGCGATAGACGAGATAGAAAACGAACCAGCCACCGAAGATGAAAAGGTCGCCGACGATGTAGACCCACATCGCGCCGTGGTCGGCCGCGGCTACTCGCGGGCGGCCCGCGCCATGGCCGGTCTCGGTACCGGAACCACCCGGCCCATTTGCCGTCGTCACCGCAAGCGTCATGGAACCCTCCGGCTCGTCATGACGAACCGCGCGCGCTCAATGAAACCGGTTCCGCGCGCGCTGCCGGCCGCGAAAGGTTGGAGGGGATTTTCTTGATCGCCTTGTAGAACACGACGAAATACATGATCTGCCAGGTGCCGTAGACGACCATGTTCCAGTAGAAGCTGATCCCGCCGGTCCAGGTCATCGGGCCGTGGCGGAAGATCCAGGCCGGTGCGACGGTGAACTCCGTCGTCAGGTTCCAGATGCAGGCGAAGCCAAACCATTTTGGTAAAATATCATTCTTGTCGAGCAGAATGGCGACGACGAGGATGAAGGAAGCGACGAAGAACACCCCCATCGTACCGACAAAGGTCAGGTTGGCAAACTCATAGAGAAAGGCCAGCGCCGCCGGGTCGCGTCCGGGCCGCAGCGCCAGCAGCGAATACCCAAAACCGTTGAGCAGGGCTCCGGGCACCGTTCCCGCCGCCATCGTACCGAGATAGGCATAGGCGAACGCCGGGCTAATGGTCATGCGCTTAAGCAGGGTGGCAATCAACCCGATGTGCCAGCCAGGCAGCCCGATCGTCAGGTAGAACAGGATGTAGCCGATATCGATTCCGCTGTGCCGCAGGGCGACCCAATCCCTGATTTCCGCCACGTTCCAGTGCGGCGGCGGGGGCGGCATCGTGCGGGCGAAGACGAAATAGGTGATCGTGAAAATCTGGTAGAACACAGGCATCGACCACCAGACGATCCAGAGTTCGATCTGGCGATTGTGCTGCCAATGCCATGCCAGCCTGGCCGGAAATTTTATCCCCGGCGGCGGGCCGGCGATCATGGCACCCTGGCGGCTCATCAGGCGTCACCGGTACCAAGGGCGGGCATTGCGGCCGTTAATGCCGGAGTCTCCGCGGTGCGCCCCATGGCCCGCATTACCGCGACGAACATCACGATCGTCCAGACAACGTAAAGGCCGATGCGTACCCAGTACGACCAAATTCCGTCCCACGCGAACGGGCCGGTCAGTTTTATCGATGCGAACACGCAGGGGGCGAGCAACGGGATTACCAGAACGTTGAAGTGGCCGATCCAGCGCGGATAGATCGGCTTTGGCTGCCGATCGAGGAATATCGCCAGTGCCAGTATACCTGCTTGTGCCATCAGGAAGCTGACGGGAACAGTGAATGTCATCCAGGCCATGTCATTGATCAGTTGTACGATGGCCGGATCGCGATCGGGGCGGAATGCGGCAATTTGAAAGAACAGGATTGTTATCGATATGAGCACCGCCGCCGATGTCGCCGTGGCCAGAAATCCATAGGCCAGGACTTCGCTGTTATGCGCCATCCGCTCCATTTGGACGGTGATCAGTGCATAGAATGGCAGGAACCCGATACCGAACCAATTGAACAGGATCATGCCATAGCGGGCGCGGGCCAAATTGTCCGGGTCGGCATAAAATGCGGCGACCGCCTTGGCCGGCAGGGTGGGCGAGAGCGGCGCGGTAAAGCCCGGGAACAGGAAAAAACAGACAACCCAGATGGCGCCGACGACGGGTGCCGTCCAAAGGCAAATCCTCTGACCTGTCGAGGCCATCTGCTCCCCCATCCACGCTCGCCTCGTCTGACCGCAAGGCGTAACCGAACCGCCGTGGCGTTATGGAACACAACTGCCCATAAGGTCAACCGCAATTCAAAACGCAAACCCGGCCCGGCGGTGCGTCCGCGAGCGACCGCCGCGCAGCGCGAACGCCAGCGGCGGCACGCCGTCGGGGTCCAGGGGCAGAGCCCCGGTCGCCGAAGGCCCTTCTTCACCGCCTGATATACCGCATCGCCGAAAGCGCCTGAGAGACCCCCGAAATTTTGGTATCGATAAATCCGTGCGCGCGCATGAACGTCCGTACCGCCCCCTCGCCAAACGCGGCGGTGCGTCCTTTTCCATAAACCACCCAGATCGCCGCGCCGGCCGGCAACGACGCGTGCGTCGCCACGGACCGCTTCAGCGCGGCCTCGTCCCGCACGACCGCCACCATCACGCGCGCGGTCGCGGGTGCGCGGGCGCAAACCCCCGCCAACGCCTCCGCCAACGGCGTGCCATCGATGTCGCCGACGACAAACGCCAGGCAGTCCGGCCCGACCCCCAATTTCTGCCGCAAGGACGGCGGCGGCGTGGTGAGTTTCGCGGCCCATCGCGCCGCTTCAACGCCGCCAAGTTCCAGCGCCACCGCCTCGGTGCCGGCCGCGAGGTGAAGGCTCTCGCCGACGACCCGGATGTCCGTCATCGAGGCGATCGGGATGCGTCGCTTCACGGCGCCGCGCAGGATCACCTCATGGGTCTCCAGCAGCGCCTTCACCTCGCCCGCCTCGGCCCCGCACCGGCATGCACACAGCGCCTCGCGTCCCATGCCCCCTCCCTGCTCTTTTCCCGCGCAAACCAAACTGCCATCTTCCGTGCCGAAAGGCCCGCGCCCCATGGCACACACCGCCGCGTCCCCGCTGAACCGCCCCGGCCCCCAGGCCGGGCACACGGCGTTCGCGGCGCTCGATCTCGGCACCAACAACTGCCGCCTGCTCATCGGCACCCCCAGCAACGACGGTTTTCGCGTGCTGGACAGCTTTTCCCGCATCGTCCGCCTCGGCGAGGGCCTGCACCACAGCGGCAACCTCTCTGACCACGCCATGGAGCGCGCGTTGGGCGCGCTGCACGCCTGCGCCGCCCGCCTCTCGCGCCGCCCGGTGCGCGCGATTCGCGCCATCGCCACCGAGGCTTGCCGCCGCGCCGCCAACGGGCCGGCCTTCCTGGCCCGCGTGCGCGCCGAAACCGGCCTTGCGTTCGACATCATCACCACGCGCGAGGAAGCCGAACTCGCGCTGGAAAGCTGCGCGCCGCTGCTCGCCGGCCCCGGCCGCCGCGCCCTGCTGTTCGACATCGGCGGCGGCAGCACGGAGCTCGCCTGGGTCCGCCTCAACCAAGGCCACCCCCCCGAACTGATCGGCTACGATAGCCTGCCGGTCGGCGTCGTCACCCTCGCCGAGCTGTTCGGCCACCAGGGTTTTTCCCCCGACGGCTACCAGGCCATGGTGGACCACGTCGCCGCGCGGCTCGATCCGTTCGAGCGCATCCATTGCATCGGCCGCGAAATCCAGCTCTCCGGCGTGCGCCTTCTCGGCACCAGCGGCACGGTCACCACACTGGCCGGCGTGGCGCTGGGCCTGGCGCGCTACCGTCGCCCCGCGGTGGACGGCCAGGTGCTCACGGCCGAAGCCACCGACGCGGCTTTGGCCACCCTGCGCGCGCTCGGCCGCGACGGGCTCGCGCGCCACCCCTGCGTCGGGCCGGACCGCGCCGCGTTCGTGCTGCCTGGCTGCGCGATCTTTGAGGCGATCCGCCAGGTCTGGCCGGTGGCGGAGGTGACAGTCGCCGACCGCGGGCTGCGCGAAGGCATGCTGCTGCGCATGATGCGCGGCTCGGGCACGCGGCGGGGGCATACAATACAGTAAGGAAGGCCGGGGCTCTGCCCCTGGACCCCGCTGGGGCCGTCACGCCTTGGCGTGCTTCGCACGACGGCCCCAGACCCCATTTAGCGCTGCGCGGCTTTTCCTGACTGCTTGGCGAAGCCGATAAATATCCGGGATTTTTTGGCTTCGCCATGCTCCCATCGACTCTTTAGGAATGGGGGTCTGGGGCCGCCGGCCCCAGCGGGGTCCAGGGGCAGAGCCCCGGCCTTAACTTTCCTATTCGAAGCTTCCGTGCAGCTCAGGGCGGTTTTGTGGGTGTATTAACAGGCAAAATCGCCGTGGTAACAGGCGCCAGCCGCGGGATTGGCCGTGGAGTTGCGCTGGCGCTCGGAGCGGAGGGCGCGACGGTGTACGTCACCGGGCGCACGGCGATCGCGGGCAGCCACGCGCTGCCCGGCACGGTGGGGGAAACCGCTGCCGAGATCGACCGGCGGGGTGGCCGCGGCGTGGCGGTTCAGGTCGATCATGCGGATGACGCGCAGGTTGCTTCGTTATTTGCGCGGGTCGCGCAGGAGCAGGGCGGGCTCGACATCCTGGTCAATAATGCCTTCGCGCTGCCCGAGGATCTGACGGAGGCAAAACCGTTCTGGGAAAAGCCGCTTTCCAACTGGGAGATGGTCGATGTCGGCGTGCGCTCGAATTTTGTCGCGGCCTGGCATGCGGCACACCTTATGGTGCCGCGCAGGGCCGGGCTGATCGTTGCTATTTCCGGCTATGTCGGAGTTACCTACACCTATGGTGTGATTTTCGGCATGTGCAAGGCGGCGGTGGATCGCATGGCGCGCGACATGGCGATCGAGCTGCGGCCGCACGGCATTGCCTCGGTTTCACTGTGGCAGGGGCTGACCCTGACCGAGCGTGCGCAGCGCAATTTGCAGCGGGACCCGGCCATGAAACAGCTTGTCGTGACCAATCCGGCGATCGGCTGCTCACCCGAATTCCCGGGCCGGGTGATCGCGGCGCTGGCCTGCGATCCTTGTGTCATGGCGAGGACCGGCGGCACTTTCATTACCGCCGAGCTGGCGCAGGAATATGGGATTACCGATATCGACGGCAAAACAATCCCTTCGCTGCGCGGCGAACGCGGCGCGCCGATTTGGCGCCCGATCGCGGAGGATGTGCATGGACGCTGACCGCGCCGCGCGGATCGATCTGCTGCTGCACCGGCAGGATATCCTCGACTGCATCACACGCTTCAGCCGCGGCATCGACCGGTTCGACCGGGCGCTGTTTCTTTCCGCGTTCCACGACGACGCGGTCATTGCCGCGGGCGATTTCGTCGGCGGGCCGGTGGAATTGTATGATTGGGCCTCGGCGCTGCATGCGCAGGGGCAGGTGGCGACGCAGCACGATCTGCTCAACCACAGCTGCGAGATCGACGGCGATACCGCCCATGCCGAGACCTACTACCTATTTGCCGCGCGCAACCGCGACGAGACCAATTGGGTTGCCGGGGGGCGCTACATCGACCGGCTGGACCGCCGCCAGGGGGCCTGGCGGATCGCGGTGCGGACCACCACCATCGAATGGTCGGGCATGGTGCCAACGATGCCGATTCCGTTCGCCGGGGTACCGGATATAGACGGCAACGGCGCGCCATCGCGCGACGCGGGGGATCCTTCCTACCGGCGGCCGCTGGTTAACCGCCGAGCGCGGCGCGTTCCACCGGCCCCAGACGTCAGGTAACTGGTTCCTTATACAAATCGATCAGAATTTTCTTCACCCGCGGGGAATAGCGCGCCGCGGCACCGCGTCTCTCGCGTGCAACCACATCACGCAGGAGATCTGGCATGGGAAAACACGATGCGGCACCGCCGGTGCACAACGAATTCGAAACAAGCGCGGCGCAGACGCCGGGGCGGCGCAACCTGCTGCAGGGTATGGGCATGGCCGGCGCGGCCCTTACGGCCAGCCTGCTGCCGCGCGGCGCGCGCGCCCAAACCGTTGCGCGCACCAAGAAAGCCAGCGCCGGCGATATCGCGATTCTTCGTTTCCTCGCCTACGCCGAACTGATCGAGTCCGATCTTTGGGTGCAATATGCCGAGTTGGGCGGCCTCAGCACGGAAGCGCCGAATAGCTACCAGTTGGCGCTGCGCAACCTCGATGGCGACGGCAGTCAATACGTCACCAGCAACACGCTCGACGAACTCAGCCATGCGGCCTTCCTGAACGCCTATCTGGCATCGATCGGTGCCGAGCCCGTTGAGCTCGATAAATTCCGCACCCTGCCGAGCAGCCAGGCCACCGGCGCGCAGCAGATCGGCCGCCTGACCAATCTGATGCAGCTCAGTGTCGATACATCCTGGTTCGTGCGTTATCGCAGCAGCACCAGCCCAGATTTCGGTGCAACCTACGCACAAGCCCTGCCGCAACTGGCGGCCGGCCCGTTTCCCGCCATACCACGCACCAACGACGATTTCGAGAATGCCGACCACATCCAGGCGATCGCGAATACCGCGGCGTTCCATTTTGGCTCGATCGAGCAGGGTGGCACCAGCCTATACGCATCGTTCAGTCAGCACGTCTCCAGCGCCGAGGTGCTGGAAATTACGCTCGGCATCGGCGGGGACGAGATCTGTCATTTTCTCGAATGGGTCGATTTCGCCGGCAACGCCGTGCAGAAACCGGTGGCGCCGCTGACCGATCCCACGAACGGCTTGATGTTCCCCAACTTCATCGCCGAGAATCAGCCACTGCTGCAGCCGAACCTGATATTCCCGGTACCCGCGACCTTCATCAGTGCGGATTTGCCGCTTTGCGCGGTTATCCGCCCGATCAGCACCGCCGCGTTCACCGCAGTAGCGGTCGTCAATTTCCTGGTCGGTGAAGGCCTCTTTATCGGCCAAAGCCAGGATTTCCTGGACTACAGCATGAAGCTGGCGGTCGCCGCCGACCGCGCGCGGCGCCATTCGTAACGACGCGGGCAATGGTGTTGGGGCCGTCGTGCGCGGCACGCCCGGGCGTGACGGCCTCAGACCCCATTCATTAAAACCCAGGTCGGTTCACTGGCTTCGCAATTATGCTAACCCGCGTAGAGATTAGCACGTCAAGGAAGGCCAGGGCTCTGCCCTGGACCCGCTGGGGCCGTCACGCCTTGGCGTGCTGCGCACGACGGCCCCAGACCCCCATTCATTAGGAATCGCTTTTAGGACGGCGAAGCCAAAAATCTATGTTATTTATAGGCTTCGCCGAGAAACAAGGAAAAGCCGCGCAGCGCTAATGGGGGTCTGGGGCCTCAGGCCCCAGCGGGGTCTAGGGGCAGAGCCCCGGCCTTACTTCTCCTCGGCCGCCTTGCCGCGCAAGGTGGCAAGCACCTCGGCATAGGCCTTTACGAGTTCCTTGCTGATGCGGTGGGAAAACTCCAGCTCGATCTCGGCGATGCGCAGGCGTTGCTCGTAGTTCGCGACCTCCAGCACCGTCGGCGAGATATAAAGCGCGACCGGGGGTGGCGGTGGCGTCGGGGCCGGAATGACTTCGCGATATTTGATCGGGTTGCCGCCGCTCTGTGACATGGTGTGTGCTCCTCCCTGCGATTGCGTGGCCTCGCCGGGATCCGCGCGGAAAACCCAGACCAGGCCAGTCTCGGGCAGCGCGCGGATTAACGCAACACGCGGCGCGCGTTCCCGCGTCAGCGCGCATCCTGGGCGGCCAGGCCAGCCTCGGCCCAGGCCTCCTCGCCGCCGCGGTACCAGGCGACGCTGAGGCCCGGCTGGGCCGCCAGCGCCACGGCCGCATCATAGCTTCGCCAGTCGAGCGGGCCGGTTCCCATCACGGCCGCGGGGCGCCCGGCCTTGCGAAGCGTTGTGGCCAGGGCCGCCATGGCGGCGGTATCGGCGGGATCGAGCGTGATGCGGCGCGCGCCCGGCGGCAGCGCCGCGCCGACGCCGAAATCGAGCAATGCCGGCCCGTCGCCGGCCTTGAGCTGCGCCGCCAACAGGTCCGTGCGCAGCGTGCGAATGCCCGGCACCGCCAGCGGCGTCGGGCTCAGCATGGCGTGCTTGCGGCCCGGCGGTCCCGGCAGCACGCCCCAATCCGTGCCCTCATCGGCGAAGCGAGGCATGCCGGCGTCGCGCAGGGCGCCCAGGAATTTTTCGAATCCGGCCGACTGGGCGATCGGTTTGGGCGTGTAGGCTTGCAGCGTCCACAATGTGCGGTGCGGCCACACGGTGCGGTAGGCGGCGAACAGGGCATCGGACCGCGCGGTGTCGCCGGTCAGCCGCGCCGCGGCGATCAGCGAGAGGCGCGCCCATTCGGCGGTGCCGAGGTCCTCCGCGGCCGCGGCCTCGATCGGGGCGCCGGCGAGCGCACGCTCCAGCCAGGGCAGCGCGTCCGCCGGGCGGCCGAGCATCAGATCGGCGAACCCGAGCTGCTGGTAGCGCACGCGTTTGCGCGGGCCCTCGGGATCGATTTTGATCAATGTGGTCAGGCGGTCCGCCATGTCGCGGAATTCGCCCCGTACGCCGTGGCACACGACGAGGCCGGTCAAGGCGCGGATGTTCGCCGGGTCGGCGGCGAGCGCCGCCTCGTAGAGATGTTCGGCCTCGGTGCACTTGCCGTCGAACGCCAGCATCGCACCCTGCGCCGCCAACGCGTTCGGGTTGTCGGGCGCCAGCGCGAGCGCGCGGGCGGCGACCTGGCGGGCCCGCGCGAGATCGTCGGCCGGGCGCGGCTCGACGAAATTGTTGATTTTCATGGCGAGCAGCCAGCCCAGCTCGCTCAGCACTTTCACGTCGTCCGGCTGCTTGGCGAGCGCCTGTTCGAGCAAGGCTTGCGCCTGGCTCATGCCGTCCAGGGTGTCGGTGCGGTCCAGGATCGAGCGCGCGCGCAGGTAAAGATCGAGCGCGTCCGGGGTGACGGCGCGCTCGCGGGCCGCGCGGGCGCCCTCGATGTCGACCAGCGTGACGCCGAGCGCGCTGGCGATACGGTGCACGATAGCGTCCTGCGCCTCGGCCAGCCCGGCGCGCGGTACGGTGAAACGCTCGGCCCAGAGATGGGCGCCGGTGGTGGCGTCGATCAGTTGGGCGTTGATCGAGAACTGGCCCTCCACCGCGCGCAGGCTGCCTTCCAGCAGGGTGCGCACGTTCAGGGCGCGGCCGATCTCGCCGGTGGGCAGCGCGCGGCCGCGGAACGCGTCGCTCGACTCGCGGGCGATCACCGTGCTGCCGGGGATGTGCGAAAGGTCGGTGGTCAGGTCGTCGGTAATCGCGTCGGCCAGGTAGTCGCAGCAGCGGTCGTCGGAGAGGTCGCGGAACGGCAGTACGGCGATCGAGAGGCGCGGTGCCGCGGGCGGTTTGGGTGCGGCCGGGTGCCGCAGCGTGACGACGGCGATGAGTGCCGCGGCGGCACCGGCTGCCGCCAGCCACGGCCAGCGGCGCGGTGTTCCCCGCGCGATCGGCGGCACGGGCATCGCCATCGCCGGCGGCTCCGGCACGGAAGGCGCCGGCGCAACCGGCGGCACGGGACGCGCGACAGCGCCGACGAAGCGATAGCCTTGCCCGGGTACGGTCAGGATCCACGATGCTTCGCCACCATCGGCGAGCGCCCGCCGCAGGGCGGAGACCTGCACCGCCAGATTGTTTTCCTCGACGATCATGCCGCGCCAGACGGTGGCGAGAATCTCGTCCTTGGTGACGATACGGCCCCGCTTTTCCACCAGCAGGGCCAGGATATCGAAGCCGCGCGAGCTCAGCGTGACAGGCTCGCCGGCGCGCCACAGCGTGCGGCGCGCCGCGTCCAGCCGGAATGGCCCAAACTCGATCAGGTCGGCGGACTCGCTCAACACCTGGCTCCAAGGCGGGCGGCGGCCCGCGCCAAGCATACAGGCACCGCGCGCGGATGACACCACGATCGCGTGGCGGCGCGAATTCAGAACGTTTAACAACGTGTTCAAGACATAAATGGGCCGGCCGGCGATGAAACGCAGGCGGCTCAACGGGATGACAGATCCCTCACGTCCCCCGAGCGGCCGACGAACAGGTGTGGTGCGCCGTGCCCGGCGCAACACACCGGCTGGCGGGCCCGGGGGTTCAAGGACCTGCGCGGCCGGGCCCGCCAGCGTTTCGGAAGGTAGGAAGGCCAGGGGGCTCTGCCCCCTGCACCCCCGCTAAGGACAAGTCCTTAGAACCTATTCATTAAGGTCAGGGGACAGGGAGGGGGGCAACTCGCACTTCCCCACACCCTCGCAGCCCCCCTCCCTGTCCCCTGACTTATTAAATGGGGTCTGGGGACTAGTCCCCAGCGGGGGGTCCAGGGGGGCAGAGCCCCCTGGCCTTCCTTCCCTTACGCAGCCGCCCGGATCGCGGCGGCCTTGACGTCGTCGCCTACGGCGCCGGCGAAGGTTTCGAAATTGGCTTCGAAGCGGGCGACGAGATCGCGGGCGGTGCGGTCGTAGGCGTCGCGGTCGGCCCAGGCCAGGCGCGGGTCGAGCACTTCGTTGGGGATGCCGGGCACGTCGCGCGGGACCATCAGGCCGAAGAACGGATCGGCGTGGAACGTGGCGTTTTTGAGCGTGCCGTCGAGCACCGCGCGCAGCAGGGCGCGGGTGTGGGCGATCGCCATGCGCTTGCCGACGCCGTAGCTGCCGCCGGTCCAGCCGGTGTTGACCAGCCAGCAATTGGCGCCGTGCTGCTCGATGAGTTTCTCCAGCAGGCTGCCATAGACATCGGGGCGGCGCGGCAGGAAGGGGGCGCCGAAGCAGGTGGAGAAAGTGGCTTGCGGTTCGTTGCCCATGCCTTTTTCGGTGCCGGCGACGCGCGCGGTGTAGCCGCTCAGAAAATGGTACATCGCTTGCGCCGGCGTGAGCTTGGCGATCGGCGGCAGCACGCCGAAGGCGTCCGCGGTCAACATGATGACGTTGCGCGGATGGCCGCCCCGGCCGGAGATCTCGGCGTTGGGGATATATTCGATCGGGTAGCAGGCGCGGGTGTTTTCGGTGTAGGCGGCGTCGCACAGATCGAGCCGGCCGTTCGGATCGGCGACGACGTTTTCGAGCACGGTGCCGAAGCGGTGCGTGGCGTTCCAGATTTGCGGCTCCGCCTCGCGGCTCAGGTTGATCACCTTGGCGTAGCAGCCGCCTTCAAAATTGAACACGCCGTCGGGGCCCCAGCCGTGTTCGTCGTCGCCGATCAGCTTGCGTTCCGGATCCGACGAGAGCGTGGTCTTGCCGGTGCCGGAAAGCCCGAAGAACAAGGCGGTATCGCCGTCGCGGCCGATATTGGCGCTGCAATGCATCGGCAGCATTGCGTTGCCGGGGAGCTGCCAGTTCATCACCGTAAAGATCGACTTCTTGATTTCGCCGGCGTATTCGGTGCCGGCAATCACGATCATGCGTTGCGCGAACGACAGCGCGATCGCGGTGCTGCTGCGCACGCCATCGATCGCCGGGTCCGCCTGAAATTCGGGTGCGTGCAGGATGACGTAGTCGGGCTGGAACGCGGCCAGGTCGCGCGTCGGCGGGCGGATGAACATGTTGCGGGAAAACAGCGCGTGCCAGGCGCTGGTGGAAACCACGCGCACCCGCACGCGCTGCGCCGGATCGGCCCCGGCGTACAGATCCTGGGTGAACAGGTCGCGCCCCTGCAGATAGGCCTGGGTGCGCGCCACCAGCGTCGCGAACTGCGCCCGCCCGAGCTTCTGGTTGATCTTGCCCCACCAGACGTCCGCGGAGGTTGCCGGCTCATCGACCACGAACTTGTCGGCGACGCTGCGGCCGGTGTGCACGCCGGTGCGCACGATCAGGGCGCCATCCTCGGAGAGCTTGGCCTCGCCGCGGCGGATGGCATGCAGCGCAAGTTGCGGCGCGGTCAGGTTGGCATGCACCGACAGCGGGTGCGCGACCCCCGTGCCGGCCAGCGGCCCACCCCCATGCTGGCCATGCGCGGCCAAGGCATTCTCCACACCCATCGAACGCTCCCTCGGCGGGCCGTGCGGCCCGTCACTTGATGCCCACCGGTGCCGGAGCACGGCCCCGGGCACCTGCCGTTTGGGCCAAACTGGTTTAAGCCTCGCCAAGGGGGCCATGGCAATGCCCAACTGCGGTGGGCCGGCCGCCCTTTCACGATGTTGCCACTTTCGGCCACGATGTTCGCCGTGACACGCCCTGCACCGGCTTTTAGGGACCCCGCCCCGCATGAAACACACCATCGCGCTGGTCGACGACGACCGGAACATCCTGACCAGCATCAGCATGACCTTGGAGCAGGAGGGCTACGCCGTGCGCACCTACACCGACGGCGAGAGCGCCCTGCAGGCGCTGATGGCGAAACCTGCCGACCTGGCGGTGCTGGACATCAAGATGCCGCGCATGGACGGCATGGAGCTGCTGCAGCGGCTGCGCCAGCGCACCCAGATGCCGGTGATTTTCCTCACCAGCAAGGACGAGGAGGTGGATCAGCTGATGGGCCTGCGCCTCGGCGCCGACGATTACATTACCAAACCGTTCTCGCAACGGCTGCTCATCGAGCGCATCCGCGCCTTGTTGCGGCGTAACGAAGCCAGCCGCGCCGAGGGCTCCGGCGCGCCGGCGGGCGGCATCATGTCGCGTGGCGACCTGGTGCTGGATGAGACAAAGCATCAGTGCAACTGGAAGGGCCAGGATATCGCGCTGACGGTCACGGAGTTCCTGCTGGTGAAGGCGTTGGCGGCGCGGCCGGGTATGGTGAAAAGCCGCGATCAATTGATCGACGCGGCTTACGGCGAGAATACCTACGTCGATGACCGCACGATCGATAGCCATATTAAACGCGTGCGGAAGAAGTTTCGGCAGGTGGACGATACGTTTAATCAGTTCGAGACGTTGTACGGGATCGGGTATCGATATAAGGAAGCGTAGGAAGGCCAGGGCTCTGCCCTGGACCCGTCACGCCGGAGGCGTGCTACGCACGACGGGGCCGGAGGCCCCAGACCCCATTTTATGAGTGGGAGGATTGGCAGGCCAAAATCGACATCGCGGACGAAATCGTCTGCTCCGACATCGACATGATGACCGCCAGCTTGGATGGCCGGTTCGTGCACAAAGATGGCACGCCTTATCCCGACCCGTAGCCTGGGTGGAGCGCAGCGAACCCACGAGTTTGCCCGGGCAAGGGGGATGGCGCCAAACCGCTTGGCCTTGTTCAAAAACCGCGCCAGGCCGCCAGATAGCAGCTTGACTCACGATATTTTCTAAAATACCGAAACAGGTCGATCAAGCCCTGCCTGATCGCTGCCGCTCGCAAACCCGATTTTGGAGTTACCGCTCATGCGCGCACCCTTTATCCGTTCAGATGCATCCGCTGGCGCCAACGCCCCATTCACCGCCAACCGCGCGGCCCTTGGGTGGCTGCTGCCTTGCATGGTCCTGCTCGCGGCACCGGCGGCCTTCGCGCAGAAGGTGGGCCATTACCAGGGCACCAACACCGAGGGTTACCAGGTGGATGTCTACGTTGCCGCCTCCGGGGGCGGCCTCGCCGTTACGGATGTGGACGACTCCGGCACGGTCTATTGCAAAGGAACGGCCGCCGGGATCTGGTCCGTCGCGATCGGCACGACCGCGCCGATTTCCGATAGTGCGGCGACCATCGATTTGCTGGACGTGAACCTGTATTACGACATGGCGATGCAGTTCAGCGGCGACACCAAGGTTTCCGGCACCATTACGTTCGCGGTGCCGGAATACGTCAGTACGATGCAGCCTCCGAAAACCGCGTGCTCCGGCATCACGAAAAAAGAGAAGTTCAAGGCGACCTACGTCGGCACCGAGACCAGGGCGCCGGGACCGGTGGCTGCTAGGGCGTGGCCGGTGAGTATAACACGTTAGGGTAAGGGGCTGGGCTCCGCCGGGGGACGCTCTGTCGCGGGGCGCCGGCGGGGTGCCGACGCTGTCGTGCGTGGGTGGTATTCAATCGTCCAAGCCAAGGGCGGTGCGCGCCGCGGCGGCGCTGACGGGTGGCTGGCGGTTCTCTAGGCGGCCAGCTGCCATGGCGATTTCGTCTATTTCATCGAGACTGGCTTCGATGAGTTCGTGGGCCAGTTCGGCCTCTGATATGCTGCGTCCACGAGCTAGCTCTGCCAGGCGGCGTTTTATACTGGGGTCCAGGATCAGGCTGATCATGTGCCGCTCCAACTATGGGCTATAGTGTGCGGTAAAAGACTGCAAGCTTCCAGCGCGGCGGACGGGTCGCGCTATGGGCGCTCGGCCGGGGGAAGCGATGAGTAAATTTACCGAAAGTTTGCGCCGGGGCCTTGAGCAGGCGGTCTCCTTTGCGGTCGGGACGGCGGACGAAAGCGCCTACGGCATCCACATCCCGCCGCGGATCGACGTGAAGGCGATCCGCACTGATCTCGGCATGACGCAGGACGAGTTTGCGGGCCATTTCGCTTTTTGCGTCAACACGCTGCGGCACTGGGAACAGGGCTCGCGCCAGACAGGGGGCTCGGCTGGTGCCTATCCCCTTGTTATCTAACGCGCCTGCGGACGGTGCGGAAATTCTTGCAGGCGGGTTGATGCGTCCCACTGGATGGCCCGGCAGCGACGTAGCGCGGCCCCACGTCGTCGTGGCGAGCCGACTAGGTACGCGTGAAATCCAGACGCCCACCGACGCTACGATAGGGCACGGCGCGAATCCCGCGACTGTGGGCGATTGCAGCTGCAGGTGCTCGGTCGCCTGAGCATGAAAACGATTCTCGGGATGAAACGGGCATCCCGCGTCAGCACTACAGGCCAGGGTTATCCGGTGGCCACGTCCAACAGGCCAACACAGCGGCGGCCACTTTAATGATGACCTGGTGCAGTAGGTGGCCGACGCCTAACACCACCAAATATACTCCGACGAAGAGGAGGCCGATCCGTGCCAGACCAGTCAGCGTCAGGCTGAGCGACATGCCATTGTGGAGCGCAACAGTCAGCGTGATCAATGTGGCGGCTGCGGCGCGCGCGAACGGGTCGGCCATGGTTGGGACACTCCCTCAGCAGCCCCCTAAATCACTCCTATAGCTCGCGCAACCCATGCCGTAAAGAGGAGTATGCGAAAAAGTTTATACCAACCTTCCCGCAACTTAACTATTATTTAGTTCAGCGCTATGTAGTCCGGTTGTATGTTGCTGCGGGCTCAGCCTCCCAGGATATTCATGAACTCCTCTCGCCCCGTCCCTACGATCCCGGCCAAGTGGGAGCAGACCTGGACCGGACACCCGAATCGTCCCGTCCAGGCGGCTAACGCCAAGCTCAAGCGTCTATGCGCCGAATCCGCGAGCCGCGGCGGCGCTCTGACCACGTTCGATAAGGTCGCTGAGGCGATCAACCTCTCGCCCGGCCGTGTTACTCAACTCTTTGGCGCAAGGAATCCAACGGCCGAAACCGGCGTCGACCCAGCGACGCTCGGCAAGATCGTGAAAGCCTTTGGGCTAGATGGCATCGGCATCAGCGTCGAAACATTTTATTTGAATTACGATGCGTTTGTCGCGCAGGTCGCTCCCGACGCAATGACCCTGGTCGAGGCGCGAACTCCTATCAAAGACGCCGATGCCGAGCCGACACTTCCGAGCCTCGACTGGCATCCAGACAAGGCTGAGGCTTATACGGATCTTGCGGTATTGCAGGTGCATCCCCCACGGCCGCTGAATAGTCGGGCGGATTGCTATTACCTTGATGCTTCGTTGCGCTTTGAAATTGCGGAGCACGCCACGGGAAACCGGACTGTCGCGATTGGATTGCGCAAGGCCAACCTGACTTTCGCCTCGCCCGCGTTTCAGATTGCGCATGCATCATTGCTTGGGGACGCGGCACGCCCGCATGAGGGCGTGACCGCTCGCGCCAACGGCATCACCGTGAGTTCGTTACCCGGCGAAACCATGCTCGAAGGGAGCCCCCTCGGCGACTATTACTTCGCGGTCATCGAACCAGCTGGGACTGGCGAAGCCGTGGTTACCCTGACATTGAGCACTGCCGCGCGTAGCTTTGCATTTATGCTGATTGACGATGAAACCGACGCGCCGGCGGCGGACACGCCCAGCCTAAACAAGGACGCTATCCTGAACCTGATTTATGGCGAGGCGCTCACGCACCGTCGAGATGCGGCGACCGGCCGCCTGGCGCTGGCCCGTGCTACCGTACGCCGCAAATCGGCGAAATGAATATTCCGCCCGAACATTTGCAGCGGCTGGGCGCCGTGCTGGAAGCCGGCACCGAGAGTTTTACCGAACTGGCGAGCCTCGGCGGGCTCGACCCGGCGAAGTCGTTCCGCGGCGCCGATCTGCGGCACGTGGATTTCGCCACCGACGATCTCTCCGGTTACGATTTTTCCGGTGCCGACCTTACCGGAGCAAATCTTGCCCATGCACGAACCTCGGGCCTAATCTGGGATGCCAGAACCATTTGGCCAAGCGGCTGGCTGCCGCCGCCTTGCTGGGCCGATGACTGGGGCAGCGACCAATACGGCCGCTGGGCCAGCTTTACCCTGGCAGGCGCCGACGGATCGCATGTCACCCAGCGTTTGCGGTGGATTCCGCCGGGCGACTTCCTGATGGGTTCGCCGGCCGAGGAAGAGGGTCGCTGGGCGGACGAGGGGCCGCAACACCGTGTTGTGTTCGCGCACGGCTTTTGGATGTTCGAAACCACCTGTACCGAGGAGCTCTGGGAGGTCGTTACTGGCACGAAGCCAAGAAGGTGCCGTGGCCTGGCGTTTCCGATTACCGAGGTGTCCTGGGATGACGTGCAGGCGTTTCTCGCGAAGCTGAACACGAAGCGGCCGGGGCTTGCTTTGTCGGTGCCGTCTGAGGCGCAGTGGGAGTACGCTTGCCGTGGCGGCACTACCACGCGCTATCATTTTGGCCACGATATCGACCCGGCGCTAGTCTGCTACGACTCCAAAGCGCCAGTGCCAGTCGGCAGTCTGCCGCCGAACACCTGGGGCCTGCGTGAGATGCACGGCAATGTGTGGGAATGGTGCGCTGATGCCTGGCACGACAGCTACGAAGGCGCCCCGGCCGACGGCGCAGTATGGGATGCAGGCTCAAGCGAGGCGCGTGAGCACGTTTTACGCGGCGGGTCATTCAAGCGTCTCGCCCGCTTCGTGCGCGCTGCTTATCGCTTCCGCGACGCCCCGTCGGTCCGCTCCGACCACCTCGGCTTTCGCTGCGCCCGAGTTCAGGCAGCGACTCCATCTCGAGCGGTGAAGCGGCGGGCGGGAAGCGGCAAGCAAGCGAAGCGGAGCGTAGCGGCTGCCGCTTCCCTCGTCCGCTAGCCGTAACAAGCCGCAGGGTGGAAACGCGCAGCGTGTTCCGCCAGTTCAACCCAACCTGTCCGCAAGTCGGTTCGGAGAGCGTTGCAGGTCACCCGCCGCGTTCGAATAGCGCCCGGTCTGCTGCGGGGACCTGCAAGACTCAGTGGTGCGGTTTGCGCGTTACCTCGGCGGCGTGCCATTCGGTCCGGCCGCGGCGGCGCGAGCGCAGGCTGGTCCGGCCGTCGGCCAGGTGGGCGGTGACCTGGGTCCATTTGCCAGTCGCCGGATCGTAGATGCCGAGGTAGCCGCCGGGGGTCAGCGTGGGGGCTGGCCCGGTCAGCTTGCCGCAAAAGTCGTATTTCGGGCCGTCGCCTTTGAAAAAAACTAGGATGGCAGAACAAAATCGCTGACCAGGACGCCGCCTTTTTCGTAGGCAACCGCGTCATCCTCGACCGCATCGCAGACTTCCTGCAGGCATTCCTTGCCATCCGGCAATTTAATCAATGTGTTAGTCGTCGGATCGCCGAGCATTTCGAGTAGTTCGTGGGTCAGGTCCACGGTCCAGGACACGCCATATTCCTGGTCATCGGCGGCGAATACGCGGCCGGAGACGCGCCCATGCGAATCCTGATGGTAACCGAGCGCGCCGGGCGTGTTGGTGTGGTCCATGACATAAAGCGGCCATATGTTCGCCGGAACGTGCTTGCCTTTGCCGAGGAACTGCAACGTGGCGCTCGCGCCCCAAATGGGGGCAAAATCCCCGGTCACCTGCGCCTGAACGGCTGGAATGACCGCCTGGATGTCGGCGTCGGTCAGAACGGTGCATTTGTTAACGATCACGATTTCTGGGTTCGCGCCGCTCATGGCGACCTCCATTGGTTGCAGTCGAGAGCCAAGGTTTATGTAACGGCCGCAGCCGACAGCAATCGCCCGCGCGCTCACGCAAGCGGCAACGGCAGGCCCCAGTACCGTTGGCAATCAGTAGCAAGACAGAATTTATTGTGCAACCAAATTCCGGGCTGGATAAGCATTATGACAAATACATGTCCAGCCGGCATTTCCGTGTTGCCGCTCCGCCGCACGACGGTTGCAGATTTGCAACAACAGCGTTGCCGGCGGCGGGACGGTTTTTACCGTTCGAGCAAGATCCTGGATTCGGTCAGCGTCCTCGGCACCGCTGCCACTAGCGGAACCATAAAATTGGGGTCTGGGGCCTACGGCCCCAGCGGGGGTCCAGGGGGCAGAGCCCCTTGGCCTTCTACCCTACCTTAGTAATAGCCCACTTCACCTGCTGAGCCCCATCAGCAAACCCGCTCAGCACCACCTGCTCCGAGCGCCGAGGCTCCGGCCCACCCAGATACACGCTCTCCTCCAGCGTAATCTTCGCCCCCTCCGCGCGCAGCCGCCAGCCGCCGCCGGTTGACGGCAGGCGTAACAAAACCCCCTCGCCATCCTGTTGCAGGCTTGCATTGACCGTCGGGTGCAAATGAAAGCGCACCGTGTAGGGCTGGCCGGTGGCGGCCTCCACCGCGTCCTCGCCACGGATGTCCTCGCCGCTTTCGGAAAGATACAGCCGCCGCCGATGGATCGCGCCGAACGGCTTTTTCCAGCCGTCGTGGCTCGCCTCTAGCCAGTGCGCGCCGTTGGCTTCCTGGCGCTGCGCCACGACTTTCTCCGGCCGCCGGCCGAGCCCGACCGGTTTAAGCTCGGACGAAGACGTGTCGGCGATCACCAGCGTGGAGTGCGCCGCGGTGCTGCGCGCGGCGTCGGCCCAGGCGCTGCCGCTGATCGGTGCCGCGCCGCAATTGACGATCAGCCGGTTGCGCCCGACCGATAGCTCAAAACTCAAGGTGCCGGCATGAGAAAACCGGTCCTGGCCGGGCGCGGGCGGGGCGCCGGCGTCGACGATCAGCATGGTGCCGCCGGCCTGCAGGCGATGAAACCCGACATCCGGCAAGGCGGCCGGGCCGCCGCGGCCGTAACGGCCGGATTGCGCCAGCACCAATTCCACCAGCGACGCCGGCTCGTCGCGCGTGGTGTTGAACAAAGCCAGGCCGCCGTCGCCGTGGCGCAGCGAGCGCAACGCGAGCGACAGCCGCTCGATCGCGGCGCCGAGGGACGCCGGCGCCGGCGCGTTGGCCAGATGCAGCAAAGCGCGGATTTCGATCAGGTTTTTCAGCGCTTCCAGGTGCGCGCCGGGGCTGCGTTCGACATGGCCGCCGTCGGGCAGCACCTGGCGGCCGATTTCCTGCGGCAGGAAACGCAGCGCGCGCTGCAAATAGGTGGCTTGCACGGGGAAACTGATGCTGGCGGCGATCAGGCCTTTCAGCGCGGTCAGCGCGCGGCCGTCCATTTCCTCCGGCGGCAAGGCGGCCGCCAACTGGCGCGCATCGAGCACCATGCGGCGCAGCAGGCGCTGGCGGAATTCGTCGTCGGCGGAGGCGGCGAAAAAATCGAAATGGCCGAGCCAGGCGGTCAGCCGGCTGCCCATCACGTCCGGCCGCAGCGCCATCGCTTCGGTGCCGGCCTCGATCCAGTCGCCGACCAGCGCGCGGGCGCGCATGCGGGCGGCGTCGGTGCCGATTTCGCGTAAATCGCGCAGCCAGGAAAATCCATGCGCGTGGGCACGCATCGCGGCGCTGCTGGCGGTGTCGGGCCAGCCGCCGGGTTTCAGCGGGCGCACGCCGCCGTAATAAACCAGTTCGCCCTTCAGCAGCCGCGCCCCGCGCGTGGCATCGCCCGGCCACGGATCTCGCACCGACACCGCGGGGGCTTCCGGCACGCTCACGCTCAGGCTGGGCAACTGCGCGAGGCGGCGGCGCAGGTCCCGCCACAATCGCCGCGTCACGCCGGGCCGCACCTGATCGCGTCGATCGCCAGCTGGTAATCCGGCGCGCCGAACACCGCGGTGCCCGCGACCAGCGTGTCGGCGCCCGCCGCGATGCAGCGCGGCGCGGTCGCCGGATCGACGCCGCCATCCACCTCCAGCCTTATATCCCAGCCGCCTTCATCGATCGCGTGCCGCAGCGTCGCGATCTTGTCGAGCTGGGAGGCGATGAATTTCTGCCCGCCGAAGCCGGGGTTCACGCTCATCACCAGCACGATGTCGAGCATGTCCAGCAGCGGCTCGACGAGCGCTACCGGCGAGCCGGGGTTGAGCACCAGGCCGGCCTTGCAGCCGAGCGCCTTGATCGCCTGCAGGGTGCGGTGCGGGTGCGGGCCGGCTTCGGGGTGGAACATGATGTGGTCGGCGCCGGCGTCGGCGAAGGCGGCCAGCAGCGGATCCACCGGGGCGATCATCAAATGCACATCGAACGGCATTTTGGTGTGCTTGCGCAGGGCCTTGATCACGACAGGGCCGAAGCTGATATTGGGTACGAAATGACCATCCATGATGTCGAGATGCAGCCAGTCGGCGCCCGCGGCTTCGACGGCGGCGACCTCGTCGGCAAGGTGCGCGAAATCGGCGGCGAGCAGGCTGGGGGCGACCAGGGTGGGGTGTTGCGCCATGCGGGTGGTTCTAAGGCTCGGCGGCGCGGCGGCACAAGTAAGGGAAGGAAGAAGGCCGGGGCTCTGCCCCTGGACCCCGCTGGGGCCGTAGGCCCCAGACCCCGTTCATTAAGAGGAATTGTTGGGGGAAACGGCGAAGCTAAGACTCCAATTCATTTAATGGCTTCGCCGAGAAGCAAGGAAAAGCCGCGCAGCGCTAAATGGGGTCTGGGGCCTCCGGCCCCAGCGGGTCCAGGGCAGCGCCCTGGCCTTACTTCCTTAAGAATCTAGCAGCAAAAAACCCATCCATCCCACCCAGCTCCGGCCACAATCCAGGGTGTGTCTGCAACTGGCCCTCGAATGTGAGTTCATCGGGTAA
>Ga0181531_10000683_pt1 | contig 22329 bp, 22 predicted proteins | sample PEATcosm2014_Bin_38_FD_119743 | JGI IMG/M metagenome (GOLD analysis project Ga0181531, IMG submission 119743) | Peatland microbial communities from MTU Mesocosm Facility, Houghton, MI, USA - PEATcosm2014_Bin11_10_metaG | ecosystem: Environmental > Terrestrial > Soil > Wetlands > Peat | place...
CCGAATGACGGGGGCATTGCGCTGGGCCAGGTGGTGGCGGCAGCACGACAATTGAAATTCGAAGAAAGCGCGAGGGAGCAGAAATGTGTTTAGCAGTGCCGGGAAAGATCATTAGCGTTGTTGGTGAGGATTTGGCACGGCAGGCCCGCGTGGATTTTGGCGGAGTGCTCAAGGAAGTGAATCTTGCCTACGTTCCAGAAGCGAAGATCGGCGAGTACGTGCTCGTGCATGTGGGCTTCGCGATCAGCGTGGTGGATGAGGAAGAGGCTGGCAAGGTCTTCGGATATTTGAAAGAGATGGGCGAACTCGGCGAACTCGCGGAGCTCTCACCCGACAAGCCAGGAGTCAAGCAGTGAAGTATTCATCGGAGTATCGCGACGCGGACGCGGCGCAGGGCTATGCGCACGAGATTCGCAGGATCACCAAGCAGCCATGGACCATCATGGAGATCTGCGGCGGACAGACCCACGCCATCGTGAAATTTGGGCTCGATGAGTTGCTGCCGAAAGAGATTGAGCTGGTACACGGACCGGGCTGTCCAGTGTGCGTGACGCCGCTGGAGTTGATTGACAAGGCGGTGCAGATCGCACAGCGCAAGGACGTGATCTTCTGCTCCTTCGGAGACATGCTGCGTGTGCCCGGCAGCGACGTCGATCTGTTTGGCATCAAGGCGCGCGGAGGAGATGTCCGCATCCTCTATTCGCCGCTTGATGCGCTGAAGATTGCCAAAGAAAATCCGACGAAGGAAGTTGTGTTCTTCGCCGTCGGCTTTGAGACCACGGCTCCGGCGCACGCCATGGCTGTGTACCTGGCGAAGCAACAAGAGATCCACAACTTCTCCGTGCTTGTGTCGCACGTGCTGGTGCCTCCGGCGATGGAGGCGATTCTCGGCTCTGAGACTAACCGCGTGCAGGGCTTCCTCGCCGCAGGACACGTTTGCGCCATCATGGGCTATGACGAGTACATCCCCATCGCGGCCAAGTACAAGGTTCCCATTGTTGTGACGGGCTTTGAGCCGCTCGATATTCTGCAGGGCATCTCGATGTGCGTGAAGCAACTCGAAGAGGGCCGCTACGAGGTGGAGAACCAGTACACGCGCGCAGTGACCGAGGGGGGCAATCACCCGGCGCAGCATTACATCAAGGAAGTATTTCACGTGGTGAACCGCAAGTGGCGCGGCATCGGCGAGATTGGCATGAGCGGATTGAGCCTGCGTCCGGCGTACGCGGAGTTCGACGCTGAGTTGCGTTTCGATGTGGGCGGCTACACAGCGGAAGAGAGTCCGCTGTGCATCAGCGGCCTTATCATGCAGGGGCAGAAGAAGCCAAATGAGTGCTCGGCATTTGGCAAGCAATGCACGCCGGAAAAACCGCTGGGTGCGCCCATGGTGTCGAACGAAGGCGCGTGCGCCGCGTATTATCGGTATCGGCGCGCTGAGCTGGCCGCCAGCGCCGCGCTGACCTCCGCAGGCGCTAAGGGAGAGGTATAACGAATGAGCGCAATTAAAGACTTTACGCTGCAGTGTCCGCTGCCGATCACCGACTATCCCACGGTGACCCTGGCACACGGCGGCGGCGGCAAACTGATGCATCAGTTGATCGAGAAAATGATTCTGCCCGCCTTCCAAAGCCCTCTGCTGGAGACGCGGCATGATGGTGCAGTGTTCGCCCTGGGCGGCGCAAGGCTGGCGTTCACCACGGACTCCTATGTGGTGAATCCGCTCTTCTTCCCCGGCGGCGACATTGGCTCGCTGGCGATTAATGGCACGGTGAACGATCTTTCGATGTGCGGTGCGCGGCCGTTTTACCTGAGCTGCGGTCTCATCCTGGAAGAAGGATTGCCGATGGAAACGCTTTGGGCCGTGGTACAAAGCCTGAAGCAGGCGGCAGAAGTGGCGGGCGTGCAACTGGTCACCGGCGACACCAAGGTGGTGGACCGCGGCAAGGGTGACGGCGTGTTCATCAACACGGCGGGCGTGGGACTGGTGGAACACGACCTGACGATTGCTCCGTCGAGTGTGAAGGAAGGCGATGTGGTGCTGCTGAGCGGCGACGTTGGCCGCCACGGAATTGCCATTATGGCGATGCGCCAGGGCTTGGAGTTCGAGTCGGCAATCGAGAGCGACTGTGCTCCGCTGAACGGAGCGGTACAGGCTTTGCTAGACGGCAAAGTGCAAGTCCACTGCCTGCGTGACCTGACACGCGGCGGACTGGGCACCACGCTGATCGAGATTGCGGAAGCCACCGGATTGCAGATCATCATCGACGAGAAGAAGATTCCCGTGCGCGATGACGTGGCCGGAGCCTGCGAGGTGCTCGGCTTCGATCCTCTTTACCTGGCCAATGAGGGACGCATGATCGTCTTTGTGCCAGAGAATGAAGTGGCACGTGCGCTGGAGTTGTTGCGCAAGGCAAGTCCGCACACTGCCGGAGCGGTGGAGATTGGACGGGTCACGGGAGAGCGCGGCGGACTGGTAAAGATGAAGAGCCGCATTGGGACAACGCGCATCATTGACATGCTGAGCGGAGAGCAGCTACCCCGAATCTGCTGAGCACATTCCTGTTTTTCAGCCAACGCGCCGGACGAACATTCGTCCGGCTTTCTTGTGCGCGCGAGCAGCTCTATAACCAGCGCCAAAAGTGGGCGGCGACACATCCGCAGGTGAGGGAAATCACATCCCGGGGCGACGTGCGCGAATAGACTTTCAGGACAGAAGAATCAATTCCGGGTGTGCGCAGTTTTTTGTCTGCGTGAACTCATATGAAATTACCCTGGCAGATTCCGGGCGAATTGCATTCCCTGGGACTGTCATTTTTTTCAAGAGCCTTCGAATCGTCTCCCGCTCCAAGCCGGACCTACTCGGACTATAGAAGTCTGCGGGCGACGTACACAATGACGAAGGACTGAGGAGCAAGGGATGCTACCCACAGCAAAGACAATTTCACCGCCCTCTGAAGACAAGCGATGGAAAATCGTCGATGGCATGATGCGGCGCCATGGTCATGAGCCACACGCTCTGATCGAAGTGTTGCACACCGTGCAGGAAACGTTCGGCTTCCTGACTGACGATGCCCTCAAGTATGTTGCGGTTTCGCTGCGCGTGCCGTACAGCAAGGTTTACGGCGTGGCCACGTTCTATCACTTCTTCACCATGAAGCCACCCGGAAAGCACACCTGCGTGGTTTGCACAGGTACCGCATGTCACATCAAGGGCGCTTCCATGCTGCTCAACGCAGTCACCGAAGAGGCGATGATCAAACCGGGCGAGACTACCGCGAACGGCAATCTGTCATTGCTGACGGCGCGTTGCCTGGGCTCCTGCGGATTGGCTCCGGCCGTGGTCTTCGACGGCCAGGTGGCGGGCAAAATCACCACTGAATCCATCAAGAGAAAGGTTCACGCATTCCTGGCCGAAGATGAGCTGGATAGCGAAACTCTCTCAGTAGAGGAGCACAAATGAACCAGGACGATCTGGCAAATATTGCGGCTCAAACCAAGCAGAATGACAATCGCTACGACCACGTCATCAAGGTCTGCGTTGCTGCCGGGTGTCTTTCCGCCAATGCCGACCAAGTGAAGACGCAGTTGGAGAGTGAGCTCAAGCAGCGCGGACTGGAAACCTGCTGCAAGGTCAAAGGGGTCGGCTGCATGGGATTGTGCGCTGCCGGACCGCTGGTGGCCGCCGACGCAAATGAAAAGATGTTCCGCGAGGTTACTCCCGCTGACGCCTCCGCCCTGATCGATTCGGTGATGGACGACAAACCGGCTCCTCCAGCCATAGTCATGGATCCCCAGCTGGACTTCTTCACGGGGCAGAAGAAGATTGTTCTGGAGAACTCCGGCGAAATCGATCCCGAGAAAATTGAAGACTACATTGCCGCCGACGGCTATGAAGCTCTGTTCCACGTCATCACCAAGCTGAAACCGCTCGGTGTCATCGAGCAGGTCACCAAGAGCGGCCTGCGCGGACGCGGCGGCGCTGGCTTCCCGACCGGATTGAAGTGGACCACCGTTTACAAGGCCGGGGGCACGCAGAAGTACGTCATCTGCAATGCGGACGAAGGCGATCCAGGCGCGTTCATGGATCGCAGCGTACTGGAGAGCGATCCGCATCGCGTGCTGGAAGGCATGGCGATTGCCGCATATGCGGTAGGCGCCAACAAGGGTTTCATCTACTGCCGTGCCGAGTATCCACTGGCCGTCAAGCGGTTACGCATCGCCATCCGCCAGGCGGAAAGCAACGGGCTGCTGGGCATGAATATTGGGGACACTCACTTCGACTTCAAGGTTGAGATACGGCTCGGCGCCGGAGCTTTTGTCTGCGGCGAAGAAACCGCGCTCATCGGCTCCATCGAAGGTGGACGCGGAACACCGCGGCCGCGGCCTCCGTTCCCGGCGCAATCAGGTTTGTGGAACGCGCCCACGCTGATCAACAACGTGGAAACGTTCGCCAACATTGCTCCCATCATCCGTCGTGGCGGCGAGTGGTATGCCTCGATCGGCACGGACAAGAGTAAGGGCACCAAGGTTTTCGCCCTGGCTGGAAGGGTCAATAACACTGGCCTGATCGAAGTACCCATGGGAATCACGCTGCGCGATATCATCTTCAAACTCGGCGGCGGAATTCCGGAAGGTCGCGAGTTCAAGGCGGTGCAATCGGGCGGTCCTTCGGGAGGCTGCGTTCCCGAGCAGTACCTGGACATTCCGGTGGATTACGATTCGCTGGCCAGCGTCGGCTCCATCATGGGCTCCGGCGGCATGATCGTGATGGACGAAACCTCCTGCATGGTGGATGTCGCCAAGTTCTTTATGGACTTCTGCATGACGGAATCGTGCGGCAAATGTGTTCCCTGCCGCGTAGGCACCACCCAGATGCACAACATCCTGGAGCGCATCTCCGAAGGCAAGGCTGGCAAGAAGGATCTGGAACTGCTGCAACGGTTGACTGGCATGGTCAAGGCCGCCAGTCTCTGCGGCTTGGGTCAGACCGCTCCGAACCCTACGCTGACGACCTTGCGCTACTTCATGGACGAGTATCGTGCGCACATTGAAGAAGGACGTTGCCCAGCCGGCATTTGTCATCCGGTGAAGGTTGAAGAGGAAGCGGAGGTGGGCGTATGAACAAGCCAGGAGTTGAGATCTGCACACTGATCATTGAGAACCGCGAGTGTGGCGGCCGCTCTGATCAGACGATTCTCGAGGTGGCGGAGGAATACGGCATTTTCATACCGACTCTCTGCTGTCTCTCTGGCCTTAGCAGTATTGGCGCCTGCCGCATGTGCCTGGTGGAGGTGAAGGGCAACAACAAGCTCATGCCTGCCTGTGTCACCAAGGTGCAGGAGGGCATGGAGGTCACCGTGAACTCCGAGCGGCTTGCCGAGTTCCGCAAGCTCACCTTGGAGATGCTGTTCAGCGAGCGCAACCACATCTGCTCGGTCTGCGTAACCAACGGCCACTGCGATCTGCAGGCGCTGGCGCAGAAGCTGGGCGTCAACCACATCACGATGCCGTACATTCATCCTCACATGCCGGTGGATGCATCGCACCCGCGCTTCATCGCTGACCATAACCGCTGCATCCTGTGCACGCGATGCATTCGCGTCTGTCAGGAAATTGAAGGCGCGCACACCTGGGACCTGATGGGTCGCGGCACCAAGGCCAGGGTCATCACGGATTTGAATAGGCCCTGGGGCGACAGTGAAAGTTGCACAGGCTGTGGCAAGTGCGTACAGGTGTGTCCCACTGGCGCGTTGAGTGAAAAGGGTCAGGCCGCAGGCGAGATGCTGAAGCGCCGCACGTTCCTGCCTTACTTGAGCATGATGCGGGAGGTGGGCAAATGACGAAAGCAAAGGCCGCAAAAGCGCGCGTCGCGACCGTCTGGCTGGATGGCTGCTCGGGTTGCCATATGTCGCTGCTGGACATTGACGAGAAGCTGATTCTGCTGGAGGAAAAGATCGAACTGGTTTACAGCCCGCTCGTGGACGCCAAGATCTTTCCTGAAAACGTGGACGTAACGCTGGTGGAAGGCTCGATCAGCAGCGAAGAAGATCTGCACAAGATCAAGCTGATTCGCAAGAATACGAAGGTGCTGATTTCGCTCGGTGATTGCGCCGTGACCGGAAACATCCCTTCCATGCGAACCGTATTTTCGCTGGACAGCGTGATGTCTCGCGTTTACGACGAGAACGCAACCATCAACAAGCAGGTACCGACGAAGATAGTACCCAAGCTGCTGGAGCGCGTGATGCCGCTGCATGAGGTGGTCGAGGTGGATGTTTATCTGCCCGGCTGTCCACCCTCTGCCGACAACATTTTTCTAGCCATCAGTGAACTGCTGGAAGGGCGCACGCCGGAGCTTACTCTGACCGCGCGCTTTGGAGCGTAGAACTATATGCCGACAATTACCATCGATCCCATTACTCGAATTGAAGGCCACTCCAAGGTCACCATTCAGTTGGACGAGAACGGCGACGTGCAGGGTGCGCGGTTCCATGTGACCCAGGTGCGCGGCTTTGAAAAGCTGTGCGAAGGCCGTCCCTTTACGGAAATGCCCGCGCTCATGGCGCGCATCTGCGGCATCTGTCCTACCAGTCACCTGCTGGCCTCCAGCAAGGCCTGCGATGACATCATGGCCGTGCGCATTCCTGAGACTGCGGAAATGTTGCGCCGCATCATGAACCTGGCGCAGATCACGCAATCGCACGCGCTCAGCTTCTTCTATCTCTCGGCGCCGGACTTCCTGCTCGGCATGGACGCTGACCCGGAAGAGCGCAACATCATGGGCGTCGTTCGCAAGTTCCCGCAAATGGCGCGCGACGGCATCAAGTTGCGCCAGTTCGGCCAGCGCGTGCTGGAGATGCTGGGAGGCAAGCGCGTGCATCCGGGATGGATCGTGCCCGGAGGCGTAAGTCATCCTCTGCAAGCCGAACAGCGCGATGCGATTCTGGCCGAAATTCCTGAAGCCATCCGCATCACGCGGAGCGCGCTGCAGTGGTTCAAAGGACAGATCGAAAGCTTCCGCGCCGAGGTTCGCTCGTTCGCAAACTTCCCATCCATGTTTCTTGCGATGGCGAATGACACCAACGAATTTTCCGCCTACAACGGTTGGCTGCGTTTTATTGACGCGAACCTGAACATCGTCGCTGACCACATCACCGGCACCGACTACCAAAACTACATTGGCGAATCCTGCAATGACGATTCGTATCTCAAATCCACCTACTTCAAGCCGCTCGGCCTCACCGATGGAATCTATCGCGTAGGGCCGCTGGCCCGTCTCAATATGTGCCAGTCGGCGGGAACGGTTCAGGCGGATGAGGAACTGGCGGAGTTCCGCGAGTTGGAGCGTCACTCGGTGCTTAGTTCGTTCTATTACCACTATGCCCGACTGATCGAAATTCTTTTCTCCATCGAGCGCATGCAGACACTGCTGAACGATCCCGAGATTCTGGGCAAGAACGTGCGCGCGCACGCCTCGCCCAACAAGTTCGAGGGCGTCGGCATTCTGGAAGCACCGCGCGGAACGCTGATTCATCACTACAAGATCGACCAGAACGGGTTGATCGAATCGGCCAACATGGTCATCGCCACCGGACACAACAACCTCGCCATCAACCATGGAGTACTGCAGGTGGCGCGGCAATTTGTGAAAGGCAAGAAGCTGGAACAGGGAATGTTGAATCGCGTGGAAGCAGTGGTCCGCGCCTTTGATCCTTGCCTTAGCTGCTCTACCCACGCCGCCGGCGAGATGGCACTGGACATCCAGCTCATCTCCGCTGATGGCGAAATGGTGGACCGGATGCGCAGGTAAGCAGGGTGCCGCGTACGCTGCTGATCGGCTACGGAAACACCCTGCGCGGCGATGACGCGCTGGGACCCTTAGCCATAGAACGGTTGCGCACGCTGCTGCCCGAAGCGGAGTTTGTGAGCTGCCATCAGCTTGGCCCTGAATTGGCCGGGCAGATGGCAGCTTTCGACGTCGTGCTCTTTATCGACGCCCGAAGCGAGGGAGAGCCCGGCACAGTGCGCGTAGAGCGCCTTTCGCGCGACGCAGGGCACGTCGCCAGCCTGACCCACCATGTGCATCCCGCAGCGCTTCTGGAACTCACGGAGACGCTCTACGGACATGCTCCCGGGGCTATGCTCGTCACCGGCGTTGGCACGTCGTTTGAACTTCGCGAGGGATCCAGTGCAGAAGGTCTCAGTGAAGCGGCGAGCCTTGCGCTGGAAGAGATCTGCCGTATCGTTCCTGAACTGGTGAAGAGCTACCCGGCACTCGGATGATTCTTCTTCTGCGCGATACAAGAATCCATCAACTTGTATGCTTAATCCAATTCATCGGAAGGTGACCATATGCGGCGCTATCCCTACGTACTGCTCGACGTGTTTACCCACAACGTGCTCGAAGGCAATCAACTCGCGGTGGTAAGCGATGCCCGCGGCCTGAGCGATTCCGAAATGCAGGCGCTGGCCAAGGAGACGAATCTCTCCGAGACCACTTTCATCCTGCCCCGCGAGGCGGCGGTGGAAGCCGAGCGCGGCGTGCGCGTCCGCATTTTCACCGTGCATGAGGAGCTTCCCTTTGCTGGCCACCCTACGCTTGGGACGGCCTGGCACATTCATGAGCAGCGCGCAGAAAACATCGTCGAGTTGGAACTCAATGTCGGCAAGATTCCTGTGACGTTCACAACCGGAGCTGACGGCAAACTCAGCGGCGAAATGCGACAGCGCGATCCGGAGTTCGGCGAGGTGTTCACTGCGGAAGTGATTGCACGCGCCACCGGAGTGCCGCTCGAACACATCGACAGGTCGCTGCCGATCCAGACGGTTTCCACCGGGATGAAGTTCACAATCGTTCCCATCCAATCCCTGGCCGCGATGCACGAACTGCGTGTGGATCAGCAGGCCGCGAGTGCGTTCGCGCGCGAGCGCGGCGGCAAGTTTTTCTACTTCGTTTCGCGTGAGACGGAGACCGCGGGCGCAACCTTGCACGCTCGAATGCAGTTTTATAACGGCGAAGATCCTGCCACGGGATCGGCTGCCGGCTGTTGCACCGCATGGGCGGTTCAGCATGGAGTACTGGCCAGCGAAGAGCGCGGCTTGATTGAACAGGGACTCGAAATCAAGCGCCCCAGTTTCATCCAGATTCTTGGAAGGAAAACTGCAAACGGCGTGGCTGATGTGCGTGTGGGCGGAGGAGTGGTGGAGATTGCACACGGCGAGTTTGTATTGCGATAAACAGTCGCTCATTTGCTTTCAACAGGTTTGACCATTTGCAACATTTCCGGGCACGTGATCAGTCGGTAATTGGCAGAGTCAACACTTGTCAGAGTGGGTTCTTCCTCGTACGATTCTTCATTCGACAGACCTGCCGATGCGCCACATCGCGAAGATCCACGTTCTGGATCGCAGGAGAAATTGAGCCCCCGACGATGACGTTGAAGAAGACGATCCTGTGCGTGGATGACGATCACAGTCTCTCGATCCACAGGCTCACATTGGAGACTCGGGGGTACAAGGTGCTTTCCGCAAACAACGCAAACGGAGCACTGGAGATTTTTCGCCTCGGAGGCGTGGACCTGGTGCTGAGCAGCACGGAACTGCCCGACGAGACCGGCAGCAATCTGGCCCGCCTCTTGAAGGAACTCGCTCCGGAACTTCCCATCGTGCTGCTCGGCAGCCACACGCGAGCCACCCACACGGACGCACCCGTCGAACTTCTCCTGCGGAAAGGCTCTTATCAGCCGACTGAACTGCTGGAGCGCATCCGGTTGCTGATGGTCAAGCGCCGTGGCCCTCGTCGCGCCGCACCACTGGGTCCGCAGCAGCGCGCCACCGCTTCCTAATTCATCACTGAATACAAACTTCCTGCGAAATGTTGCGCAGAGCAGCTTGCGCGCACTCTCCTTGAGCTTTGGTCAGGTATAACTCCTACCTACTCTGCTTGGCGCTGACCGGCCCTCAATTCAGTGAACCACCCTAGATGAATCTAGGGTTAAAACCTCTGAAAGAATAGGTCTTTCAGTGGGTATAACCAGCTATATGCACCCCGTAGGCTCTGCCCAAGTCACCGAATCCATGAAGAATCCCTTGGGAGGGCCAGTTTTGAAGAAGTGTTTACAAATCGTCGCAGCTACGCTTTTCGCCGTTGTCACCATCGTCCTGGGCGCATCATTACCCGCTTCAGCAGCGCAAATCTACGGCAACGTGAACGCGATCGGAGGATGGTCCAATTGCGGCGCGTGCGCGGGAGCAGGCGGCGCCGGTCCCACCGTGCCCTATTCGCTTACCCAGTACGTCAGCTCACCGTCCATTGACGGACATGCTGCCCATTTCTGGATAGGCGGTAGAACACCTTACGGGGACGCACTATGGTGGAAGGAGCTTGGCGCGAACGCGAACGTCTCTCACTTCACTTACGACGTTTACTTCTACTACAAGAATGCGGGAGCACCGCAGGCTCTGGAGTTTGACATGAACCAGAATGTGGGCGGAAGACGCTACATTTTCGGGACGCAGTGCAACATTGCCGCCAAGCAGTTTGACGTGTGGAACACCGCAGGCGCGTACTGGATGCACACCGGAGTGCCTTGCGGCGCCCCACCAACCTACACGTGGAACCACCTGACGTGGCAGTACGAGAGGGTGAACGGGCAGACACACTTCATCTCGGTGACACTGAATGGCCGGACGTCCTACGTCAACCGCTATGGCGGCTCCAGGCCAGCGGGCGGCGGAGAACTCAACGTCGCATTCCAAATGGATGAGAACCGCAATGCCACGAACTATGACGTGTGGCTCGATAGACTGACGCTTACAGCCTGGTAGACGTTACGTTTTTGCAGAAGCAAGCGGCGGAGCGGGTCATCGTTCCGCCGCTCTCACTTGGCTGCCGAAGAGCTTGCCCCCCTTCGTGTAAGATGGACTAGCAACCCATGCCAGCCATCATTCAAGTCGAAAATGTCAGCAAAACCTATCGCATCGGCAAAGTGGACGTGCAGGCAGTGCGCGGCGTGTCCTTTGCGGTGGAAAGCGGAGAGTTTCTCAGCGTTGTCGGCCCGTCGGGCAGTGGCAAATCCACCCTCTTCTACATACTCGGTGGACTGGCGCAGGCGGATTCAGGTCGCGTTCTGGTCGACGGCACCGATTTTGCCCGCACCACGGATAGTGAGCGCACCCATCTTCGGCGCAAGAAGATTGGCTTTGTCTTTCAGAAGTTCAATCTGCTGCCGACCTTGACCGCTCGCGACAACATTCGCATTGCACTCGACATTGCCGGCGACGCCGCCAACGATGATCCTGAACACTTTCGCAATATCACCGAACTGCTCGGCATTGCCAAGCGACTCGATCACCGTCCCAGCGAGTTGAGCGGCGGCGAACAGCAGCGCGTAGCGCTGGCCCGCGCGCTTATCAACAAGCCCGCCATTGTGCTGGCCAACGAGCCCACGGGAAACCTCGACACCGAAAACTCCAAGGTTGTGCTGGAAATGCTGCAACGCTCCAATCGCGAACTCGGCCAGACCGTGTTGATGATCACGCATAATCCGGAAGCCGCACAATTCGGAAATCGCATTCTGCATTTTCGCGACGGCCAGGTTGTTTCGCCCGAACTGGATCCTCAGTGGACCGGCGCAGCCCACTGAGTTCTTTTCAGAATTAGCGCGGTCTTCGCTGTCACCTTACGCGCATTCAGCAAAGTATGCGGAGAATCCACAGACTGGCAGCGTGGATGGTTTGACAGGCACCTTGCGCCTTGTCTAAACTGAAACAGTCGAGCGGGAGTAACTCAGTGGTAGAGTGCGACCTTGCCAAGGTCGAAGTCGCGGGTTCAAATCCCGTCTCCCGCTCCAGAATTTTCCAGAGCCCTCGCCAGCGTGCGAGGGTTTGCCATGCAGGGATGCTGAACTCCCAGCCTCCGGCAATCCAAGATTTCCCGGCGCGGTAGCCAAGCGGTAAGGCAGAGGTCTGCAAAACCTTTATTCGGCGGTTCGATTCCGCCCCGCGCCTCCAAACTTTCAATTACTTACATCACCCACTGCTTCCTTTTGGCTGCCATTTGGCGGCCAACTGACGGAATACTCGTCTCGGAATCCGCCTTTTTATGTATTTTTCCGTTAAGTTTTGAGCTGGGCGTGATGGCGGCGCCGTGGTAGATAACATCCCACTTCGCGACTGCGTAGCTCCCCCGCTCACGCGTCTGCTAGCGAGTGCGCCCAGAATGCGCGCCTGAGCCCTCTTCGGGCTAGTCCAGTGGAACCCAGGACGAGTTCGAAGAGTATCGCTGATGCCTGGTTCATCGTGGGCATGCGCTCCTGTTGCCTCGTGGCACCCGAGTTATTCGGCTACCTGTTTTGCCAGCGAAGTATCTACCGCTTACTTCAGGTAAGACCGGAGCACATCGATCAATTCTTCGGCGGCCGCAGTGTGCTCTGAGTCGGGCTTTTGTTTGGGATCGAGTACGTGCTCTCGAATGTGCCCTTCCAGGACTTCGACGATGAGGCTGCTCATCGCTCCGCGTGCGGCGGTGATCAACTGAAGTAAATCGGAGCAGTCCTGTTCTTCGTTGAGGGCACGCTCGACGGCTTCGACTTGTCCCCGAATGCGCCGGATTCGCCAGATCAACTTCTCTTTGCTGGTCAGTGTGTGTGACATGCAGAAAGTATACCAAGGCTATACCCCCATCACTACCCCGCTCGGACGATTGGCCGCAGGCCTCCAAGTCATTAATAATGAAAACTAAATCAAGCATACGTTTCCCGTTGACAGTGGACTACTGCCATGGGTATCTTGTTCTTGGCGTTGTTTGCAAGACGCTGATCTACGCACGTTTCCTCGGTAGGCGAGGCTACTGCGCGACACATAGGCCACTGCCCGACGACTTCGAAAGAAGTTTGCGTGAGCGGTATAACAGGAACTCCCGGATTAAGGGTTTTCCTAACGTGGCTGAGGTTTTCGGACCTCTTACGGTGCGCGGTGCTAAAGCTTGGACGAGTGAGGAAAGAAAACTGGTCGCACACGGCGTCACAGGCGCCGAAGGTTCTGCTCCGGCATTCTCTCCTCTAGAGACTTCTGTCTCTAACTCCTCCTGTTTTGCACCCTAAGCACAAAGGCTATATGAGCGATATCGATTTATCTCTGAATGACCAGCCTCCGAGTACGGCGGCTGTACGCTGTAGAGAGGAAATTGGTAGCCCGACAGACGAGTAGTCCCTGCCTGTCGCCTCACTTCTGCTTCTTCTACGAAACAACCACGGAAGAACGCGGAAGGGTGAGGTTTGATCCTCTCCTCCTCGCATTCAGCAGCTTGGCCTGACGCCGCGCATACGGCAGTGCTCCGGGTGAGCTTCGCTCTCTGGCGCCGGATCCTCGCGTGTGCGAAGGAGCCCCAATGTCATTGCTGCCGAGCAATTTCGCTTCGATCGCAACCGGAATCCTGGCGTTGTTGGCGGGTACCGGGCTCGTTTACTTGCGCTTGAGTGTCCGGCATGTGCTGGACTCGGCGAGACGGCAACGCAGGCTTGTGGACGTTACCGCAGAGAGGCCAAGCACCGCTTGCGCACCACAGGAACACGAAGACTTGCGATAGGAACTGGAGTAGAGCGATGCAGGAAGAAGTAGTTGCAATTTCGACCGATGGCACCGTCACCGAGCCGACCATGGTTCGTGGGAAGGTTGTCCGCAGCAAGTGGGCGCGCAATCTACTCATGTTCCTGATGGTTTTCGGCCCTGGATTGATTGTGATGGTGGCCGATAACGATGCAGGCGCCGTTTCCGCCTATGTGCAGGCGGGCGCGCAGTATGGGACCAAGTTGCTGTGGGTGCTGTTGCTGCTGTTGCCGACCTGCTACTTCATTCAGGAGATGGTGATACGTCTCGGCATCGCGACTGGCAAAGGCCACGCCGCGATGATCTACCAGCGTTTCGGTAAATGGTGGGGAGTCTTCTCGCTTGTTGATTTGGAACTTGTGAACTTCCTGACTCTAGTCACGGAGTTTGCCGCAATCTCTCTGGCCGTAGGCCAGATGGGAATCTCGCCATATCTCGGAGTACCGGTGGCGGCGATCGGCCTGATGCTGATGGTGTTGACCGGAAGTTACCGCCGCTGGGAGCGCATCACGGTTTTCCTCTGCTTGCTGGACCTGGCATGGTTAGGGGTTGCGTTTCGGCTACATCCCAGCATCGGCCAGATGGCGCACGACACGCTGGTGCCGAGCATTCCGAAGGGTGGCATCACCGGGAACCTGGTCTTCCTGGTGATCGCCATTGTCGGTACCACCATCGCGCCGTGGCAACTCTTCTTCCAGCAGAGCTGCATTGCGGACAAGCGCCTGCGTTTCGCTGACTTGAAGTGGGCGCGGCTGGACACGCTGATCGGCGCGGTCTTCACCATCATCGTCGCCGGGTGCATGATGCTTGCCGGTAACGCGGCGTTCGACGGTGGAATCCAGTTTTCCGATCCGGCGCAGATGGCCACTGCGCTTCACATTGTGGAGGGAAGCCATTGGGTGCGCATGGCAATCCTGCTGCTGATGATTAACGCGGCAGTGCTCGGCACCGGAGCGATCTCGCTCTCGAGCGCCTGGGCCTATGGCGAAGTGAAAGGCTGGCCGCACAGCTTGCAGTTGCCCTTCCGCGAGGCCAAGGGTTTCTACCTGACCTATAGCGTCTGCGTGGCGGTTGCCGCTGGACTGGTGCTGATTCCGCGAGCGCCGTTGCAGTTGATCATCCTCGGGGTGCAGGTACTGGCGGGAATCATCCTGCCCTCGGCAATCATTTTCCTGCAGTTGCTGCTGAACGACAAAGAACTGATGGGCGGGTACGTCAACAAGCCCTGGAACAACTGGGTGAACTGGACCATCATCATCGTCCTGTTCATTCTTTCCCTCATCCTGGCGGCCCAGGTGGTCGCTCCAAACCTGTTTCCGGCAGCATGAGATTTTTGAGGAGGATACGAAGATGAGCTTCATGAGCGCGACGATAAATATCGACATGAACGAGATTCCCGAGAACCACTACGTCGTGGTGCATCCGTTGGACGACCAGCCCGAAGAGAAGATTGACACCTCGACGCTGGGAGCGATGCCGATGACCACCAGTGTAAAGCTTTCACTCATGGCGTTACGCGGCTACCTGATCCTGATGGTTCTTCTGGTCGGGTATCACTGCCTGGATCTGGCTGGCACATTTGCCAAGCACTAGGTGGAGCAATAACGACGGAGACAACGGGACGCGAACGAAAATCGCAACCGCCGAAGTACTTCGTTGCTCCTCAGTCCCGCACAGCACCAGAAAGCCAAATATCGAAATGCCGGACAGCGCGACTAGATGTGTGCGTGGGCCAAACGCGGAAGAAAAGCAGCGAAGGGAAGCATCCGATGAGCATGAAAATCAAAATCCTGGGAATGGCTGCACTACTCGCGTGGCTTCTCCTCTTTTGCCTCCAGGCCGCAGCGCTGGCACAAACGTCCGAATCGATTGAGAGTTTCAAGGACGTTCCTGTTCCTGCCGCGGACGAGTCAACGGATACAACGTTGCCGCACTTTGGCGACGCGCGGCCCTTCTATGTTTCCGGCCAGATCAACGTGATCTTCCAGGTTCATCCTGGCTTTCACGCCGACTACAGCGGGCAGAACAGCTTCGGCCCACACTACGAGAAAGCCACTTCGCGCATCATGACGCTCTACACCGGCCTGCGGCTCAACCATTCCACCGAAGTATTGGTTGACGTCGAAGACGCGGCTGGACAGGGCATGAGCAACTCCCTCGGATTGGCAGGATATTCGAATCTGGATGTGGTTCGCATCCCCGGCGAAGGATCGCCACTGAGTACCGCCCCGTACCTCGCGCGGGCAATGATCCATGAAGTGATCGCTCTGAGCAAAAAGAAAGTGGAAGGCAGTCGAGGGCCAATGTCGACGTTTGCCGAGTTGCCTGAGCGCCGTTTGGAGATCCGCGCAGGCAAACTGGACACGGTGGACTTCTTCGACGTCAACTCCGTTGGATCGGACAGCCACTTTCAGTTCATGAACTGGTCTACTGCGCAAAACGGAGCCTTTGACTATGCCGCCGACACCCGCGGCTATACCTGGGGAGTCGTTACGGAATACCAGGCTAAGAACTTCGCAGTTCGCGCTGGGGAAATGCTGGAGCCGAAAGTCGCCAACGGCATTGATATGGAGTGGAATCTGCGCAAGGCTCATGCCGAGAACTTTGAGTTCGAGTTGCGCAAAGGACTGTTGCCCAAGAAGGACGGGACCGTGCGTTTTCTTTCCTATATCAATCACGCCAACATGGGAATCTATCGCGACTCGGTTGCAAACTACGAAGCAGGACTCACTCCCGAACCAGAGATTACCGACCATCCGCTTTACACGACCATTAAGTACGGCTTCGGCGTAAACATTGAACAGGCGCTCTCGAAGGATCTCAAGGCGTTTGCGCGCTGGGGTTGGAATAATGGCAAGACGGAATCTTGGGCCTACACCGAGATCGATTCAACATTCGTGTTTGGTCTCCGCGCGGACGGCCGCCTGTGGCATCGATCCAAGGATCGTGCCGGCGTGGCCTTTGCCAGCAACGCTATTTCAAAGGATCACCAGAATTATCTTCGGGATGGCGGCCTTGGATTCCTGCTTGGCGACGGCGGTCCCGGCTTTCTGCGTCCCAGCGGCAACCTGAACTATGGACGCGAACAGATCTTCGAGTCTTACTACACGGCGCACGTCTGGCGTGGGCTTTACGTCGGCCCCGAATTGCAGCATGTGAATAATCCTGGATACAACCGGGACCGTGGCCCAATCCTTATCCCAGGCTTCCGAGTACACATGGAGCTGTGACTCCATGCAAGAAAGCCGAGCAGAGGTAGTAACTGTCACGAGCTGAAGAGTACCTTCGAGACTATCTAAAGCAGCCGAGTGATGGACTTGAGCCCAGCCTCGCCATGGCCCATTGGCGACTGGGGAACGTGTTGGAGAGAGAAGGACATAAGAGCGCGGCGCTGAATGAACTTGAAGTTGCGATCCGCATTGATCCATCACTGGAAGAAGCCCGGATGGACCTTCGGCGGCTGCGCTAGGAAGGTCAGCGTCCCCGGCAGCAGCATACATTCCCTGCCTACATCGAATACGGTTTGGCGAGCATGCTTTCCTCGCTGATGCCGTTCTTCTTAGCCAATCTCTTGAAGCTCATGTCACCCATGAATGCGTACAGTCTGCGAAAGATCGCAGTAGGGATGTGGCTCTTGGCGATAATTCTTAGGGCCTCGACTGGTACGGGCAGGCCATCGGCCAGAGCGGCGGCTGTCATCTCCAACGCTGCAATCACGTTCCCTACGGGCGCTCCTTGACGCTTCGCCTGCGTGAGGGGCTCGCCACCGATCATTCCACCAGCTCCGAAGGCGAGACCCCCGGCCCACGTGCGACCGCTTTGCGAGGTAAATTCGCGACAAATGGCCAACGCCAGCGAATTCTGATGCGTCTCGGGAAAGCCTGAGTTCACGACCGCGACCACGCGTTGAGTGGCAGTGTTGTTCTCCGCCGTCCCATGGGACGCAATCACCGTCATCGCTTTGGTTACGAGATAAGGCAGTGCATCGACGTAAAGAGGAAAGACGAAAAGGATTAACCCGGCGCGCTCGACCGCTGAAAGAAGTTCGGCTTCCCCCTCTGGTCGATTCAGGTTGGCGCGGAGTGTCAGCGATTCTGTTTCCCAGCCTCTCTTCTGCATACGGTCGAGGAGAAACGCTCCCAGTGCACCAGACGCACTGGACTCATTCACCTTGGGGCTGCCAACAATCAGCAAAGCTCGCAGCACGCTGTCCGGTTTGACGGTTGCATCGGGAATGACAGGCGCGGGCATCAATGACGCGGCCGCATCGCCGAAGGGCAGAGAGTCAGAGCGGGTCAGGAGCGCTTCGAATCGACACCGAAGCGCACTCATCTCCTCCGAAGCGAGAACCACTTCCGCGGCGTAGCCGTCAGGATGTAAATTGATCGCATTGCGACCAACCAGTGTCCTGAATATGTGTGCCTCGGCCTCGTTAGGGATTCGCTGCACTCCAACGACGAGGAGCCGTGGCCGCTTCGAATAGCGCGGTGGGTGATGAAGTTCGCCGTGATCGAACTCAAAAAAAGGAGAGGCGATCGGAACGAGGCGGTCCACCATTTTTTTCAATTCCGGCGAGTAGCCTCCAAAAGTCACTGGAGTGAAGAGAACGGTCACATCACTCTGGACAATTGCTTTGGCGATCTCGCGGCCTGCATCTGCTTCCACGCATATTCCTGGCGTTTTGACCCAGCAACCAAAACAACCAACACAGTGAGCCAGCTTCATTTCGCGCAAAGGAAAGGTCACTATCTGAGAATCTTCTGCCCGAAGCACATTCGATAACAGGTCGAGGATTGGCCGCAGGTCTTTGTCAGCAGACGCGGTGCCGTCCAGAATCACAATATTCTTACCTGGCATTTGGCCTCCCCCTGTGGCCGATTCTTCGCGGGATAAGATTATTCTCAATTTCCTAGAATCGGCAACGAGTACATATCACGAATCGTTCAAAGAAGGTGGTTATTTCACTTCCAGCGGATACTCCACCGATCCGATCTCTCCGTTCAGGTTATCCCGTACCGCGAAGCGAACAGTGTACTTTCCCGGACCTAGTTCAAGCGACTGCTTTACTCCCAAGGCTGACTTGCGTAGCTTCTCCAGTCTCTCGGGAGTGAGTTTGGAAGCCACATGTAGCTCCGATTGTGCGGCACTCTTACTTCCGGCGTCATAGGCTACGGCAAGCAACGTCAGGTCGACGGCATTTCCGTTCTGCACATCAACGGTCAACGAATCTCCCAGCACTCCGACAGTGAATTCGCGAAATGACTTTGCAGCCACAGCAGGTTTGCTGTTCGCATTCACCGGTTCCTCACGCACGTTGATACGAACTCCCGTGAACTCAACTGGCGACCGCACCGCGTTCGCAATCTCCTTCTCCCGAGTCTCTGGCGTGTCAACCGACGGCGCTGAAACGTAGAAACCCTTGCGGGCGCGAACGTGCGCTCCCGGTGCGTCTACCTCTATCCTGAGTTTGCGCCAGCCTGGCTTCTGATCGTCAGCTGGCAGATAGTAGCCGAGCAGGTAATACGCGCGCGAATCGTCCAGAGCCTGCGCAAAGCATTTCTCAAGATCGTTCGTATTGACGCACGGAATTCCACCCGTCGCATCAGCCATTGCGCAGAGAGTGGCGTTCTTCTCCGCACCTTTATCGTAGGGGATATTCATGGCAGAACCGACGCTCATTCGGGTGCCGGGCCGAATTCCCGCTGCACTCCGTCTTGAGTCGAAGTTTCCGCTTGCGGTATTCGTGCTTCCAGAAAGCCCGGTCACATCGACCGTATAGACCGCAACTTGTGCCTCAGCCAGCGCCTTCCAGGTCTCCTCGTACTTGTCGGTCATATCAGTGCCCATGCGCGCAAAGGACTGAGGATCGTCAATCAAGAAGGGAAAACCGCCGCTCGCCCAAATCAATGTCTTGCGTCCCGGAATGGCCCCATAGGCTCTCGCAATCTGCGTCATCGCGGTCAGCGTTGTGCGAATAGATTCACGCTGTTGAAAAGCGTTCATCGTCGCCGACTGATCATTGAGGAAACTACCGACCTGCTGCGCCGTCTCGTTCGTGGAGGTCTGTAAATCGGCAGCCATATCTCCAACTATCGCCGCCGACTGCTCGTTTATCTCGTCCTGACCCACCTGTTCCCGAACTTTCTTCAGTGCGGCAATCAACACACCCGTGTCGGTGGTGAACGGATGGAGCTGCTTCAGCCCGCTCCCCCGCAACCCAAACAGAGCCGTCGGCTCCTCGCGTTTCAACGACCGCGACAGATACTGAATCAGGCGCCGCTTCCCCTCAACCTGATACAAAACCGGGGTGTTCAGCATATCCAGCAGCACAATAGTCACGTGCCAGTTCTGCGCGTCGCCAAGACTGAAGTTGGAGCGTCCTTCCAATGCGACCGTTGGTCTCGATTTGGTGTCCGGTGCGACTGTCTTTACCTCTTCAAAAACCGTCGCGTCGCGCGTCTTTCCCTGCTCCTCAATCCTGAATGAGGCACGCCCAAGTCCTCCCATGTGTGCCCCGTTCTTACCCGTTACTACCACCGGCAAAAGCACGAGCCGGGACTTGCTGGTGAACTCCGGCTTTGGCCCCTCCGCAGCAACCGCCTTCATCGTATCGACAGGTGCCACGTGCGCGTCCTGGTTTGTCTGTGCCGAAAGTTGTGAGCTGTAGGCGAGAGAATAAGAGAGCATGAGAATGGAGACCCAGCGGCGCACGCTGCGATCCATCATTAGCAACACCTCGTATTGACGTCGTGGAGCTTGGGCGGCTCTGAAAACGGCGCCGTATCAATTGCGATGCGGCACCGTTCCGCGGTTTCATCGTCTACTTCTCCAGTACTATCAACTCGAATGCACCGGGCTTGCCGCTCTCGCCAGCGGCGTTCGCCACTGAGTACACGACGTGTTTTTCCGCATCGAGGGCCATCGTCTTGGCACCCTTCTGCGTTGCGACGTTGGCAAAGCTTGTGTACTTGTCGGGACCTTCCTGTTGAATCACAGAGATGTTGCCTTCGCCGTTAGAGGTAAAGACCAACCCAGCTTTCTTGTCATACTTGGCGACATCCACCCCATTGCCGATTGTGAGCTTCTGCACAATCCGGCCCGTGTCGGCATCCACCACGAAGAGCAGTCCGTTATGGCAACCCGAGAAAAGCCGACGATTGGCGGCGTCCAGTGCTAACCCCGTGGGCTCTTCACAGCCCGTCAGCGGCCACGTTGTCACGACTTTGCGCGATGCAATATCGATCACTGCGATCTGATTCTTGTCTTCCAGGTTGACGAACACTTTGCCCTTGCCATCGGATGCGGCCGTCTCTGGTCTGCCGGGCAGCACGATATTGCCCGCAACTACCGCTTTCTCAGGATCAATCAAAGTGCTGTCGTTGCTTTTGCCGTTGAATGTCATGACTAAGCCGCTGAACTTGTCGAAGAGAATGCCATCGGGCTTGCCGCCGGTTTTTACCGTAGCGATAGGTGCAAGCGTCTTCAAATCAAAAAGTGTTGCGGTGTCGTCTTTGCCGTTGGTAGTGATGCCGCGCCCTGCCTTATGCAGCAGTGCTACGCCATGCACACCATTGGTGTTCGGGATTTCGCCCACTTGTTTGCCGCTGTCCACATCAATCACCATGACTCTCGTGGCCCGCGTGACATAAAGACGACGCGCTTCACTGTCAAGGGTCAGATAGTCCCACCCGCCTTCGCCGCCAAGAGTAACGCGCCGGGTCACCTTGTAACCTGAGGATTTCTGCGTCTGGGCCGGCAGCGTTCCTGCCAACGCCAGCATGAGAAGGGCAAGACATAAGTTGCGATAGATTCGCATGCATTCTCCTAACGAATTGTCGGTACAGAACCGAGTGTGCCACATCCCGCTTACGCGAAAGCTCGGCCCCTTCTTAAATTCATCGGATGTTCTTAATGCATGAGCTTCGATAACGCTGCAAATCTTTCATGTTTCGCGCGATTCACAAAAGCTTCATGTTGCTGTCACAAGAGATTATTCGAAAGATGCTGAAATCATATTGCACCTAGCCTCTTTCTGCCCCTTAGCCGGGAGCCGCACACTTCTTGAAAACAGCACACCATCTGGCGTGCGAATGGAGAAACTCTCATGCGTCGACTTTTGTTATCGACACTCCTAACTCTGATTTGTTTCTGCTTCCTTGGAACCCATGCATTTGCTGAGTCGGCAAAGGGCGCGCTGACTGGCCGGGTTGAAGACACCGCGAATGCCGTGCTGCCGGGTGCGCAGATTGAACTGCTGCCTAGAGCCGGCACCTTCACCAGTAACGCACAAGGCGAATTCAACATTACCAATCTTGCTCCGGGTACCTACACGGTTCTCATCAATTACGTGGGCTTCCAGCCGTTCACGCAAGACGTCACCATCGTCGCCGGAAAAACGACGCAGCTGAAAGCGGTCATTACGGTCTCAGGCAAACAAGAAGAGGTTACGGTCCTCTCCGAGCGTCAGACTGGCGAGGTGGAGGCCATCAACCGCACACGCGCTGCTGAAAATATCCTGCAGGTTCTTCCCTCCGAGGTCATCACCAGTCTTCCGAATGCGAACATTGCCGACGCGTTGGGACGCATGGCGAGCGTCACGCTTGAGCGCGACGAAGGCGAAGGCAAGTACGTTCAGATTCGCGGCACCGAGCCACGCCTGAACAATGTGATGGTAGATGGCGTCACGATCCCGTCGCCTGAGAGCGGCGTGCGTTACATCAA
>Ga0181531_10000684_pt1 | contig 22325 bp, 12 predicted proteins | sample PEATcosm2014_Bin_38_FD_119743 | JGI IMG/M metagenome (GOLD analysis project Ga0181531, IMG submission 119743) | Peatland microbial communities from MTU Mesocosm Facility, Houghton, MI, USA - PEATcosm2014_Bin11_10_metaG | ecosystem: Environmental > Terrestrial > Soil > Wetlands > Peat | place...
CATCGATTCTTGATGAATCGGGGTCTGGGGCCTCCGGCCCCAGCGGGTCCAGGGCAGAGCCCTGGCCTTTCTCGCCTTAACTTAGCGCCTATGGGGCTCTGCCCTGGACCCGCTGGGGCCGTCACGCCTTGGCGTGCTGCGCACGACGGCCCCAGACCCGAATTTTATTTGATGCAAGATTGACATTCGCGGGCGCGGAGGGCGGTATGAGCTCGGCGCGGTTCTTCGTAGGTGATGGGTAGCGCTTCGCTCATCGATCCTACGGCTCGCTGGGTTGCCACGCTGCGAGAGCGACTTGCCATGACGGAGGGCACAGCGCTGCTCGATGCCAATGCCGAACCCGGAACCATAAAATGGGGTCTGGGGCCGTCACGCCTTGGCGTGCTGCGCACGACGGCCCCAGCGGGTCCAGGGCAGAGCCCTGGCCTTCCTGTCCCTACCGCACCGTAGCCGAAATCGCCGTCAGGGTTTTTGTAATGGTGTCACGGAGTGCCAGGGGAACGAAGGGGTTATCGTCCAGATCGGCAAGAAGTTTTTCCGACGTTACGTAGGTTTCGTAGCGGGTGATGGCGGCCCTGGCTTCGGTGATCAGTTTGGTGCGCTTTTCTGGGTCGGCTTCGTTGGCGACGTCGTCGAGTTTGTCGGCGAGTTCTTCGTCGAGGGTGGCCAGCACCGGCGCGACCGTGGTGCGGAAGCGCGTTTCGATGTCCGCGAGCACGGGGTTACCATTGTAGGTGGTGGCGATTTCGCCGCGCAGCTTTTCCAACCCCTCCTCAAGCTTTTTCCGTGCGGCGAGCCAGGCCAGGCGGGATTTGGCGAAGGCCAGGCCGCCGCCCTGGGCGCCGGCTTTCTGCGCTTCCTGGGTGGCGGCAGAGGGCGCGGGGGCCGGGCCATCAAGCGCGGATTGCAGTTCGTCGATGAACACTTTGGCCGCGGCCAGGTTGCCGCCCTTGAGATTGGTGTTGGCGTCGCCGGCGAGTTTGGCGAGGGCGGCTTTCTGGGTGGCATCCGCGGCGGCGACGCGCGGGATCAGGGTGGCCAGGCGTTTGGAGAGCGCACCGGCGTCCGGCGTGGGGGAAGCGGGAGCCGCTTGGGGGGGGGGCGGTGGTGGTGGCGGGGGCGGCGGAGGCGCGGCGGCGGTAGGCTGCTCGGCCTGGCCTTCCTGCTCTTCCTCTTCCTCGGTCACTTCGGCGTCGATGGAGCCATCCTCATAGATGATCACGACTTTTGCGAAACTGGTGCCCTTCAGCGTGCCCTTGAGGCGCTTGGCCAGGCCGCTCAGCGGTTTTTCGAGGCGGAACACGGCGATTTTCGCGTCGGCCATTTGTTTGTCGGTGAGGCCTGGGCCCTTGTCCACGTCGGCGGCCATGGCGGTGCCGAAGGTGACCAGCTTGGAGTCGGGAAAATCCCTCTTGAGGTCGGCCGCGAGGGCCTTGGCGTTGCCGATCTTGGCGACACGCAAGTAGGCGAGCTTGGAATCCTTATGGTGCGCGGCGGCGACCCGGACCGGATTGTCGGGCGCCGATGCACGCAGCAGCTTCCGCATTTCCGCTTTCGGCATTCCAGTATCGATGTCGGCCATGGCAGCTGGGCTCCGCAGGGGGGTCGGTACAGTTTAGCGGCGGGTTGGCGGGCTGGCCAGGGTGCGCGCGGGGCGGCTGGCCAGGCGGCGGAAAAACCTGTTACAGTTCGCGGATTAGCGGGAGGCGCATGTGGCAGAACCTGAAATGGCCATGGAAAAGGCCGAATTGAAGCAGCTTTTGGTGCGGTCCAAGAAGGAGCCGGTGAATTGCGCGGTGGCGCAGAGCAAGGACCCGGCGTTCGCGCTGATCCTGCTGCACAAGATCAAGCAGCCCAAGGCCCTCAGCAAGCAGCTGGAAGGCGATTTCAAGGACGCCAAGAACTTCCGCTGGGGCACCGCCTTCGTCGATGTGGACGATAATCCCAAGCTGGTGGTGTTCACGCTGAACAAGCCGGCGCCGGGGATTGCGCGCAAACTCGTGAAGTCGCTGAAGGGCACCGGGTTTACCAAGGCGCGGCTGCAGTTCGATGACGGCAGCGCGCCCGAGGAGCATGACGACGAGGCGGCCGAGGCGGCACCGGCCGCGGCGGGTGCCGCGCCGCCGGCAGCGCCCGCGGCGGCGGCGGCGCCAAGCGCCGCGGCTCCGGCGGCGCCCGAGGCGGCCCCTGCCCCGCCGCCCTCGCCGCAGCCTGCACCGGCAGGCCCCGACGCCGGCGAGCTCGGCCGCACACTGGCGCAATTGATCGTGCGCCTGCAGCAGGTGGACCAGAACGCGCGGGCCGATATGGCGAAGCTGGCGACCGACGCCAGGGCGAGCATCAAGAGCGGCGATCTGAATGGTGCGGCCAGGCTGATCGACCAGTTGAAGCAGGCGCTGGACAGTGCGCCGGCAGGGGCGGCAGCGGCCGCGGCCGGCAACGGGCAGGCCGACCCTGCCCACGCCGCGGCCACGTTCGCCAAATCGAGCCTGGCGTGGACCGCGACGCGCAAGAAAATCGATGCGGAGGTTGCCAAGCTGGCTGCGGCGCTACAGAAGGCTTATGCGGAGGACGGGCTGGCCGACGAGGTGACGAAACAATTCCACGACCGTGTGGGGCCGCTGTTGGAAAAGTTCGACGCGGGGCTGGAGAAGACACTGGATGCGGCTGCCCAGGCGACGGACGCGCAGCAGCGCGCGCAATTGGTGGCGGAGGCGAAGCAGCAGATCACGCGGTATCAGCAATTCATTGGGCAGGAGCCGTTGCTGAAGCAGCTGGAGAGTAATCCGTTCGTTCCGATTTCCGTGGTGGCGACGCTGGAGGCGACGTTGACGGCATTGGCGGCGTCGGTGCGGTAGAGTAAAGGAAGGCCAAGGGGCTTTGCCCCCTGGACCCCCACTGGGGCCGGAGGCCCCAGACCCCATTTAGCGCTGCGCGGCTTTTCCTTGCTTCCTCGCGAAGGCGTTAAATCAAACGATTTTTTGGCTTCGCCGTTCCCCCAACTGATCTTAACGAATGGGGGTCTGGGGCCGCCGGCCCCAGCGGGACCAGGGCAGAGCCCTGGCCTTTAGTCGAAACTGTAACCAAACTCCCCATTTTCAACCGTCACATGCACCCGCGCGATTTCTTCTCCGTCGAGCACGCGCTGCAGGAAGGCGGCGCTGATCGCGGGGAGCATGGTGTTGGTCAGGATCGCATCGATCATGCGGCCGCCGCTTTCCGGTTCGCTGCAACGACTGCCGATCAGATCGACCACCGCTTCGTCATAGGTGAAGGGCACGCCGTGATGTTCGGTGATGCGGGCGGCGATGCGGCCGAGCTGCAGGCGGATGATGCGCGCGATCATGGTGTCGCTGAGCGGATAATAGGGGATTACGATCAGGCGGCCGAGCAGCGCCGGCGGAAACACTTTTAGCAGTGGCTCGCGCAGCGCCTTGGCGATTTCCTCGGATTCGGGGACCAATTCCGGGTCGCGGCACATCGACATGATCAGCTCGGTGCCGACGTTGGACGTGAGAATGATCAGCGTGTTGCGGAAATCTATGCTGCGGCCTTCGCCATCTTCCATGACGCCCTTGTCGAATACCTGGAAAAATATCTCGTGCACGTCGGGGTGGGCTTTTTCGACTTCGTCGAGCAGCACGACGGAGTAGGGTTTGCGCCGCACCGCCTCGGTCAGCACGCCGCCCTCGCCGTAGCCGACATAGCCGGGCGGCGCGCCTTTCAGGGTGCTGACGGTGTGGGCCTCCTGGAACTCGCTCATGTTGATCGTGATTAGATTCTGCTCGCCTCCGTAGAGCGATTCCGCGAGTGCCAGGGCGGTTTCGGTTTTTCCGACGCCGGACGGGCCGCACAGCATGAATACGCCGATCGGCTTGCTGGGATTGTCCAGGCCGGCGCGCGAGGTTTGGACGCGCTTGGCGATCATTTGCAGGCCGTGGTCCTGACCGATGACACGGTGGCCTAGCGTATCGGCCAGCTTCAATACGGCGGCGACTTCGTTCTTGACCATGCGGCCGACGGGAATCCCGGTCCAGTCGCCGACCACCGTTGCCACGGCCTGGGCATCAACGCTGGGCAGGATCAGCGGCGTTTCGCCCTGGTGGACGGAGAGCTCGGCCTGCAATTGCCGTAGTTCATCGATTTTAGCCGCACGATCGGGATCGGGCTTGGGTTCGGCGCCTTCGAGGGCGGCGTCGACCGGCGCGGTGCCGTCGCGCAGCGCGGCACGCAGGGAGAGCAGGCGGTCGACCATGGCTTTTTCCGCGAGCCAGCGCGCTTCCAGGCCGCTCAGTGCCGCGCGCTCTGTTTCGAGCGCCGCGCGGGCGGAGGTTTCGCGCGCGGCGGCGTCGATGCCGATCGCGGATTCGCGGGCAATGATTTCGAGCTCGGTTTCCAGCGCCTGGATGCGGCGGCGGCAATCGTCGACGGCGGGGGGCACGGCGTGCTGGCTGACGGCGACACGTGCCGCGGCCGTATCGAGCAGGCTGACCGATTTATCCGGCAACTGGCGCGCGGGGATGTAGCGGTGCGAGAGGCGCACCGCGGCTTCGATCGCTTCATCGAGGATTTGCACGCGGTGGTGCTTTTCGAGCGGGCTGGCAATGCCACGCATCATCAGGATAGCTTTTTGCTCGCTCGGTTCGTCGACCTGCACGACCTGGAAACGCCTGGTGAGCGCAGGGTCTTTTTCAAAGTATTTCTTGTACTCGGCGAAGGTGGTGGCGGCGACGGTGCGCAGTGTGCCGCGTGCCAGGGCGGGTTTCAGCAAATTGGCGGCATCCCCGGTGCCGGCCGCCCCCCCTGCCCCGATCAGCGTGTGCGCTTCGTCAATGAACAGGATGATCGGTTTGGGTGAGCTTTGCACTTCCTCGATGACCTGGCGCAGGCGGTTTTCGAACTCGCCCTTCATGCTGGCGCCGGCTTGCAGCAACCCGACATCGAGCACGCGCAGGCTGACGTCTTTCAGCGCCGGCGGTACGTCGCCGGCAACGATACGCAGGGCAAAACCCTCGACGATCGCGGTCTTGCCGACGCCGGCCTCCCCGGTCAGGATCGGATTGTTCTGGCGGCGGCGCATCAGTACATCCACCACCTGGCGGATTTCGGCGTCGCGCCCGACGATCGGATCGATTTCGCCTTTGCGGGCACGCTCGGTGAGGTCGACCGAGAATTTTCCCAATGCCTCCTGCTTGCCCATCGCGGCGGGGGCCATGGCGCCACTCGCCTCCCCGGGGGCGGCGCTGCCGTCGGTGGCGGTGAGGGAGGCTTCCGGCGACACCGCGAGCAGTTTGGCAAAATCGTCGGCCAGGGCTTCGGCCTTGATTTTTTCAAAAGTGCGGCTGATGGCGTAGAGCGCGTTGCGCAACGTGCTGGTGCGTAGAATGCCGACCATGAGGTGGCCGGTGCGCACCTGGTGCTCGCCGAACATCAGGGTGGCGAAAACCCAGCCGCGCTCGATCGACTCTTCGATGTTCGGCGAAAAATCCGAAATCGAGGTGGCGCCGCGCGGCAGCCGGTCCAGCGCCGCGGTAATGTCGGCGGCGAGCTTTGCCGTGTCGATTTCAAAATGGCGGACGATGCGATGCAGATCGGAATCCTGCGTTTGCAGGATCTGATGCAGCCAGTGTACCAGTTCCACATAGGGGTTGCCGCGCAGCTTGCAGAACACGGTGGCCCCTTCGATGGCCTTGTAGGCGAGCGCGTTGAGCTTGCCGAACAGCGCGGTGCGGCTGATTTCGGTCATGGGACGGCCTCCATCCGATCGGTTCTCACCTGTTCGTCGATCTGCTGCGCCATGCTGTCCGCACTGGCGTTCAGAAACAAGTCCGCGGCGTCCGTGCCGGCGCGGCGCGGCATCAGCCAGATGGTCCAGCCGAGGCGTCCCTGCAAGCCAAGCACTGTCGGCGGCACTTCCTCGGCACGGAGCACCATGTTGACGTCCCACAATTTCGTGTCGCCGGCGTAGTTGCGCACGATCGGCACCAGGCGGTGAAAGCTCGCGCCACCCGGCAACAGGCGCAGATAGTCGGCGAGGCCGAGCGGGCCGAACACGAGGCGAAATTTTTCCTGGCGCGTCCAGACCCGGCTGCCGAGGATGGCGGTGCGACCGAGCGTGCCGGTGGCGCGATCGATACCGAGGCGCGTGCGGTCCGGCGGTTCCAGGCGCAGCCATGCGCCGATGAAACATTCCACCCGCACCTTCATGGTGAAGAATGCCGAGAGGATCGCGGCCAGGCCCTCCGCATGGCGGGTCTGATTCGCTAGCACACCGGCAAAATGCAGTTTCGAAAGATCCGGCATGGCATCGCGGGCGCGTTGACCCTGCGTGCCGTAGCCCGCGAGGGCCCCGGCATAGGTGGAAAACCTGTCCTCCCGCGGGCGGTCGAAACTGATGGTCGGGCGGCTGTCGGCCCAGGCGCGCCAAAACAGCGAAAGCGCACGGTGGTGGAACATATCGGCGAAACGCTGGAACGTGGGATCGCGCGCGTTGCGCCGGCGGTCGCGCGCATATTCGGTGAGATGCAGCGGGAGCGGCCCATCGGGACCGAACAGGCCGAAAAAATGCACGAGCAGGCGCGGCGGGAAACCCTCGCGCGCCTGCCAGGCCGCCAATGTCGCCGGCGCGAAGGTGACGCCGGGCTCCTGCCCCAGGCGAACGCTGTCCTGCGCCGGGCGGGCGCTGCGGCCGAGGCGCGGCTGGGGCGCGTGCGCCGCCTCCAGGCGCCGCATGGCGGCGTAGAAGCCGAACAGATGTGGCTCGGCCGCGAGGCGCCGCAGAAACTCTGCGTGCAATTCCCCGGCCGGCGGTGCCGTTACAGGATCGGCCGCATCCCCAGCCGCATCGGCCACCGCACTACCTCCCCGCGTTCGGGCGTTTGCATCACCGTCTCGGTGAACCCATTGATGGATACATATTTGGCAAAGAACCTGTCCAGCACGGACGCGAGCAGAATGCCGCCGGACCCGCCGAAGGGCGCCTCGTCGATCGACAACGTGATTTCCAGGCCGCGCCCGGCCGCCACCGGCCCGGCACCCGGAATGCGGCGCACCACCGGCCGCGAGCGCACCGACAGCAGCCCTTCCAGGTGGCGCGCCGCGACCGATGCGGCTGATGGCACATAGAGATGCAGCAGTTCGCGCAACGATGCCGCACCGCGCAGCGCATCGGTGTCGAGCAGCGACAGGTAGTTCAGGCTCAGATGTGAAATGAAGCGCCAGGCATAGTCGCCGTCGCCGCGGCACGGGCGCGGCGGTACCGGCCCGACCAGGCAACGTACCGCGGCGACCGGCGCGCTGACCGCGATGGTAAAATCGGTGTGCTGCTTGCCGACCGGCATGGAAATCGCGAGGTCGCGGTTGGTGCACAGCAGATCGAGGCTGAGCTGGCGCAAGTTGTGGTGCAGCCCGACATTGTCGGGATCGACCAGCGAGATCAGCGTTTCGTGACCGATATAGGAGCTGCGCGGGCCGCGCTGGCGCGAGCGGGCGGATAATATGCGCGGCTGCCGGCGCAGCAGGTAATAGGCGCGATGTTCCGGATTGCGGCTGAGATCGTTGGCGGCGTAGAAGGGCAGGAATTGGGTCGGTGCACTGCCGTCCGCGGCATAGCCCTCGACCGCCTGCACCGAGAATACCTCGAAATCGAGCGGACGCATGCGGTCCGGCACGATCAAATGCTCTACCTCACGCTCCGAGAGGTTGATGCGGTCGCTGCGGCGGGAAAACAAATTGATCGCCGGCGTGCAGAACAGGACGAGATGGTCGGTGCCGAAGCCGGCCGCCAATGAAGGCTCGCTGCGCGTGAGGAGCAGCACGATTTCGAGCTCGTTGCCGGCGCAACGAATGGCCGCGCGATCCAGACCATCGAGCGCCACGAACAGCAGCCGCTCCGGCATGGCATAATATTCCTGCAGCAGGCGGTAACCGTCGAACGATTGCGCGGTGCGCGGGAGCAGTGCTTCCTCGGGCTCGAAACCAACCGGGCCGATCGCGGTGGGCGGCAGCCGCTCCTGCCACGGCACCGGGCGCGTCGTGGGGCGCACATGGATGGCGGCGACGTTGGCGATTAATTGTTCATACAAGCGTACCCTGGTGCTTTCGGGGCCGCCCATGAAGAAGGTGAGTTTTTCGAGCAGGATCTTGTTGAACGGATCCGGGCCGGTGGCGCGCAGCCGCAGCCGGATCGCGGCTTTTACGCCCTTCTGGTCCGGCAGTCCCAAGGCGGCGACGGCGGCCGGTGAGGCGATGTATTCGGCCTCGGCGATTTCCACCGGCAGCAATTGCAGCGGGTGGGCGGTGCGGAATTCGCAGTTGGTTTGATCCTCGGTGCCGAGCAGGCTGCGCAATTCGGTTTTGGCAGGTAACGTGACGCCGGCGGGCATGGTGCGCAGCGCGGCGTCGGGTTTGAATTGCACGACGGCCATGGCGGGCGTCGGCGCCAGGTAGTGCGGATAGACCATCTGCAGCAACGACTGCGTGAAGGTCGGGAATTCAGCCTCGAGCTTGAGTTGGACGCGGGCGGTGAGGAAGGCGAAGCCCTCGAGCAACCGTTCCACATAGGGATCGGCGACCTCGACGCTGGAGAGGCTGAGGCGGCTGGCGATTTTCGGGTGCTCGGCGGCGAACTCGGCGCCCATTTCGCGGATGAACGCGAGTTCCTGCTCGTAGAGGCGGAGGAGGCGGGGGTCCATCAGACGAAAGCAAGGCCAGGGAAAGCAAGGCCAGGGCTCTGCCCTGGACCCGCTGGGGCCGGAGGCCCCAGACCCCGATTCATTAGGGTTTGTTTGGGGGAACGGCGAAGCCTGAATGTATCAATTGTATTTTTTGCTTCGCGAGCAAAACACAACGCCTTTCTTATGAATGGGGTCTGGGGACTTGTCCCCAGCGGGTCCAGGGCAGAGCCCTGGCCTTCCTTTCTCTCCTTCATCTCCGCGGCCTCGCGTCTTTGACCACCGCCAGCCTTGTTTCGAGCTCGATTGCCGTCTCCAGGAATAATTGTTGCGGCACCGGCTGTGCCCACAATTCGCCTTCGATGTGAAACACCAGGGCGGTTGGCCCGTCGGCCTCGGTAGGCGGGCGCGCGCGCACGCGCAAGGTTTCCGGCGCGATGCGCGGCTCGAATGTTTTGATGGCGGTTGCGATGGCCACTTCAAGTGCCTGGCTTCGGTTGGCGCGTTCGAACAGCCCGGCGAAGCCCGGGATGCCGTAATTCAGCGTCGAGGACGCGACCCTCGGGGTTTGCTCCAGATCCTCGGTCGTTGCCAGGTTGGTGGTGTTGAGCAGCCAGGCCAGATCGCGCAGCACGGCCTGGCGCAGAGCTGCCATGGTCAGCACCTGCTGGTCCGCCGCATCGCGTGTCTGTTCCGGGGCCAAATCGGTTAGCCGATCGAGCAGCGACGGCTGCAGGCGTTCACGCGACGCGAGATTAAGCGGCATCGATTACCCTCCCCGGCCGCTCACGCGCTAGACCGCTTGGTGCAGCACCAGGGTGCGCACATCGAGCAGCGCGGTTTCGCCGGTGTCGGTGGCGAGCATACGCTGGCCGAGGCCGAGCGGCCAGCCATCGATTTGCTGCTGCCATTCGGTGCGGTGGCCGAGCGCGAGAGACGCCTCGGCGTTCTGCGATCCGGGGTAGCGGGCCGGAATGAACCCGACGCCCTCGCCGCCGTTGGCCCAGACGAAATTGGCCGGCATCCAGACCTGGTCACGCAGGTCGGTGGGGGCTTCCTGGGCCACCTTGCTGAGGCGGTGGAACGGCACCCAGACGTAACGACCTTCGACAATCGCTTCCAGCACCGGGCCGAGGCGTGGGTCGGCGTCGGCGATCCATTCGAAGGCTTCGCCGTTCAGGGTGCCCGATGTGGCCGGTGCTGCCTCGAACGCCTGATCGCGCAAGGCGGCGGCTTCGGCGGGCTTGCCGGACGCGAGTAGGCGGAGCGCTTCGATTTGCAGCGACATCCAGGGTTCGGGGTCGCCGAACAGGGTGGGCGTGCGCTGGCCGGCAAAAATGCGTTCGCGCAACACCTCGCATCGGATCAGGGTGCGGTAGGTTTGCGCCATGGGGATTGCCGCGGGATCGAGTTCGCCGGCGGCGGCGACCTGGATCAGTGCGCGTTCCCAGGCGCCGGTGATGCAGAAGAGCTGGAACAGGAAAGTGCGTAGCTTCGCATCTCGCGGCGCGCGGCGCACCTCCCCTTTTAGCTGCTCCAGTGCTCCGAGCGGATCGCCTGCGCGCAGCAGCGACAGGCTTTCCATGTCCCCCAACCGCAATGCGTGTTACGTGTACGGCGTGTAAGGGGCTGTATCGGCAATGTTCTTCACGCGGTTCCAGCCGACCTCGATCGGCGGGTGAGTGCCGAGGCTGCCGCTCTGGTCCTGCTGGTTGTAGCTGATGCAGAGGCCGCCATATTCGAAGGTTACGGTCTCCTTCGGTGCCTCATCGTCGTGCGCCCAGGAGATCGTCTTCACCGCCACGAGCTTGAAATCGAACCGCAGAAAAACCTGACCGGATGTCATCCCGCCGCTGCTCTTGCGCAGTGCCAGCGTGACCAGCTTGAAGGTCGTGCCGGAGCAGGCCATCTGAAAGAAGTTCGTTGAAGACTTGTCAATCTTGCGGGTGATCGAGAAGGGATTGAACGTGATCTTGCCCGCCCCGGCGCCGGTGCTTTGGCTGCCGATGTTCAGCGTCTGCTCGACGTCGAAGCTGTAGTCCTCGATTTCAAATAATTGCCCGGCACTCGCCAGCGCCTTCAGGCTTGGGCTACCGGCGGTCGCCAGATTTTCGTTATTCTGGGACATGTCCACCTGAGATTCGGCAGCCAGTGGCGATCCCACGTAAGGCTGAAATGCCATATATGAGTCGATTGCCATGGTTTGGTCTCCCTTTCAAAAAAGAGTTTCAGTTGCCTTGCAAGCCTATTTCGGCATGCGGGATACGAGCCGCAGGGACACCGTCAAGCCTTCCAACTGATAATGCGGCTTCAGATAGAACTTGGAGGAATAGTACCCTGGGTTTTCCTCGTTAGCTTCCACGACCACCTTGCCCTCCGCGAGCGGGTGGGTGGCTTTGTATTCCTCGGGGGACGTGTCCGGCGAGGCGTCCACGTAGCGGTTCAGCCAGGTCTGCAACCAGTTCTGCAACTGCGCCATGCTCATCGTGCTGCCGATCTTGTCACGCACCATGCATTTCAGATAGTGCGCAAATCGGCAGGTCGCGAACAGATAAGGCAACCTTGCCGCGAGATTGGCATTCGCGGTAGCGCCGGGATCGTCATATTCCTGCGGCTTCTGCAACGACTGTGCGCCGATGAACGCCGCGAAATCGCTGTTCTTCTTATAGATCAGGGGCATCAAGCCGCTCTTCGCAAGTTCCGCCTCGCGCCGGTCGCTGATGGAAATCTCGCATGGGCATTTCATCGCCACGCCGCCATCGTCGCTCGGGAAGGTGTGGGTCGGCAGCCCTTCCACCGCGCCGCCGCTTTCGATGCCGCGGATACGGGTGGTCCAGCCATAGAGCTTGAACGCGCGCGTGATGTTGGTGGCCATGGCGTAGGCCGAATTGGCCCAACTGTATTTTGCGCTGTCCGCCCCTTCGGTATCTTCCTCGAACGCGAATTCGTCGACCGGATCGGTCTTGGCGCCGTATGGCAGGCGCGCCAGGAAGCGCGGCATCGCCAGACCGATATAACGTGAATCCTCGCTTTCCCGCAGCGACTTCCAGGCCGCGTATTCCGGTGTCTGAAAAATCTTGGTCAGGTCACGCGGATTGGCAAGCTCGTTCCAACTGTCCATTTGCAGCAAGGTGGGGGCGGCGGCGGCGATGAATGGCGCGTGGGCGGCCGAGGCTACCCCGGCGATATCGCCCAGCAATTGGGTATCCATCGGGCTATGGTCGAAATAATAATCCCCGACCAGCAGGCCGAACGGCTCGCCACCGAACTGCCCGTACTCCTCCTCGTAAATCTTCTTGAACATGGGGCTCTGATCCCATGCGGTGCCGCGGAATTTCTTCAGCGACTTGCCGATTTCCTTCTTCGAAACATTAAACACCTTGATCTTCAATTGCTCGTCGGTCTCGGTGTTGTTCACCAGATAGTGCAGGCCGCGCCAGGCACCTTCCAACTGCTGGAAGCTCTCGTCGTGGATGATCAAATTGATCTGTTCGGTCAGCTTGGCATCGATGGCGGCGATCAGCCGGTTGATCGTGGTCAGTGCGTCATCCGACACCAGCGCGGTATTGACCAGCGCCTGGCGGGCCAGCGTTTGCACCGCTTCCTGTACCGCCTCGGCGGCGCGGTCGCTGCGCGGCTTGAACTCGCGGCTCAGCAGCGCAGAAAAATCGGTGCCGTCGGTGGTAACAACGGTGGCCTGCGGACCGGCGGCGCCTTGGGTTGCCGACATCGCTCTTAACCCTCCGTGCCGTCGGCGGATGCGAGCGGCTTCGGCGCCGACGCCAGGCTTTCCAGCAGGGCCGGATCGGCGAGCACCTTGTTGATCAGGACCTCGGCACCAGTCTTGCCGTCCATATAGGTCATCAGGTTGGAGAGCTGCGTGCGCGCCTCAAGCAACTTGTTCAGAGCCTCGACCTTGCGGGCGACCGCGGCGGGCGAGAAATCGTCCATGCTCTCGAATGTGATGTCGACCGCGAGGTTGCCCTCGCCGGTCAGAGTGTTCGGCACCGTGAAGGCCACCCGCGGCTTGATGGCTTTCATGCGCTCATCGAAATTGTCGACATCGATTTCGAGGAATTTGCGGTCGTCGACCGGCGGTAGCGCCTCGCTGGGCTTGCCGGACAGATCCGACATCACGCCGACGACAAACGGCAACTGCACCTTTTTCTCGGAGCCGTATGTTTCAACGTCATATTCGATCTGCACGCGCGGCGCGCGGTTGCGCGCGATGAATTTCTGGCTGCTGGCTTTTGCCATCCCTACCCCCGGTTAGCCTAATGTCCGCCTGCGATCACGAGCCCGTGTACCGGTCGGCCGCGATACCGCGCTGTCTTGCAAACCCGCATACACGAAAGAAATGGGTTAGTCATCCCGTGCGCCGGTAACGATCTGCGCCTGAGCGACGCTATCAGGTGCCAAGTCGCGCAGGATATCAATGAAATTCTTGTCGGCCAGCCGCCTGGCCCGGTCCAGCAGAAGCGGCACCGGGCTGGAAGGCTCGCAGCGGCGGTAATAGTCGAGCACCAGGTCCAGCAGGCGCATCGCGTCGGCGCGGGTCGTAACGGCGGCGAGCAACGCGGCGGTGCCGGCAGGCCCGCGTACGGCGGCCGGAACGGCTTCGCCGTCGGGCAGGGTTTCCATGGCCGCAGGCACCTCGGGGGCGGCCACTGCCGCTTGCGGCGCAAAGCGGTCGATATAGCGTTGCACTTCGCGCAGCAGTTTGCCGAGTTCGCTGAGATCGGGCCCACTGCCGCCGCCGGCGTGCGCGTCGAACGCGGCCGGAATAGCGGCCGCCGCGGCGATCGCCTGGGTCAGGCCTTCGCGCAGCGCCGCGAGCCGCGCCTGGTCGGTTTCCTGGAACGCGCCGCGCAAGGCAGTTTCGCCGAGTTTCTCGCGGCCCGGCGGCGGTTCCAGGGCACCGGCGGCAATCGCCATGTCGCGCCAGCAGATCGGCCCGCTGCGCGGCGTGTTGGCAAGCGGCACATCGCGAATGGGGCGCAGCACGCGGGCCGGGTCCGCCAGGCTCAACAGGGCGTTGGAGCGCAGCGTGGGATCGTTATCGTCGTCGGGATCGAGCTGCGGGTGCAGGTGCGGCCATTGCGTTTCGAGCAAACGGCGGATCAGCTCGAGCACGGCGGCAAAGCCGGCGATGCCGTCAAGGTGCAGTTCGGCGATTGCCCATTGTGCGAGCACGCGCAGATCGCGCGTGCGGGTGAGCAGCGATTGCGCCAGCGCGCGGACCTCTTTCCAGTCCGGCTCCTCGGCGGGCACCACGGTGCCGCCATATTGCTGCTCCGGCTTGCCAGCAGCGGCACGCTCCAGGGCGCCGAATTCGATGTCGAATTCGAGGTTTTCGCCGGCGGGGGCGGCGGCGTCGATGTCGGTGAAGAAGGGGGTGGGGTCGATCGGCATTAGAAGGAAGGCCAGGGCTCTGCCCTGGACCCGCTGGGGACAAGTCCCCAGACCCCATTTCCATAGGTACTAATGAATGGGGTCTGGGGCCTCCGGCCCCAGCGGGTCCAGGGCAGAGCCCTGGCCTTGCTTTTGCGTACCATTACAGCCCCGCAACGTGCTGCGCCGGCGTTCCCATGCCCTCGCCGATCACGGCCAGCGCGCCCCAATAGAACGGGTGCGCCTGGATGGCGAGATCGCCTTTCGCATCGTCCAACATGCGCCGTTGCGCCACGGCCAACGCGCCCGCCAGCCCCTGGCTTGGATCGGCCCTGGCACCCGAAACGGTCAATGCAACGATGTACGCCGTGGTGCGGTCGTTCACCGACCAGTGGGTTACCAGCAGCGCCCGTGCGCCGGCGCCAAAGAAACTGCGCGCCAAACCGCTCAGGCTCTCGCCGCTGCCAGTGCCGGCCGGCCCGCCGGTGTTGCAGGCGGACAGGATGACCGCGTCGGCGTCCAGGTCGAGCCGGGCCACATCGGAAGCCTTCATCAACGCGCCGTCCGCGGTTGTCGCACCGAGTGGCGGCGAGGCGATCAGCGCGGGTTCGTTCTGGCATTGCAGATCGGTCGGCAGCAGCGCGTGCGTCGCGAAATGCAGCACCCGATAGTCCTTGAGGTTGGCGCGGCCGATCGCGGCCGCGGTGAAGGCGGACCCCACCAGTTCATCGGAGGGGGCGGCGCCCATCAAGCGGCGCACCGCCTCCAGCTCTACCCGCGCCCCGGGCAGCGGCTGCAGGTTAGCCAGCAATTGCGCGGTATCGGCGCAGGCGCGCACCGGAAAACTGGCTTCCGCCTGGGCCTGCGTCACGCGCTGGAAATCGCCGAAGCCGAACCACGGCCGGGTGGCGCGCGACGTTCCGGCGAGCTTGCGCAGGCTGAGGAAGTTGCTCGGCGTCGGCACATGTTCGATCGTCACTTCGCGGACCAGCCAGGGCGCCGCGGCGAGGTTTTCCTGTTGCGCCGGTCCGGTGAGCAGAATGCCGAACGGCAGCGAAAGCAGCGGGCCGGACGGCGCCACCGACAGGGCCTGCGCGCCTTTCAATCCGTCCTGCACGCCGCCCAGCACCAGGCTGTAGAGCTTTTGCGACGCTTCGATATCGAACGGCGGCGGCGGTTCGGTGTCCGCATCAAGGCTTGCGCGCACGCGGCCGACCAGGGGGGCGAGCTCCGCGCTGCCCGCCCCGATCGGTGCTACCCTTATGCGGCCGTCGCGCAGCAGGAAAACCCAGCCGGCGTGGTTCGACAGCGCGGTGGTGACGAAGACCTCGCCGGGGTGCAGCACGCGGAACAGGTCGGATGGCTCCACGACCGGAGGCACCAGCTGATTGTAGTTCGGTGAGGCGGCCTGCAGATTGGCCTCGGTGTTCGCCTGTTCCTGTTTCAGCGCGGCGATATGTTTGGCAAGGTCGGCGTCGGCGTCGGCGGTCTGCTTGGTTTGCGGGCCGGATTTGAGATCGTCGCGGGCTTCGTAAAGATCGCTGAGCCTGGCATTCTGGTCGTCACGCAAGCGGATCAGCGCCGCCACTTTCGGGTCACGCGCGTTTTCGATCAGCCGGGCACTGGCCTGGCTGATCTGGCGGCTGGTAATGCTGCCTTGCGCCAACTGGCTCACGTCGAACATTTCGGTGAGCACGGGCTGTCCGCCGTCGGGCGCTGCCGCGGCCTGGGCGGCGTAGAGGTCCAGGCAGGGTTGCAGCAATCCGCCGTCGGTCCCTTTGCGGGCCTCGCGCAGCACCTGCGCGGCGCTGTGGCAGGCGGCCAGCGCTTCATCCTTGCGGCCGGCGCGCGCCAGTTGGGCGGCCCACAGCAATTCGGTCTCGGCGTAGGTGCGGGTGCCTGGCAAGGCGTGCGAAAACGCCTCGGCCGAGGCGGACAGTCCCGACAGGGCCGCGCCGGTGTGGCCTTGCGCCTCGGCGACGACCGCGGTACTTCGATACAGGCGCGCAGTGACCTGCGGCTGCGACACGCCACGCGCCTCGGCCAGATCGCTCGCCGAGGCTAGCTCGGCGGCGCTTTCGTCGGTGCGCCCGAGCTGGCGCAGTGCCTTTCCCTGTGCCCGACGTACTTCGATCACGCCGAACAATGCCTGGCCTTGCTGGTCGTCGTTCAGGAGCTCCTGGTTGTCCAGCGTGGCGGCCAGGCTGCGGGTGCCGCCGGCGGTAAAGGAAGCGTTGGCAACAACCGGGGCCGAAGGTTGCAACGCTTCGGGCGGCAGCAGGGCGGTGTATTCGGCCTCCGCCTCGCGCAGCATTGCCAGCGCTTGCGCCGTAGCGCCCTGGTTCAACAAATCCAGCGCAGCGTAGTGCGTCAGCAACGGCTGCACGAGGGTATCGTTCTCGTCCTGCGATTTGGCCAGCTCCCGGGCGTGCTCGAACATGCGCCCGGCTTCGGCGGAGCGGCCCTGGTTGGAAATTTGCAGCGCCTCGGCGGCCAGCGTGCGCGCCAGCGCGGGGGAGTCCTTGCCTTGCACGCGTTCCTGCAGGGCAGCGGCCTGGCGCAACGCCAATTCGGCGGAGGCGAAATCGCCCGCCAGATTGGCGCGGTTCGCGGCCCGCACCAGGATCTGATAATTGTCGATATCGCCGGACGAAAATGCCTGTGCGGCAAGCCGTTGCGCGACCAGGCCGGCACTGACGCTCTGTGTCGCGGCCTGATCCGCCGGGACGGTGCCGGACAGCACGCCGATCGAACGCTCGATCGCGGGCAGCGCCGGGCGCACGCCGTCGGCCAGCCAGATCTTGCCGCCGGCCTCCGCGACGAGGGCCACCTGCGCCCAGCCGCCCTCGCGCGTCGTGCAGGACAGCACCATCGCCGGGAAACGCCCGAGGATCGTGGTGCTAACGGGGGGGCTGCCGCAATTGAGCCGCCGATCCAGGTCGTCGCGCCAGACGCCGCCGGCCGCGATGGCCGCGATGCCGCCGCCGGCGCCCTGGCTGGCCTGCGCGACGCGCGCGCTTGGCTGCTGCCAGGTGCCGCAATAGATCGCGGCGGAGAGGTCGCCTGGGTTGCCATCCTGGGTGCAGGCCTCGCCGGCCTCGTTGTTGCCGACCGGAATGGTCGCGGTTTTCGTGGCGGCGTGGCTGGGGACGTAGGCGGAGGGGGGCGGTGCCTGGCAACCGGCGAGGGCGAGGGTAAAAAGTAAGACAAGGCCAGGGCTCTGCCCTGGACCCGCTGGGGCCGTAGGCCCCAGACCCCGATTCTTAAGGAATGGGGTTTGGGGCCGTCGTGCGCAGCACGCCAAGGCGTGACGGCCCCAGCGGGGTCCAGGGGCGGAGCCCTTGGCCTTACTTTGCCACATCAGAAATCTTCCTCGCTGACGTTCGGCAGCACCAGATCGTCGTCCGCATGGCGCCGGCGCGGTGTATCGACCTCGAAGGTCTCGATCGGATTGCCGACCGGCACGATCACCGGCGACAGCAGGATGCAATCCACCGCCTCGAGCGCGCAGTTGTTCAGCCGGTAGTTCGCGTTCGGCAGATTTCTCCCGGTCGGGTCCTCTACGATGTAGGCTCTGCCGGCCGCCGGCTCGCCGTTCAATCCGCCGACGGTGCCGGTCAGGTTCGACAGCATGGGCGAACCGGGCCGCGCGTAGGAAACATTCAGGCCCGCCACCTCGATGTGACCCTCCGTGGTGCCGCCGGCGAGGTTGAGGAACAGCTCGGTGGTTGGCGCGATCAGGCCGGCGAAGGGATCAAAGTCGATCTTGCCGGTGCCGGCGATGGTGATGTCAACCGTGGCGGCGGCACCGCCGGCATTTACCGTCATCATGCCGGTCTGGGTAAAGTTGTTGCTGGTGACGAACAGGCCATACTTCGCTAGTTGCGGGAAATGAGGCTTTGGCATGCCGGGCGTGAATTCCGATGCCGTGTTGATGGTGATATTATTCATCGTCACCGTGCTGGGCGCGCTGAGCGAAATGGTGCTGCCCGTAATGACGGTGTCGCCGGTCGTAACACCGCCGATGTCCAGTGTGTTGCCGGCCCCGGTGACGGCAATGGTGACATCGTCGCTGCTGGTGACCTTCCCGGCCGGACCGGCGGAGACCGTCCCGCTGACCGATAGGCTGGTTGCATCGTCGAATACCAGCGAGCCGGTACCGGCGCTGAAGCTGTTGAGTGCGGCGACGGCGTTTGTTGCGCTGGCCAATATCACCGCGCCGGTGGCGGAGCCGGTCAGCGCATTTGCCGCGATCACGCCGCTGCTGCCCTGGTTTATGGAGCCGTCAAGGGCGGTCAGCGATACCGCTCCACTTTTTGCCATCAGCGTGCCATCCAACTCGATGCCGGCGTTGGACGTCAGGTTGATGTCGGTATTCAGCATGGCCGTCACCGTGGTCGTGGCGTTCTGCGAAATGCCGCCTGTCGCCGAAATGACGATGCCGGCCCCCATGACGTTGCCGGCGATGGTGAGTGCAGCGTTGTCGCGCAGGTTGAACGCGCCGCTGCCGGCGTTGAAACTGCCAAGTGTAGCGACGTTGTTGGTCGCGCTGTCGAGCGTCACGCCGGTCGTGGCGCTGCCGGTGAGCGTCCCGTGGGTGGCGGCAATGGCGCCGGTGAAGTTGTCAAACGTTTCGACGATGCTGCCGCCATCCGCAGTGAGCGATACTTCGCCCGTGGCGGTGAGCGTGCCGCCGAACGCAATATTCGCGCCGGTGGATGCGAGGCTGACATCGCCGGAAGTGGCCTCTACCGTGCTGGCCTGCATCTGCGAGATCGCGCCCGGTGTCGTGAGGGTGACGCTGGATCCGGTAATGTCGCCCGCGAGGGTCAGCGCATTGCCGGCACCGCTGAGGGTAATGCCGATGCTGCCGCCGGCCTTGACAGCGCCGTCCACAGTTAGCGCCTGAGTGTCATCGAACGCGAACGCGTCGGCCGCTGCGGTGCCGGCGGTAAAGGCATCGAGCGTCGCGACATCGTTCTTGCCCGTGAGCATGACCGCGCCGCCCGCGGAGCCGGTCAGCGAGTTCGCCGTAATGACGCCGCCGGTTTGATCGATCGCGCCGGCGGCGGAGAGTGCCACGGCGTCGGTGGCCGTGATCGCGCCTTCAAGCGTCAGCGCGTTGCCGGTAGTGCCGACAAATCCGCTGACCGCGATGGTGACGTCCGCCGCGGTGACCGGGCCGGCGACCGTCAGGTTATCTGCGTCGGCGAAGGTGAACGTTCCCGTTCCGGCGGTAAACCTATCGAGCGTCGCGACATCGTTCTTGCCGGTGAGCATGACCGCGCCGCCCGCGAAGCCGGTCAGCGCGTTCGCCGTAATGGCGCCGTTACCGATCTCATCGATGTCGCCGGTTGCCGAGATGTTGACCGCTGCGCCCGCAATGCCGTCGGCGATCGTCAGGGTGCTGGTGCCGCCGAGGGTGTTGTCGATCAGGGCGATCGTGATGTCGCCGCCGGCGTTGACCGGGCCGGCCACCGAGAGGTTGTGCGCGTCCTTGAACGCAAACATGTCGGCCGCGCCGGTGCCGGCGGTGAAGCCGGCCAGCGTGCCGACGGTATTCGTTGCGCTGTACAGCGTCGCCGTGCCGCCGGCCGAGCCGGTCAGCGACGTTGCATCGATGGTGCCAGTGCCCGGACTTTCCGAGATGTTCCCCTCTGCCGCGAGCGACACCTGGCCGTTGATTGCCATCAGGGTGCCGTTGAAGAGTATGTCCGCGCCGGAAAGCAAACTGACGTTGGTGGTGGTTCCCATTACGGTTGTCAGGGCGTTTTGCGTTATCGCGCCGGCCGCCTGGAGAGTGACCGCGGCGCCCGTGATGTCGCCGGCGATCGTGAGCGCATCGGTGCCGCCGGTTACGTCGATCGTTATGGCGCCACCGGCGTTCACCGGCCCCGCCACGGTCAACGACTTGGCATCGTTGAAGGCGAACCCGGTGCCGGCGGTAAATGCATCGAGCGTCGCGACGTTGTTGTTGCCGGTGAGCATCACCGCGCCGCCCGTCGAGCCGGTCAGCGAAGTCGCCGCGATGGCACCGGTGCCGGTCTCGTCGATGTCGCCGCTCGCCGTCAGCGTCACCAACGTGGTCGCGTCCAGCAGGCCGCCGAGCGAAATGCCGCCGTCGCTGGAATCGAGCACGATCGTCTTGCCGCTCACCGTGCCGCCGGTCTGGGTGATGGCGCCGGTTGCCGAAAGGTCGACACCGGCGGTGCCCGTGATGCCGTCGGCGATCGACAGCGTGCTGGTGACGTTGGGGGCACTGTCGAGCACGTCAATCGTGACGGCGCCGGTGGCGCTGACCGAACCATTTACGGACAGGTTGTGGGCATCATCGAAAATAAAAGCGCTGTCGCCGGCTGCGAATTTGTCGAGCGTCGCGACGCTGTTCGCCATGTTGTTCAGCGTTACGCCGGTCAGCGCCGAACCGGTCAGCGAGGTCGCGGTGATAACGCCCTCAGCCACTGCGTTCATTTGTTCAGTAATGCTGCCGATCTTGTCGCCCTTGCCTGCAATGAGCGTCACCGCGCCGCCGTCAAGGTTGCCGTAGAACATGATGTCGGTACCGGCCATCATGCTCAGCGCCCCAGCGCCGGCACCGGCATCGATCGTAACGCCTTGATCCTCGATGATCGGGCCCATTGCCGAGAGGTTGACGCTCGCCCCGGCGACATCGCTGGCGACGGTGAGGGAGTGGTTGGCGCCAGCAACCGCGATTGTGAGGCTGCCGCCGGCACTGAGCTTCCCTGCCACCGTCAGCGACGTTGCATCGTCGAACGTGAATGCCCCGGTGCCGGCGGTAAACGCATCGAGCGTCGCGACATTGTTCGCCATGCTGGCCAGCGTCACGGCGCCGGTGGCCGCGCCGGTCAGCGATGCCGCATCGATCGCGCCGGTGCCGGGGTTTTCCGAAATGTTCCCGTCGCCCGCGGTGAGCGAAACCTGGCCGCTGCGGTCCAGCAGCGTGCCGCTGAGCGAAATGCCGCCACCGGTCGCATCAAGCGCGATGCCCGGCTGGCCGGTTGGCGCGTGGGTGATCGAGGTGGCGATGATGTCGCCGCTCACGGACAGCAAACCGGACGTCGTGATGGCCACGCTGCCGTCCGCGACCACGGTTCCGGTCACCGACAGTTTGGACGCGTCGTTGAAACTCAGTGCGCCGCCCCCGGCCGCAAGATTTTCCAGTATCAGGACGTTGTTCGTTGCGCTGTCCAAGGTCACCGCGCCGCCGGCGGAGCCGGTCAGCCTGTTCGCCATGATGGCGCCGCCGGTTTGATCGATCGCGCCGGCCGCCAAGAGTGTCAGGGCGTTGGTCGCGGTAACGGCGCCGTCAAGCGTCAGCGCATTGCCGACGCCGGCGACATATCCGCCGACCGCGATGGTCACGTCCGCGCCGGTGACCGGGCCGGCGACCGTCAGGTTGGCCGCATCGTCGAATGTGAATGCCCCGGTGCCGGCGGTAAACATATCGAGCGTATCGATGCTGTTGCTGCCGGTGAGCGCCACCATGCCACTGGCCGAGCCGGCGAGCGAGCTGGCGATGATGGCGCCGCCCACACCATTCGCGGTTTCCGCGATGCTGCCGCCGCCGGCGATAAGCGATACCGAGGTGGCGGCGTTCAGCGTGCCGCCGAACGATATGCCGCCGCCGCTCGAGGTCAGCGCGATCGTTGTCGTGTTCGCGGTCACCACGCCGGCACTCTGTGTGATGCTGCCGGGCGCCAAAAGTGTCACGTCGGTACCGCTGATGTCGGCCGCCAGGTCCAGCCTGTGGCCGCTGCCGGACAGCGTGATGCCGACACTGCCGCCGGCGGCAACCGTGCCGGTGACGGACAGATTGGCCGCGTCCTGGAAATCAAAACCACCCGCACCGGCGATGAAGCCGCCCAACGTACCGACATCGTTGCTGCCGGTCAGCATCGCCATCCCGCTCGCCGATCCGGTCAGCGCTGTCGCATCGATGGCGCCGCTTTCGGTAATGTCGCCGCTTTCGGCCGTAAGCGTTACCAAACCTTTGAGGGCAGACAGCGTGCCGGCGATCTCGAGCCCGCCCATCGAGGTGAGCGTCAAATCGCCAGCGGCGGTAACGGTGCCGGCCACGGTGAGGCTGGAGTCGTTATTGAAATCGAATCCACCCTGGTCCGTCTTGAAGTTGTCGAGTGTCGTGACGCTGTTGCTGTAGGTTAAGATCGCCGTCCCCGCGGTGCCGTAAAGCGAGCTCACCGTGAAGCCGCCGGAGTTGTCGACGCCTGACTCGATGATCAG
>Ga0181531_10000685_pt1 | contig 22314 bp, 18 predicted proteins | sample PEATcosm2014_Bin_38_FD_119743 | JGI IMG/M metagenome (GOLD analysis project Ga0181531, IMG submission 119743) | Peatland microbial communities from MTU Mesocosm Facility, Houghton, MI, USA - PEATcosm2014_Bin11_10_metaG | ecosystem: Environmental > Terrestrial > Soil > Wetlands > Peat | place...
CGTAGGTGAATTCGATGTCGGAACCGGCTTTGCTCGGCGGCAGCAGGATCACCGGCAGCGAGCGCTCTTCGGCAAAACTGACCAGCGGTCCGTGAAATCCCGTGTCGCGCTCCGACAGCAAGAGCTTCGACGGAACCGTGTCCTCGAAAAAGCGCTGCAGCTCGAAATAGGCGACCAGTTGTGCGCGATATTGGTGGACGATATGGTCGACCTGGCGCGCGCGATAGTTGGCGAGCTTGATGTGCGGAGTCAGCAAACGTTCGACCGCTTCGTGCAAGGTCCAGGCGAACTGGTCGAGCTGGTCCTGTAGCTCCGGCTCGAGTTCGGCAACGACGTTCTGCACGTCGGTGAGGCCGATTTGCTGCGAGCCGGGCAGTTCGACGTTCCAGTGCTTGGATTCCAGATTGACCACCGGCTTGCCGGCCGCACTGATTTCGTCGCCGAAATAGCCGATGTCGTCGAAACAAGCCGAGAGATGGGTCAGAATATATTCGGATCCACCGTCCGGGACGTCGCCCGAGAAATCCGGAACCGGATAATCCGGAGCGCCCGTGCCCCCATAGTCGTGGGTTTTGAACTCGACTCCGCACTCTTGAAGATAGGCGATCAACGGCAATGCCGGCAGGAACGAATTCGACTCGAATTCAGCCGGATTGTCGTTGACCAGCAGATGAATGCGGCGCTGTTGCAGACGCGGGCCGTGCCGCTCCCACAAACTCGTGTACCACCGCAGCGTGAGCAGCAAATAATAGAGGCTCAGATGCTGCCAGCCGAAAATCGACACGCCGGATCCGCACTCGCGCTGCACGAGGTCGAGCTCGGCCTCGAGCGCAAATGCGGCCTCGTGGGCGTCGCGATCCATTGCATGATAAGACGGCCCGCCGAGCCCCGTCAGCAGCTCGACATTTCGCAACCCGCTCGCGGCGACCGCATCCCCCAATCCCGGATCGAACAAATAGATCTCATAGTCCTGCAGGCCGGCGCAAACTTGCTGCGCGCCGGCGATCGCATCCGCGTGCAGGATCAGGACGGTTTCTCGCATAGACTTGCATCTCGTTCGATCGAACCCAGCCCACGCGGGCTGCGCGCCGATCTTATCGCAGGGTGTAGCGGATGAAGAGTCTATATTGGCCGAAAAGAGCGCAGCAGCGCGACGCGCGCGATGCCCGTCACATTCCGATGCACAACTCCCGAACCGCGAGAATCTTTGGTCCCGCGCCCTGCCTTTTCGATTGACCGCACCCCGCCTGGCAGCTAGCCTAACCAGCTGTTTGGCTTTAGGAATTCATCGGTGATCAAAAAGCTCATGGCATGGTCGGCGCCGATCGCCGCTGCGGCCGGTGCAGCGCTACTGCTGTGGCATACGACCGGCAATCAGCCCGCGGCCGACTCCGCAGCGCCGGCGCCGATCGAGAACACGAGCGCCAGCGTCGCGGGCCCCGATGCGGCAGCGCCTGCTGCGCCGAGCCCGGCCGATGCGCGACAAGCGGAAGTCGTCTCCACGATCGAGATCGTCGTCGGGCGCAATGACACGCTCGATGCGATCTTTCGGCGCGCATCGCTCGACCTGTCGGACCTCGCCGCGATCCGCAATCTTCCCGGCATCCGCGCCAGCATCGACTCCCTCAAGCCCGGCGATGCGATCGAACTGAAGCACGTGTCCGGCGCGATCCGGGAACTGACGCGCAAGGTCAGCGAGACGCAGACGCTCCACGTCGAGCGTGAGGACGCCGGGTTCGCGGTGCACATGATCGACAATCCGGTCGAAACCCGCATACGTACCGCGAGCGCCGTCATCGATTCATCGCTGTTTCAGGCCGCGGAGGCCGCCGAGATTTCCGACGGCATCGCGCTGAAGCTCGCGAATATCTTCGCCTGGGATATCGACTTCGTTTTGGACATCCGCGACGGCGATCGCTACACAGTGGTGTACGAGCAGATCTACCAAGACGGGAAGAAAATTCGCGACGGCGAAATATTGGCGGCCGAATTCGTCAATAACGGCAGGGTGTATCGAGCCGCGAGCTTCAAGTCCGACTCCGGCCACCTCAACTATTACGCGCCGAACGGACTCGCGATGCGCAAGGCATTCTTGCGCGCACCGGTCGAGTTCACACGCGTGAGTTCGCAATTCAATCCACATCGCATGCACCCCATCCTGCAAACGATCCGCGGGCACATGGGCACCGACTACGCGGCGCCGACCGGCACACCGGTGCACGCTTCGGGCGACGGGCGCGTGAGCTTCGCGGGCCGCCGCGGCGGCTACGGCAATGCGATCGTGCTCGCCCACACCAACAGCATCTCGACGCTGTATGGCCATATGTCGCGCTTCGCCAAGCAAGTCCGCGTCGGTGCGCATGTTCAGCAGGGCGACGTAATCGGCTACGTCGGCATGACGGGCCTCGCGACGGGGCCGCACCTGCATTACGAATATCTCGTGAACGGCATGCACAAGAATCCGCAGACCGTGCAGCTTCCCGGTGCAGAGCCGTTGCGTGCCGAGTCGCTGCAACGCTTCTTGAGCGAGTCCGCACCCTTGCTGAGCCGGCTCGAGCCTCCGGCTGCGTCTACCGCGACGACGAGCGTCGTGCCGGGCGCGATTCAGTCGGGCACGGCTCCGGCGCACCCGCAGATCTCGGCCAATTGACGGCGCAAGCCGGCGGCGACCCATGAGTCTCTATCTCGGCCTGATGTCCGGAACCAGCATGGACGCGATCGACGCGGCCCTCGTCGATTTCGAGACCACTCCCTTTCGCGTCGTCGCGACGAGCGCGACCGCATTCGAGCCTAAGCTCAAGCGGCGCGTGATGGCGCTGCTCGAGAACCACGATCGCGCTTCTTTGGACGATATAGGTCGAGTCGACGTCGAGGTCGCTCGCGCTTTCGCCGCGGCCGCGGTATCGCTTCTGGAGGGCTCGGGCACCGCGCGCGAGCAGGTGGCGGCGATCGGTAGCCACGGCCAAACGCTGCGCCACCGGGTCGATCTCGCCCCGGCCTTCACTTGGCAGATCGGCGACCCGAACACCGTCGCGGAGATGACCGGCATTACCGTCGTCGCCGACTTTCGACGGCGTGACATCGCGGCCGGCGGCCAGGGCGCCCCGCTCGTACCGGTTTTTCACGATCAAGCATTTCGCAGCGCTTCCGAAGACCGTGCGATCGTCAACATCGGCGGCATCGCCAATCTCACGGTATTGCGCCGCGGCACCGCGGTCTTGGGGTTCGACACGGGCCCCGGCAATCGATTGCTCGATGCCTGGATATCGCGGCATCAACATCTGGAATTCGACCGCAACGGCAGCTGGGCATCGTCGGGCCGGACGGATCCCGGACTATTGGCGAGCCTGCTCGTTGAGCCGTACCTGGGCCTGCCGGCCCCGAAAAGCACAGGCCGTGAGCTGTTCAATTTGACTTGGCTTGACCGCAGATTGTGCGATGCGGCGCGTGATCCTGTGGACGTGCAGGCGACGCTGCTCGAGTACACGGCCGCAACGATCGGCGCGGCAGCCCGCCGGTATGCGCCCGGTTGCGCGCTCTATGTCTGCGGCGGCGGTGCGCATAACGCCGGATTGCTCGCGGCGCTCGCCAGTCGCGTCGCCCCTTCGCCGGTCGCGACGACCGCGGCGCTCGGGCTCGATCCGGATTACGTCGAGGCGATTGCGTTCGCGTGGTTCGCACGCCGCACTTTGGCGGGCCTGCCTTCGAGCGTCGCGAGCGTCACCGGAGCGTCCGGCGCAAGGATACTCGGCGGCATCTACCAGAAAGGCTAGGATGCATGAAACCGTCACGCCTACCGCACGTCCTGCCTGTATGAACGACGCCGATCTACAAACCACCGCGCTTTATATCAACCGCGAGCTGTCGTTCCTGGAGTTCAATCAGCGCGTTTTGGAACAGGCCAAGGACCGGCGAATTCCGCTGCTCGAGCGCGTCAAATTTTTGTGCATCTCCTGCGCGAATCTCGACGAGTTCTTCGAAATCCGAGTCGCGAGCCTCAAGGAACTCATCGAGGCCGGCGCGAACCAGACGGGAGCCGACGGCATGTCGGCACAAGATCAACTCAAGGCGATCAGCGCGCGCGCGACGCTGCTCGTCGACGAACAATACACCTTGCTCAACGAGGTGCTGATGCCGGAGCTCGCGCGCCATGGCATCGTGTTCGTGTCTCCCGATTCCTGGTCGGAGAGCCAGGCCGCCTGGATCTCGGAGTACTTCGTTTGCGAGGTCGAGCCGGTGTTGAGTCCGCTCGCGCTCGATCCGGCGCGGCCGTTCCCCAAAATCCTCAACAAGAGCTTGAATTTCGCGATCGTCGTCGAGGGCGAGGACGGCTTCGGGCGCAACAGCGGCCTCGCGGTGGTCCAGGCGCCGCGTTCGCTGCCGCGCCTGATCCGATTGCCGGACGAGCTCGGTCGCCGCCAATTCGTCTTTTTGAGCACCATCGTCGAGGCCTTCGTCTCGAAACTGTTCGCGGGCATGAGCGTCAAAGGCTGCTATCAGTTTCGCGTGACCCGCAACAGCGATCTGTTCGTCGAACAGGAAGAAGTCGACGACCTGCTGCGGGCGGTCGAAGGCGAACTCGCCTCACGTCGTTACGGCGACGCGGTGCGTCTCGAGACCGCCCATCACTGCCCCGAAGAAATCCTCACTTATCTATTGGATCAGTTCGCGCTGACGAAAGATGATTTGTACCGTGTCGCGGGCCCGGTCAACTTGAACCGCTTGATGGCGGTCTACGATCTCGTCGACATCGCCGAACTCAAATATCCCTCGTTTGCGCCCAGCATTCCGGAGCGGCTGCGCATGGGCGGGGACCTGTTCGCTACCTTGCGCGCGGGCGACGTGCTGCTGCAGCACCCGTTTGAAGGCTTCGGTCCGGTCATCGACTTCATCAAGACGGCGGCCGCCGACCCGCAAGTGCTCGCGATCAAGCAGACGCTCTACCGCGCCGGCAGCGACTCGACGATCGTCGGCGCACTCGCGGAAGCGGCGCTCGCAGGCAAGGACGTGACCGTGATCATCGAATTGCGCGCGCGCTTCGACGAGGAAACGAACATCGACATCGCGACCAAGCTGCAGGAAGCCGGCGCGCACGTGATGTACGGTGTCTTCGGCTACAAGACGCATGCGAAGCTCGTCATGGTCGTGCGCCGCGAGGAATCGAGCTTGCGCCGCTACTGTCACCTCGGCACCGGCAACTATCACGCGAAGACCGCGCGGCTCTACACGGACTATGGCTTGCTGACCGCCAATGAGGAGATCGGCGAGGACATTCACGAGATCTTTCTGCAGCTGACCGGCCTCACGCGCGTCCCGCGGCTGCGAAAATTGCTGCAGGCGCCATTCAGCTTGCACCGCTCGATCGTCGAGAAGATCGAGCGCGAGACCGCGCATGCACGTGCGGGCAAGCCGGCGCGCATCATCGCCAAGTTGAACGCGCTCACCGAGCCTACGGTCATTCAAGAGCTCTACCGCGCATCGCGGGCCGGCGTCGAGATCGACCTGATCGTGCGCGGCGTCTGCTGTTTGCGGCCCGGGATCTCGGGCGTCTCGGACCATATCCGCGTGCGCTCGATCATCGGACGGTTCCTCGAGCATTCCCGCGTCTATTCATTTGCGAACGACGGCAAACCCGAGATCTATTGCGGGAGCGCCGACTGGATGGATCGAAACCTGTTCCGGCGCGTCGAAGTCGCATTTCCGGTGGAATCTGCGGAACTTCAGGCGCGCGTCGCCGAAGAACTCGAGCTGTACCTATCGGACGACGTTCAGGCCTGGACCATGAATTCCGACGGCGAGTACCAGCGCGTACCCGACACGACGCACACCTGTGCGCAGACGCGCTTGTTGAACCGCTACGACGAGCGCGTCGCGCTCAAAGATAGCTGAGGCGAAAGCCGCTTTCCTTCAGATACTGGCGCTCCTGTTCCAGATCCTCGAGCGTGAGCGGATGCTCCTTCATCCAGCGCTGCGGCAATTCGAGCCCGATCGTGCGGCCCTTGACGCGCAACTGCACTTCCGGCAGTGGCTGGGGACTGCGGCCCCGATGCAGCAGCACGGCCAGGCGCAGCAGCACGATCAGGAACTCCGCCTGCCGATCCCAGGGCGGCACGAGATCCTCGAGCGCTTCGAACGACAACTGTCGACGGTGGCCGCCGACCAAGGCTGCGAGCAACAACTGCTCTTCCCGAGGGAATCCCGGCATATCGGCGTGCTCGAGCAGATAGGCGCTATGCCGATGGTATTTCGAATGAGCGATGTCGAGACCGGTCTCATGCAGCCGCGCGCCCCAGCGCAAGGCCATTTCCGCGAGCGGATCCTCCAGGCCCCATTCGGATTCGACTTGTGCGAGCAGTGCGACCGCGGTCGCCTCGACGCGCTCGGCCTGCAGGGCGTCGACGTGATAACGCATCTCCATCGCCCGCACGGTACGCACGCGCGCGTCCTCATCGGTGAATCGACCCACGAGGTCGTACAGCAGGCCTTCGCGCATCGCGCCCTCGGCCACTCGAACCCGATCGATGTTCAAGCTCTCGACGATTTCGACGAGGATTGCGAGCCCGCTCGGAAACACCGGCGCGCGCTCCGAGTCGATCTCCGGCAAATCGAGTTCATCGACGTGACCGGCCGCGATCGCCCGTTCGACCAATTTGTTGAGATTTTCCGACGTGATGCGCGGATTGTCCGGGTTCAGGCGGCGCAAAACATCGGCGATCACGCGGACCGTTCCCGAGCTGCCGAATGCCTGCAGCCAGCCCATCTTGCGATAGGCTTCCTGGATCGGCTCGAGCTCGAGGCGCACCGCGGTGCGCGCGCGCTCGAAGCGCTTTTCGGAAATTCGGCCGTCGTCGAAAGCGCTCAAGCCCACGCATCCGACCGACAGGCTCTCGAGCAGCAGCGGATTGAAACCCTCGCCGATCACGAGTTCCGTCGAACCGCCGCCGATGTCGATCACGAGCCGCTTGTCCGGATTCATTGGGCTCGTGTGCACGACGCCTGAGTAAATCAGCCGCGCCTCTTCGAGGCCGGAGATGATCTCGATCGGATGCCCTAGCGCGGCGCGCGCTCGCTCGAGGAACCAGCGCTTGCGCTTTGCACGGCGCAGCGCGTTGGTGCCGACCACACGCACGCTGTCGGCCTGCATCGCGCGCAGTCGCTGTCCGAAACGTTCGAGGCAGCGCAGCGCGCGCGCGGTGGCCTCGTCGTCGAGCCGGCCGTTGTCGCTCAATCCCGCGCCGAGCCGCACCATCTCGCGCAGCCGGTCGAGGATGACCAATTGGCCATGCTGGTGGCGAGCAACCACCATGTGAAAGCTATTGGATCCGAGATCGACGGCGGCGAGCACGTCGGGCACGACACGACCGCCGCTCATCTACACGTCCAACATTCTCAGGCGGAGAACGAGGACCCGCAGCCGCAGGTGGTCTTGGCGTTTGGATTGCGTATGACGAATTGAGCGCCCTGCAAATCTTCTTTGTAGTCGATCTCCGCGCCCATGAGGTACTGCGCGCTCATCGGGTCGATCAACAACTGTACGCCGCGGTTCTCGACACAAAAGTCGCCTTCCTCGATATTCTCGTCGAAGGTGAATCCATACTGAAACCCGGAGCAGCCGCCGCCCGAAACGAACACCCGCAGTTTCAGCTTCGGGTTCGCTTCCTCGCGGATCAATTCGCCGACCTTGCCGGCCGCGGCGTCCGTGAATACCAAAACGTGAGGCGGCGCACCGGGTGCGAGGTCCTGCGGCGGATTGGCGACGGATTCCGATGTGGCGTTCATCCGACTAGTGTACTCGGCCGCAACCGACCAATCAAAGAGCGGGGTCGGGGGCGGGCTTCGGTTCGGCGACGATTGGGCCCGAATTGGCCTTGTGAAGCAGTTTTCCGTTGATTTGGGCGCCAATCGCGGTTTCGATGATCGTGTAATAGACGTTGCCGAGCACTCGCGCTTTGGGACCCAATTCGACCCGCTCGGCCGCTTCGATGTCACCCTTGACGATGCCGTTGAGCACGATGCTCGGGACCACGACCGAGCCCTCGATGCATCCGTGTTCACTGACCGACAGGATCGCACCGGGACCCGCGCCCGAACTGACGTTGCCGTTGATATGCCCGTCGAGATGCAAGCCGCCCGAAAATTCGACGTCCCCGTCGATGCGCGTCTTCGCCCCGATCAGGGTCTGAATTTTCGCCGGCTTACTCTGTTTCCGCTTGAACATCTAAAACACCTTTGGTCTTAACGTCATTCGTCGCTTCGGTCTCGACCGACATGCCCTGCGCCTTCCAAACGAAGGCCTGTCGAAAGCCATGGTTCGCGTCCTTGCCGGTATGGATCTCGACCCCAACGCGGGTCGGCTCGAAACCGGCCGGCAATTGCACAGACTCATCGTAATCTTGAAAGTACTTGAACGAGTATGCCAGGCTCGCACGCGCGCCAGCAGAGACTCTTGAGAGATCCAAACTGAGCGGCTTGCCGTTCTGTAACCCGTCGATCGTCAGCGCAAGATTACCGGCAATCGTACCGCCGGTCTTGCCGGTCTGCATCAATACGAACTTGATCCGATAGGATCCCGGGGTCGTATCGGGAATGATCTGCATCTGTTGCACCTTGACGCTGATCACGGTCTCGGGTTGCACGAGGCCGCGGTAAAACGACAAATCTTGGTTTAATCGCGCAATTTGGCTCTGCATGTCGCCGAGATTCTGTTCGACTTGCTTGTAGCCCTCTCGATCGACGCGCCGTGCGACCTCGGCCGCCGCGAGCTCGGTGCTCAACTGCGCATTGTCGGCTTCGAGACCGCGAATCCGTGCACTCGTCGACAATGCGCCGCGCACCGAATCGATGACGCGATAACCGGCGTCGTAGCGGCCCAATTCAAAAGCGCCATAGATGCACCCGAAGCCCCCGAGCACGAACAACACCAGCAGCACCGCGCGCCGCTTCGGCGCATAGGATCGGACAACCAGTTTGCCGAACGAAACAGCCATAGCCTTAAGATTCCTGCCCCAATGCCTCGCGGGGGTAGGAGACATTACACGAAGCGGCAGGGCTTGCGTCAGCCCCTTGGCCAAATCGCCGACTGCGTCCGCGGTGGCCGGGACCGCAGCGAAAGCGCCCGCGATTGGCGCCATTCTGCGACAGCCAGCCGTGGGATATCATTGCGCCTTCATGGGGCCGATGCATCGCCGCATTGCACGCGTTGCCGCAATGGGTGGGCCGTTGAAAGCACGCGGCGCCTGCAACCCGCTCTGATAAGGAAAGGATCGATGCTCTGGCTCAAAGCCTTCCATGTCGTCGCAATGGTCACCTGGTTTGCGGGAATGTTCTACTTGCCGCGCCTATTCGTCTACCACGCCGATACCACCGACGCGCTGAGCGTGCAGCGCTTCCAAATCATGGAGCGCCGCCTCTACGCGATCATGAGCATTGGGGCCGTGGCGACGATTACGCTCGGGCTTTGGATGGTCGCGCTTGCACCCTGGTTGCTGTCGATGACCTGGCTGCAGGTCAAATTGCCGCTCGTCGCGCTATTGATCGGCTATCACGGCTATTGCTACCGACTCATGCGACAGTTCGCGAGCGGCCGCAATACGCACAGCTCCAAGTGGTACCGCATTTTCAACGAAGCGCCGTCGCTGCTGCTGATCGCAATCGTCGTGCTGGCCGTCGTACGTCCTTTCTGAGGCGCCCGGCTAGCGCGTCTCGGCGCCGACGGGCGCGATCTCCAGCTCCGACCACCACTCCGGGTAGGGGGGCAACCCGTCGGGAAATAATATTTTGCCGAGTTCATGCAGCGCCCGCACATACACCCGCCGCTTGAAATAGACGACCTCGCGCACCGGCGTCCAATAATCGGCCCAGCGCCAGCGATCGAACTCGGGCTGACCCGTGGCGTCGAAGCGCAGCTTCGATTCATCGGATTTCAATCGCAATAGGAACCACCGCTGCTTTTGCCCGATGCATCGATCGCGCACGTATTGGCGCGGCAGACGGTAGCGCAGCCAGCCGCGCGTCGACCCGAGCACTTCGACATCGGGGGCTTCCAAGCCGATCTCCTCGTGGAGTTCGCGGAACAAGGCATGCTCGACGCGCTCGCCCCGGTTGACGCCGCCTTGCGGAAATTGCCAGCCTCGGCCGCCGACACGGCCGCCGAGGAAAACCGCTCCCGAGTCCTTGGTCAGCACGATGCCGACATTGGCGCGGAAACCGTCCTTGTCGATATAGTCTACGGCGTGCGGGGTGGACATACGTTGTCGATTGTTCCACATCGAGAGCCACTTGTGGCTATCCGGCACCCACCTGCACGCGATTGCGGCCGAGCGCCTTGGCCCGATACAGAGCGGCATCGGCGTCGGCAAGCAGCCGCTCGCCGACGGCCTTCAAATCGGTCTCATGGCGTCCCGGAGCCACCTCGGCGACACCGATCGAGATGGTCAGGCTGCGCTTGATTTCGGCCGTCAGCATCACCGGCTCGGAGGCGATTGCGGCGCGTATGCGTTCGGCGAGAGTCGCCGCCTCGGCCGTGTGCGACTCCGGCAAAATGATGGCGAGTTCGTCGCCGCCGAAACGAACCGCGGTGTCCATGCTGCGAATCTGCGCCTCGACGCGCTGGGCGACTTCCTTGAGCGCGTTGTCGCCCGCGAGATGGCCATAGGCATCGTTGATGCCCTTGAAGCGATCGATATCGATCATCAAACAGGCAATCGTGCCGGAATGGCGCTGTGCGCGCGACAACTCCTCGCGCAGGCGCTGCTGCAGGTAGCGCCGGTTGTGCCACCCGGTCAGGAAGTCGGTGATGCCGGCGCGCAACAAGCGATCTCGGTTGACCGCATTTTCCAGGCAAACGGCGGCAACCGCGCCCAAGTGCGCGAGAAAATCGGTGCCATGGTGCCGCGTGAAGCGCGTCGCATCGCGGCTGCCCAAGCACAACGCACCGATCGACCGATCCATGCGCGGCAGTGGTACGAGCGCAGTGCTCTTCAGATCGCGCAGGCCGGCGAACAGCAGGTGATGATCCGCGCCCACGAACGGGCCGAGCACGGGCTTGTGCAAGTTTGCGAGCTGCGGGGCAAGACCGATCAGCGAATCGACGAACAAGATCTGCTGGAAGTCGTCCGGCCGGTCGCCGCCGGCCGCCAATAAATGACGGATCTCGTGCTGTGGATCGAGCAGAACGACGCTGACCGCGTCGAGTCCATATGACTCGCGCAAGCCGTCCACCATGACGCGCAGCAATTGCGGCAATTTATCGGCGCGCAGCAGCAGCAGCTCCCGCGCCTGCATGCGCTTCATGATCGTCTCGTTGTTCGCGGCCTCAGCCATCAACTGCGCGAGCCGTTTCTTGAGCTCCTCGTTCTCGCGGATCAGCTCGTCTTCAGTCATGAGGTTCAGCCCGCGCGCGCAGCGGCGCGCACGTCGAGGTAGGCGCGACCGCGGCTCATCATCGCCGTGAACCCCGCCGCGTCCCGCGTCGCGACGACCGTCACGAGCCGTTCGACGGCCTGCTGCAGGGCGCGCAGCGACTCTCCACCATATTCGTTGAGACTCTGGATTTCGAAGTACAAGTCGGGACTCTCCGCGGCGACCCGGCTCGCAACGTCGAGCTGCGAATCGAAGGTCGTACTCGAGAGCCGCGCGAGCCGAGGCGCCGCCTCACCGCTCTCCGCAAGTGCCGTAAAGAACGCAATATTGAGCGCGTGCGACAGGCCGAGCACGTAGGCGATCAGTCGATCGTGCTCGTCGAGGCCCATGACGACGCGTTCCGCCATCGTCGGTGCGAACAGCGCTTGCGCCTCGCTGAGCGCCTCGGCGTTGCCCAGATCGATGAAAATCACATGCCTGCCCGAGAGCAGTTCCGTATCCGGACCGAACATCGGGTGCAGCGAGGTCGCGCGGCACCCGGCTTTGACCAGGGCCGCGAGCCCCGCGCGCAGCGGCGTCTTCAGCGACCCCAAATCGAAGATCAAGCCATGCGGCGCGCGGCGCGCAAGCGCCTCGAGCAACTCGGTCGTGGCGCCCAGCGGAGTCGCCAACACGATCAGGTCCTGATCGAGCGCATCGTTCTGCCAGTCGGCGACGTAGTCGAATTGTGGCAGCGCGCCGGCAGGATCGGCGATCGCGACGCGAAATCCCTGCGAGGCCAGAAAATCGGCAAACCAGTGTCCCATTTTGCCGCGGCCGCCGATGACCAGCGCACGCTTGCCGCTGCCCTGGGCACGCGCGGCTACGCCCGCTTGCTCCTGGGTTGCGAGCGAGGACTGTATCAACTGCCGCAGAATCGACTCTGCGAGCGCGGGAGACACGCCGCGGCTCTTTGCGGCCGTGCGGGCGCGCAGGATCACCTCGCGCTCGCGTCCGAAGTCGCGCGTCGGCTTGCCGGTCGCACGCTTGACCTCGGCGACCTGCTCGCTCAAGGCCTGTCGGCGAGCGACCAATTCGATCAATTCGCCGTCCAACTCGGTGATCGCGGTTCGCAATTCGTCCAAATTCATGTCGAGAGAGCTCTCCGGTTGCTGCCGGCTCTCCTTTTACTGGCCGCGCGCGGCAACCGCAAGATAAAATCCGGCTATGAACGCAACGACTCAGACACTCTGGACGGAAACGCTGCCCGATCCGCTGCCGAGGGACCCGCTGGCCATCGCTGCCGGCTGGTTGGCTCAGGCTACGGCGGACGCCGCGCAACCGAACCCCAACGCGATGGTACTTGCGACCGTCGATGCCCGCGGCCAGCCATCGGCGCGCGTCGTTCTCTGCAAGGACATCGAAGCCGCGTCCGGGAGCCTGTTTTTCTACACGAATTACCTCTCGCACAAGGGACGGGAGCTGCAAGCCAATCCGCGCGCAGCGGTCGTGTTTCACTGGGACCATCGGCACCGCCAGGTCCGCGTCGAAGGCCAAGTGGAGCGGCTGTCCGATCAAGAGAACGATTCCTACTTTCGGCTGAGGCCATGGCAAAGCCGATTGGGCGCCTGGGCCAGCGCGCAGAGCCAGCCGATCGAGTCGCGCGCAGCGCTCGGGCGCGCAGTCGCCGAAGCCGCGCGGCGTTTCCGCATTCCTTATGGGGGTCCCGGCACGCCGGAGCCGGCGACCATTGCGGTCGAAGTGCCGAGACCGGCCCACTGGGGCGGATTTCGACTGCGCGCCGAAGCGGTCGAGCTCTGGGTCGAAGGCGAATACCGCATACACGAGCGGGCGCGCTGGACGCGGCGGCTGGATGCCGAGGCGACTCCGATCGTGTGGGCGGCGACCCGCCTGCAGCCTTGAGAACAGCGCACCGGCACCGCGACCTTCAAGCCGCAATGGAACTCATTCAAGCCGTTGAGGCAACCTGCCCCCACTGTTGGGAGACGATCAGCTTGACGCTCGATTTGTCGGTATCTGAGCAGGCCTATATCGAGGACTGCCCCGTTTGCTGCCGCTCGCTGGCTGTCTCGTACACGGCGCATGACGGAGAACTCGCCGACTTCAACGTCGAACCTGCCGATTGACGCCGATGGCGACCACGGCGCCGCGCGGCGCGGGCTTCAAAATGCTGCGCATCTTGATCCTGATGCTCGTATTGCTGAGTGTCGCGGTCAGTACTTGCGTGGATCGGTACCGCACGACGCGCTGGCGCGACCCGCTGTTCGTCGCGATCTATCCAATTGCCGCCGACGGAAGTCCGGATACGCGGGCCTATATGGCCGGGCTCGACGCCGAACACTTCCAGCCGATCGATCGGTTCTTCGCGCGTGAAGCGGCGCGCTACCGCTTGGGCACCGCGAGGCCGGTCGAAACCCGGCTGCGGCCGGAACTCACGGAAGCGCCGCCGCAGCGCGCGGCCGACAGCGGCGTGCTCGGCACGATGTGGTGGAGCCTGCGGCTGCGCTACTGGGCCTGGCGGGTCAGTGGCCATGTCCGCGATCCCGAGGACATCCGGATTTTCGTGCTTTATCACGATCCGAAAATCACACCGACCGTGCCGCATTCCTTGGGCCTGCAGAAGGGCCAGATCGGCGTCGTCTATGCATTCGCGGCCGATTGGATGACCGGCGCGAATGACGTCGTGATTGCGCACGAGTTGCTGCATACGCTGGGCGCCACCGACAAATACAATGCCGGCGATTCATCGCCGCGTTTCCCCGATGGTTACGGTGACCCGCTGCAGAGCCCACTGTTTCCGCAGCAAACTGCCGAACTGATGGCCGGGCGGCGCATGATCGCCCCCAACCAGTGGGAGCAGGCCGAGAATCTTGACGAGGTCGTGATCGGCGCCGCGACCGCCCAAGAAATTCGCTGGCCCTCGCGCCCGCCGTGATTGCACGCGTGTAGCGCGCGTGCTTGCCTCAACCCAGTGCCTCGAGGATCGGCGCATGCATCAAGCCATTGGTCGCGAGCACCGAGGTCGACTGCAGCGTAATCGGCGCGCCCTGCAAATCGGTGAATTTGCCGCCAGCTTCGGTCACGACCGCAACCAGCGCCGCAATATCGAGGATATTCACGTCCGACTCGATGACCGCGTCGATTTTGCCGGCCGCCAGCAGGTGATAATGCAGGAAATCGCCATACCCGCGGATCCGATTGACGCGTGCGACCAATCCACCGTAACGCGACCACCGGCCGCCAGAGGCCAGCGTCTTGAGATTCCCGGCGGACAGCGCCGCGGCCTCGATGCTGTCGATCGCACTTACCCCGATCCGCTTGCCGTTCAGATAGGCGCCGGACCCACGTTCGGCAAAGCTGATCTCGCCGTAGACCGGCGCGCTCGAGACGCCGAGCACGATTTCACCGCGACGCATCAGCGCGATCTGTGTCGAGAACATCGGATATTCGCGGACGAAGGCCTTCGTGCCGTCGATCGGATCGACGAGCCATAGGCTCTCCGATTGCGCATTGCGTGCACCGGTTTCTTCGCCGTAGAAACCGTAGGCAGGGAAGCGTGCGTCGAGGATTTCGCGGATCGCGAGTTCGCAGCGCACATCCGCCTCGGTGACCGGCGATTCGTCACCCTTGATGCGCACTTCGATATTGCGCTGATACAGCGAACGTGCGATCGCCGCTGCCTGATCGGCGGCATCGAGCGCCGCCTGTAACTCGGCCGATGGGCTCATCCGATGGACTCCTTGGGGGTGCTTGTTCGGCGGTGCCTTGACAGGGACATTACCAGACGCCTACCGTCGCTACCCCCGACAAGAGTGAGCGGATCATGGGCAATCGCTTGAGCAAAATCTATACGCGCACCGGCGATCAGGGAAGCACCGGCCTCGGCGACGGTTCGCGGGTTCCGAAGGACAGCCTGCGCGTCGAGGCCTACGGAACCGTCGACGAACTGAACTGCACGATCGGCATGATTCTCGCGGTACCGACGGTCCCGGAAGCGGTCCGCAGCTGTCTTACCGACGTGCAGCACGATTTGTTCGATTTGGGCGGCGAACTTTGCATCCCGGGCAGCCGACTCGTGACGCCCAGTTACACGCTGCGCCTCGAGAACGAGTTGGACGCGTTCAACGAGCCGCTGCCGCCGCTCAAGGATTTCATCCTGCCGGGTGGCGGCCCCGCGGCCGCGGCGTGCCACCTTGCGCGCACCGTGTGCAGGCGCGCGGAGCGGCTTTGTTGGTCGCTGTCGCGCGAGGAAACCATCTCCGCCGACGCCTTGATCTATCTGAATCGACTCTCCGATTTGCTGTTCGTGATCGCGCGCGTGCTGGCACGCCATGAAAACGGCAGCGAGATCATCTGGCGGCGACGCTAGCGCAGCGGATCTCAGACTGCGGCTGGTGGCCGCGGCTCGGCGCGAGCGTTTGCGACAAGACGGCGCGCCCGCGCCCAATCGAACGCGGGTCCCGGATCCGTCTTGCGCCCCGGCGCAATATCACTGTGGCCGACGACCCGATCCGGCGACAAACCGGCATAAGCGTCACATAGAGCACGCACCACGGTCGCGAGCATCTCGTACTGCACGTCTTCGTATGGCTGCGTATCGACTCCCTCGAGTTCGATGCCGATCGAGAAATCATTGCAAGCCTCGCGGCCTTCGTAACAGGATGCACCCGCATGCCAGGCGCGGTCCGTGAAGCGCACGTACTGCGTGATCTCGCCGTCGCGCCGCACGAGAAGATGCGACGAGACGCGCATCGTGTTGATGCTTGCAAAATAGGGGTGCGCCTCGCTGGGCAGCGTATTCGTGAACAGCCGGTCGATCCAGGGTCCACCGTATGAACCGGGCGGCAGACTGATGCCATGGACGACGATCAAATCGAGGCTCGAACCGGCAGGGCGCGCATCGAAGTTCGGCGAGTCGAGCTTGCGCACGCCCCGCAGCAAGCCGCTCGATCGATCCACCTCGAGGCTCAAGTTGCGCCCATTTTTTTGCTGCAATCGATGCCCCCGGTTTCAACGCTGTCCTGCGGATAGCATATGCGACAATACCGGTCGATATGAACGGCAATTTCTCCATCCGCCGCGACGCATGCGCCTGACGCGCGTCTACGTGCCTATGACGCTCGAAACCGGAGCCGCGCTCGAGCTGCCGCCCGAAGCGGCGTCCCACGTCGCCAAGGTGCTGCGCGCGCGGGTTGGCGACTCGCTGATCCTCTTCAACGGCGACGGCCGCGAATTCGGCGCCGAGATCGACTCGATCCGCGGATCGCGCGTCAGCGCGTCGGTGGGTCAAGCGGACCTCGTGGACCGCGAGTCGACGCTCGCCGTGACGCTGGTGCAAGCGGTGCCGCGCGGCGATCGCATGGATTTTATCGTGCAGAAGGCGACCGAACTCGGCGTCTCGCGCATCGTGCCCACCATGAGCCAGCGCAGCGTCGTGCGACTCGATGCGCGCCAGGGTGAGACCAAGGCCGCACATTGGCGCGCGGTCGCCGTGAGCGCCTGTGAACAGTGCGGGCGCAACCGGTTGCCCGCCGTGGACGAGCCGCGGCCGCTCATTGATTATCTGGGCGCGGTGAGCGGCGCCGCGACGCGCCTCGTGCTCGAGCCGGATGCGGACGACGGCAGCGCGAGACCCGAGTTCTCAGGCGACGTGGAAATTGCGATCGGGCCGGAAGGCGGCTTTGCGCCAGATGAGTTGGAAGCCTTCCGCATCGCGGGATTCCTGCGAATGCGCTTGGGGCCCCGGATACTCAGAACCGAAACCGCGGCCATTGCGGCGCTGACCTGGCTGCAAACCCAATTCGGCGACATGCGCCAGGGAAGCTGAGTTCGGCGCCTGATCAACCGAGGACCGACGTCTCCTCGGCGATCATCTCCTCGAGCCGCTGCAGATCGGGAATCAGCGGTGTCTCATTGACCATGCGCACCTGGCAAATCACCGGCGAGCGTTCCGCAAAACTGCGCGACGCGTCGGGCCGAATGACATCGGCATTGACGCGCACGAGCTGCGGAAAGCCCTGGGTCAGCATGCCGAAATAGCCCGAGGGTATCTTTCCGCCCGGCGCATGGAATACCACGATACGCGTGCGGCCCGAGATGCTCGGCAGCGCCGCGCCGAGCGCACCCTCAAAAGCGACCACCGGCACACTGTGACCGCTCCAGGTCACGAGGCCGACGTACCAGGGCGGCGCGTTGGTCATGTCCGCGGGGGTCTGATAGCCGATGACCTCGGCCACACAGGCGCGCGGCACGAGCAGACGCTCGCCCACGAGCGGCACCAACAAGCTGTAGAGCTCTTCGCGCAATTCGGACACGCGTCTTCGGTCCTCTAGCGCGCCACGGCGCTGCGACGGTTGACCAGCGGCTCGATCGCGTCGAGCAGCTGGCTCTCTTGATACGGCTTGCCGAGGTACTCGTCGACGCCAAGCTCGATCGCCCGCGCGCGGTGCTTTTCGCTGACGCGCGAGGTGATCATGACGATCGGGATGTCCTTCAAACGTGGATCGTTGCGCACGTGCGAAGCCACCTCATAGCCGTCCATGCGCGGCATCTCGATATCCAGCAAGATGATGTCGGGCAGATGGTCCTGCAGCAAAGAGACGGCCTCGACACCGTCCTTGGCCGTGAGCACCCGCATGCCGTTGCGCTCGAGCAGGCGCTGGGTCACGCGGCGAACGGTGATCGAGTCGTCGACGACGAGCGCAAACGTGCGCCGGTCGCGCTGCTCGGTGAACGGTACTTCGCTCGCCCGTACGCGCCATTCTGAGCGCACCAGCGAGCCCATATCGAGGATCACGACGATGCGGCCGTCACCGAGTATCGTGGCGCCGGCGATGCCGCGTATTGCGGAGATTTGCGGGCCCAGATTCTTCACGACGATCTCGCGGCTGCCGACCAGCTCGTCGGTAACGAGCGCAGTCGATTGCTCGCCGGCACGGATCAGCACGACCGACATCGACACATCGGTTTCCGGCAGATGCGTGGGGCCGACGCCGACGAACGCGCCGAGCTGCTGAAAGCGGTATTTTTGTCCGCCGTATTCGAACAGCGGCGCGTCCTTTCCCAAATGCCGCGCAACGATGTTCCGCGGCAGCCGCACGACTCCCTCGACGGTCGGCATCGGCAGCGCATAGACCTCTTCGCCGACACGCACGATCAATGCCTGGCTGATCGCCAGCGTGAACGGCAATCGGATCGTGAAGCGCGAGCCCGCGCCGACGGTCGACTCGATGAATAGCCCGCCGCCGAGCTTCTTGACCTCGGTGGCGACGACATCCATGCCGACACCGCGTCCGGCAGCCTGCGTGACCCGGCCCGCGGTGCTGAAGCCCGGCTCGAGGATCAGCTGCATCGCCTCTTCGTCGCTGAGCTTCGCCTGCGGATCGGCAAGCCCCAGCGAAATCGCCTTTTCGCGGATCAGCTTGACGTTGATGCCGGCGCCATCGTCGGCCACGACGATCACCACTTCGGCGCCGTCGCGCTCGAGGCTGACCGAGATGCGCCCGACCTCCGGCTTGCCGATCGCCGACCGGCGATCCGGGGCCTCGATGCCGTGCACGACGGCATTGCGCAGCATGTGCTCGAGCGGCGGCACCATGCGCTCGAGCACCTGGCGATCGAGTTCGGCGGCTGCGCCCTGAACGACGAGCTCGGCACGCTTGCCGGTATCGTTGGCCGCTTGGCGCACGAGGCGCGTCAGCCGCTGCACATGGCGCTGGAACGGCACCATGCGCGTGCGCATCAAGCTGTTCTGTAAATCGGTGATTACGCGAGCCTGTTGCGTCAACAGATTCTGCGCCTCGCGAGTCAGTGTCTCGAGCAAGCCTTGAATGCTCGCGACATCGCCCGAGGTTTCGGCGAGCGCTCGCGAGAACTGCTGCAGCGCAGAATAACGGTCGAGCTCGAGCGGGTCGAAGTCGGTGCGCCGCGAATCCTCGTCGCGGTGGCGATTGAGCACTTGCGCCTCGGTCTCCATCTCGAGTCCGCGCAATTGCTCCTTCAATCGCGTGACCGTGCGAGCCAGCTCCACGAGATTGAAGTCGATTGAATTGACCTGCTGCCCGAGGCGCGCGCGGAATATGCTGACCTCTCCCGCGTTGTTGAGCATCGTGTCGAGCAGCTCCGCGTCGACACGTGCCATCTCGGCGCGCTCCACGGGCATGTTTTCACGGCCCGGGAGCACCGGCGCGCTCGACAACTCGAGGCTCGAAATACCGGACTCTCCGCTCAAGCTCAGACCACTGTCATGGCGCGGATCGCGAACCCCGGGCGGCGGCGGCACGCGGGTCACGGGTGACGCGGGTGTCGGCGCGCCGACCGGCGCGCTCGCGGCGGGCGCTGCGGCGGCAGGCGGTCTCGCGGCCGGTGCAACGATCGCCGGCGCGGCGGGTACCGGTGCAACCGCTGGAGGCGGCGACGCTGCGGCGGGAATCGCGGCCGCGGGCATTGCTTCGCCCATGTTGAGCGCGCGTATTTGCGCCATCAGCGCCGGTGCCGGTGCCGGCAAGGATCCGCCGCTGACGATGTCGCGCATGCGCGCGAGTTCATCGAGACTGGTTTGCAGCACGCTGTAGGCGATGTCGCTGCCCGGAACCGTGCCGTTGTCGATATGGATCACGAGCGTTTCGAGCTCATGGCTCAAATTGCCCATCGCCGCGATACCCGCCATGCGGGCGCCGCCCTTCAAGGTGTGCAATTGCCGCTGCAGTTCTGCAACCGGCGCTTTGTTGTTGCGGTCGCCTTTCCAGGCGTTCAGCGAGGCTTGCGCCCCTTCGAGTAGCTCGGTCGCCTCCTCGCTGAAAATGTTGGCGATCTCATGATCGAACGCCTCGACCGGCGGGGCGGCCGGCCCCGGCATGATCGCCGAGGCGGACGATGCCTCGACATGCCGCGTCAGCTCGGCATCGAGCTGCGCCTCGAGCGCGCGCAGAGTTTCGAGCAATTTCGGCTGATCTGCGAAAAACACCGTCGACTCGTCGATGTGGGTCACGACGTTGTCGATCGCGGCAACCGCATCGGCGAGCAGCACTAGGCCGGCGTCGGGCAAGCCGTGTCCGCTGTCGAACACCTTGCGCATGTAGTGGTTCAACGGTTCCGTGATCCGAATGCCGTGCCGGGCCTCGGCCATCTTCGAGCTGCCGCTCAGCGTGTGGATCGCGCGATAGACGTTTTCCGGCAGCACATGGGGTCCGGGTTGACCGCTGCGCTTGCGCAAATACTCGCGAATCTCCGTGAGATGGGTCGCCGTCTCCTTGCTGTAGATGTCGTGCAGTACGGGATCCATCGCCGGCGGCTTCGCGACGACCGCGGCCGGCGCTGCGACCGGCGAGGCTGGCGGCGCAGCCGCTGCGGGGGTCGGGCGTGGCATGACCGGTGCGGCTGGTGCCGAGGCCGGCCAAGGCGCCGCCGGCGGTGGCGGCGGTGTGGGCGTAGGCGTAGGCGTAGGCGCGGGTGCCACCGAGACCGGCGGTATCGGCTTGGACGCGGGCGCCGCGGGTACCGGCGCAGCCGCGGCCACGGCGGCGAGCAACGGCGCCACGGTACTGCGGTCCCGATCCTCCGGCGCCAGATTGAGGAAGGCCTGCTCCGCCTCGCGCCCGTCCGCGTAAGCATAGGCACGCGCCATGATTTCCTCGATCGGTGTTGCGGAGGGTCTTCCCGTTTCGAGTTGCTCGATCAAATGCGGCAACGCGCCGACCGCGGAACGCATCACCGACATCATTCCGGGGGTGCGTGACAGCGTTTTGTCGAGAACGCGATTCAGCAGATTCTCGATCGACCAGGCGAATTCGCCGATCAGGCGCGCACCGACCATGCGGCCGCTGCCTTTCAAGGTATGGAAGCTGCGGCGCATCTTGAGCAGCGTGTCCAGATCCATCGGGTTCTGTTCCCAGAGCGGGAAGTTCGCGCCGATCGATGCCGTTTCTTCCTTGGCCTCTTCGATGAACAGCTCGAGCAACTGCGGGTCGGGCGGAGACGGCTCCGCCGGCGCGCGGCTCGGGCCGTCCGGCGGCGGCGACACGTAGTCGATTTTCATCGTCGCCTGGTAGTCGAGCCGCACGGTGGCTGCCTGATCGGACGCCGGCAAATCCACCGATGGCAGCCGCGTCACGAGTTCCGCGTCGAGCGCGTTGATGCAGGTGTCGGCATTGTCGAGCATGTACCAAGGATCGTTGCGGCCGTTCTGGATCGTCTCCATGTAGTATTCGATGCTGACGATCGCATCGGCGACCCGTTCGAGCCGCTGCGCGTCGGGCGCTGGAGCACCGGGCTCGACGAGCTTGCGCACATGCACACCAATCGCATCCATGAGTTCGACGGCGCGGCCCTTGCCGAGCATCAACAAGCCCGCGGTGATTCCCCGCAGCAGCTGCGGCACGTTGTCGAGCCCCTGCGGCGAAAAGTCGCCGTGCTTTTGCACAGCGGTCGAGATCGCTTCTTTGATGCGCGCAAGATTGACGATGCATTCCCGCAGAACCGCTTCGCTCACGAGGCGAAAATCCGCGTCGCCGGACTCCGGCGAGCCGACCGGCACTTGGGAAGCCGCGGCCGGCAGGATCAAGCGTAGGAGTTGGTCATCGAGACTGTCCTCGACGGACAACAGCACGCCGGCGACTTTGAGCAGCGCATCCTCGGGAGGCGGCTGGCCGGATGCGAGCAGTGCCGTCAGATCCGTGACTTCTTGCTGCACGCGCTGGCGCAGTTCGCCCAATCCGAGCACACCGAGCGTATCGCTGATTTTCTTGAGCAAATCGAGCTGCGGCACGAGCTCCGAGATCTGGCCGCCGCCGCGGCGCGCGAAGATGTCGAGGACGTCCTTGACCTTGGACAGGTCCTCCTTGATCGCGGCGGCCACCGTGCGCATCAACTTGACGCTCGGCGCCGACAGGCTCTCGCGCTCCTGCTCGATCGAATCGTCGACGGGCAGCAGTTCGGCTAGCTTGAACGAGGCCC
>Ga0181531_10000686_pt1 | contig 22312 bp, 22 predicted proteins | sample PEATcosm2014_Bin_38_FD_119743 | JGI IMG/M metagenome (GOLD analysis project Ga0181531, IMG submission 119743) | Peatland microbial communities from MTU Mesocosm Facility, Houghton, MI, USA - PEATcosm2014_Bin11_10_metaG | ecosystem: Environmental > Terrestrial > Soil > Wetlands > Peat | place...
GCCCGACCGCGTGGCACTCATGCTCTGGGCAGTACCGGTGATTGCCGCCGCCGTGGTGCTTTGGAATTTTCACGCCGGCAAATGGTTCACGCGCAGCGCGGCCGGACTCGCCGCGGTCTACGCGGTGCTGCTGTTTCTGGGCGCCGCGCGCGGTGCCGAGGATCCGCTGCATCCGTTGACGCAGACCGTGGCCGCGGATGCCCTGCCGTTTCATTCGATCAGCACGCTCGCCGATCTGCGCCGCGAGGTACAGGCCGCGGCCGCCGCGCACCAGGCGGTCATGCTCGACATCGATGCCGACTGGTGCACCTCCTGCAAGGAAATGCAGCGCTACACCTTTACCGATCCGGCGGTGAAAAGCGCGTTGCAGCCCGTGCGGCTGCTGCGCGCCAACGTCACCGCCAACAGCCCCGATGACCAGGCCCTGCTGCACGAATTCCAGATCTACGGCCCCCCGACCATCGCCTTCTATGACTCCGGCGGTCACGAGCAGCAGCGCTATCGCGTCGTCGGCTTCATGCCGGCCGACCGATTCGCGGCCTTGCTGCACCAGGCACTGACGACGGGCTAGCCAGAGCGCGCGCTTGAATCGTCTGCAACGCGCGCTGGCCATCGCCCTGGTCGTCGGTGTCGGGCTCGCGGCCGGCTTTGTCTCTTATCGTCTGCAATCCGGCCGGACGCTGAGCGCGCCGGCCGTGCCAACGCCGCAACCGGATGACAGCCTCGGGCAACCCGAGGCTGCCGCGCCAACACCCTTGCCCATGCCCTTGCCGGTGCCCAGTGTGGTTCCGGATCTCAGCTTCCCCAACCTGGCGGGCGCCGCCACTTCACTGCACTCCTTTGCCGGGGCACCGCTGATCATCAATTTCTGGGCCACCTGGTGCGCGCCCTGCAGGGAGGAGATTCCACTGCTGCGCGATCTGCGGCAGCGCTACCGCGGGCAGCGCCTGGAAGTGGTCGGCGTCGCCCTGGACTTTGCTTCTGCAGTGCAGCAATACCTGCGGAAGACGCCGATCGATTACCCGGTGCTGATCGGTGAGCAGGGGGGCTTCACAGCCACCCAGCAGTTCGGCGTCCAGGCCGTGCTGCCCTTCTCGGTATTTGCCGACTCCCGCAGCCGCATCGTCGCGGTCAAGGTGGGGCAGCTGCATCGCGAGGAAGCGGAATTCATCCTCTCTGAAATCGGCTCGCTGGACCGGGGCCAGGTGGGGATGGAGGAGGCGCGGAGTGCCATCGAAGCCCGCCTCAGGGAGCTGGCGGTAGAGCGGGCTACGGCTGCGCAGAACCACGGCTAGGCAAAATCGACTTTTGGCACGATCCACGCAGGATCCCGCCACTTTGACCAAAAATTAGGCAAATCGACGCAATTTGGGTACATTCTCGTCCCGGATCACGGGGGAGGATCTGCCTCGGCCGTTCTCCAGAACTAGAAGCTTATCGTAAAACCCGCGCAGCGCGCGCATACGGTTCTGACGCCGCCGGAGTGATCTTGCATGGATATTCGGAAAATAAAAAAGATGATTGAGTTGCTCGAGGAATCGGGCATCGCCGAAATTGAAATCAAGGAAGGTGAAGAGACCTTGCGCATCGCGCGCGCGATGCCCAATCAGATGCCGGTGTACGCGCATATGCCGATGCCGACCGTGGCCGTGGCACAGGGCCCCGTGCAGCAGGTGCCGGCACCGGCCGCCGCGGCGCCCGGTCCGCTGCGCGCAGGCGTCGGCGAACACATTGTCACGGCACCGATGGTCGGCACCTATTACTCGGCCCAGTCCCCCGGCGCCAAGAACTTCGTCGAGATCGGTGATGAAGTGGAAGTCGGGCAGGTCATGTGCATCATCGAGGCCATGAAGATGATGAACCAGATCGAGGCGGAGAAGGCCGGGACCGTGCAGGCGATCCTGGTGAAGAACGGCGAGCCGGTGGAATTCGGCCAGCCACTGTTCATCATCCAATAGCGGTGCCGATGCTGGAAAAAATCGTCATCGCCAACCGCGGTGAAATCGCGCTGCGCATCCTGCGGGCGTGCCGCGAGCTGGGCATCAAGACCGTCGCCGTGCACTCCACGGCCGACTCGAGCCTCAAACACGTACTGCTGGCCGACGAGTCGGTATGCATCGGGCCGCCGCCGTCGGCGCAGAGCTACCTGAACATGCCGGCCATCATCAGCGCCGCGGAAGTCACCGATTCGGTGGCCATCCACCCGGGCTACGGTTTCCTGTCCGAGAACGCCGACTTTGCCGAGCGGGTCGAAAAGAGCGGCTTCATTTTCATCGGGCCCAAGGCCGAGACCATCCGCCTCATGGGCGACAAAGTCTCGGCCATCAACGTCATGCGCGGACAGAACGTGCCCTGCGTTCCCGGCTCCGATGGCGCGTTGAGCGACCGCTCGGAGGACAACCTGCGCATCGCGCGCGACATCGGCTACCCGGTGATCATCAAGGCCTCGGGCGGCGGCGGCGGACGCGGCATGCGCGTGGTGCACTCCGAAGGCGCGCTGCTCAGTTCGATTGCCGTCACCAGGTCCGAAGCCCTGGCCGCGTTCAGCAATGACGCGGTCTACATGGAAAAATTCCTGGAGCGCCCGCGGCATATCGAGTTCCAGATCCTCGCCGATCACTACGGCAACGTCATCAGCCTCGGCGAGCGCGACTGCTCGATGCAGCGCCGGCACCAGAAAGTCATCGAAGAGGCGCCCGCACCCGGCATTACGGCCAAGCAGCGGCGCACCATGGGCGAGCGTTGCGTCGAGGCCTGCCGCGCGGTCGGCTATCGCGGCGCCGGTACGATGGAATTTCTCTACCAGGATGGCGAGTTCTATTTCATCGAGATGAACACGCGGATCCAGGTCGAACACCCGGTCACCGAGCTGATCACCGGCATCGACCTGGTCAAGGCTCAGCTGACCATCGCGGCGGGCGAGAAACTACCCTACAGCCAGGCCGACGTGCAGATCCGGGGCCATGCCATCGAGTGCCGCATCAACGCCGAGGATGCACGCACTTTCATGCCGTCCCCCGGCCCGATCAAGCTCTGGCATCCGCCTGGCGGGCCCGGCATCCGGGTCGACAGCCACGTCTATTCGGGTTACAGCGTGCCACCGCACTATGATTCGCTGATCGGCAAACTGATCGCACACGGCGACACGCGCGACACGGCCATCGCGCGCATGCGCAATGCACTGGCCGAGCTGGTCGTCGAGGGCATCAAGACCAACACGGCCCTGCACCAGGAAATCCTCGCCCACGCGGCCTTTCAGGGCGGCGGTCTGGACATTCACTACCTAGAGCGACGCCTCGGGCTCAAGTGAGCTACCTGGCGCTGAGCTTCGAGGTCGGTTCCATCGACCCCGAACAGGCCGAAACCACCTGCTTCGAGATCGGCGCACTGAGCGTGACCTTCAGCGACGAGCGGGACGATGCGGTGCTCGAGCCGCTGCCGGGCGAGGTACGACTGTGGCCCCACACGCGCCTGACCGCGTTGTTCGCGGCCGACAAGGCCGATGCCGGCCTCATCGTCAGGCTCGCGGCGGCATTAGGGCTACCGCTGGAGCGGCTGCAGGCGCAGAGCCTGGCCGACCGGCCCTGGGAGCGCGAATGGCTGCGGGATTTCCACGCCATGCGTTTCGGACGGCGGCTGTGGGTGTCGCCGCGGCACGAGAGCGTTGACGCCGCCGATGGCATCATCGTGCGTCTCGACCCCGGACTTGCCTTCGGCACCGGCACCCACGCCTCCACGGCGCTGTGCCTGACCTGGCTGGACGGCACGCCGCTGCGCGGCCTGACGCTCATCGACTACGGCTGCGGTTCGGGCGTGCTCGGCATCGCGGCCCTGAAACTCGGCGCGCGCTGCGTTCACGCCTTCGACCTCGATCCGCAGGCGCTGCTGGCCACGCGCGAGAACGCCGCCGACAATGAGGTCGCCGCGGGGCTGCGGATCTGCGAGGACGCGCAGCAGTTGCCGCAGGAGTGCGATGTGATCGTGGCCAATATATTGAGCGAGACCCTGGTGGCGCTGGCACCGGCGCTGGCCGCGCGGGTCAGCTCCCGCGGTTCCGTGCTGCTGGCCGGTATCCTTGCGCCGCAGGAGCCCGAAGTGGCAGCGTGCTACTCGCCGTGGTTTGATATGGAACGGTTTGCCGAGCGCGATGGCTGGGTGGCGTTGCAGGGCCGGCGACATTGAGGTTGGCTACGATGATCGGGGCCTGATTGATGTTCACGGTCTGCCCAAAGTGCATGCTGACGCTGGCCGTCACCGCCAACGACCTGCGCATGGGCCAGGGCTATGTGCGCTGCGGTCGCTGCGCCAATGTATTCAATGCCCTGCTGGCTCTCAGCGAAGAGCCCGCACAGGAAGCCGGGACATCCCACGACCCCACTCCCGCCGACCGCGCAACTTCCTCGCAGATCGCCAAGGCGCTGCTGGAGACGCCGGAAGAGCCGCCCGAGGCCCCGACCCAGGCACCTGCCAGCGCGGAAGCCGCATCCGGTCCGCCGATTCACCTGCCCACCGAGCAGTCGAGCGACGGCGCCATCGAAAATGAGTCCAACTTCGCCGACGGCACCGGCACCTTCGAGACCATCGTGCTCGAAGGCGAGGCCATCACTCAAACCGAGGAGTACGTCCCCGAATCATCCGTCGATCACGAGATCGCGGCCCTGACACATCGCCTCGCCCTGTCCTCACACGAGCTGCCGGCAGACGAGTCGTCGGCCGAGTCGATGGACGAGCTGGCCGCGGAGGACGCGGGCGACGCAGGGGATGAGGCGCCGGAGCAGACAGCGGCCGATGGCGCGGAAGCCTCGAGAGATCTGGCGGGCGATGCGGACCCCGGGGGATTCGGGCTGTCGCGGCGGCGTGCCCGAACGACGCGCGCGAGCTGGACCTGGATCTCCGGCAGCATCGCGCTGCTGCTGTTGCTGGCGTTGCAGGCCATCAACCACTGGCGCGACGCCCTGGCCTCATCGCCGCCGTGGAGCGCAGCGATCGGTCGCGCCTATGGCGCGATCGGGGTGCCGCTCGATCCGCACTGGGACCTCGGCGCCTACGAGGTTCGGCAACAGGGTGCAGTTGCCGACCCAGCCGATAATCAGCTGATCCGGGTGCGCGTGAGTCTCGCCAATCACGCAGACCGCTCCCAGCCGATGCCCTTGCTGCGCCTCACATTGCTCGATCGCTTTGGCAAACGCATCGCGTCCAGCGACCTGACACCCGCCCAGTACTGGCCGACCGGCGTCCCGCCGCGGGAGTACCTTGGTCACGACGAGCGCATCGACAGCGAGATCGCGGTACGCGACCCCAGCGCCGTCAGTGCCAGCTTCGAACTCGATGTCTGCCTGCGAGGCCGCGGCGACTCGCTGCGTTGCGCGGCAGACCTGCCGCCGAAGCCGGCGCTCGCGGGCACTGCTCATCCTTAAGCCCATGCGCACACCCAGGGCCCTGCGCGTTGCGCACTATGCTCTCGCCTCGCGCGCGCTGCTTGCACCCATGGCGGGCGTAACCGACCGCCCCTTCCGCCAACTGTGTCGCCGCTTCGGAGCGGGTCTGGCGCCGGCCGAAATGCTCAGCGCGGACCAGCGACTCTGGAACAGCGACAAGTCGCGGCGACGCATGGACCACGAAGGTGAGCCCGAGCCGCGCGTGGTGCAACTGGTGGGCTCCGATCCGATCGAGCTTGCCAGCGCTGCCAGGGTCAATGTCGATCTTGGCGCGCAGATCATCGACATCAACATGGGATGTCCGGCCAAAAAAGTATGCCAGCGCGAGGCAGGCTCGGCGCTGCTGGCCGATGAGGCGCTGGTCGAGCGCATTCTGAGTGCCGTGGTGCGCGCGGTAGCGGTGCCGGTGACGCTCAAGATCCGCACCGGCACCAATCATTCCAGCCGCAACGCGCCGCGCATCGCGGCCATCGCACAGAATTGTGGTATTGCCGCGCTCAGCATTCACGGTCGCACACGCGCGGATTTTTTTCGCGGCGATGCGGAATACGACACCATTCGAGAGACGCGCGCAGCACTCGACATCCCGCTCATAGCGAATGGCGATATCGATTCAGCACAGAAAGCCCGCGCAGTACTTGATTTCACTGGCGCAGAAGGAGTAATGCTCGGTCGCGCGGCGCAGGGTGCACCATGGATTTTTCGCGATGTCAATGCGCTGCTGAGCGATCAATTCGCCGCGCCGCTCTTGCGCACGTTCAAGACAGGGATCATTCTTCAGCACCTCGAATCCTTGTACGAGTTTTACGGCGAGTACACGGGGGTTCGAATGGCGCGTAAGCATCTCGGCTGGTACTGCCGTCAACTTTCCGAAGCGATCGCACTGCGGCCGACGCTGATGGCCGCGGAAGATTCCGCTTCGCAGTATGCGGCAGCCAAGCACGGCTTCGAGCGCTGGGCGGAGCTCGAAGCTGCATGAGATTCGAGCGCCAGATGCGGACATGGGGAAAGCAGGCAGGCAGACATGATCAGAGCCAATGGGTCCAAGACCAATGGTAGGGAGCTGCCGCTGCGCAGCCACACGGAACGGGCATTGAACGATTACTTCGCCAGCCTGAACGGTCACCGTCCGGCGCGGCTCTACAACATGGTGCTGCGCGAGGTCGAGGAACCGCTGTTCCGCGCCGTGCTCGACTACGCGGCCGGCAACCAGAGCCGGGCTGCCGTCATCCTCGGCATCAATCGCGGCACACTGCGCAAGAAGCTGCGAGAGTTCGGCCTGTCGGAATAGCCGAGGCCATGCCCATACGGCGCGCGCTGCTGTCGGTTTCGGACAAGAGCGGGCTCGCTTCCTTCGCCAGGCAGCTGCACCGACGTGGCATCCAGCTGTTGTCCACCGGCGGCACTGCGCGCCTGCTGGCGGACGAGGGTCTGCCGGTGCGCGAGGTCTCCGACTACACCGGATTCCCCGAGCTGATGGATGGACGCCTCAAGACGCTGCATCCGCGCGTCCATGGCGGATTGCTGGGCAGGCGCGGCACCGACGATGGCGTCATGCGGCAGCACGGGATCGATACCATCGACCTGCTGGTGGTGAACCTCTATCCGTTCGCCCAGACCATTGCGAAACCCGATTGCACCTACGCCGAGGCCATCGAGAATATCGATATCGGTGGGCCCGCCATGCTGCGCGCCGCGGCCAAGAATCACGCCGATGTGACCGTGCTGGTCGACCCGGAGGACTACGCAGGCGTGCTGGCGGAGATCGATGCCACGGGAGGCACCTCCATCGACACGCGCTCGCGGCTCGCGGCCAAGGCATTCGCGCACACGGCGCGCTACGACACGGTCGTCGCCGGCTACCTGCAGCAGCGGCAGGATTTTGCCGATGAGCCATTTCCGGACGTGCTGGCGCTTTACTTCGAGCGTGCGCAGGCGCTGCGCTACGGCGAGAATCCACATCAGCGCGCGGCCTTCTACCGCCGCCCCGATGCCCACGGCGGCTCGGTCGGCAGCGCTCGTGTCCTGCAGGGCAAGGAGCTGTCGTTCAACAACATCGCCGATGCGGACACGGCCATTGAATGTGTCCGCACTTTCGCGGCGCCCGCCTGCGTGATCGTCAAGCATGCCAACCCCTGCGGCGTCGCCGTCGCGGGCGATCTGCTCGAAGCCTACCGGCGCGCGTACCGCACCGACCCCACCTCGGCCTTCGGCGGCATCATTGCCTTCAACCGCGAGCTCGATGCGGCCACCGTGCAGGCCATCCTGGCGACGCAGTTCGCCGAAGTGATCGCCGCACCACGCTTAGGACCCGAGGCGCTCGCGGCCTGCAGTGCCAAGGCCAACGTCCGGGTGCTCGAGACGGGCGATCTGCACGCCGACCCCGATGAGCCGCGCGAAGAGCTCGAACTGCGCAGCGTGACGGGAGGACTGCTGGCGCAGCAACGCGACATCGCTCACCTCGCGCCCGGGGACCTGAAGATCGTCAGCCGCCGCAAGCCCGATGCGCGCGAGCTCGAGGACCTGCTGTTTGCCTGGGGCGTGGCGCAATTCGTCAAATCCAATGCCATCGTGTTTGCGCGCGAAGGCAGCACGGTCGGCATCGGCGCCGGACAGATGAGCCGAGTCTGGTCGACACGCATCGCCGCCATGAAGGCGGCGGACGAGAAGCTCGAGGTGCGCGGCGCGGTCATGGCCTCGGATGCCTTCTTTCCATTCCGCGATGGCATCGACGTGGCTGCCTCCTACGGCGTGGCGGCGGTCATCCATCCCGGCGGCTCGCTGCGCGACCCCGAAGTCATCGCCGCGGCCGACGAGCATGACATGGCCATGGCGCTGACCGGCGTGCGCCACTTTCGGCACTGAAGCGGCGCGGTGAAGGTTCTGATAGTCGGCGGCGGCGGACGCGAACATGCGCTGGCCTGGAGCTGCGCCCGATCCGCTCGCGTCAGCGAAGTCATCGTCGCGCCCGGCAATGCCGGTACCGCGACCGAACCGCGGGTGCGCAACGCGCCGATCGCGGCCACGGACATGCCCAAGTTGGTCGATCTGGCACGCCGCGAATCCGTGGCGTTGACCATCATCGGTCCGGAAGCGCCGCTGGTCGCCGGCATCGTCGATGCCTTCCAGGCGGCAGGACTTGCCTGCTTCGGACCGAGCCGGCAGGCCGCGCGCCTGGAGGGCTCCAAGGCCTTCACCAAGGATTTCCTGCAGCGACACGCAGTGCCGACCGCCGCGTACCGGACCTTCACCCGCGCCGACTACGACCCGGCCTGGCTGCGCGCGCAACGCGCCCCCATCGTCATCAAGGCCAGCGGCCTCGCTTCCGGCAAGGGTGTGGTGGTCGCCGACACACTGGACCAGGCCGACACCGCGGCACAGGAAATGCTTGCCGGGCGTTTCGGCGATGCCGGCGATGAGATCGTCATCGAGGAATTCCTGCACGGCGAGGAAGCAAGCTTCATCGTCATGGCCGACGGCGAGCACGCCGTACCGCTGGCGAGCGCACAGGATCACAAGCGGCTCGAAGACGCCGACCGCGGTCCCAATACCGGCGGCATGGGCGCCTACTCGCCGGCCCCGGTGGTGACGCGCGCCGTGCACGAGCGCGTCATGCGCGAAATCATCACCCCAACCCTGCGCGGGCTCGCGGCCGACGGCTCGCCGTTCACGGGTTTTCTGTACGCGGGGCTCATGATCGATGCCACCGGGGCGCCGCGGGTGATCGAATTCAACTGCCGCCTCGGCGATCCGGAAACGCAACCCATGCTCATGCGCCTGCAGTCGGATCTGACCCTGTTGTGCGAGGCGGCACTGGCCGGCAAGCTTGATTCGATGATCCCGGAGTGGGATCCACGTGCCGCGCTCGGCGTGGTCCTGGCTGCATCGGGGTATCCGGAGTCGGTGCGGCTGGGGGATGCGATCGAGGGCCTGCAGACTGCCGCGCAGCTGCCGGGCAAAGTGTTCCATGCCGGCACTCGCTGCGAGCAGGATCGCATCGTCACCAGCGGCGGACGGGTGTTGTGCGCGGTCGGTCTCGGCGACACCGTGCGCGAGGCGCAGCGGCAAGCCTATGCGCTGATCGAGCCGATCGAATTCCGCGGCATGCAATGGCGCCGCGATATCGGCTATCGCGCCATCGAGCGGGAGAGTGGCGGCAGGCCCGATCGTGGCTGAGGCGCAGGCGTCGACTGTAAATCCCGCTCGGCACGTCTCGTTTGCCGCGCTTCAGCACCGCGGCTACCGCTTCTTCTTCATGGGCACGGCCACGGCGATGCTGGCCGACAACATCGAGCACGTCATCACGTATTGGGTGCTGTTTCAGCGATTCCACTCCCCGGCACTGGCCGGCTTTGCGGTCATCTCGCACTGGGTGCCCTACCTGCTGTTTTCGGCCTACAGCGGAGCACTGGCGGATCGTTTCGACCCACGCCGAATGATCCAGCTCGGAATGCTGCTGTTCATGCTCGTCTCGATCAGCTGGGGTGTGCTGATCTGGAGCGGCTCGCTGCAGACCTGGCATGCCGTGGTGCTGCTGACGCTGCACGGCTTCGCCGGGGTGCTCTGGACGCCGCCGGCGCAGCTGCTGATTTACGACATCGTGCCGATGGATCAATTGCAGAGCGCGGTGCGGCTGGGCGCCACCGCGCGCAACGTCGGCACCTTGCTGGGTCCGGCGGTCGGCAGCGCGCTGATGCTGTTGCTCGGCCCGGCGCGCGGCATTTTCGTCAATGCGCTGATCTATCTGCCGATGCTGATCTGGCTATGGAAGGCGCCCTATGGGCCGCGATTTCGCCCGACATCCGCGCAGATGTCGCCGGCGGGCGGGCGAGTCGCGGTGCGCGGTCTGGGCGATGCGCTCTCGACCCTGCGGCATATCCGCGACAACCGCGTGATCCTGCTGATGACCCTGCTGGCAGGGGCGGCCTCGTTCTTCATCGGCACCGCGTACCAGGCGCAGATGCCCGGCTTCGCGATCGATGTCGGGCATGGCAATCCGGGCGTGTTCTATTTTGCGCTGGCGGCTGCCGATGCCGGCGGCGCCCTGTTTGGCGCCATCGTGCTCGAGAGCCGCAGCCTGCTGCAGGCACGCACCACCACGGCGCTGGTGCTGGCGATGCTGTGGTGCTGCGCGCTGATTACCTTTGCGCTCTCGCATCAATACGCGCTGTCGCTGGCGGCATTGTTCTGCGCCGGATTCCTCGAGCTCGCCTTCCAGGCCATGGCACAGGCATTGGTACAGATGAGTGCGCCGGTCGCGCTGCGCGGCCGCATCATCGGCGTCTATGCGATGTCCAGCCTGGGACTGCGATTTTTCAGCGGTATTACGGTCGGACTGCTGGGGGAAGTCGTGGGCATCCACGCTTCGCTGGCAATGGCGGCGGCGGCACTGTTCGTGGTCGTGGCCGTGCTGTGGATCAGTAGCTCACGCGCAGGAACAGCTGCGGTCCATTGATCCGCAGCTGCACGATGCCGGAAGGGTCGCGATTGCGAATGTCCACCTGCGCCTGCGAATAGTCATAGCCCGCGCCGACCGCAAAGTTGCGCCGCCAGCGGTATTGCACATCGGCGTGATAATCCTCGAGCTCACCGCTGAAATCGTGCACGGTGAGATGCATGTAGTTGGCGCGCGCATTGAACGACCAGTGCCTGGCAATCAGGTAGCTGCCGTCGAGCGCCACGGTCGCAAAGGGTCCCGCCTGGTTGTAATCGGTCCGCAGCGCCGTCCCGGGTTGCTGCGCGATGGCCTCGGCCTCGAGCAGATGTGCACCCAGGCCCGCGCCCAACTCGTAACGATCGCCGCGAAGAAACGAGTAGGTATAGGTGATGTCCATCTGCCGCCAATTGAGGCTCGACTGCAACGGCTCCCCCGCCTGGAAGGTCTGATCGCCATACAGAATCGTCGAGTTCAGCACGGTCGAACCGTTGCGGCGCAGATCGAAGAAGTTGACTCGTACTCGATGGCGGGGACGCAGCCGGAACATGAGCTCGAAGCGCGGCTGGTAGGCCTGGTTGCTGAGGCCGAGATCCCGCTCGGCCGATAGCGGCGTTCCAATGACGCCCGTGCCGCTGTCGAACTGGCCGAAGGTGCTGACGCGACCCCAGTAGTACAGCGCCTCGAGGGCCAGGTGGTCGGTGATCGGGCTTGGATCGGCCGGCAGCGCGGGCGGCGGTGAGTCTTCGCTAACGACGAACGAGGCCGGAGCAATGGGCGCCGCGTGGACCGAAAGCGCCACGGCCAGCAGCGGCGGCGCGAGCAACAGTGCACGGTGACCTACGCGCGGCATTATGTCGGTCTCTCAAGAGCAGCGGCTTGGCCCGCAATGAGACCACATGATCACCCAAGCGCCGGCGCGGTGCCACCGTGGGGGCCGGGCGAGGGCTCAAACAGAGAACTGAATCTCGTTCCCGAAACAGCCCCGCACAGCAATCAGCGCTTCATCGCCTCGAAGAACTCAGAGTTCGCCTTGGTGTCCTTCATTTTGTCGAGCAGAAACTCGATGGCGGCCAGTTCATCCATCGGATGCAGCAGCTTGCGCAGGATCCACATCTTTGCCAGCTCACCCGGATCGGTGATCAGCTCTTCCTTGCGCGTGCCCGAGCGGTTGATGTTCACGGCGGGGAATACACGCTTCTCGGCGATACGGCGGTCCAGGTGGATTTCGCTGTTGCCGGTGCCCTTGAATTCCTCGTAGATCACATCGTCCATTTTCGAGCCGGTATCGATCAGCGCGGTGGCGAGGATCGTCAGGCTGCCGCCTTCCTCGATGTTGCGCGCGGCGCCGAAGAATCGCTTCGGACGCTGCAGTGCGTTGGCGTCGACGCCGCCCGTGAGCACCTTGCCCGACGAGGGCACGACGGTGTTGTAGGCGCGCGCCAGGCGCGTGATCGAGTCGAGCAGGATCACGACGTCCTTCTTGTGCTCGACCAGGCGTTTGGCCTTTTCGATGACCATCTCGGCGACCTGCACATGGCGTGCGGCCGGCTCGTCGAAGGTGCTCGAGACCACTTCGCCCTTGACGGTGCGCTGCATCTCGGTGACCTCTTCCGGCCGCTCGTCGATGAGCAGCACGATCAGGATCACCTCGGGGTGATTCCAGCTGATCGAGGTCGCGATGTTCTGCAGCAGCATGGTCTTGCCGGCCTTGGGCGGCGAGACGATCAGGCCGCGCTGGCCCTTGCCGATGGGCGCCACCAGGTCGATGGTGCGCGCGGTCAGATCCTCGGTGCTGCCATTGCCGCGCTCGAGTTTCAGCCGCTTGGTCGGGTGAAATGGCGTCAGGTTTTCGAACAACACCTTGTTGCGCGAGCTGTCCGGCGAGTCGTAGTTGATCTCCCCGACCTTGAGCAGCGCAAAGTAGCGCTCGCCGTCCTTGGGCGGACGAATCAGTCCGGAGATGGTATCGCCGGTGCGCAGATTGAAACGGCGGATCTGGCTGGGCGAGACGTAGATATCGTCCGGGCCGGCCAGGTAGGAGCCGTCGGCCGAGCGCAGGAAGCCGAAGCCATCCTGCAGGATCTCGAGCACGCCGTCGCCGTAGATGTCCTCCCCGTTACGCGCATGCGCCTTGAGGATGGAAAAAATGATGTCCTGCTTGCGCGAACGGGCGACATTCTCCAGGCCCATAGAGTCGGCCATCTTCACCAGTTCGTGAATAGGCTTGGCCTTGAGCTCGGTCAGGTTCATCGACTTGCGCGATGCTGCGAGCTCCGCCGGACTGATGACCTCGGCGTCATCCTCGCCGATCGGCTCGATATCCAGCATCACGTCGTCCGGTCGGCCGTTGCCGCGATTGCCATCGCGGTTGCCGTGGCGCGGGCCCTTATTGTTATTGTTATTGTTGTTCTGCGGCCGATTGCGGCCTTGATTACCGAGGTAGCCTCTCACAGGTGTTGATCCAGAAATGTTGCAAGTTGGGATTTGGATAGCGCCCCGACTTTCTGCGCTTCGACCGAGCCGTTCTTGAAAAGGATCAGCGTCGGGATGCCGCGGATGCCGAATTTCGGCGGGGTCTGCGGATTCTCGTCGATATTGAGTTTCGCGATACGCAGGCGGTCTTTGTATTCGGATGCGATCTCGTCGAGGATCGGCGCGATCATCTTGCAGGGACCGCACCATTCGGCCCAGAAATCCAGCAATACCGGCTTTTCAGCCTTGAGGACGTCCTGATCAAAGCTGGCATCCGAGGTGTGCACAATGTGCTCGTTACTCACGCAGTTGAGCCTCCGTTGAGGGGAGAAAAGCTGGTAATTTGGGGCGGAAAACGAAATTAGAAGATGGGATAAGAGTATTGACCCGACTGAATATATTGGTAGCGGTGCCCACACCGAGCCCCGAAAAAGCCGTCTAACGGTTACACTAGTAAGGTTGGTGCGTCAGAGGGCTGAAGCGGCTGCAGACAGAACGACCGCCGATGCCGATATTTTTGCCCTTTCCGGGGCGCTTTGCAAGTCTTACGGTGCGCATGCGTCAATGATCGACCTGTCGCCGTTTGCGGACATCAAGAAACGTAGTCAATGAGTGATGAACATCTCAGTTCCCTGACCTACCAATCCCTGCCCCTGGCAGGCTCGCTGATGCAGGGCATCGTTGATGCCGGATTCGTGTTCTGCACGCCAATTCAGGCACAAACCCTGCCGATAGCACTGCAGGGACGCGATGTGGCCGGGCAGGCTCAGACCGGCACGGGCAAGACCGCGGCATTCCTGGTGGCGCTGTTCCAGGGCCTGCTGACGAGGCCGCCGCCGCCGGGACGACACGCCACATCGGTCCGCGCGCTGGTCGTGGCGCCTACTCGCGAGCTTGCCGTGCAGATCCACAAGGACGCGGCGGTACTGGGCAAGCATACGGGCCTGAAGCTGGCGGTGGTGTTTGGCGGCACCGACTACGAGAAACAGCGCCAGATCGTCTCCGAAGGGGTCGATGTATTGATCGGCACGCCCGGCCGGATCATCGACTACTTCAAGCAACACGTGTTCGATTTGCGCCACGCGCAGGTGCTGGTGCTGGATGAAGCCGATCGCATGTTCGACCTGGGCTTCATCGCCGATATCCGCTTCATCCTGCGCCGGCTGCCGCGCCCCGAGCAGCGGCAATCGATGCTGTTCTCCGCGACGCTTTCCCAGCGTGTGCTGGAGCTCGCCTACGAGCACATGAACAATCCGGAGCTGGTGCGGATCGAACCGGACAAGGTCACGATCGATCGCATCCGGCAGGTGATCTACTTCCCCTCCATGGAGGAGAAGATCCCGCTGCTGATCGGGCTGCTGCGCGAGACCGAGGCACATCGCACGATGGTGTTCGTCAACACCCGCCGCATGGCCGAGCGCCTGGAAGCCTCATTGCGCGCCAACGGCTTTGCCGCCCAGGCGCTTTCCGGCGATGTGCCGCAGAACAAGCGGCTGCGGTTCCTGCGGCAGTTTCACGAGGGTGAGCTCGCGGTGCTGATCGCCACCGACGTGGCCTCTCGCGGGCTGCACATTCCCGATGTCAGCCACATTTTCAATTTCGATCTGCCGCAGGACGCACCCGACTACGTCCACCGTATCGGCCGCACGGCGCGTGCCGGCGCGGACGGCGATGCCATCAGTTTCGGCTGCGAGGAGTACGCCATCTCGCTGCCGGACATCGAGGAATACATCGGCCGCAAGATCCCGGTGGCGTCCGTGGACCCCGCACTGCTGCCAAAAATCGAACCGGCGCCGCCCATGGAAGAGTCCGATCGACCGCCGTTCCGCGGCGGCAGACCCGGCGGCCCAAGGGGCGGTCAGCGCAGTGGCCGGCCCGGCGGCAGTGCCGGCGGCGCTCGCGGCCACACCCGGCGCGGCGGTTCGCAGCGCTCAGGGCGGTAGGTTCAAGGCAGGATCCAACAGCTCGGCTACCGAGTCGACCGAGGGGAATTCCTGCTGAGTCCGCGCGGCACCCGAACTGTCGGGCTTGCGCACCGCGTAGATCAATCCGATGCCGGCGGCTCGCGCGGCTCGCAGCACGCTCAGGCTGTCATCGACGAACAGGCTGCGCGCAGGGTCGAAGGTCTCGACCTTGGCAAGTTCGCTCCAGAACCGCGGATGTTCCTTGGGCGCGCCGAACACATGCGAGCTGAAGCCCGCGTCGAAGAAGCTGGTCACCGCGGTGCGTTCATCCTTGATCGCGAGCGTGGCCGGATGCGCATTCGTAATCAGCACCAGGCGTTTGCGCAGCGCGCGCACGCGCTGCAGGAATTCACGGGCCCCGGGCAGCCAGCGGATGCCGTGCGCCAGATCCTGCTTGAGGGCGCGAATGTCCAGTTCGAGCTCCCGGCTCCAGAACTCGATGCAGTACCAATCGAGTGTGCCCTCGAGCGCCGCGAATCGCGGCCGCAGCGCAGTCTGGGCCTGCTCGAGCGTGATCTGCCGCGGACCGGCCCAGGCCGCCGGCACCTGATGGCCCCAGAAGTGGCTGTCGAACGCCAGGTCGAGCAACGTGCCGTCCAGATCGAGCAACACGGTGTCGATCTGGCGCCACTGTGCGCTGCTCAGAATCGGGTCTGTCATCGTGTCGGCTATGATAGTGCGATGAGTGATGCCGTGAATTCGAATCTGGACACCCGGCAGCTGTCGGACTGGCTGCCGACGATCATGGATGTCGCCGACAGCGCCGGCCGGGAAATCATGCGCATTTACCGCACCGCTTTCGGTGTCACGCTCAAGGACGATCGCTCGCCACTGACCGAGGCGGATCTGGCCGCACAGCGCATCATCGGCGCAGGTCTCGGCGCGCTGACGCCCGATATCGCGATGTTGGGCGAGGAGTCGCCGCCGCAACAGTTCGAACATCGGCGCCGGTGGCCGCGGCTGTGGCTGGTCGATCCACTCGATGGCACGCGCGAGTTCGTCAAACGCAACGGCGAATTTACCGTCAATATCGCGCTCGTGGAGTACGGCGAGCCGGTGCTCGGGGTGGTGCATGCACCGGCGCGCGAGGTCATGTATGCGGCGGCGCGCGGCGCCGGCGCGTTCCGGCGCGATGCCGACGGTTCGCGCACGGCGCTGCACGTGCGTGCCAACGCCCCGCCGATCCTGCGCGTGCTGGGCAGCCGCTCGCATGGCGATGCGGTGCTCGATCGGCTGATCGACCGCGTGGGCAAGCACGAGCGCATCGCCGTCGGCAGCGCGTTGAAATTCGGCCTGCTGGCCGAGGGCAGCGCCGATCTGTACGTGCGGCGCGGCCCGACCTCGGAGTGGGACACGGCGGCAGGGCATGCGATCGTGCTGGAAGCCGGGGGCCGGGTCGTGGACCTCGCGGGCGTGCCGCTGCGCTATAACGCGCGTGACACTATGATCAATGCTTCATTCATCGCCTACGCCGACCGCTCGCGCGACTGGGCCGCCGTGTTGTCGGGCAACTGAAACGCATGTACGAGCGCATCGATCTGCACACGCACAGCAACTGCTCGGACGGCGCGCTCTCGCCCGCCGAGCTGGTCGCATTGGCCGTGCATCGACGGGTCGAGTTGCTGGCGCTGACCGATCACGACTCGGTTGGTGGCTGCGAGGCGGCGCGCGCCGCCTGCGCCGGTACCGCGGTTCGCTTCGTCGCCGGCGCGGAGCTGTCCTGCCAGTGGCGCGACCGTGAGATTCACGTGGTCGGATTGGAACTCGACACCGGTGATGCCGAGCTGGGAGCCCATTTTGCCGCACTGCTCGAGCGCCGCCGCGAGCGCATGCAGGCGATGACGCAGCGTCTGACACGGGCAGGCCTGCCCGGTGCGAAGCTTGCCGAAATGACACTATCGGTGGCGCTGCCGACCCGGACGCATCTGGCGCGCGCGCTGTGCGAGCTGGGTGTCAGCGAAGATGTGCAGCAGGCCTTCGATCGCTGGCTCAAGCGAGGCCGGCCCGGGTATGTCGCCGCCCAGTGGCCGACACTGGAGGCCGCCGTGCAGCGCATTCGCGGGGCCGGCGGCATCCCCGTGCTGGCGCATCCGCACCGATACCAGATGTCCCATGGCGTGCTGCGCGAGCTGGTGGCGGAGTTCAAGGCCGCCGGCGGCCTGGGCCTGGAAGTCAGCCTGCCTGGCATGGCGGCGGGCGACGCCGATCGTGCCGCCTCGCTGGCGAGGCGCTTTGGACTCGAGGGCTCGGTCGGATCTGACTTCCACCAGCCTGATTTACCTTGGCGGCCGCTCGGCCGCTTCGCTAAGCTACCGGACCTGATTACACCCATTGCGGCCCGGCTCGAGCCGTAAGCGATATCAGCGGATGAGCGATCAGGAAGATAACGTCGACCGCGAGCTGTTCCGCAACATCGAGAAGCTCCGGTCGCTGCGTATCGAGCACCGCGACCTGGATGAAGTCATCTCGCGGCTGTCCATGGACATTCACATCGACGAGCTGCAGCTCAAACGCCTCAAGAAGCGCAAGCTGGTGCTCAAGGACCAGATCCTGAAGCTCGAAAGCCAACTGATCCCGGACCTGAACGCCTGATGCCAAACGAAAGCGCTGGCGCGCTCCAGGCCCTTCTGACGGCCATCAGCAGCGCGGAGACCTGGCTGCAGGCGGCCGCGATCTGCGCGGCGCTGCTGAGCGCGCTGCTGACCTCCCACTGGCTGAACCTGTCACATCCGCGCCGCGCCGCCCTGATCGCCAAGCGCGGCGCCCGCGCCCGGCTGACCGAGATCGGTGTCATCGAGGCACCGGTGCTGCTGGCACTGTTGGTGCTGCTGATATTGCGCACGCTGATCGCCGCGGCGGGCGGCTCGGTGCACCTGCTCGACATCGCGATGGAAATGGCGGCGACGCTGATCCTGGTGCGCTTGGGGATGTACCTGCTGCGCCTCGGCCTGGGTCCCGACTCGTGGATGCGCAAATGGGAGCAGCCCCTGACGCTGATCATCTGGCTCGGGATTTCCTTTCAGCTGATCGGCTGGTTCGCAGCCATCCAGAACACGCTCAACGACATCAACCTGCTCCCGGGTCGCGGCCAGTTCACTCTCTGGGCGCTGCTCAAAGGCCTGGTGATCATCAGTGCCTTCGTGCTGATCACCAGCGTGCTGGCGCGCGCGCTCGAGCGGCGCATCATGACGATCGATTCGATCGCGCTCTCGACGCGCATCGGCATCAACAAGTTCAGCTATTTCTTCCTGGTGGGCCTGGGCGTCCTGCTGGGCATCAATGCCGCCGGTGTCGACCTGACCGCGCTCACGGTCCTGACCGGTGCGGTGGGTCTCGGCTTGGGTTTCGGCCTGCAGTCCATCGCCAGCAATTTCGTCAGTGGCTTCGTGCTGCTGATGGACAAGTCGATCAAACCCGGCGATGTCATCAGCTTTACGGGCATGCCGGGCACCAGCACCGAGAGCTTCGGCTGGGTACAGGCGCTGCGGGGACGCTATGTGGTGGTACGCGACCGCGACGGCGTCGAAACGCTGGTGCCCAACCAGAGCCTGATCACCAACCCGGTCATCAACTGGAGCTATTCGGATCGCAAGGTGCGATTGAAGCTGCCGGTACGCATCAGCTACAACGACGATCCCGAAAAGGCGCTCGCCATCCTGATGCACGCCGTGGAGGGTCATCCGCGCATCCTGCACGAGCCGGCACCGGTCTCGCGCCTGATGCAATTTTCGGATCACGGCATGGACCTGGAACTGCGCTTCTGGATCGCCGATCCGGAAGCCGGCGTCAACAACGTACGCTCGGACGTCAATCGACTGATCTGGCGCCTGTTCCGTGAATCGAAGATCACCATCCCCATGGCGCAGCGCGAGGTTTTCATCCGGCACGAACCCCCGCCGGTATGAGCGCGGCGCATCCGATTCCGGAACACGATCTGGAATTTGAGGTCATGCGGGCCACCGGCCCCGGCGGACAGAACGTCAACAAAGTGGCCACCGCGGTGCGCCTGCGGTTCAACCTCGCGGGCACCGCAGCGCTCGCTCCCGCGGTCAAGTTACGGCTGCGCGCGCTGGCCGGACATCGGATGAATGGCGAGGGCGCGCTGCTGATCAGCGCGCGCAACCATCGCACCCAGGAAGGCAACCGGCGCGAGGCGCTGGCGCGGCTCGAGGAGCTGATCGCGCGCGCCAGCATCGAGCCCAAGAAACGCCGCGCAACGCGCCCAACCAAGGGCTCGCAGCAGCGTCGCATGGAGCACAAGACGCAGCACAAGCGTCTCAAGCAATTGCGCGGGCGGGTACGCGATGAATAAGAGCAATCGACTAGACTTCATTCGATGTCGGCCCAGCCCCGAGTTCGCCATTACAGCTTCGCCCCCGTAGCGCGCGCGGATGCGCGCACGCTGGTGCTTGGCAGCATGCCCGGCGCAGCTTCATTGGCCGCCAGCCAGTACTACGCTCACCCGCAGAATCAGTTCTGGCCCATCATGGAGGCAATCTGCGGCGCCGGGCGCGCCCTGCCCTACGCGCTGCGCCTGCAACGGCTGCAGGACCACGGGATCGCGCTGTGGGACGTGCTGCAGTCCTGCGTGCGGCCCGGCAGCCTCGATTCTGCGATCGAGGCGTCCGGCGCCGAGCCGAACGATATTCCGGCGCTGTTGCGTTCCCACCGGAACATCACTCGCATCTGCTGCAACGGCGGCACCGCCCATCGCGAGCTGCTGCGGCACTATGGTCCGGAATTGCAGCGTGAGTTCGCGCGCATCGCGATCGTGAAACTGCCATCGACGAGCCCCGCTCACGCGGGGATGCGGCTGGCGCAGAAGGCCTCGGCCTGGATCACGGCGGTGCAGTCGCCCGCGTGCTAGCTCGGAAAGAATGCTCGTTGCACGAGCCAGACCAGTGCCAATGTGGCGATCGCGGCAGAGCCCCAGGGCAATACCGTGCGCCGATACAGGAGCTGCTTCCGAAAGCAGTACACCGCCGGCATGACGAGCAGCACCACGGCCAGCTGTCCGGTCTCGATTCCAAGATTGAAGGCCAGCAGTGACAGCAATCGTGCCCCATGGGGCAGACCCATGTCCGCCAGCACCGAGGCGAAGCCAAAGCCGTGCAGCAATCCGAAGGCGAAAGCGATCCGGGCACGACTTTCCGTGATTACCGGAAAGACGTTGTTGAGTGCCGCGGCGATGATCGAGGCGGCGATGGCCGATTCGGTCAATCGGCTGGGGAGGCGCACGATATCGAACGCGGCCAGTGACAGCGTCAGTGAGTGTGCCAGCGTGAAGGCCGTGACAATCTTGAGGATGCTGATAAACGCGGGGCGCGCCCGGGGCACGGGCCGCCAGTGACCGCCTTCCCGCAGCAGCACGGCCGGCAATAACAGCGACAGCAGAAACAGCAGGTGATCGATGCCGCTCCAGATATGCCATACGCCGGCGCGCAGGTACTCCCCGATCGCCTCCCAGGGAGAGGGATCATCCAGATCGAACGCGCGCGCCGCGGTGTTGCCTCCCAGCACCGCGGTCTGGACCGCGGCCTGGGCGCGCAGCGTCAGCAATCCGCGGTGCGAGGGGTCCTCCTCGCGCAGCAGACTGTAGTCGATGCGCAGCCGCCTGAAATCCCGGCCGCAATCGGCCGCAATCGGCAGCCAGAGATAGGCGCCATCGACGCGCTGGTTTACCTGAACGGAGCCGACACTCAGGGTGCAGGTTCCGTCTGGGCCCAGCAGGTGCAGATGAGCCCCCACATAGGACTGGAGTGCGGATTGGGCGGCGCGCAGTTCACCCCAGCTGACCTTGCCGTCGCGGTCACGATCCAGACCGACCGCGAGTTCGCCGTCGCGAATCGCGAGTTCCAGGGCGCCCGTGACGCGAGCATGCTCGACCTCCAGACTCAGAAATCCGTTGCTGGCGATGTGGGCCTGCGCCGTCGGAGCCACCACAAGCAATGTGAGCACTGCCAGCGCTCGCTGAAAGCTCGCAAGCCCGCGTGATGGATTCATCGCATGACCAGACGCGCGTCGCCAAGGCCGGTGGTGCGCACGAATTGGAGGGCCGGCTCTGCCGCATCGGGATTGCCGGCGGCGCGTGCGGCCGCGACCAGAACCAGGATGTCCTCGGGTTCACGCTGTACTTTCCAGTTCTCCCGGGCCGCCTCGAGCGCGAGCAGCGGCTGGTGTTCGACTTCGAGCAGGAATCGCGCCTGTTCGCGCCGATGGACGGCTTCGCCCCGCTGCAGTTCAGCGCTGAATGCCGCTCGCAAACGGGCGCTGCTCTGCGGCAGCGCGGGGTCGTGCAATCGCTGCTGCGCAATCGCGATGCGCAGCAGCAGCGGCTCAAAACTCTCCATCCCGCGCAGCAGATCCAGTGCCTCGGCATCGTGTCCCTGGCGCAGCAACAGGTCCGCATACGCGGTACGCACATAGACATCACCAGGCAGCAGATCGAGGTCGCGTTGAAACCAGCCCCGGGCCTCATCATCGCGCCCCAAGCGCACGGCCATCTCGCCAAGCTCCGAGTACAGCCAGGACTTCTCCGTGTTGAGCCATCCCTGCTGCGACACCTGCAGCAGCGCCGCGTAGGCTGCCTCGAGATGGCCGTCCAGGCCGCGCACGCTCTGGCTGCAAAGCGCGGCCAGCGATGCATCGACGCTGCGCGCGAACTGATCACAGGCCGTCGCGGCTTCCGGGTAGCGCCCCAGCACGCGCAGTATCGTCGCCTTGGTCAGCGATGCCTGCGGATCATCGGGTCGGGCGGCCAACGCAAGCTCGAGCGTCGCAAGCGCCGGGTCGAACTCATGCCGGCTTTGCTGCACGGTCGCGTGCAGCACCAGAGCATCGACGGCTGCCGGCTGATGCGCCAGCCAGGGCGCGAGCACGGCATCCGCGTAGCCGAGAAAACGAAGATCGCCGGAGAGACGCGATTGCTGAATGTAGAACTGCGCCAGTGGCAACGCTACATCGAGCCGGCCGTGCGCAAGCCGCCTGGCGGCCAGATCGGC
>Ga0181531_10000687_pt1 | contig 22209 bp, 22 predicted proteins | sample PEATcosm2014_Bin_38_FD_119743 | JGI IMG/M metagenome (GOLD analysis project Ga0181531, IMG submission 119743) | Peatland microbial communities from MTU Mesocosm Facility, Houghton, MI, USA - PEATcosm2014_Bin11_10_metaG | ecosystem: Environmental > Terrestrial > Soil > Wetlands > Peat | place...
CCACGGCGCGAGACATCGAACCCGAAGTTACTGGTGACGCCTGCGGCTTGCGGCGGAAGGCCGGTCAGGGTGCTGCCCGGTGCGAACCCCGTTCTGGGGACGTATCGCGCCGTGTCGATCTTGTCGTAGTCGGTGTCGAGGATGTAGAGCAGGCGGCTCGCGTTGAATCGCGCCGAGTTGTAGGAGGCGGGACTGGCCGGCAGCGTGCCTGGCTGCGCGGTAAACGCCGCGTCGAAGACGAACGCGTTCGCGCTGGTACCGCCGCCGACGACGCCGACCGGAACGATGTACGTTGGTACACACGACGCCGAGAACGCGTGGAGCTTGCCTTCGATGATGGCGGCCAAGAACCGCGTGAGCGAGAGCAGTTGTCCCGCACCGTCGCGCCCGTCGAATGCCGCGATCTGCACGTCGTCGGTGCCGATCGGCAACTGCGCGGTCACCGTGCACACGAAGCGCCCGTCGGCATCGGTCGCATCGCAGGAGCCCGCACCCGGGGACACGTTCGTCGTCACCGCCGGTTCGCTTACCCGCGATCCGTCGATCGCGAGCGGAGTCAGCGCGATCGAACGGACCGGCGCCGACACATCTTGCGGCGAGAGCGGCATCGTGACCTGAAGCGTGGCTGCCTCGGTGGCTCGCGTGACGCTGGCCGATTGACGTTGCGCGCTCGCGGAGTTCGCACTCCCAGGCAGCACCCGTGCCGCTGAGGAACCGCCGCTCCCGCAACTCGTCGTGCACAGCACCACGACTGAACACGCGGCCAGCGACAACGAGCGAAACTGGACTACACCCATGACACACCCCTCGATGGCCTCAACCTTGTCTTGACACTTGTTTTGTTGGGCGAGGCCAGTGAGCAGCTTCGGCAGGCGTGGTACGCCGTGCCTGCTCGCGTTCGCTCGCATGCGTCGGGGGGATGCGAACGGAGCCGCGTGCGCGGGCCGCGAACGATTCTCGGTCATGGCTACGGACCGGATCGATATCCGCCACGTCGCGAAGCTCGCACGATTGGCGCTCACGGAGGACGAGGTCGCGCTCTACGGAGCGCAACTGGGCAACCTCATGTCGCACGTCGACGCGCTCACCCAACTCGACACCGGCGACGTGGCGGCGACGGCCCAGGTGATCCCCTCGCGCAACGTCCAGCGCGCCGATGTCTTGCGTCCCGAGACGATGCTGACTCGCGACCAGGCACTCGCCAACGCGCCGCAGGCGCAGCTGGGGTATTTCCGCGTCCCGCGGATCATCGGCGAGGAGGGCTAGGTGGACCCGATCCGCGACTCCGCCGCCGCGATCGCGCGCGCCGTGATCGCACGTGAGACTTCCGCAGTCGATATCGCCGAGACCGTCCTGGCGCACGTCGAGCGGTCCGACATGGCGCTCGAGGCCTTCCGCACCCTGACCCCCGAGCTGCTCCGCGAGCAGGCCCGGCGCGTCGACGCGCGCGTGGCTGCCGGCGAACGGCTGCCGCTGGCGGGCGTGCCCGTGGCGATCAAGGACAACCTCTGCGTGACGGGCACGCGCACGACCGCCGGCTCGAAGATCCTCGAGAACTTCGTCGCGCCGTACACGGCGACGGCCGTCGCGAAACTGCTCGAGGCGGGTGCCCTGCCGATCGGCAAGACCAACCTCGACGAGTTCGCGATGGGCTCGTCGGGCGAGAACTCGGCCTACGAGAAACCGCGCAACCCGTACGACCTCGACCGTGTGCCCGGCGGCTCGTCCGCCGGCAGCGCGGCGGCGGTCGGCGGCTTCGAGACGACGATCTCGCTGGGCAGCGACACCGGCGGCTCGATTCGCGAGCCGGCCGCGTTCTGCAACATCGTGGGCTTCAAGCCCACCTACGGGCGCATCTCGCGCTACGGGCTGATCGCCTTCGCGTCTTCGCTCGACCAGATCGGGCCGTTCGCGCGCAGCGTCGAAGACGCCGCGTTGACCTACGACGCGATCGCCGGCCACGATCCGCTCGACGCCACCAGCGTCGATCGCCTCGCGGAGCCGACCGCGAGTGCGCTGCGCGAAGACTTGCGCGGCGTGCGGGTCGGGATCGTCAAGCAGTTCGACCTCGCCTCGCTGGCACCGGACGTGCGCGCGACCTACGAAGCGGCGTACGCGGACCTGGAGAAGCTCGGCGCGACGCTGGTCGAGGTGGAGTTGCCGACGTCCGACTACGGCGTCGCGACGTATTATCTGATCGCGCCGGCGGAGTGCTCCTCGAACCTCGCCCGCTTCGACGGCGTGCGCTACGGCTTGCGTGTCGACGGCGCCGACGTCGGCGAGATGTACGAACGCACGCGCGAAGCCGGGTTCGGCCCCGAGGTCAAGCGCCGCATCCTCATCGGCACCTACGCGCTCTCGTCGGGCTACTACGACGCCTACTACCTCAAGGCGCAGAAGGCGCGCACCCGCTTCGCGCAGGATTTCGCGCGCGCGTTCGAGCGCTGCGACGTCATCGCCTCGCCGGCCGCGTCGACGCCGGCCTTCAAATTCAACGCCAAATCCGACCCCGTCTCGATGTACCTGATGGACTATTATACGATCCCGATCTCGCTGGCCGGTCTGCCCTCGTTGAGCGTCCCGTGCGGCGCCGTCGTCCCGGAGGACGGGACCCGCCCGATGCCGCTCGGCCTGCAGTTGGCAACGCCGCTGTTCGCGGAGCGCGAGTTGCTGGGCATCGCCCACGCCTACGAACGCGCAACGATGCACGCCGCCAAACTGAGCCCGGTCGAGAGCGCGACGGCATGAGCGCCATCACCTCGCCCGACGACGTCGTCGTGACCCCCGAGCTGCTCGCAAAATACGAGGCGGTGATCGGGATCGAATGTCACGTCGAATTGAAGACAGTCTCGAAGATGTTCTGCGGGTGTCCAAACCGCTTCGGCGCGCCGCCGAACACACTGGTCTGCCCGGTGTGTCTCGCGATGCCGGGCTCGCTGCCGGTGCCGAATGCGGCCGCGATCGAGCATTTGATTCGCGCCGGTTTGGCGTTCGATGCGGAGATTCCCGAGCACTCGAAGTTCGACCGCAAAAACTACTTCTATCCGGACATGCCCAAGGACTATCAGATCTCGCAGTTCGACATGCCGCTCACCCAGGGTGGCGTCGTGAAGTACTGGCTCGAGGACGGGACGCGTGGCTCGTGCCGCCTGACCCGCATCCACCTCGAAGAAGATACCGGGAAGTCGACGCACGCCAGCGCCGACGGCCGGCTGGCGGGCGCGACCTCGTCGCTGGTCGACTTCAACCGTGCCGGCGTCCCGTTGATGGAATGCGTGGGCGAGCCCGACTTGCGCAGCGCCGACGAGGCGGTCGCGTTCCTCGAGATGCTGGCGCGCACGTTCCGCGAGCTGGGCGTCTCCGACGTGAAGATGGAGGAAGGCTCGCTGCGCTGCGATGCCAACGTCTCGATCCGCCTGCGCGGCGCGAGCGAGTACGGCACCAAGGCCGAGATCAAGAACATGAACTCGTTCCGCAGCGTGCGGCGTGCGATCGTCTCGGAGGTCGCACGGCAGATCGCGATCGTCGAGAGCGGCGGCCGGGTCATCCAGGAGACGCGCGGCTGGGACGAGGGCGCCGGCGTCACCCACAGCCAGCGCTCCAAAGAACAGGCGCACGACTACCGCTACTTCCCCGATCCTGATTTGGTGCCGCTGGACATCGCGCGCGCCGACGTCGAGCGACTGCGTGCCTCGCTGCCGCCGACGCCCTACGAGCGCTTCGAGCGCTACGTCGACGCCTACGGCATCGACGTCAAGCGCGCGACGCAACTGCTCGAAGATTCGCGCCTCGCCGACTTCTACGAGCACGCGGTCGAAGCGTCGGAGAACCCGCTCGGGACGCTCGCGTTCGTGCTCGGCGACCTTTCGCGGTTGGCGAACGAGTCGAACCTTTCCGTCGCCGACGGCAAGGTGACGCCGCACGCGCTCGCCGAGCTGGTCACGCTGACCTCGTCGAACGCGGTCAACTCCAAGGCCGCGAAGCAAGTCCTCGAAACGCTCTGGAACGAGGGCGGCTCCGCCAAGGCGATCGTCGAGCGCGACGGGCTCGCGCAGGTCAGCGATCGCGGTGCGATCGAGAAGATCGTCGACGAGGTGCTGGCCGCCAACGCGCAGTCGGTTGCCGATTACAAGGCCGGCAAGACCAACGTCCTCGGCTTCCTGACCGGCGCCGTGATGAAGGCCTCGAAAGGCAAAGCGAATCCGCCGCTGGTGCAAGAGCTGCTGAAGGAGAAGCTCGGCTAGCGCGTGTCGCAGGACGGGTTGGCCGCGTTGCGCGCGCACGTCGCGGGCGACGAGGCGTGTGCGCAGGCGTTGTCCGCGCTGCCGCCCGAGGCGTTTGCCGACGCGGTGCTGCGGCTCGCTGCCGAGCGCGGCTTCGACGTGACGGCGGCCGACCTCGGCGCGGCCATGGTCCAGGCGCAGCGCGCCTGGCAGATGCGGTGGACGAGCTGACCCCCGATCTGCGGGCGTGGACGCCGGTCCACGTCGCGATCCGCAGCGGTGCGCCGACGATCCTGTGGGCGCGCGTCGAGGACCTCTCCGCCGATCCGTTCTTCGAGCAGGCCGCCGATCGCGCGATGCGCCAGCCGTTCAACGCGCTCTTCGCGCGCCGAACGCCGCTCGACGTGCTCGACGAACTCGGTGACGATGCCGCTGCGAGCGCGCCGGCCGGCTTCGTCTTCCACCAGTCGCGCAGCGGTTCGACGCTGATCGCACGGATGCTCATGCAGCTCGCGGACGTCGTCGTGCTTTCGGAGGCGCAGCCGCTCGACGCCCTCTTGCACCTGCGGCGTCACGTTTCCGACGCCGTGACGCCGCGACGGCTGCGCGCGATGATCCACGCGCTCGCGCGACCGGCCGGGGAGCACCGCCGCATCGTCGTGAAGTGGAACGGCTGGCACGCACTCGAGTTGCCCTTCCTGCGGTCGGCGTTTGCGGACGTTCCGTGGGTGTTCGCGTTTCGCGAACCGCGGGCGCTGCTGGAATCGCAAGAGCGCATGCTCGGGCCGGAAGCAATGCCGGGGACGATCGATCCGCGGCTGCTCGGGATCACCGATCCGGCAGAGCTTGCGGCGGACGACTATGTGGCGCGTTTTCTGGCCGCGCTGGCCCAAGCTGCGCTGCGCGAGAACGCGGACTGCGGCGCATTCCTCGACTACGCAACCCTGCCCGAGGCGGTCTTCGTGCAGGTGCTGCCGCGCTTCGGCATCACTCCGCGAGCCGCCGAGACCGCCGCGATGCGTGCAGTGACCGCACGCGATGCAAAACAGCCGTCCGCCGCGTTCGCGCCGCGGGAGGTCGCGGCCGATCCCGACCGCGACGCGATGGCGCGACGCTGGCTCGACGCGCTCTACGTCCAGCTCAGGGCGCGAGCCGCGGCACGCCGATGACGGTGCGCGCTACTCGCGCGCGCCGATCGTCTGCGCCTGCTGCGGCGTGATCGCGACCGAGAGCAAGAAGCTGGCCGCGGCCAGTCGTGCACCCGCCGAGGAATCCGGCGTCCAGTTGCCGTTGAAGGGACGCACATAGCTGCTGTTGGCTACGTTGAGGGCGGTGATCTCGTCCGCATCCAGCGCCGCCGCCGTCCTCACCAGGGCACCGTGCAGATCGCTGCGGCCGGCGACGGCGTCGTCGATCGCGCCCTCGAGCAAGGCGTGCGTCGCAGCCGAGAGCGCGCCCAGCGCAGCGGTGCGCGCGTCAGCGGTTGCCGCCGTGATGCGCGTGCGGTCGGCGAGGGACAGTTCGACCGGGCTGGCGTTGGTCGTGTGCACGTTCGTCTGCGCGAGCCGACGCGCGGCAAGGGCCTCCGCCGAGAGCGGCTTCGGCAGACGCGGTGGGGCGGGCCGAGCGCCAGGGAGGAGGCCGAGTGCGGCAACCCTCGAGACCTTGCGCGCCGCAGCGAGCGATGCCGGGCTCGTGGGCTGGATACCCGTGACGGCGATGATCAGCGGGAAGCCGGCTTTCGGCAGCGTGAACGAGGACTTCAGGGTCCCGTTCGGCTGACCGAGCAGCTGCGCCAGCGCCGAGTATGCCGATGACTGCAGCGTTTGACCTTCGGCGAACATCCACCCGACGGGTGCGACGGAGCCCGCGAAACGGGCCGCCTCGCCGACGATCGGGTTCGCCAGCACGTTCGCCGGAATCGGATCGGGCGTCGCCGGAACGAGTTGCACCTTCGATCCCGGCTTGTGCGCGACGGACGAGTTGCCGATACCCGGAATCGCTTGGGTGAGGGCCCGTCCGCCGCCGCAACCCGCGAGCATCGCGGCGCTGCCGCCGAGCAGAAATGGCGCGCGTTTCATCGCTGGATCCGTCCTCTCGCGATCAGTTCCGGCTCGGGAAGATGCCCTGCAAGGCGATACAATACGTGAGTGCGAGGAACGGTTGACGGTTTTCGTGCGCGCCGCCGCTGCCGTACGAGGTCACCATGGACGAGGACATGGTGACCATGTTGGTGCTCCCGGCCGAGTACATCGGCAGCGCGGTCGTGTAGGCCGGGTAGGCGCCGTTCATGTTGAAGGTGTTCGCGTTCCCGAGCTGCACGTCGGCGGAGGGAGGGTGCGTGTGGGCCGGCAATTCGCTCTGCGCCAACAGGTGTTTCTCCTCGCCACCCGTTTGGCCGATCATCGTGGTGCTCCCCATGCCCAGGGCGACGCGGCCCTGCATGTTCGGCAGCCCGAACGTCGTGGTGCCGTTCCCGCCGTAGGTGGTGCTGAGCAACGAGAACAGCGCTAAATACGAGCTGATCGAGAGCGTCTGCCCGTTGCACATCTGCCAGTTCGTCGGAGCGAAGTTGAACGACATGATGCGAATCTCGCCGAGGAATGGGGTCGACATGCGTCCTCTCCTCTAACCGCTGCGCGGCGGGAAGACGCCGGCCACGCAGATGCAGTAGTTCAACGTCAGGTAGGGCATGAGGTTGTTGTGCGCGGCGTTGGAGCCGGTGACGCTGACCATCAACGGGTTCATCGTGTTCACCAGCGGCGAGCTCGACGTCGAGTAGATCAGGTTCGGCGTCGCGTTGGCGGGGACGGTGCCGCTCGGTGACGAGTACAGCGCGTTCGCAGGCGTGAAGTCGCCTTGCACCGTGTGCGTGTGATTGGGGATCTCGCTGATCGTCAACTGCACGGATGCTTCGCCGCCGGTGGCGCCGATGGGAAACGGGCCCAGCGGCGAGCTGCCGAACACCGTCGTGTGGATGGGGACGGCACCCTGGAGGTTGGGCAGACCGAACGTCGAGGAACCGTTGCCGCCGTAGTTGGTGCCGAGCAGCGAGAAGAGGGCGAGGTTCGAGGTCACGCTGAGCAGCTGGCCGTTGCAGAGCGCCCAGTTCTTGGGCGCGAAGTTGAACCCGAAGGCGCGGACTTCACCGAGGTATGGCGCCGACATCAGCTGCTCGGGTACGCGCCGATGAACGCGATGATGAAGGTCAATGCGACGTAGGGCTGCATGTTGTCGTGCGGCTGGCTTCCGCCTTGCGAGGCGAGCATCGAGGCGTTGAAGGAGCGATAGGTGGTCGGATGCGGGTTGTGGGCACCGCCCGGCGTGCTGTAGAGCGTCTTCGGTGCGACGTCGGCGTAGTAGGCGTTCGACGGGCTTCCGGTCGTCGCGCCGTTCCCGTCCCCGACGATCGGATGGGTGTGCGAGGGGATCGTCGCCGCCGTCAGTATCACCGTGGCGACGCCGCCGCTCTGCGCCAGCGTGTACGTGCTCGTCCCGTTGTTGCCGACATGAATCGGCACGCATCCCGCCAGGTTCGGCAGCGCGAACGTGCTCACACCGTCGCCGCCGTAGGTCGTCCCGATCAGGTTGAACAGCGAGCTGTAGGAGGCAATCGCGAGCAGCTGACCGTCGCACGTCATCCAGTTGGCGGGCGCGTAGGTGCCGGCGAACAGGCGAATCTCACCGATGAAGGGTGCGCCCATGGTCCTCTCTCCGTTACGGCTTGAACGCGACGCCGTGCGGCGTCGAGGTCAAGTGGGTGAAGCTGGTCTGCTCCGGCGCGGCCGCGAACGGCGTGCTCGTGTCGTCGTAGCAGTAGCGGTCGTCATCACCCGAGGGGACGGCGCTGGCGGTGATATCGTAGATGTACAGGCCAGTGTAGGAGTTGACGCTGTCGTACACCTCCAACAACAGCTTCGTATTCGACAGCCAGGTCATTTGCTCGACCAGGATGCTCGCGTTGGCCCCGCCGTCGACGTAGGTGTCGCAGTTGCTCGCCGCGTCGGTGACGCCGTTGAACGGGATCGGCCCCAGCACAGCGTTGCGCGCGCTGGTATTGTCGTAGACTTGGACGAGGCTGTTGCCGCTCCACGCCGACCCGTAGGCGACGGCGACGTAGCCGTTGGGAGCGGTCGCGACGAAGGTCGCCTGATCGCTGAAGGCGTCCGCTCCGATGACGTGCGTTTGCGTGGCCGAGGGCGAGTCGCCGCTGCCGCCGATGCTGTAGAACGCCACGCTCGGGTGGTAGGCCGAGTGGTTCGCGATCACGAGCTGACTGTTCGTGGCGTCCCAGGCCAGCGCGTACGGGACGTCGACTGCCCAGGCGGTCGGGGTCGTCGTCTGCGAGATGGTGGTCTGGGTGCCGTTCGGGCTGAGGATCACGATCTTCGAGGTGCCGGCCGGATTGCCGGAGGCCGACGCATCGGTCTCGGCGCCGTCGGTGAGGGCCGCAGCGTAGGTGCCGTGGGCGAGCGCACTCAGCGGCACGTCGGTGACCCAGTTGTCGCCGATGGAGCCGTTGATCGGCGCGATGTTGCGCGCCGCCGGGGCCAGCGTGTAATCGCCCGAGAGCAGATATTCCGAAAGCAAGTACGTCGAGCTCGGCGAGAGGTCGGAGAGCGCGACGCTGCCGTCACCGCTGTCGTAGGCCACGTTCTGCGGCGCGGTGACGTCCACGGACGTCGTCGTGCTCGTGTTGGCGCCGGTGGTGATTGCGCCGGCCGGGACGCAGGCCAGATTGCCGGCGTTCTTGCTGCTGTTGTCGGCGTTGGCGATCAACAAGTCGCCGTCGGTGTCCCACGCGAGTCCGGTCGGGTTGTCGACGTCGGCCTTGTTTTCGTTGGACGAGTTGGTGACCGCGAGGGTCGGCGTCGAGAAGGCGGTGAGCGAATCGGGTCCGCCGCTGCCGCCGAGCGTGACGGTGTAGAAGTTGATCGTGCCGCTGGTCGCGCTGGTCTGTTCGACCACGGCGAGGAAGTCGTTGGTCGGCGGCGCTACGCCGGTCGAGAACGTGAACGACTTGGTCAGCGCGAACGAGAGGCCGTCGCTCCCCGGCGGGACGAGCTTGAGGTTGACCGCCCCGCCGGTCTCGCTGCTGCTCGTCGGGGTGAGCGTGAACGTTCCGGCGCTTTGGTTGATCGCGAAGGTGACGTTGCCGCCGGTCCCGGTGATGGTGCCGGAGGTCGTCTGATAGGTCGAGGTGTTGTCCTCGATCTCGATCGTCGGCAGGCCCGGGGCGACGATCGTCTTGCCGTCGGCGTCGGTCGAGCCGATGGTGAACGTCACCGGCGTCGTTCCGGTGTCGCCGAAGGCGGTGCCGACCGTGCCCACCTGGCACGCGCCGCTGCCGGTGACCGTGAAGGCGCTCGCGTTCGCGTCGAGCGAGATCGCGTAGCCGTTGGCGACGCCTTCCTGGACCCACTCGACTTGCGTCTGCTCCGAGAGCTTGTTGCCCGTTCCGCCGTTCGCGTCATAACTGATGATCTGAATCGTGGTGTCGCCGATCGGCATCTGCTCGTCGACCGTGCACTCGTAGTCGCTCGGAACTGACGGATCGGTGCCGCATTGACCGGGCGTCGTCGGGTTGCCGGTGAGGTTGGCGAAATTGGCGACGTTGACCGCCTTCAGGTACGACGGCTCGGTCGAGTAGATGTCGGTCCCGGTGCCGTGGATCTTCACGTCGGTCGCTTGGATCGTGATCGACTTCGTCGCCGAGGAGAGATAGCGCGGAGCGCGCTTGCCGGCCGAGGTGGTCGTCGGCTTCGGGAAACTGAACGAAAAAACGGTTGACGCCGCCGTCCCCGCTCCCGATCCTGAGCCTGGCTCGGATGCGTGCGAGGTGGGGACGGTCGAGCCGTGCCCGCCCGAACAGCCAGCCGCCAAGGCGAGAACGGCCAACGCGGAAAGGCGGCGGATGACATCGAGCGACGATCGGCTCACGGGCGCTCCAAAGAATCGAGACAATAGGCGAACGCACGCCTTCCCGAAAGACGGACGCCGTCGGCCGACGTACCGCACGACGAGCGCGGGGGCCTGCGCGCCGCGCTCGTTCAGCTCGGCGAAGCGATAGCGACCGCTCATTGTGTGCGGTGATTGTGAAGAGAAGGTGCAGACAATGGCGCGTTCGGCATTGACCGGCCGCGCGGGTGGCGAAGGAGCGGGCGTGATGGACCACTCGGCGATCGACGAGCGCGGCCTGGACGTCCTCGACTTTGCGCGCATCCGCGAGCAGTACGCCGGGCAGACGCACGGCGCGCGCGCCGCCGCGCGCGCCGCGGCGTGCCTGCCGAGCACCGACCTCGAGACGGTACGTATCCTCCTGGGCGAGACGGGCGAGATGCGCGCCCTGACCCAAACCGGCTTCGGGCTCGAGCGGATCGACGACGTCGACGAGGCGATCGCGACCGCGGCGCGCGGGATCGCGTTGGCGGCGCGCGAGCTGCGCGCGATCGCCGACGCCCAAGCAGCCGGCGCCGCCGCCGTGCGGGCGATCCGCGAGGCGGAGCTGGAGCTGCCGCTGCTGCGCGCACGCAGCACGGGCTTTCGAGCGCTGCCGCAGGTGGTCGCGCGCATCCACGACGCGATCGACGAACGCGGGAGCGTGATGGACCGCGCCTCGGCGGCGCTGGCGCGGATTCGCCGCGGCATCGGGCAGGCGCAGGACGACGCGCGCGACCGCGCCGCGGCGCTGGTCCGCTCCGCGCGTTATGCGCAAGCGATCCAGGATGCAATCGTCACCTTGCGCGATGGGCGTTACGTCGTGCCGGTGAAGGCAGAGTTCCAAGCGCAGATCCCCGGCATCGTCCACGACTCGAGCGCGAGCGGTCAGACCCTGTTCATCGAGCCGCTCGAAACGCTCGAAGCGAACAATCGGCTGCGCGCACTCCAGGCGCAAGAACAGGCCGAGATCGCGCGCATCCTGGCCGAGCTCTCGAGCCTGGTCGCGCGCGAGGCGGCGCAGGCCGCGACCAACGTCGACGTCTACGTCGAGCTCGACCTCGCCCTCGCGCGCGCGGAGCTGGCCGGCCGGATGGACGCGGTCGCGCCCGCGCTCTCCGCCGACGCGGTGGTCGAACTGGTCGACGCGCGGCATCCGCTGCTCGGCGCGCGCGCGGTGCCGCAGTCGGTGCGCCTCGACGACGAGACGCGGATGTTGATCATCTCCGGACCGAACATGGGCGGCAAGACGGTCACCCTCAAGTTGGTCGGCTTGGCGGTGCTGATGACGGCCTGCGGCCTGCACGTGCCGGCGCTGGCGGCGCGCATCGGCGTGTTCGCCCGCGTCTGCACCGACATCGGCGACGAACAGTCGATCGTTCAGAACGCGTCGACGTTCTCGGCTCACTTACGACGGTTGGCGGAGATCGTCGAGGGCGCCGACGATCGTTCGCTGGTGCTGATCGACGAGATCGGGAGCGGGACCGAGCCCAACGCCGGCGCGGCGCTGGCGGTCGCCGTCCTCGAGCACCTGCTGGCGCGCGGCGCACGCGTCGTCGCGACCACGCACGCCACCGAACTCAAGCTGTTCGGTGCCGATCACCCGCACGTCGCCAATGCCAGCGTGCGCTTCGACCCGGAAACGTACGAGCCGACCTATCAGCTCGACGTCGGCTCGCCCGGCCAGTCGCTGGCGTTCGCGCTCGCGCGCCGGATGGGACTCGCGCCGGACGTCGTCGCGCGGGGCGAAGAGTTGCTCGGGAATCAGGAGCGCGACTACGATCGTGCGCTGGCAGAAGCAGCCGAAGAGCGCACCCGCGCGACCCGCGCGCGCGAAGAGCTCGAACGCGAACGCGCGCACGTGCGCTCGCTCGAGGACAACGCGCGCCGGCGCGCCGAAGCGCTCGAACGCGAGCGGCGCGAACTGGCGCAGCAGGCCGACGCCAAGGTCGCGGCGGCGCTACGGACCTTCACCGCCGAATTGGAACGGCGCGCCGCCGCGAGCGGTGAGCGACCGCCCCGCGCGCCGCGCGTCACTGCGGGTCAGGCCGACCTGTTGGCCCGCACCCTGGACGACATGCACCGCGAGCTGGGTCTGGAGGCGCGGCCCGCGATGCCGCGCAGCGGCGAGAACGCGACCCCGATCGCGGTCGGCGACCGGGTCCACGTGACGTCGTGGGACCAGGATGGGACGGTCCTCGAGGACCTCGGCGAGAGCGCGCTGGTCCAGATGGGCGCCATGCGGATGACGGTCCCCAAGGGGGACTTGCGCCGGCGGGGCGGCCCGACCTTGGCGCGCGAGCGCCGAACCGAGGGCGGCGCGGCGACGCTGGCCGCGGCCACCGGCGCCCAGACCGAACTCGACGTGCGCGGGAAGCGCTTCGTCGAGGCCGAGCCGCTGGTCGATCGGTGGATCGACGACGCCATCATGGTCGGGCACTCCCCGCTGCGCCTGATCCACGGCAAAGGGACCGGTCTGCTCGGCAAGGGCCTGCAGGAGTACCTGCGCGCGCACCCGTTCGTCCAGCACGTCCGCTACGGAAACGCCGATGAGGGAGGCGGTGGAGTGACCATCTTCGAATTGCGCGCGCCGTCCTGATGACTACGAAAACGCCGCGCCAACGCGCGGAATGGCTGACCGACGGCTGCGATCACGTCGAGACGCTCGACGAGCTCACCGCCCGCATCGCACGCGGCAAACCGCTGCGCGTCTACCTCGGCCTCGACCCGACCTCACCCGATCTGCACCTCGGCCACGCCGTCGTGTTGCGGCTCCTGCAGCGCTTCGTCGAGGACGGCCACGACGTCATCCTGCTGATCGGCGACTTCACCGCGCGCATCGGCGATCCGAGCGGGCGCAATGCGCTGCGACCGCCGCTGAGCGACGAGCAGATCGACGCCAACATGCGCACCTACGCCGCGCAAGCCGGCAAGGTGCTCGACATGAGCCGGGTGACGCTGCGCTACAACAGCGAGTGGCTCTCGAAGCTCACCTTCACCGAGATCCATAAGCTTCTCGCGCTCACCACCGTCGCGCAGATGCTCGAACGCAACGACTTCAAGCAGCGCTACGAGACCGGCGTCCCGATCGCACTGCACGAGTTCGTCTATCCGGTCGCGGTCGCATACGATTCGGTTGCGATGCAGGTCGACGTCGAGCTGGGCGGCAGCGATCAGCTCTTCAACCTGCTGATCAGCCGGCCGTACCAGGTCCACGCCGGCCAGGACCCCGAGATCTGCATCACCGTCCCGCTGCTCGAAGGCATCGACGGCGAGAAGAAGATGTCCAAGTCGCTCGGCAATCACATCGGGCTGACCGATGCGCCGAACGATATGTTCGGCAAGACCATGCGCATCCCCGACGCTCTCTTGCCGCGCTGGGCGCGCCTTGGGGCGTGGTGGCCGGCGGAGCGGGTCGAGGTGCTGCGGATCGGCCTGGGGGCCGGGACCGCCGCCGCGATGGACGAGAAAAAGCGTATCGCCGAAGACATCGTCAGGCTGTATCATGGGGCCGATGCCGCCCAGGCGGCGCGCGCGTGGTTCGAGCGGACGATCCAACGCGGGGAGATCCCGGCCGAGATGCCCGAGCTGCGGCGCGACGGCCGGGAGAAGGTCACCGACCTGCTCCTCGCCGCGGCCTTCGCCGACTCCAAGCGCGCGGCGCAGCGGCTGATCGCCGAGGGTGGGGTACGGGTCGACGGCGTGGTCGTCAGCGATCCGGCCGCGCGCTGGACCGCCCAGGCACCGGCCGTCCTCCAAGTCGGCTCCCGCAAATTCGTCCGCGTTCTCCCCTGAATTCGAGGAACTAGCATGGCGCACCATCCCGCAGGTCCGGCCCCGGCCATCACCTACACGCCCAGCGAGACGCCGGCCGGCCCGACCTTCACCTGCCCGCGTTGCGATCGCGCCTACCCCTATCCGGTCGACCACGGTGCACCGGTGCGCTGCGAGTGCGGCTGGTGGTACACGAACCTGGGCCACGGGCGGATCATCGAAGAGTTCCGCCCGCGGATCGGCGGCGCGAAAACCGCCGGCCCCGAGGCCGCCGCCGAGACGGCCGCCGAATTCCGCGCCGACAAAGGGCACGGCCTCGGCCATTAGCCGCTGAGGCGCTGCGCCAAGGCCTCCACGTCCTGGCGGCTGAGGACATAGCGCTCGCCGCAGAACTCGCAGGTGGCTTCGGTCGCCTGCTGCTCGCGGGCCAGCTTGGCGAGTTCGTCCTTGCCCAGCCCCAAGAGCGCCGTCTCGACCTTCTCGCGGGTGCAGCGACAGTCGTAGGCGACGTTCTGGCTCTCGTAGAGCTTGACGTCGAGGTCGCCGGCGACGGCGCGGATCAGCGCTTCGGGATCAGCACCCTCGACGATCTGGGTGGTGACCGGCGGCATCGCCGCAGCGGCGCGCTCGAGTGCCAGGATCGTCGACTCGTCGGCGCCGGGCAGGATCTGCGCGATCACCCCGCCGGCCGCGCGGATCCCGGTCGGATCGGCCAGGACACCGACCGCAACCACGCTCGGGATCTGCTCGGAGTTGGCCAGGTACGCGGCGACGTCGTCGCCGATCTCGCCGCTTGCGAGCGGCACGATCCCGTTGTACGGTTGGCCGACCTCGTACGACTTGGTGACCTGCAGGTTGCCGCGCCCGACCACGCCCGCGACGTCGAATTTGCCGCGTGCGTTGAGCGGCAGGTCGGCGTAGCCGTTGCGCGCGTAGGCGCGGGCCGCGACCGTCTGCGGGCCGGCGCGCCAGGCGTCGGCGGTCAGCGAGCCGATCGGCCCGTCACCGACGACGCGCAGTGAGACGCGCTCGCGGCCTTGGAGCGAGGTGCCCAGCAGCGCGGCCGCGGTGACCAGCCGCCCGACCGCTGCGCTGGCGGTGGGGGCCAAGTCGTGGCGTTCGCGCGCTTCGCGCACCAGCGCGGTGGTGACGCCCGACACGAGGGAAACCGTGCCGTGCGCGGCGGATGCGGAGAGGAGACGATCCATGCTTCTCTGCATAACCCAATGCCGGAGGGAGCCGGATGCGTGCGTAACGTATCCTTTCCGCCGAGCGAACGGTGACCGCGCGATGTTTGGTAACCGTTCGGTGCGACGTTCTCTCGAGGTACAGACTGACGTGACCAAAGCCGATATCGTCGACTCCCTGGCGAACGAGCACGAGCTCTCCAAACGGCAGGCCGGTGAGATCGTCGATCTGATCCTGGACGAGATCACCGGCGCCCTCAAGCAGGGCGACAAGGTGCAACTGATCCCGTTCGGCAGCTTCGTGGTGCGCGAACGCAAGGCACGGGTGGGCCGCAATCCGCAGACCGGCGATACGATCAAGATCGCCGCGCGGCGTGTCCCCGCGTTCTCGCCCGGCAAGGGGCTCAAGGACGCCGTCGGCGGTGCCAAGCGGGCCGCCAAGAAGGCCGGCAGCAGAAAGAAGTAAAAACGGTCTCTTCGCGCACCGGGAGTGGCGCGAGGAACCGGGCAGTGGCGCAGCTTGGTAGCGCATCAGTCTGGGGGACTGGGGGTCGCAGGTTCAAATCCTGTCTGCCCGACCATCACGAGAGGCCTCGCGGGCGACCGCGAGGCCTCTGCCGTGCGGCGCTGCCGCGGAAAAGGAGCCTGCTGGTGAAAGCGACCTTGTACGCGGATGGCGGCTCGCGCGGCAATCCTGGGCCGGCGGCGTCCGGCGCTGTTCTCTACGACGAGGCCGGCGCGGTGCTCGAAGAGATCGGCGTCTTCCTCGGGGTGGCAACCAACAACGTCGCCGAGTGGACCGCGCTGCTGGCGGGCCTGCGGGCGGCCCTCGCGCGTGGCATCGACGACATCACGGTTCGCATGGACAGTGAGCTGGTCGTCAAGCAGCTCTCGGGCGTATACCGCGTCAAGCACCCGGGGCTGATTCCGCTGCACGCCGAGGCGAAGGGGCTCTTGCGCCGCTTTGCGCACGTCGACGTCGCGCACGTGCGGCGCAAGGACAACGCCGCCGCCGACGCGGTCGTCAACCAGGTCCTCGACGCGCAAGGATGACACCAACCTGCCGCCGCGGCGTATTCTAGGAAGAGATGCGCCGCTTTCCCACCACCTGGCTGATCGTCATCCTCGTCGCGCTCGGTGCGGTGATCGGCTGGCGGCTGTTCGCCCACAACGAGACCAGCCGCTACCGCGCCGTGCAGCAGGTCCGCCGGCAGCAATCGGCGTTCCATCTGCGCGAGACGATCGTGCACCTGCGGGGGCCGATCGCGCGTGAAGAGTGGCGGCTCGACAACGTGAACGGCGTCTCGAGCGCGAGTTACAGCGCCGAGAACCGCGCCGGGACGCGGGTCGCGAAGTTCACCGCGCCGATCGCCGGCTACACCGTCACCTTCGCCTTCGAGAAGCTGGTCCAAGACGGCATCTGGCAGTTGACGAATCGGCCGTATCGCGGCAACGTCGAGGACGCGTACACGATCTCGATCGAGCAACAGATCGGCAACCAGAGCGGATCACGCACGTTCACCTTCACCGACCCGCACTACCTGGCGACGACCGCCGGCCGCCAGTACGAGATCCATCTCGACAAGAACAAACCGGTGCCCGACCTGCTCACGCTCCAGTCGACCTCGACTGCCGATCCGCGCTATCAGAACATCGTCGACGACTTCGCCTCGTTCGGTCCGCCGAGCTTCCGCGCCACCGTTGCCACCGCCCGCAAGAAGCTCCTCGCCGCATCGACGTAAGCTCAAGCGTAGCGGCGGCCGGCGAGTTCGATGTAGCCGCCGGGATGCGTGCCCCACGGATCGTGATGGGTGAAGTGGACGATCGGCGGTTGCCCACGGTCGTGCACGAGTTCGCCCTGCACGACGACGTGGTCGCCCGGCGCGACCGGGACGCGCGGCGCGATCGTCACGTTGTCGATCACGCGAAACTTCGTGCCGTCCTCGCCGCGCACGTCGAACTGCTCGTGATCCATGTGCGAGTGCTTGCCGAAGAAAAAGCGGGGCGGCGTCAGCACCGTCCCGGCGTAGCGTACTTCCATGCGTACCTCCGCCGCCCGTTCACGCGCGCGTCGTCGCGTGACCAGGGGGCTCGCTCGGGAGGCACGCGGCGCGGGCGCGCCGTAGGCGAACCCGTGAGGCGCCGATGAGGACCCTGCGGACCGCGCGGCTGACCCTGGCTCCCGCCGAGGCGAACAACGCCCGCGAGCTGTGGGAAGTGCTCAACGCGCCCGATCTGCGCAAGTACCAAGACATCCCGCGCGTACGGGCCGAGGAATTCGAGCGCCAAGTACGCGCGCGGCCGAAGGCGTTGCGCGCGAGCGCCAGCGGGCGCTTCGAGTGGATCGTGCGCGCCGGCGACCCACCGGCGGCCGTCGGCTGGGTCTCGCTGCGGGTGAGCGATCGCTCGCCCCGGGTCGGCGAGGTCGGCTACAGTCTGATGCGGGAAGCACGCGGCTTCGGGTACGCCAGCGAGGCGCTCGGAGCCGTCATCGACGAGGGGTTCTCGGCCGGCGAACTCGACGAGATCCAGGCCTGCATCGTCCCCGAGAACACCGCCTCGCGGGCCGTTCTCGACCGCACCGGTTTTCGCCAGGAACGGCTGCTGCGCAGCGGCGCGGTCATCCGCGGTCGCCACGTCGACGTGTTGCTGTTCACCCTCACGCGGGCGCTGTGGGACCGTGCGCGCCGCGAAGCGCTCACGGTCTCCGAAGCGAACGGCGCCTAGCTAGGAGAGGCCGCAGAGGTCGATGGCGAGGCCGACCAGCCCGTCGAGGGTCGTCTCGGCGACGGTCCCTTCGATCGCGGCGTCGCGGGCCAGCGCGACCACGATGGCGGAGAGCGCGTAGGCCGCGAAGCGCGACGAGGACGACGGAGCGATCTTACCCGCTTGCAACGCGTCGAGGTAGCGCGCGAGGTCGTCGACGGCCGCCTCGACCGCGGTCGAGCGGGCTTTGGCGACGGCGTCGTCGGCGTTGGAGAAGACGTACCAGGCGCGGACGAGACCCCGGTGCGCCAGCGCCTCGGCGGCGACGTCGCGGATCCAGGTCGCGACCCGCTCGCGCTCGGCCTGGCGGTCGACCGGGGCGATGGCAAAGCGCGTGGCCGGATCGCCGAGTGTCGGCCCGCGCCGCAAGATCGCTTCGCGGACCGCGTGCGAGCGGTCGGCGAAGTAGCGGTAGAACGTCCCGTAGGCCACACCCGCCTCGCGGGCGATGGTGCCGGCCGAAAGGGACTCGGCGTCCCGGTCGGCGAGCAGGCGGGTCACGGCGTCGAGCAGCCGGTCCCGTGAACTGGGACGAGGGGGCCGCACCGGCAGACCGGCGTCGGCGGGATCGACGCGACCCAGATACGTCCAACGACCACGTACGCGCCGGGTTACCGGGTCGCGGAAGCTTTCGACGCGGTAGCGGTACGCACGTCCGCTGACTCGCTTGATCACCTCGTAGGCCATGCCAGGGCCTCCTTCCACAGAAGCTGGCATTATGCTTAGACGCTGGGTACGCTCCCTGCTCCTGCGTCCGCTTGGATTGCCAGATACTTTACGAGAGCAGACCGCGCCGGAAGGCGGTCACGGCGGCGTGCGCTCGGTCGGAGGCCGAGAGCTTCTCGAGGATGTCCCGGACGTGACCTTTGACGGTCCCCAAGCCCAGGTGCAGTCGTTCGGCGATCTCGGAATTGCCGACGCCTTCGGCGATCAGGCGCAGCACGTCGAGTTCGCGCGGCGTGAGCGGCGAACTGCTGGCCGGCGTTGCGTGCGGACTGAAGCGGCGCAGCACGACGTGCGCGATGCGCGGGTCGAAGTATGCGCCGCCGGCCGCGACCGCGCGCACCGCGTCGATCACGACCGAGGGATCCGACGACTTCACGCAATACGCGTCGGCGCCGGCCGCGAGCGCGGCGAGCACTTCGTCGTCGAGTTCGTGCATCGTCACGACGACGACGTGCGGCGGGTCCGGGCGCGATTTGACGTCCCGGGTGAGCGTGATGCCGTCCTTGCCGGGTAAGCCGATGTCGACGACGGCGACGTCGGGGTGCTCGTGCGCGATCGCCGCTTCGCCGGCGATCCCGTCGCCCGCTTCGGCGACCACGTCGAGTCCGGCACCCTCGAGTGCGGCGCGCATGCCGGCGCGCGTCAAGGCGTGGTCCTCGACCAGCACCACGCGAATCGCGGCGCTCACGATCCCACCGGCAGCGCGATCGTGAACACGCTTCCGTGCGGCTGGCGCGGCTCATAGCGCACGGTACCGCCCGACTCCTCGGCGACGCGCCGCACGATGTACAGACCCAAGCCCGAACCTGCGCCGCGACGATTCTGGCCGCCGGCGAAACGTTCGAAGAGGGTCGCGCGCGCTTCGGGCGCGAGTCCCGGTCCGTCGTCGCCGACGGCGATCGCGATCGTCGAGCCGCTCGGGTGGACGCCGACGTCGACCGCGCCGCCGGCCGGCGCGTGTTCGAGCGCGTTGGCGATCAAGTTCGTCACCGCGCGGCGCAGATCGCCGCGATCACCCGTCACGTGCGCCGGCGCTTCGGCGTCGACGTGCAGGAGCACCGTGCGCGCGGCGGCGATCGGCGCGAGCTCACCGGTCACTTCGCGCACCAGCTGATCGACGTCGACCAACTCGCGGCGCGGTGTGCGCTCGCCGGACTCGAAACGTGCGACCAGCAGCAAAGTCTCGGCGAGGCGCTGCAGTTCGTCGGTCGCGACCAGGCTGCGGTTGAGGATCTCGCCGTACGCCGGCGGCATCGGGCCATACACACCATCCTTCGCTTGACGGAAGGTCAGGCTCAGCGCCGTCAGCGGCGTGCGCAGGTCGTGCGAGAGCGCGTAGACGAGGTCGCGAATGACCGCGCCGCGCTCGGCCAGCGCCTCGTTGCGTTCCGCCAGTTGCGCGAACAGGCGCGCTTGTCCGAGGGCCGCCGTCGCGCTGCGCGCGTACGCCCGCGCCAACGTATGGGCGCTCTCGTCGAAGGGGTCGCCCGTCCACGCGTCGACCAGCACGACGCCCAACGCCGTGCCGCGATCGGCGAGCGGGATCGCCATCGCGGCGCCGGCGCCGATCCCGTCGAGCGCGAGGCCGCCGACCGGATCGCCGTGCTCGACGACCAGCACGTCGTCTTCGTCGAGCGCACGGCGCGCGAGCGAACTGAGCGCCGGGCCGGCGGTCTCGTCGAGGACGACGTCGTCGCTGTCGCGGCGCGCGAGCAGCACCGGGCCGCGATCCGCGGCGAGCCAGCGCGCGTGTTCGCCGTCGAACAACGCGGGCGCCTCGCGCACGATCGCGCGCAGCACGAGGTCGTAGGAGAGCGAACTGCGGATGCGGTCGACCGCAGCGCCGAGCTGGCCTTCGCGGCGTGCGCGCGCCTCTTGCGCTGCCAGTCGGCCGAAGCCGCGCGCACGTTCCTGCAGCGTCGTCCCGAGCCAACCGACCAGGACGATGGAGAGCGCGGCCAAGAAGCGGTCGCCGATCCCGATCGGGTCGAAGTGGCCGGCTTGGACGCCGTTGATCCAGCCGGCGAGGACGTTGGCGATGAGTGCGGCGACGACCAGCGCGCTCGTCAGTCCGCGACTGCCGGCGAAGGCAGAGACGACGATCGGCACGTCGAGCAGGATCGCGACGACCAACGTCTGCGGCGTCTTCGCGTCGAGCACGAAGGCGACGATCAGCATCGCGAACGAGAGGGCGGGAATCCACCGCGCGCGCACGTCCCAGCGTTCGGGAGCGGACGTGGCCGCCCTTCGCCGAAGCTTCGCCGGGTGGAACGCCCGAGCGCGCAGTCGCTGCTCGCCGAGCTGGGCCTGGGCCCCCGGCTGACGATCTACCTCGGCAGTGCCCCGGGCGCCGGCAAGACGCACCGTCTGCTCAGCGACGCCATCGGGCAGATGCGAGCAGGACGGCGCGTTGCGATCGGCTGGGTCGAGACCAAGGGCCGGCCCGACCTCGACACCTTGGCCTCGCGGCTGCCGCGCATCCCGCCGCGCCGTTACGGCACCTTCGAGGACTTCGACCTCGCCGCCGCACTGGCCAGCGACGCCGAGACGATCGTACTCGACGAGTTGGCCCACGCGAATCCCGACGGCGCCGCGCACGCCAAGCGTTGGCAGGACGCGTTGGCGCTGCGCGAGGGCGGCAAGTCGGTGCTCGGCGCGTTCAACGTACAGCACGTGGACTCGGTCGCGCCGGTGGCGGAGCGCATCCTGGGCTACCCGATCCGCGAGATCGTGCCGCTCTCGTTCTTGCGTGCCGCCGATACGGTGATCGCGCTCGACGTCTCGCCGCAGATCCTCGAGTCGCGGCTGCGCAACGGCCGCATCGTGCGCGTCGAAGACATCGACCGCGCGAGCCTGGGCGCGTTCCGTCCGCAGAACCTCGAGCTGCTGCGCGAATTGCTGCTGCGAACCGTCGATCAACTGACGGTGCCGGTCGTCGCTCCGGCGCGATCGTCGATCGAGTTGGCCATCGTGTTGCCGGGGATCGACGCCGAGCCCTATTTGCGCCGCATGGCCGGGCTTGCCGATGCCCTCGATCTCGCCCTCGAAACGGCGCCGATCGGCAACGTCGATCCGGACGCGTATCTCGAAGCGCGGCTGGCGGTGGAAGCGGGGCGCATCGATCCGCCGCCGGCGTTCGTCGAACGCGGCGACCTGCGCGGCGTACGCGCAGCGCTGGTCACCGTCCCGGCGGGTGAGTTCGCCGGCAAGCTCGTCGGCAAGCCGGTCGATCGCGACGTGTACGTCGCCGACCCGGCGCGACCGCCGATCGTGCGCGGCCCCGAGGGGGCACGCCATCCGTACGGGCACGTCGTCGGCGACCGGCTCAAACTCGGCTACGGCAAGCTCACGATCTTTTTGGGTTCGGTGGCCGGCAGCGGCAAGACGTATGCGATGCTCGACCGGGCGCACACGCTGCGAGAAGAAGGCGTCGACGTCGTCGTCGCGCTGGTCGAGACGCACGGCCGCGCCGAGACCGCCGCCAAGGTCGAAGGGCTCGAGCGGATTCCGCGGCTGCCGAGCGGCGAGCTCGACCGCGAGGCGCTCTTGCAACGGCGCCCCCAGGTCGCGCTGATCGACGAGCTCGCGCACACCAA
>Ga0181531_10000688_pt1 | contig 22195 bp, 19 predicted proteins | sample PEATcosm2014_Bin_38_FD_119743 | JGI IMG/M metagenome (GOLD analysis project Ga0181531, IMG submission 119743) | Peatland microbial communities from MTU Mesocosm Facility, Houghton, MI, USA - PEATcosm2014_Bin11_10_metaG | ecosystem: Environmental > Terrestrial > Soil > Wetlands > Peat | place...
CTACAGCGACTTCGACCAGAACCCTCCGCTAATCGAAGAAATAGCGTTCGGCAAACATTAAGAAAGGGCATCCGAAGATGCCCCTCTCCTTCGACTCGGAAGACCCCGCCCTTACGACGCAGGGGCTGGTGGCAACGTTACATCGTCGGCCACGTAAGCTTTGATTGGAGTTCCCTGCTTGATATCGATTTCCTTGCCGTGTTTGATTAACCCTATAGGCCCGAACAGTACGGTCAGTGCGACGGCGGTGCCGGTCTTGTCGTCCCCTTCTCTGCCTTTTGAACCACGCAGCTTCACCTTTGTGTCGCTTACCTTCACATAATCGAGCCGCATATTGAGTTCTCCACCTTTGCCCATCATCCCGGCTCTCTTTGCATGGGTAACCTCGCCAAACGCCTTACAGCCGGCCCGGGCCACCACGACGTTATCGACGGTTAGATCCTGATCCAGCACCAGAACTACCGGATCGCCCTCATTCGCGGTCTTTGAGCTGATGTCCTGGTCAAACTTCAGGGCAACGTCCGACCCTTCCTTCAGAACCAGGTTGCCGGGTGCCGCTGCCGCCGCCGTTGGAGCGTCCGGGGCGGTCGCGGTTGCAGCCGCCGAAGAAGGTGGCGGCGCGGCCGGTGTCTGAGCCAGGGTCTGCGGCGGAAAGCGAAGGGCAGCCGCGCCGATCAGTGAAACGCAAAGGCAGAAAACCAAAGTCCTCTTCATGGCGTGATTCCTTTCTTTTGAGATTCCCGGGAATCATACGCCCCTAACTCGACCGGCAGCCACATTTTCAACCGAAGTTACTGAAGAATTCTAACTCGCGTGCGATTCGCACCTTCGTCGGACCCCAACCTTCCATCTTCAAATCGCCCGCAGCACCACCACCGTCTCATCGTCAAACCGATCCTGCTTACCCTGAAACTTACCCACCTCGCTCAGAATGCACTCCGCCAGCTTCGAAGCCGGCTTATGCTGATGTTTCTTCACCGTTGCGATCAGCCGGTCGTTGCCGAACATCTCCCCCGCCGCATCCTGCGCATCCACAATCCCGTCGCTGAAGAAAATCACCGAATCCCCGGCCTGCGTCGCGATGCTGAACTCCTCCCACGTGGCATTCGGGAACATTCCCAGCGGAAAGCCTTCCGCGCGAATCGTCTCAACCTCTTCGCCGTGGCAGAACAGCGGCTGTACCGACCCTCCATTGGCGATCTGAATCGTCATGTTCTCGTCATTCCACACGCCAAACAGCATCGTCACATACTGGGAATCCAGCTTCCGCTCCTGCAGGGCATCGTTCAGCGTCTTCAGCATTTCCGAAGGCGACAAATGCTGGCTGGCAACCGAACGCATGATGCCGCTCACCAGCGCTGCGTAGAGCGCTGCCGCAGCCGCCTTGCCGCTCACATCGCCCAGCGCGATGGCGCTCCGGTTCGCGTCGTAGGGCAGAAAATCGTAAAGATCGCCTCCAATCGTCCGCGCCGGTAAAAACCGCGCCGCAAACTCTGCCCGCTTGTGTTGCGGCTTGGTCGGAGGCAGCAACCGCAGCTGCACCTCGCGCGCCATCGCCAGATCGCGCTCCAGACGCTGTTCCTGCTGGGTCACGCGCTGGTACAGCCGAGCATTTTCAAGCGCGATCGCAATCTGCGCCGCCAGCGTGGTCATGGCCCGCTCGTGATCCTCGGTGAAATAGTGCAAACGCGTATGTTCGATATCCAGAACCCCGACCGCTGTCCCCTTGTAGATCAGGGGCACGGTCATCTCCGACCGCGTCTCCGGATTCACCATGTGATACCGAGAGTCCTTACGCACGTCGGCCACATAGATCACCCGCTTCTCCCGCATCGCGGCCCCCACCAGTCCCCGCTCCAGCGGAATGGTCGCGCCGACCATGGCGTCATTCTTCGCCTCTCCCAGGGTCGGCTCCGCAAGAGCAGTCGGAGGCGGTTCCGGTGGCGAAGAATCCCAGATGCTCCGCCGCTGTTCATCCCGCTTTTCCTTCAGATCGGATCGGTGCGTGAATCGAATCGACAGCCGATTTTCAAGAACCCCATCCCGATCGTTCACCAGCCAGATCGAAAACATCTGGTAGTCGATGATCCGGCGAACCAGTTGTCCTACCCGCTGCAGCAGCTCATCGGGATCCAGTATCGACGTGATCTCCCGGCTGATTTCGTTCAGAACCTGCAGGGTCTGCGCCTGGCGCGCCACTCGCGTGTAAAGCCGCGCGTTTTCGATGGCGCCAGCGATTCGCGAAGCCGTCAGCGTCAGCAGGTGCAGGTGCTCCGGCGTGAAGTAATTCGGCTGCTCGGCCTGGATGTCGATGACCCCGATCATCCGGTTCTTCGTGATTAGAGGCACCGCCAGCTCAGAACGCACATCTGGATTCGCGTTGATATAGTTTTCAGCTTTGGTTACGTCGTTCACCAGCTTTGGCTGGCGCGTCTGCGCAGCCTCGCCCACAATCCCCTGGCCCATCCGGATGCGCATCCGCTCGATCTCCGGCTTATGCCCGATCTGAAACCGCATGCGCAAATCGTGCGTACGGTCGTTCACCAGCAGGATCGCGAAAATCCGATAATCGATTACCGCCCGCACCATCGCCGCCGTGCGTTCCAGCAGCGTCTTAAGGTCGAGCGTGGTGTTGAGCGTATCGGCCAGGCGGACAAGGAACTCAGTCTGCAACGGATCGACATGCACCTGGGCAGGCCGTAGTGCCGCAGGAGAAGCGGGCCGGTAATCCCCTTCCCACGACTGCTCTGTCAGGTGCTCTGCCGCTTTCTGCTGGGGGTCGTCGCTCACAATTCTCCTCAGGCCGCGCGGCCGCGTTCGCGCCGAACGAATGCCATAATACGGGGTTTTGCCGGGGTGTGTCGGGCCTCCGCCACCTGCGCAGACTACCAGGCGGTCGAATGCGAAGCCCTTAACAAAAAGAAAACTCAGGCTGTCTTCAATTCTCCCAGAATGGCCACGCTGGCGCTCGCGCCGATCCGGTTCGCGCCGGCTTCCAGCATCCGCCTGGCGTCGGCCAGAGTGCGAATCCCTCCGGACGCCTTTACGCCGCAACGGCCGCCGGCCACGCCGCGCATCATCGCCACATCCTCCGTCTTCGCGCCGCCGGTCGAAAATCCCGTGCTCGTCTTGATAAAGTCCGCCCCGGCGGAAATCGCCAGCTCCGAACCTCGCAGCTTTTCCTCAACCGTCAGCAGGCAGGTCTCGAGAATCACCTTCACGATCGCCCCCGCCTCGTGCGTAACCTCGACCACACCCTCGATCTCCTGCTGTACCGCCTGGTTCTCGCCCGACTTGAGCAGCCCGATGTTGATCACCATGTCCACATCGTGCGCACCAATCTTTACCAGCAGCGCCGCCTCGTCGCGCTTCGTCGTTCCCAGCGATGCCCCCAGGGGAAATCCGACGACAACCCCAACCGGCACGCCCGTTCCTGCCAGTTCCGCATAAGCCAGCGACGCCCAAGTGGGGTTGACCATCGCGCAGGCAAACCGATGCTCGGCAGCCTCACGGCAAACCCGGATCACCTGCTCCTGCGTCGCTTCCGGTTTCAGCAGCGTGTGGTCGATGGCCGCCGCCAGATTCTCTGCTGACGACAATGCCTGTCTGGCAAAAGCTTCGGCGTCAAAACCCGGGACTTCCTGTTCCTCATCCTCATCGACGAGGTGAACGTGTGTGCTCATCGGGCAAACTCCTTTCAGCCCGCCGTTAATTCTGGCGCGTCGGCAGGCATCAGACAAATGTCCGGCAGGTTCCGGTAGCGCTCCGCGAAATCCATCCCGTATCCAATTACAAACTGGTTCGGAATGGTGAATCCGACATAATCGGCTTCGATTTTTTCCACGCGCCGCGATGGTTTGTCAAGCAGCGCCGCAATTCGCAGCGTCTTAGGCTCGTGCTGCTCAAAAAGGCTGCGCAGAAAACCGAGCGTGAGCCCCGTATCCAGAATGTCCTCGACAATAATGACGTTCTTCCCTTCGATCGGCTGGTCGAGGTCCTTGATCAGCTTAACGGCGCCGCTGGTGCGCGCACCCTTGCCGTAACTGGACACGGCCACAAAATCGAAGGTGTTGTCCACCGAGATGCTGCGCGCCAGATCGGCCAGGAAAATCGCCGCTCCCTTCAGCACGCCCACCAGAACGATCTTTTCACCCGCATAATCACGATCGATCTGCCGCCCGATCTCCAGCACGCGATCCCGAATCTGCTCGCGGCTGAACAATACTTCCAACCCTGAATGAATGCTCGTCGTGCTCACACGCCAGATTAACTCCAAAGCCCCCTGTGGAAGTTATACTGAGACTCGTCAGGCATGTACCCGTTCATTCATATCGGCCGCTTTTCCATCGGCACCTTTGGCATTATGCTCTGGCTGGCAGCCGTGGCTGCCTGCTGGCTCTTGTACCGCAACTTTCGCCGCTGGGGCATCGACGCCGACGCCATCAGCATCGTCGCCGTCTCCACCGTCGCCGGCGTCCTCGGCTCGAAAATCTGGCACGTCCTCGAAACGCCCGGCGCGCTCATGCGCCATCCCGCCGATCTGCTGTTCGACCGCGCCGGCTTCGCATGGTATGGCGGCCTCATCGTCGGTATCCTGACCCTGCTGTGGCAGGCCCGCGTCTACAAACTCGGCTCTCTGCAGATACTTGACCTCGCCTCACCCGCCGCCGCGATTGGCTACGGCATCGGCCGCCTCGGCTGTCTCGTCTCCGGCGACGGCGACTACGGCATTCCCACCACCCTGCCCTGGGGCATGAGCTTTCCCCACGGACTGGTGCCGACGTATCAGCGCGTGCATCCGACACCCATCTACGAGTTGCTGGGCGCCCTGCTGATCACATGGATCCTCTGGCGACGCGGCGCCCCCGAACGCCCGAAGCCGCTCGGCCAGATTACCGGCGAATACCTTATCCTCACCGGCCTCGCCCGCTTTCTGGTCGAGTTCATCCGCATCAATCCTCGGATCCTCTGGGGCATGACCAACGCGCAGCTGGCCAGTCTGGGCTCCATCGCCTTCGGCCTTTGCCTGGTGCTGCTCGCCCGCGCCAGGGCCGACGCAAAGACCGCCGGGCAGGCACGCCGGGCCGCAACCGCACACAGTTCGTAAGCGTTGGCTCTTCAGGCTTCCCAGGGATTAACCAGACCAATCCCGCAGCCCTCCAAAGTAGTGTTTCGCGCAGCCAGGATCGCGCCGTGCAGACAAGTGATGGCGGCAATCTGGACATCCAGTCGACCGACGATTCTTCCTGTTCCGCATCGTTGCCCCATGGTCTCCGCATAGCTCTCCGCAGCCCCGCTGTCGAAGGCGAGAATGCCTCAGTGTAGAACCAGGCCCTTCGACTCGCTTCCATCACTCAGGGCAGGCTGTTCAGGGGGACGCGCTTCGTGCAACTTGGCGGCGGCCGAGCCATGGCTGGGCGTTTTGCGGGGCGGCCCCCTGTTATAGTGAGAGAGGCCGGTCCGGTCGGACCCGCGCCATTCTTCGATGGCGCCATGGTGTAATTGGTTAACACGCCGCCCTCTCAAGGCGGAGAGTTCGGGTTCGATCCCCGATGGCGCTACCAAACACACATTCGAGCCCAACCGATGACTGTCCGGTGATTCTCTAAATAGCTGATTCTGCGCGTTGCTTTCGTCTGAATCGTCCAGCGGGCAATCTGCTTGACCACTACACTACAGCCGACGTCGAAAGTCGTGCCCGGACACAAGGCCCGAACCGGGGGGCCTCCTGTTGGCCGCCTGGGTCCCCGGCCTGAAGGCTGGGCTCTAGCCCCAACCGGCTCGCCCCTGCCGGCCCTTTCCATGCTGCGTTTCCCCGCTGTTCGGCGCTCTATACGCTGAACTGCGATTTCTGTACCCTGGATGAGACATGACTCAGCCCCAGCATGGCTTCGCCACTCGCGCTATCCACGACGGGCAGGAACCCGATCCTCGCACCGGCGCCGTCAACGTCCCTATCTACCTCTCTTCCACCTATCAGCTGGAGGGCATCGAGAAACACCGCGGCTGGGAATACTCCCGCGTGTCAAATCCGACCCGCGACGCGGTCGAAGCCTGCCTCGCCTCGCTCGAAGGGGGAGCCAGCGGGCACGCCTTCGCAAGCGGCATGGCCGCGATCGCCGCTCTGGTGACGATGCTCAAGGTCGGCGACCACGTCATCTGCGGCGACAACGTTTACGGTGGCACCACCCGCCTGTTCACTCAGGTTATTCCGCATCACGGCATCGAGTTCAGCTTCGTCGACACCTCGAACCCGGAGAACGTTTGCCGCGCCATTCGGCCCGCGACAAAACTGGTGCACATCGAAACACCGACTAACCCCCTGATGACGCTCACCGACATCCGCGCCGTCGCCAATGTCTGCCACGAGCACGGCATTCCGATGAGCGTGGACAACACCTTCATGTCGCCGTATTTCCAGCGTCCCCTCGAGCTGGGAGCGGACATCGCGATGCACTCGACTACCAAGTTCCTCAACGGCCATTCCGACGGCCTCGGTGGAGTGCTGGTCGCCAACAAACCGGAGCACGCGGAAGCCTTCCGCTTCGTGCAGAAGTGCACTGGGGGAATCCTCTCGCCGTTCGAAAGCTGGCTCATCCTGCGCGGCGTGAAGACTCTGGCGGTTCGCATGAAGCAGCATGACGAGAATGGCCGCAAGGTCGCGGCGTTTCTGGCGCAGCACCCAAAGGTCAGCCACGTGTTGTATCCAGGCCTCGAAACGCATCCGCAGCATGAGCTGGCCAGGCGCCAGATGTCCGGATTCGGATCTATGATCGCCTTCGAGGTCGGGAGCCGCGCCAACGCCGACAAGCTTCTCCGGAGCGTACGCGTCATCACGAACGGCGAATCGCTCGGAGGTGTCGAGTCGCTTATCTCTCATTCCGCCACCACGACCCACGCCGCGCTTCCGCAGGAGGTGCGCGACCGCATCGGCATCACCGAAGGCCTCGTTCGCATCTCGGTTGGCATCGAGGACATCGCCGACATCCTTGGCGACCTCGATCAGGCGCTGGCTGCGATATGAGACTGCCGGCTTTCTCGCTGCTGTTGGCCGCGGCCCTCAGCAGCATCGCTCAAACCGCGCCCAACGGGCTGTCGGGTTATCGATATTTCCGAGTCGGCGCGCCCGCGAATATCAAGACCCATCCCCGCGCTGGATACGCGCTGATGGGCGGAGGCCCCGATCTTGACGAAGCCTTCCGCTGGCTCTGCGATCATGCCGATGGTGGGGATTTTTTGGTCCTCCGCGCCGCCGGAACCGATGCGTACAACCCTTACGTCCAGGGCCTCTGCCACGTTAACTCGGTCGCCACCCTGGTGATTCCCGACCGCGCGGCCGGAAGCGCTCCATTTGTCACTGAGACCATTACAAATGCGGCCGCCATCTTCATCGCGGGAGGCGATCAGGCCCGGTACGTCAACTTCTGGGCCGGTACCCCGGTCGAAACGGCACTCCTAAGCGCGGTAAAGCGGGGCATTCCGATGGGAGGCACCAGTGCAGGCCTCGCGGTCCTGGGCCAGTACATCTACTCCGCTCAAAATGACCCGCCGGAGGGTCCGGACCTCACTTCAGAGGTCGCGCTCGCCGACCCCTTCGCTCGCCAGGTCGTCATCGCTCCCGATCTGCTTGGCATCCCCATTCTGCACGGGATCATCACCGATTCGCACTTTGACACACGCAAGCGGGAAGGGCGGCTGCTGGTCTTCATGGCGCGCATCCTGGCTTCAGGGCAGACAAAGACCATCCGCGCTATCGGCGTGGATGAGAGAACCGCGCTTCTGGTTGAGCCTAACGGAAAGGCGCGCGCTGCGGGCAAAGGAATCGCGGCGATCTATGAGGCGTCGCGAAGACCGAAGGTCTGTGAGATGGGCAAGCCTCTCACCTTTGGTCCCGTCGCAGAATTCCGGATCCTCGCTGGGGAATCCTTCGACTTGCGACGATGGAACGGACTGGAAAAGTCAGGACGCGCAGAGGTCCGTCGCGGGGAAGTCCTGACCCGGTAGTGGTCGACTAATGGTCACGCCATAAGGAACGGCCCGCCTGGAAACGCCCCGCTGCTGGCTACCGCCTACCGGCTTACTGATGCGGCCTTTGCTCCGGCGCCGCAGGCACATTCAGAACGCCTGGCTCCAGCACATTCGGTGTCTCTTCGCGCAACTCGGGCAACGGCCCTTCGAGCGCAATCTTCAGAACCTCGTCCATCGTATCGACGAAGTTGAGCTTCATCGCATTTCTCAGGTTTTCCGGAATATCGGGCAGATCCTTGCGATTGTCCTCGGGAAGGATCGCCTCGAAGATGCCTGCGCGATGGGCCGCCAGCAACTTTTCTTTGAGGCCGCCGATCGCGAGCACCTTGCCGCGCAGCGTCACCTCTCCAGTCATAGCGAGGTCGCGACGCACAGGAATGCGCGCCAGCGCACTGGCCAGGGCCGTCGCCAGGGTGATGCCGGCTGAAGGCCCGTCCTTCGGAATCGCACCCTCAGGCACATGAATGTGAATGTCGACGTTTCGATAAAAATCCTTCGGGAGCCCGAGATGCTGGGCCCGGCTCCGCACATACGAGAGCGCCGCCTGCGCCGACTCGGTCATCACGTCGCCGAGCTGTCCGGTTGTCGTCAGCTTGCCTTTGCCATCGAGCACCTGGACTTCGGTCTGCAGGATGCTGCCGCCCACTTCGGTCCAGGCCAGGCCATTCACCAGGCCGATTTCACTCTTCTCGTGGACCGAGGAGTCGCGGAACTTCGGCACGCCCAGCAGTTCGGGCAAATTCTCGGGCGTCAGCGTCTCCTTGTACTTTGCGCCGCTCCTGACCACGCGGCGGGCGACTTTGCGGCAGACGTTGCCGATTTCGCGTTCGAGGTTGCGCACTCCGGCTTCGCGCGTGTAGCTGCGGATCATCTCCGCCAGCGCGGCGTCGGTGAAGCTTATGTTTTTGTCGGTGAGTCCGGTGTTGTCCCGCTGCTTCTTCAGAAGGTACTGTTTGGCAATCTCGAGCTTCTCGGCTTCGGTGTAACCGTGCAGGCGAAGCACTTCCATGCGGTCCTGGAGCGCTGCCGGGATGGTGTGCAGCACGTTGGCGGTCGCGACGAACAAGACCTGCGAGAGGTCGTACTCGACATCGAGGTAGTGATCCTGGAAGCTGTGGTTCTGCTCCGGATCAAGCACCTCGAGGAGTGCCGAGGACGGATCGCCGCGGAAGTCGGAGGCCATCTTGTCGACTTCGTCGAGCATGAAGACGGGATTGCGTGTGCCGGCCTTTTTCATCGACTGGATGATCTGCCCAGGCAGGGCGCCAATGTAGGTGCGGCGATGGCCGCGAATCTCGGCTTCGTCGCGCACGCCACCCAGGGACATGCGGACAAACTTGCGGCCCGTTGCTTTGGCGATCGACATGCCGAGCGAAGTCTTGCCGACGCCCGGAGGTCCGACGAAGCAGAGGATGGAGCCTTTGGGGTTTTTCACCAGCTGGCGCACGGCCAGGAACTCGAGAATGCGTTCTTTGATCTTCTCGAGGCCATAGTGGTCGGCGTTGAGAACCTTCTCCGCATGATCGATGCTGCGGGTTTCCTTCGACTTTTTTCTCCACGGCACGGCGAGCAGCCAGTCGAGATAATTGCGGGAGACAGTGGATTCGGCCGACATGGGCGGCATCGCTTCGAGCTTCTTGAGCTCCTGGGTGGCCTTTTCGAAGACGTCTTTCGGCATGCCCGCCGTTTCGATCTTCTTCTTCAGCTCGTCGAATTCACTTTTTTCGCCGCGGCCGAGCTCTTTCTGGATCGCCTTGATTTTCTCGTTGAGGTAATACTCCTTCTGGGCGCGTTCCATCTGCCGCTTGACGCGGGACTGGATGCTGCGGTCCATGTTGAGTTTCTCGATTTCGATGTCGAGAACATCGGCGATTTTAAGGAGACGCTCCGGCAGGTCGAATATGTCGAGCAGTTCCTGCTTGTCCGGAACTTCGAGCTGGAGATTGGCGGCAATAGTATCCGCCAGCCGCGAGGGCTCATCGGTGCGTATGGCGGAGGCGACGGTCTCAACATTCAGCGACTGCTGCAACTTCACGTACTGCTCGAAGAGCGAGGTCACTCGCTGTACAAGCTGCTCAATCTGGGGCGTGACTTCGGTCAACGGCCTGGCGACTTTCACGGTTGCGACGAAAAAGCCATCTGAATCGCCGATCTCGACGGCACGGGCACGTTCAATTCCTTCGACAAGGACCTTGATGTTGCCGTCGGGCATGCGGACGCTCTGCACGATGTTGCCGACGGTGCCGACCTGGAAGATTTCGTCGGGGCGGGGCTCATCGACGCGGGCGTCATGCTGGGTGGCGAGGAAGATTTTGCGCTCGCCGTTGAGAGCCTCTTCCAGAGCGCGGACGCTGGACTCGCGGCCCACCACGAACGGGGTCATCATGTGGGGGAAAATTACCATGTCCCGGATGGGCATCATGGGGAGTTTGCGAAGCTCGTTGCGTTCCCGGCTTTCTTTCGACGGCTGGCTCACGGAATTCCTTTCGAAGGTGCGACCCTCGGACGATTCAAAGGCTCGTGCTCTTTAAGAGAGAGTAACCCATCCGGCGAATGGCTGCGCGGGGGGCGGCGATATTTGTGGTAACCCGGAAATCGATCGGGCACGAACCAAAAGGGTGCCGTTACCTTTAGACGAAATTCATCCAGGCAGCGTCACAATTTTCTCAGGAATCGACGTTTAACAGGAACTTGGAAGCGGTGCTGCGATCCAAAAGCCAGCGGGGGCGATTGTCAGCCCGCTTTTTCAAGGAGCGACATAGAAAGATTGCGGTTCCTGACCATCTCTGCCTCGATCTCCATCTCCTTGACTTTTTTGTTGCTGGGCAAGTGGTACATGAGGTCAAGCATGAGTTCTTCGAGGATCATGCGCAATCCGCGGGCGCCCACTTTGCGCAGGAGAGCCTCCTGGGCGACCGCACGGGTCGCATCTTCGGTGAAGGTGAGCTTAACGCCTTCGTAATCGAAGAGCTTCTGGTACTGCTTCATGATGGCGTTGCGAGGCTTGGTGAGAATCTCGACGAGGGCAGCTTCGTCCAGTTCGTCAAGAATGCCGATGACGGGGAGCCGGCCGACGAATTCCGGGATCAGCCCGAAACGAATCAGATCCTGAGGCTCGGCCTGGCGGAGCAGCTCACTATCCCGTTGGGCATGAATCGGGACGCCGGCCACCTCAGTTTCTTTATCGGACAGCGCTTTGAAACCGAGCGCCTTTTTGCCAACGCGCCGGCCAACGACGCGCTCGAGGCCCACGAACGCTCCGCCGCAGATAAAGAGAATGTTGGTGGTGTCGACCGGGGTGAATTCCTGATGGGGATGCTTGCGACCGCCTTGTGGCGGCACATTGGCGACGGTGCCCTCGAGGATCTTTAAGAGGGCCTGTTGAACACCCTCGCCCGAGACATCGCGCGTGATGGAGGGGTTCTCATCCTTGCGGCCAATCTTGTCGATCTCGTCGATGTAAATGATGCCGGTTTGGGCACGGGCTACATCGCCGTCGGCCGCCTGCAGCAGTTTCAGGATGATGTTCTCGACATCCTCGCCCACATAGCCGGCTTCGGTCAGGGTTGTGGCGTCGACGATGGCAAACGGCACATCGAGCATCTTAGCGAGGGTATGGGCAAGCAAGGTCTTCCCGCTGCCTGTCGGTCCCACGAGCAAAATGTTCGACTTTGACAACTCGACGTCGGTGCCGCGGGTGCGATTCATCTGGACGCGCTTGTAGTGGTTGTAAACCGCGACCGCCAGCTTCTTTTTCGTCTGATCCTGGCCGATGACGTACTCATCGAGAAATGCCTTTACCTCCAGCGGCTTGGGCAGATGGGTCGGGGCTGCTCCGGTCGAGGTCTCGGTGCGATCGTCTTCCAGAATGGAATTGCAGACCGCCACACATTCGTCGCAGATGTACGCGCGTGGATAGTCGCTCGGCGATGAAATTAACTTGGCAACGGCGTCCTGCGATTTATGGCAGAACGAACAACGTAGTGCTTCTTCCGATCCCGTGCGCGTCTTCATCTCCGGCTACTCCTTCACTGCTAACGGCCCGACGGCTGGTTTGTATTGGTGGGCGGGCGATCGATGATTTCATCGATGATCCCGTATTCTTTGGACTGTGGAGCGTTCATGATGAAATCCCGCTCGACGTCTCTTTCGATCTTTTCGAGGCTCTGGCCGGTATGCCTGGCCATGAGCTTATTGGTAATTTCGCGGATGCGAATAATTTCGCGCGCGTGAATGTCGATATCGGTGGCCTGACCGCCGAGTCCGCCCATCGAGGGCTGATGAATGAGGATGCGCGAGTTGGGAAGCCCAAAACGCTTCCCCTTGGTGCCGGCCATAAGCAGGAAGGCTCCCATGCTGGCCGCCTGGCCGATGCAATAGGTCACGACATCGTTGCGGATGAACTGCATGGTGTCGTAAATCGCGAGGCCGGCGGTAATGGAGCCGCCCGGAGAATTGATGTAGAGTTGAATATCCTTTTCCGGATCCTCGCCGGAGAGGAAGAGTAATTGAGCAATAACGAGGTTCGCAATCATGTCGTCGATTGGCGTACCCAGGAAGATAATGTTGTCGCGAAGCAGACGCGAGTAAATGTCGTAAGCGCGCTCGCCGCGGCTCGTCTGCTCGATGACCATGGGGACTAAAGCCATGTTCTTCTCTACTCTCAGTTCTGAGGCAGCCTTGCCTCATCGTCAGTGACAAATCATTCGCACGCCACGTTGCGCGCCTTCAGGGTAGCCGTTCCAGCAACAGGTTTCCGGTTTTCTCCCGTCGTAGCTGCTCCCGGATCCTTGCCAGACTTCCTTCACGGGTCAAACGATCCCGGAGAGTTTCCAATGGTTCCCGTGTTTGCAATGAGATTACCTGAAGCTCGCGATCGATTTCTTCGTCACTGACCTGAATGTTTTCCACATCGGCAATACGGTCCAGCACCAACGTGCCCTTCACTTCGCTGGTTGCACTCTCTCGCTGCGCCTCACGCAGCCGGTCGAAGTCGAGTTTGCGCATATCTTCGGTGCGCATACCCTGCGCCGCCAGAGCCCGCAAACCCCGCTCCAGGCGTGTGTCGATCTGGCTCTGGATGATCGATTCGGGGACGGGAAACTGAAACTTCGCGACCAGGGCATCCACAAGTCGGTTTCGCGTCTCGCTGAGGAGGCGGTTTTTCTTGTCGGAGGCGAGGTGTTCGCGGAGCTTCGTCTTCAGGTCCTCAAGATTCTCGTAGGGGCCCAGTTCTTTCGCGAATTGGTCGTTGAGCTCGGGGCGGACCTTTTTTTGAATGCCCTTGACCTCAACTTTGTATGCGACCGTTTTACCTGCAAGACGCTTCTGTCCGAAATCCCCCGGATAGGTTACTTCGAACTTCAGCTCCTGGCCGGGTTTGGATCCTCGCAATGCGTCGGAGAAAGCGGCGACCGTGTCGCTACCTCCGATTTCGACGGAGACATCGCTGGCTTCGATAGGCTGGGGAGCCGGCGAGCTGGCTTCAGTGCCGGCGGGATTTTGAGAAGCTTCGAGTTCGCCGGTGAAGCTGATCCGCGCCCAATCGCCATCGGCGAGACCGCGGTCCTCGGTTATGGTTTCCATGGTGGAACGGGCGTCGCGAATGCTATCGAGTTCGGCGTCGAATTCGGCACCGGTCAGTTCGGTGTCGGGCTTTTGGACCTTAACGTCCTGATAGCCATCGACCGAAAATTCAGGAACGACTTCGAAAGCTGCTTTGAAATGCAGCGGCTGCCCTTCCTCGAGGCGCAGATCCGTGACCTGCGGCTGGGAGACGGGGCGAAGGCCCTTCTGCGCGATCGCCTCGCGAAAATGCTGAGGCACGACGGCCTCAACGACCTCTTCGCGAATGCCTGCGGAGAAGCGAGAACGAAGGACGCTCTCGGGGACTTTCCCGGGGCGAAAGCCGGGGATGCGCGCCAGCTTCTGGTACTTCTTCAGCACGGTGCGGAAGCCTTTAGTGACTTCGTCGGCCGAAACTTCGATTTCGACTTCGCGCGTGCACTCGGGATTCAGAGTGGGCTGTGCATGGGCATGCTGATGAGGTTCCTCGGCGTGGGTTTCAGGGCTGTGTTCTGTGGTTTCGGGTTCCGCCGTCGCGGAAGGATTCAGTTCAGTGGTTTCTGCTGAGGTCAAGGTTTGCCTTCTTGGGCCGCCATGTTCTGTTGCGAGAGAGGAGCGGCGACATTTGCTCTCGTCGTGTCCCGCCGCCGATTGCTGTGCGGGAAATGCGCTGACAAGTGTTCTTCTTCATGGTACGGACGGGGCGGCGCTGAGGCAAACCGAAGAGAGGAAATCGTTCTCTTTTGGTAACGGGGGAGGAGCGACGGATTGGCGGCGCGAGGTAGGCTAAGAGCTGCATGAGTATCCGGACACTGAACAGCCGCGAGGTTTATCGAAATCCCTGGCTCAGAGTGCGGGAGGACCAGATCGAGCGCAGCAACGGCGCGCCTGGAATTTATGGCGTCGTTGAAAAAGACGACTGCGCGCTGATTATTCCGATTCAGGGCGAGATTGTTTATCTGATCGAGCAGTTCCGGTACACGATCCAGCAGCGCAGTCTTGAATTTCCGCAAGGCGGATGGGAGAAGGCGGATATCGATCCTGAGGAGCTGGCGCGGGGCGAGTTGCGGGAGGAGACCGGGTTCGTAGCTGGGACGATGAAGTCTCTTGGAACGATGTGGGTTGCTTACGGTTATGCGCGGCAGAAGATGCATGTTTTTCTGGCGGAGGGGCTAACGGCGGCGGGGACCGATCCTGATCCTGAGGAGCACGACCTGGTTTTGCGAACGGCTTCTATTGGCGAATTTGAGGGGATGCTGGTGGATGGGACGATCCAGGATTGCTGCACGATTGCGGCCTGGGGTTTGTACCGGCTTTGGAAAGAGCGCCGGAAAATTTGATTTTCGAGCGATTGGGGAGCGCGGGCTGGCGATACTTGATCGTTCGGTTGCCGGGCCGGGATCGGCCGGAGCGATTTTCCCGAGGATTGAGCCCGTTTTGGGACTGCGGACCGAAGAGGGAATCGTAAATTCTTAGTGAACTCTAATCTTCCAACTGCACAAAGCCGATGACCTTAGCGGGAGCAGTTCAGGAGGATTCGATGAACAGAGGCAAAGTGCTGATTGTGGAAGACGAGCCCATCGTCGCCATGGATCTGAAGCAGGAGATACAGGAACTTGGCTATGAGGTGGTGGGGGTTGCGGAGAGCGCCGACGACGCGCTGAAGATTGTCCAGGATGCGGTACCGGATTTTGCTCTTATGGATATCAGGATTGTGGGCAGCATGGACGGCATTCAGACGGCCCGTGCTCTGCGGCACTGGTACCGGGTGCCATCCATCTTTCTGACTTCCTACTGCGACGACGCCACGCTCGCGCGAGCTGCGCGTACGATGCCCTATGGCTATCTCACCAAGCCGTTCAAGAGCGCCGAATTGAAGGCAACGTTGCGGATGGCTCTGGAACACGCCCGAGCCGATGCCCGGGACATTGAGGAACGTCATCAGGTTACGGAGACTTTTAATGGATTACCGGAAGGAATCATCACCGTCAGCTGTAAAGGGAATGTCCGCTTCATGAACTACGCGGCGGAGAAGCTGGCGGGCTGGAACGCCGCGAGCGCCAAAGGCAGGCCTGTGCAGGAAGTATTGCGGTGGTGCGGTTTTCAGAATAACGAAGTGCCTTGCCTGAATAGCTGGACCAGCGATTTCAAGGGTGGAGAGTGGCTGGGCTGCGCTGTAGCCCAGCCCGGCGGCGCCAGGAGCTATGTCGATGTTTCTCTGGCATCGCTGACCGACAGCGACGGAGAGCACCGAGGCTACGCGATCACTCTGCGGGATGCGTCCCATCGGATGCATCGACAAGCCGCCGAAGAAATTGAGCATCAGCGCCCGTGTTTCGATCGCGCGCCCATGGCGATGATTCAGATGGATGCTGAGGGACGCATCGAGCGGGTGAACGAAGCGCTGTTGCTCGAAGCCGGTGTGGCCGCGGAAAGGGTGGTGGGGCGCACTCTTACAGGGCTCAACATGGACCCGGATCCTCGCATCGCACGGAACCTGATCCCGAAACTGCTCAAAGCCACGACATTCATCACTACGGTAAAACCGCAAATGGCCAACTAGGGTCATCGGTTGGGGGCGTAGATTGCTCACCGGCGCCCCCCCGGCGCCGGTGAGCCTGTCCGGATGCGAAGAAAGCGTCCTTTATGGGCCGTCGAACGTCGCCGGCCATCGCGCCGCAGGCAGAACCCCTGTCGGTGGACCGGCGCGGTTCGCGAACCGTTTGGGTCATATTCCCGAATCGGGAAACACCCGTGCACTTTCGTGCCCTTGCTGTTACCTCCTTCCCCGGCCCTGATCCCCGATTTTTCGGATACTGAATCCGGCCGCCGGCAGAGATTCTGCGTCCCGGTTATTCGAAGTCGTGCCTGTCATCCGGAGGGATTTGCATGTCCGCCCGTCACAAAAAACCCGTTTTCCCTCACGGCATTGTCAAGAGCCCGACGGGAATCGCGGGGCTCGACCAGATCGCGGAGGGAGGCCTTCCAGCTGGCAGACCGACTCTGATTTGCGGTAATCCAGGCTGCGGGAAAACTGTTCTTGCCATGGAATTCCTGATTCGGGGCGCAACGCGGTTCAACGAACCCGGCGTTTTTGTTGCCTTCGAGGAAACAGAAAAGGAGCTGAGCGAGAATTTTGCATCGATGGGCTTCGATCTTCCCGCGCTCCTGCGCCAGAAGAAGATCGCTATTGACCACATTCATATCGATCGCGGCGAGGTGCAGGAGATCGGTGAGTACGACCTGGAGGCACTCTTCATCCGTCTGGAGAGCGCCATGCGCGCGGTGGGCGCAAAGCGGATCGTTCTGGACACGATCGAGGCACTTTTCTCCGGCTTCAGCGACACCAATATCCTTCGCGCCGAACTTCGACGCCTCTTTCTCTGGCTGAAGGACCGGGGTATCACCGCCATCATCACGGCTGAATCCGGCGATGGGCGATTGACCCGACAGGGCATTGAGGAGTATGTCGCGGATTGCGTCATACTTCTCGATCATCGAGTCGAGAATCAGTGCTCCATTCGACGCATGCGCATCGTGAAATATCGCGGCACCCCGCACGGCACGAACGAATATCCCTTTCTGATCGGCGAAGGCGGCTTCTCAGTGCTGCCGGTGACCGCACTCAGGCTCGATCACAAGGCGTCGATGTTGCGCATTTCCAGCGGCATCCCGCAGCTCGACGCTATGCTTACAGGCGGCGGATTTTACCAGGCAAACAGCATTTTGGTTTCCGGCAGCTCCGGGACCGGCAAGAGCAGTCTGGCCGCCCACTTTGTGCAGGCCGCCTGTCAGCGGGGGGAGAGCGCGCTCTATTTTGCAACCGAGCAGTCCTCCGAGGAAATGATCCGCAATATGCGGTCCATTGGCGTGGACCTCGAGCGCTGGATAAAGCGCGGCCTGCTTCGTATTCATTCGTGTCGACCCGGTACATTTGGGCTGGAACGGCATCTGGTGAAAATTCACGAGATGACCACCGCGTTCGATCCGAAGGTGGTAGTCATCGATCCGATGACCAACTTCCAGTCTGTAGGGTCGCTCTCGGAGGTGAAATCGATGGTCACGCGCCTGATCGACAGCTTCAAGTCCAGCGGGATCACGGCGATGTTTATCAGTCTGACCGAGGGCGATTCAGGCATGGAGACCAGCGAGGTCGATGTGTCGTCGCAGATGGACGCATGGCTGGCGCTCCGCAACCTGGAATCGAACGGGGAACGGAATCGAGGATTGTATGTGCTGAAGGCCCGCGGCATGGCCCACTCGAACCAAATCCGTGAATTCGTGTTGACCGATCACGGCGTCGAATTGGTCGAAGTCTACGTTGGCCCCGGGGGAATGCTGACCGGATCGGCCCGCATCGCCCAGAACGCCAGGGAGCGCGACGAAACCGAGAGGCGGCGGGAAGAGCTGCACAGAAAAAATGCCGAACTGAAGAATAAACGGCAGCAAATGGAGGCCGAGATCGAGCGTTTGCGTGTGGCGTTCAAAGTGGAAGAACAGGAGATTCTTGGCAACTTGCACAGCATGCAGCTCCGGGACAAGCGTATCGATTTGAATCGAGTCGAGATGGGCCGGGCGCGGAGTGGCGGCAATACGATGGCGGCGGCGGGGAATGGGCGGGCGCGTTTGCCGGCAAATCCGGCGTAGCAGTCGCGCGGCCTGCGGTTATTTTCGACGCTGAACGATCAACTGAAGGTGAAATGAGGTCGGCATGAAACGGGCAAATGGAAGGCCGGCGCGAGCGAGCCGCGGCAACACATCGACGGGCTGGGATCTGCGTCTTTACATCGCCGGCAACACACCACGATCGCGGACGGCGTTGCGGAATCTACGGGCGATCTGCGAAGAGCACCTCCCGGAGAAGTACCGTATTCACATCATCGACCTTCTCCGGCAGCCGGAGCTGGCCAGCAAGGATCAGATCATTGCCACTCCCACGCTCCTTCGGCGGCTGCCGGCTCCGGTTCGCAGACTGATCGGGGATCTGTCGGAAAAGGAACGCGTACTGATACGGCTGGACCTGCTGATTGAGGACACTGAAGATGCCAGCAAAAGATAAAAAATCGCGCACTTCCCGGACCGGGGATTACGTCCTGAAACTTTACATCACAGGCGCGACGCGGCGGTCGCAGACGGCGGTTACGAATCTCCGCTCGATTTGCGCCAGGTACCTTGAAGGCCGCTACGACCTTGAAGTTGTGGATATCTATCAGTCTCCCGGGCGCACACAAAAAGACAATATCGTGGCTGCTCCGACTCTGGTAAAGCAACTCCCCCTTCCCGCGCGGCGCCTGGTTGGCGACTTGTCAAAACAGGGGCAGGTTCTGCTTTTGCTGGGACTGAAGCCACGGCTCCAGACCGATGAGTGAGCGTCGCTCCAGAACGGCTGACCGGGAGATAATGCGCCTCCGTGCGCATCTGACGGAAGTAGAGGAAGCGCTGGCGGCGATCCGGACCGGCGAAGTGGATGCGATTGCGGTCGAAGGCCCTCTGGGACGGCGGATCTTCACCCTGGAAGGGGCGGACCAGCCTTACCGGCTTCTTGCCGAACAGATGTGCGAAGGAACCGCGTCGATGAGCGCGGACACGACGATACTGTTCTGCAATCAGCGATTGGCGCGTATGGTAGGCCGGCACCGCCACAAGCTGGTCGGATCGACTGCCCTGAGTCTGGTGCCCGACTGCGATAAGGAGAGCTTCCAAGCGCTTCTCGCCCCGTCACGGCGCGCGGAACGCCGGTCCGAGCTGCGCTTTCAGCGCAACGACGGGACGCTGATTCCGGTTCTTGCGTCGATCAGCATCCTGCCCCCGAAAAGCGGCTACAGATTCTGCCTTGTGGCAACGGATTTAAGAGAAATCAAGGCTGCAGAACTGGAGAGGGATCGGATCAACAGTCGCCTGCGCACAACCAGCGAAACGATGAACGCGATTGTGGAGCAATCGACCGACCTCATTGTTGTCTGCAACGCTCAGGGGCGGATGGACTACGTTTCACCGGCCTGCAACTCCCTTCTCGACCGGGTGAGTGACGACCTGGTCGGAAAGTCCGTTGCCGGGATCGCGGCTCCTGAGGCTGCTGGAGAGCTGCTTCATCTCGTGAGCCAACCGCAGAGCGATTCGCATCCAAGGCTCACCCTGCGGTGCCCGCGGCCGGATGGCTCGCACGTTTGGCTCGAAACCAGCAGAACCACTCTCAACGCGGATTCACAGGATCCAGCCAGAGCGGTCCTGACCTTTCATGACGTCACCGAACACCTCGAGCACCAGCAGCAGATCCAGGCGGCGCTTCATGAAAAGGAAGTCCTGCTGCGGGAAATCTATCATCGCGTCAAAAATAACCTGCAGGTTATTCAGAGCCTGCTGAAGATGCAGGCTCGGATACTCAGCGATGAGAAAACGCAGCAGGCCCTCCGGGAGATGGCGCAGCGGGTCTCGGCCATGGCGCTCGTTCACGAGCGCCTCTATCAGATGCACGATCTGACCGGGCTGTCTCTGCCCAACTACCTGCTCGACCTGTTCAACGGCGCGCTGGCGTCCCAGTCGCTGGACAGCAATCAGATTCGCCTGACTCTGGACGCGGAAGAGATTCCGCTGGCTCTGGAACAGGCTGTTCCCTTCGGTTTGATGATGAACGAACTGATCTGCAATTCGCTCAAGCATGGGTTTCGCGATGGCCGTCAGGGGAACATCCACATCTCGATTCGCCGCCGCGGCGCCGGCACGCACTTCGCGATCAAAGATGATGGAGTCGGCCTGCCACCGGACTTTAATGCCGCCGCATCGCCCTCTATGGGGCTTAATGTCGCCACGAGCCTGGCGCAGAGGTTAGGAGGGCAACTGGTGTTTTCCTCGGAGAACGGGTGTTGTGTTCAGGCGGACCTGACAAGGCTGTGAAGGGTCGCGGCCTTTGCTGGCCGGCTTTTTCGGAGGCCGGGAGCTTGAGGGTCACCTTTCACAAAGCCAGCGTTAAACAAAATCCTGTTGACATGGCGATGCGGCCGGGTTAACTTTGCGATGTAAAGTGAATTTGGCGATGACCGATCTCGACAAGGCGCTGGGCGATATCAGCAGCATCCGAAGGCAGGTGGCCCGCAGTACGCAGTTTCGCGGGTACGGTCCGGCCACGCTTGCGGCTACTGGTTTGTTTGCGATCGTTGCTGCCGGGGCGCAGGCTTTCTGGGCGGCCGATCCGGCGCGTCATGTGGGCGGCTATCTCGGTATCTGGGTATCGACAGCGATCCTCTCGGCGGGCCTTACCGGAGTGCAGATGTTTACGCGCAGCCGCCGCATGCATTCCAGCATGTCAGGGGAGATGATCAATATGGCGGTCGAGCAGTTCCTGCCCTCGGCGGGAACAGGGCTGTTGCTGACCATCGTTCTGCTTCGTGCGGCGCCGGATTCCATGTGGATGCTGCCCGGGATGTGGCAGGTGATTTTCAGTCTGGGCATTTTTTCGTCGAGCCGGTTTCTGCCGCGGCCGATCGTAGCGGCGGGGGCGTGGTATCTGTTAACAGGGCTGATTTGCATCGGGATGGGCGGGAGCCGAGCGCTCAACCCCTGGGCCATGGGGATTCCGTTTGGCGCCGGGCAGCTGCTGGTTGCGTCGATTATTTTCTTTGCCTCAAAGGAAGCGAGCGATGAAAGCTAAACGTGCTTCCCGGGAGGGCCGCTTCGCGTACGAAGGGCTGGATCGTGTGATCCACGAGCGGGCCCGGCTGAGCGTTCTGACCTGTCTGGTCACCAACCTGAAGGGGCTGACGTTCAACGAGCTCAAGCAACTGTGCTCGCTGACCGATGGGAATCTGAGCCGGCATCTGAGCGTGCTCGAAAAAGACGAGATGGTGGAGATTCTGAAGGGACATGAGCGCAACCGTCCGCAGACGGTTTGCCGGATCACGGCATCCGGACGCAAACGTTATCTCGAATATCTGACCACGCTGGAGCAGGTGGTTCGCGACGCGGCTAAAGGAGCCAAAGAGGAAGCCGCTGCGGGCGCTGTGAGAAAGCTGGGCCTGGCGGAAGTGCGGGCTTAGAGGCAGGTTTTTTTTGCGATGAACGCTTTGCGATGCAAAGTACTTTGCGAAGGAAATGGAGAATGCCGATGAGTGACCTTTCAGCTCTGGGGTCAATCCTGCAATCGAGGATGCGGTCCCGATCGATGGGACTGAAGCTGATTGTGGTTTGTGGATTGGCGGTAGCGATGATCGTCCCTGCGCTTTTTGTGTGGGCCCTGATCGCGGACAGGACGCAGCGCGAGTCGGAGGTGATCCGCGACATCAGCGACCATGTGGGCGGGCAGCAAACCTTCCTCGGGCCGACGCTCGCAATTCCTTATACGGTGCCCGCACGCAATCCAGAAAGGCAACCAGAGCATGGCGTTTATTTAATCTTTCCAGCTCAGGGCGCCGCCGCAGTGAAGACACATACGGAAGAGCGGCATCGTTCGCTCTTCAAGGTTCCAGTGTTCGAGGCCGATTTGCGGTTCGATGCCGCATTCGACCTGACAGGAGCGCCGCTTGCCGCTCCGACGGGGGCTGTACTCGATTGGAACAATGCGGAGATTGTGGTTGGAGCCATGGACGCACGAGGGGCATTAGCTGGC
>Ga0181531_10000689_pt1 | contig 22151 bp, 21 predicted proteins | sample PEATcosm2014_Bin_38_FD_119743 | JGI IMG/M metagenome (GOLD analysis project Ga0181531, IMG submission 119743) | Peatland microbial communities from MTU Mesocosm Facility, Houghton, MI, USA - PEATcosm2014_Bin11_10_metaG | ecosystem: Environmental > Terrestrial > Soil > Wetlands > Peat | place...
CGCCAGGAGTTTCGCATGGGCGTCGTGCTGATCAGCCATGATTTCGCCGTGGTCGCGGGCCTTGCCGATCGGATCATCGTGATGTACGCGGGCCGCGTCGTCGAAAGCGCGACCGCGGCAGAGCTCTTTGCACGCCCGCGCCACCCCTATACGGCTGCGTTGATGCAGTGTGCGCCCGATCTCGCGGCCGCGCCGACGCCGCGCATGTCGACGCTGCCGGGTCAGCCGCCGGACCCGGACGCGCGAATCGACGGCTGCGCATTTGCGCCGCGCTGTTCGAATGCATCGCCGCGCTGTCGCATCGAACGGCCGCTGTTGCAGAGCATCGGCGCGGCCGCGCAGCTCGCCTGTCACCATCCGTTGCCCATATGAGCGAGCCGCTGCTTCGGGTCCGTCATCTGCGCGTGGAGTTTCCAGCGGCGCGCGACCCGTTCACGGCGCAGGTATTTGCGGCGATCGACGACATCAATTTTGAGCTTGCCGCCGGCGAAACGCTCGGTCTCGTCGGGGAATCCGGCTCCGGCAAATCCACGCTGGCGCGGGCACTGTTGCGCCTGGTGCCGGCAGCACGCGGCGAGGTGTTGTGGCGCGGCCGGGATCTGCTCGCGATGCAGGCGAGCGAGCTGCGCCGGATCAGGCGTGACCTGCAAATGGTGTTCCAGGATCCGCTCGCGAGCCTCGACCCGCGAATGCGCATCCGCGAGATATTGGCCGAACCGCTCAAAATCTTCGAACCGTCGTTGAACGCGCGGGAGCTTCAGCTGCGCGTCGAGCGCATGCTGGAGCGCGTTGGCTTGGCAGCGGGCCTCGCCGAGCGTTATCCGCGCGAGTTCAGCGGCGGGCAGTGCCAGCGCATTGCGATTGCGCGTGCGATGATGCCGGACCCGAAAATCCTGATTTGTGACGAAGCGGTCAGCTCGCTCGACGTGTCGATCCAAGGCCAGATCGTCAATTTGTTGCACGATTTGCAACAAGAGCTCGGCATGGCGCTGCTGTTCATCAGCCACAATCTCGGCGTCGTACGCCATATCAGCCACCGGGTCCTGGTCCTGTATGCGGGGTCCGCGGTCGAACTCGCGCCGCGCGATCGCTTATTCGATGCTCCGGCGCACCCTTACACGCGCGAATTGCTCACGGCCGTGCCGGCGGCGCACCGAGCGCGGCCACCGATGGCGCGTGCGCAAGCGCCCGGTGAGGCGGCGCGGCTCGACGAGACCTCGAGCGGCTGCGTCTTCAGCGGCCGTTGCGTGCATCGGCAGCCGCAATGCCTCGCGTCTGCGCCGCATTTGGAGCAAATCTCGGCGCAGCACTGGGTCGCCTGCCACCGATGGCGCCAGTTGGCATCGCCGCCGCCGCCGTTCGACGGCTAGCACTCGCCGGCGCCCGATCGCTGGCAGCCTTGCCGGGAATTCCGTTATTCTTGAGCCTATGAGCAAACGACCCCATGTGCGTCCGAGCGACGCGCTCAAACAGGTCCGCTATGAGATCCGCGGCAAATTGGCGCGCCGCGCGCTCGAGTTGGAGCGGCTCGGCCACGACATCATTTCGCTCAACATCGGCAATCCCTATGCGTTCGGATTTCGTACGCCGGAAACGATGCGCCTGGCGATGATAGAGAACTTGCGCCACAGCGAAGGATACGTGCATCAGAAGGGAATATTTCCGGCGCGCGAAGCGGTCGTCATGCAGCAGCAGGAACGCGGCGTGCGCGGCGTCACGGTCGATGAGGTGTTCATCGGCAACGGCGTCAGCGAGCTCATCGACCTGTCTCTGCGGGCATTGCTGAATCCCGGCGACGAGGTCCTCGTGCCGAGTCCCGATTACCCGCTGTGGACCGCCGCGGTCAATTTGAACACGGGGCGCGCCGTTCATTACCCCTGTCGAGCGCACCTCGGCTTCGTTCCCGATCCGCTCGAAATCGAATCGTTGATCACGCGGCGCACACGCGCGATCGTCGTCGTCAATCCGAACAATCCGACCGGCGCGGTCTACCCCGAGCAGACGCTCGCGGAGATCGCGCGCATCGCCGAAAAACACCAATTGGTGGTGCTGTCCGACGAAATCTACGACCAGATTCTCTATGACGGCTCCCGGTTCGTGCCGATGGCGACACTCGTGCACGACACGCTGTGCTGCACGATGAGCGGGCTTTCAAAGGTCTATCGTGCCTGCGGCTACCGGGTCGGCTGGGCCGCATTTTCCGGCGACGTCGAGAACGCCGGCGAGTATTTGAGTGGGCTCGAATTGCTGTCGTCGCTGCGCCTCTGCAGCAACGTTGCCGGTCAATGGGCGGTGCAGACCGCACTCGGCGGACATCAGAGCATTCGTGAGCTCACGGCTCCGGGCGGGCGCCTCTATGAGTCGCGTCAGGCGATACTCGACGGTGTCGCGCGCAGCAAGTATTTGCGGCTGTCGCGCCCCATGGGAGCGCTTTACTCGTTCGTCGAAGTGCGTCCGGATGCCGCGCCTGACTTCGACGATCAATCCTTCGCGCTCGATTTGCTCGAGACCAAGCACGTGCTCGTGGCGCCGGGCGTGAGCTTCAACGTTCCCGATCGCAACTTCTTCCGCATCACAAATTTGCCCGAGCCCCCGGTGTTGCGCACGGTATTCGATCGGATCGAGCAATTGCTCGATGCCCAAGCGGCCTCGGCGCCGGCGCTGCAGGTCGTGACCGGCCCCGGCAAGGCGCAGGCCCGCTGAAGCCGCCGAGCGCCGCCGACAGCCTGTTGGCCAGCCTCGCGGCCGGCCGTACGGTCCTCGCGCCGACAGCGGAGCTGGCGGCCGCGTTGTTCGATTGCGTCGAGCGCGCCCAGCGCGATGCCGGCCTCGAGGTCTGGCCGACGCCGCGAATCCGCGACTTCTCCTCGTGGCTGCGTGAACAACACCTGCGCCGCGAGGCGACGCATCCGGCGGCGCTGCGCGTGCTCAACGAGGTCGAAGAGCGCGAGCTGTGGCGCGCGATCGTGGTCGACAGCCGGCTCGGCGAGGGTTTTCTCGAGCCTGCCGGGGCCGCGACGGCCGCGCGTCGCGCGCGTCGCATCATGGTCGACTATGGAATTCCGATCGCCGCGCTCGCGGCACACGCGACCGAAGAATCCGAAGCGCTCTCAGAGTGGATACGCGCCTTCGATGGCCGCTGCCGCGCGCTTGGCTGCATCGGCAGCGATGCATTGCTGCACATCGAGTCCGCGGCATCGGAGCCCATTTCCTGGGTCGAGAGTCCGGCATGGAGGCCCGTGGCTCGCCTTTGGCTCGAGCGCCATGGCGGCTTGCCGCTCCAGCCGCCGCAGGCGCAAGGACCCCACAGTTGCTCGCTGCACGAGGCACCGGGTGGCGACGCCGAGCTTGCCGCAATCGCCGATTGGGCGCGGTCGGGCTTGGAGGGCTCGCCGCATTCTCGTGCCTGGGTCTGCGTGCCGGACCTCGCCGGGCGGCGCGCCGAGCTGCTCGATGCATTCGATGCGGCGCTGGCGCCGCAGCGCTTCGGCTTGGACGCGAGCACCGGGGCTGCGCCCTATGCGCTCGCGGGCGGCGCGCCGCTGACCGAGTATGCGCCGGTGCGCATTGCGCTCGATACGCTCGAGCTCGCGCGGGGAAGCGCCTCCTTCGAGCGCTTCAGTGCACTACTGCGAGCCGCCGAATACCAGGCATCGATCGACGATGCGGGTCGCGCGGCGCTGCTCGACGTCGCTTTGCGCTCGCGAGCGCCGAGCGAATTGCCACTGGCGGCTTGGCTTGCGCTGGCGCAGAGCATCGCGCGCGAATTGCCGCTGCCGGCAACCGATGCGCTCGCTCGGCTGCAGGCGGCTGCGCAATCGCTCGACCGATTGCGCGGAACCCATCCCTTGAGCCGCTGGGTCAAAGCATGGATCGATGCGTTCGAAAGCGGGCCTTGGGCGCATCGGCACCGATGGTCGAGCGGTGAATACCAGTCCGCCGAGCGTCTGCGCGAATTGCTGTCGACGCTCGCGGGCGCCGACCGCTTGTTCGGCAATTTGTCACGCGCTGCAGCGGAGCGGCTGCTCGCGACCGCGGCGCACGACACCGCGTTCCAGCCGCAGACCGGCATTCCGCCGATTTGGATCAGCGGCGAGGCCGGCGATCCCTGGCTCAACTACGACGCGCTGTGGATTGCGGGACTTTCTGAGGATCGATGGCCCGCCCGCGCCGAGCCGAATCCGATGCTGCCGGTCGCACTGCAGAGGCAATATGGCGTCGTAGGTGCGACCGCGCAATCGCAACTCGAGCGCGCACGCGATCTGCAACTGAGCTGGGTCGCACGCGCGCCGCGCATCGTGTTCAGTTATGCGCAGTCCGACGCGTCGCGCAACACCGCGCCTAGTCCGCTGCTGCCCGCGGCAGCTGCGTGCCTGCGGCTCGGCCCAGCCGACCCGCGGCCGCTGTGGCTGCGCGGCCTGCGCAGCGCCCCGCAGCTCGAGCGTCTCGTCGACGAGACGGCGCCGCCATTCGCGGCACCCGAGCGCACGCGCGGCGTCGCGAGCTTGCAGGCACAGAGCCGCTGTGCTTTTCGCGGCTTTGCACACACCCGCTTGCGCAGCGACGAACTCGCGCTGCCGACGCCGGGGTTCAGCCCGCGGGAACGCGGCCAGCTCGTTCATCATGCGCTCGAGTCGATTTGGACGCGGCTACGCGATTCGAGCTCGCTCGCGGCGCTCACGCCCGACGCTCGCGCCCTGCATCTCGAGCAGAGCATCGCGGCTGCGATCGCGGCCGCCCAAGCGATCCGCGATCCGGGCGAGCGCTGGCGCGCGCGCGAACGCAGCCGGTTGCGTGAACTGCTCGACCGTTGGCTCGATGTCGAACTGCAGCGCGAGCCTTTCGCGGTCGAGAGGCTCGAGCAGGGACGAAAGCTCGCGAATCTTGCCGGCGTGCAATTCGAATGCCGCATCGACCGCGTCGACGTCCTGCGCGACGGCGCCCGCGTGCTCATCGATTACAAGACCGGGCCGAGCGATGCGGACTGGCGCGGCGAGCGCCCCGACAATCCGCAATTGCCGGTCTACGCGCAGCTGTTCGCACAAGACTTGATCGCGATCGCCTACGGCGTCGTCAACGCGGCCGACATCGGCTTCGTGGTCGAAGCCGAGCGCGCCGGGGTCTTCGAACCGCGCCAGCGGCGCAGCAAAATGGAGGGCATGGACGGATTCGGCGCGCTGCTCGCGCTTTGGGCGATTCGCATCGAGCGTCTCGCGGGCGAGTTCGCCGCGGGCCGCGCCGAAGTCGCGCCGACGCCGAAGGCCTGCGCCAGCTGCCACCTGCAGGCTCTGTGCCGCATTTCGGCGAACGGCGATGACTGACGAGCGTGTCCGTATTGGAGACCTAGCCGCGCGCGAGCATGCGATTCTCGAGCACGGTTCGGTGCTCGTCCAGGCGCCGGCCGGGTCCGGCAAGACGACGCTGTTGGCGCAGCGCTATCTGCGGCTGCTCGCGCGCGTCGATGCGCCCGAGCGAATACTCGCGCTGACCTTCACGCGGCGCGCAGCCGAGGAGATGCGCGCACGCGTCGTCGATGCGCTGCAGGCGGCGGGGTTGCCCGAATGTCCGGCGCAGATGAATCGCGAGACTTGGGAACTGGGGCTAGCCGCCGCGCGTCAACTGCAGCGCCTGGATCTGGATTTGGCACAGCATCCGGCGCGGCTTCGCATCGAAACGATCGATGCGTTCAACGGCTGGCTCGCGGCGCAATTGCCGATCCTCGCGGGTACGGGGTCGCGGCTGCGCACCGAGGAAAGCGCAAAATCCCTCTATGAAGAGGCCGCACGGCGCGCGCTCGCCCATGATGCGGACGATGCCTATGGCGGCGCCGTTGATCGCGTGCTCGCGCTCGGCGACTTGCGCTGGCGCAGCTTGGTCGAGCGCATCGCGGAAATGCTGCCGAGCCGTGACCGATGGTTGCCGCTGCTTGCCGGTAGTCTCGAAGCGGCGAGCGCACCCGATGCTCCGCAGCTCGAGCGAATCCGGGCGCTGTTCGATGCGGATCTCGCGTTTTTGGTCACCCGCAGCTTGGGCCAGGCCGCGGCTGCGATCGGCGCCGAGCGCATCGAAGTGCTGTCGCGACTGATTGCGGGTGCGGCCGCTCGCCTCGGCGAGCAGCGCCCGCAGCTCGACCTGTGGCGCGCCGACAACTCGTGTTTGCGCGAGGATCCGGCCGATTTGCCGCGTTGGCGCGCGATGTTGTCGATCGTATTGCTCGCCGACGGCGCAATACGTTCGAAAGTCACGAAGTCCGAGGGGTTTGCGCCGACCTGCGTGGAGAAGCCGGCGATGCAGGATTTGCTCGCCGAACTCGCGCGTGCACCGCATGCGGCCTGGGCGCTCGCCGATGCCGCGGCGCTGCCGCAGCCGCTCTACAGCGATGCGGATTGGTCGGCGGTGCGCGACGTCGCGCAGGTGTTGGTGTTGGCCGCCGCGCAACTCGACCAAGTGTTTCGCGAAGCCGCGGCCGCGGACTTCCCCGCGGTGTCGATCGCGGCGCGGCGCGCGCTCGGCAGCCCGCTGAATCCGACCGATCTCGCGATGCGCCTCGATTATCGCCTGCAGCATATTTTGATCGATGAATTTCAGGACACGTCGGCAAGTCAACTCAAACTGCTCGAGGTGCTCACAGCCGGCTGGCAGCAAGGCGACGGGCGCAGCGTTTTTTGCGTCGGCGATCCGATGCAATCGATCTATCGATTTCGTCAAGCAGAGGTTCGCGCGTTCCTCGAGCTCGCCGAGGACGGCATCGGCGACGTGCGCTTCGACGTGCTGCGCCTGACGAGCAATTTCCGAACCGCTAAGCCGCTGGTCGACTGGATCAACGCGACATTCTCGCGGATCATGCCGGCGCGCGATGATCGCGATCGCGGGGCGATCGCGTACCGGCCGAGCGAATCGGCGCGCGACGCGCCCGACGGCGCGAAGCCCGGCGTCGCATTTGCGCGCTTCGAGAGCCGAGACGCCGAGGCGAGCGGCATCGCGGATTTGATCGCGGACCGGCTCGCCGCGCACCCGGACTGGCACATCGCGATTTTGGTGCGCGCCAAGGCGCACGCACGCGACATCGCCGAGCGCTTGCGCGAACGCGGCATAGCGTTCGGTGCGGTCGACATCGAAGCGCTGCGCGATCGCGCGGCGGTGCGGGACTTGATCATGCTCGCGCGCGCGCTGCTGCATTTGGGCGACCGCACGGCTTGGCTCGCGGTGCTGCGCGCACCGTGGGCCGGGCTCGAGCTGCGCGATCTGCTGATCGTTGCGCGCGGAGCTGCGGTTGTCTGGGATGCGCTCGTCGACGAATCGGTCATGGCAGGCTTGAGCGCAGACGGCGTCAAGCGCTGCGCGAGGATCCGCAGCGTTTTGGCGAGCGCGATGCGCGTTCGCGGCCACTCATCCTTCACACGCTGGCTGGAGAGAACCTGGCTCGCGCTCGGCGGCCCGCAGTGCGCGGCCGATGCCGGCGAACTCGAACATGCACGCATGGCGTTTGCGCGGCTTCGATCATTGGAGCGCTCGGGCCTGCCGGATCCGGCGGAGTTCGATGCCGCGTTCGATGATCTGTTCGCGCGCGACGCGGGATTGAGTCCAGTCGAAATCATGACGATCCACAAGGCAAAGGGACTCGAGTTCGACCTCGTGATCCTGCCGGCGCTCGAGCGGTCGATCTCACACCGCAGCGACGAGTTTCTGTTGTCGGCGCAATTTACGCGTGGCGACCGAGACGGCCTCGTGATGGCGGCGCGGCCCGCGATCGGCGCCGAGGACCGTTCGCTGTTCGACTTCCTGCGTCGGCAGGCCAAGCAGGCGGCGCTCTTGGAAGCCGAGCGGCTGCTCTACGTTGCATGCACGCGCGCCAAGTGGCAATTGCAGCTGACGGCCACGGTGAACACGGGCGGCGGCGCGTCGGACTGGACGCCGCGCTCCGGAAGCCTGCTCCAGGTGCTGTGGCCGACGGCCGCCGCGGACTTTCTGGCGGCATCCGCGGCGAGCGCTCCTGGCGGCGGCGTCGCTCGGGACGGCGCGTTGCGCGGTGGTCCCCTCCGGCGCGTGCCGCTCGACTGGTCGCCCGCCGCGCTGCCCGCGGCGCTCGAGCCTGCCGGTGCACCGGGTCCGATCGCGGCTCAATCCCAGATCCCACCGTTCGATTGGGCCGGGGAAACGGCGAGGCTCGTCGGCAGCCTCGTCCATGCGGAGTTGCAGATGCTGCAGTTGGACCGCGATAGTGCGGCGGTGATCCGCGCTCGGCAGCCCCAATTCCGGCGCTGGCTCGAATCGCGCGGCGTGCCGCTCGAGCGATTGGACGAGGCGAGCGTGCGCGCGATCTCGGCGCTGATCGCCGTCCAAGAAGACCCGCGAGGTCGTTGGATCCTGCGCGGCGGTCATCGCGACGAGTCGCGCGAATATGCGCTGTCCGGAGTATTGAACGGCGAGATCGTCAGCGTGGTGTTCGATCGCAGCTTCATCGACGAGCAGGGCCTGCGCTGGGTCATCGACTACAAGACGAGCCGCCACCTCGGCAGCGGCCTCGACGAGTTCTTGGATCAGGAGGTCGAGCGCTATCGCGCGCCGATGCAGCGCTACGCGGCCATCGCGCAGCGCCTCGGTCCCGAACCAGTGCGGCTCGGGTTGTATTTTCCGCTGATGCGCGCTTGGCGGGAGTGGATCCCTTAAAAGCTGAACTCCAAATCGACCGGTATCCTGCCGTCCCGATCGCGGCCGCGTAGCTGCGCGAGATTCTCGAGTTCCTTGCGCAAATTCGGCGACGCATCCGCGCGCTCGGCAATCGTTGCCGACAGTGTGCCGGTGTGCTGCAGCGGTGAAACCACGATGGTCCCCTGGACGCTCAGTGGCCCGCCGGCGTCGCTGATCCGTCCGGTCACGCCGCCGTTCGCGTCGACTGCGTCATTGCCGAGATGCAGGACATAGCTGCCCAAATCGGCGCCGGCGGCCAGTTGCGCCGAGCTCAGACCGCTGACCTTGATATCTCCGCGGGCCGACAGGATTCGCGCATAGTCGGTGGCGAATCGATCGAGCGAAATGTCAGCGGTGCCGCGCCAGCCACGTGCGACGCCGAAATCCTGCAGATCCTCGATCGGACCGCCGCCGTGCAGGGCGCTGAAGCTCGAGCTGCCGTGATCCACGACTGCGGTTGTCGCGGCGCCGAAGCCGCGGTAAACCCAATGCAAATCGAGTTTGATCGCAAAGTGCAACAGAGCGGCCGGATAGAGCTGCCACTCCACCGCGCCGGCATCGTGGCCGGCCGCCGTGAGCTTGCCGATCGCGCCATGCCAGACGCTGCCCGAGAGATCCTCTGCGTGGATACTCGACGGCAGAAAATGCGTGATGATGCCGGCCGGCATTGCGCTGACGAACACGCCGAGCACGGCCAGCGAGCCTGCGAGGATCGCGAGCACGAGCCCGCGCCGCGCGGCGGGGCGCGCGGTGTCCTCAGTGCTGCGCTTGGCTGAGCGTGACGCTGGCATTGACGACTCCAGCCTGAGCAGTGCGATCGATCGTGATCGATTCGATCGCGAGTCCGTAGCGCTGCTCGAGCGTCGCGAGCCATTGCACCAGCGTATCGAATGGCGCGGCCTCAAGCTGCACGCGAACGCCGGTGACGCCGGACGGCTGCGTTCCGCGCAGCGAGTTGCCGAGGCCGGACTCGTGCCCGACGCGGTCGACCAGCACGACCGGGGCTTCGCCGGTATCGCGCCGCAGTTGTCCGGCGCCGTCGCGGACCTCCTGCGCGTGATCGCGCATCCACTGCAGGTCCCCGCGACGAGTCTCTGTGCGCTCTACGGCGTTCGAGACCGCCGAGTGCAGCGGTAGCAACACCCCGAGCACCAGCACCAACACTGCGAGCGTGACGGCGCCGATCAGCAGCACGCGCCGGTCCCGCTCCGCCAGTCCTGAATACCACCGCCGCAAGCGGTTCATGGATGTGGCCGCGCGGCTTGAGTGTGGATCTGCATGTGCGCTTCGACGCCGCCGGCGACCGGCGTCGAGGACTGAATTTCCGCCGTCATGCCCTGCTTGCCGATGATCTGCGACAGCTGCGAGAGCGCCTCGACGCTGGGCGCGGTCACCTTCATGTCCACGGTCTGTTCGCGGTAGCTCAACGCATCGATGGTGGTTTTCGGGATGCTCGACACCCCGGCCCCCAAGGCCTGCATTGCATGCAGAAAATATTGCGGACCGACTGCGGACTTGCGCACGAGGGTGAGGCGCTCCTCCATTTGGCGGCGCGGGTCGCTGGGCTTCTCCGTCGGCATCGCCGATGTGAAAACCTGCGCGATGTCTGCGTCGAGCTGAGCCGTTTGCCGTTTGGCCCGTTGCAACTGCAAGGCTTGGGCACCGACGTGCACGATCAACAACCCTGCGGCAAGCGCGGCAGCGATGCGCCATTGCCGCCAGCGCGCTCCGTAGTCGGTATCTGCCGCGAATTCCCCCTGCAGCAGGTTGATCGCGCCGCTGCTCTTGAGTTCGCGAGCGAGCCACGGCAACGCGCCGTCGGTGAGCAACTGAATTTTGAGTGTTTCGAATCGCTCGAAAAGGCCCTCGAATTCGTCCTGGACGCGCAGCCAATCCTCGCGCGATAGATACAAAACCGCGCTCTCCGGGACCTTCGGCGCAGCCGTTTCGTCGCTGGGGTCGGGAATCACGCCGGCGACGGTGAGCGCCTCGGTGACCGGGGTCAGTTCGACCGCAAACGGCAGGCTGCCGGGCCGCCGTACAGCAAGCCGATCGTGTTCGAGCCACATCACGGTTTGCCCGGGGTTCTCCGGCATCAGGGAAATGTCCGGATAAATCGCCGACGGCGTGATTCCGGCGGCGGCGAGCGCCGCGATCCAAGCTTCGATGATCGCGCGCGAAACCACCGCAACCGGAGTCTTGCCGGCTGGACCGCGCCGGCCGATCGCAAAATACAGGTGATCGATGTCTTCCGTGAGTTGTTCTTCGAGCGCAAACGGCACCGCACGGGCGAGTTTGGCGCCGCTGCCGGGCGGAAGGTCCGGCTCTGCGAGCAACACCTGGGTTGCCGGCACCAGCACGACGATCCTCGCGTTGACGCCGACCGCGGCGGCAAGCGCGAGCGGACCCAATTGACGCGGTCCCGCAGGTGCGCCCGATTCATCGACGGTCAACCACTCGGTGTCGGCTTGTCCGGGTGAGGGAAGGCGGAGCAGTAGTGTCAGCGGCATGGTTTGATCAAAGTGTCCCAAAACTGCGCAACAGGGGCGTTATCTTGCCCCCATTGCCGCGCAGCAAAAGACTGTACAAGGTGAATTCCGAAGTTCCAAGCGTGACCTGCGTGGTCAGTCGGAAATACGAGCTCGAATCCGCATAAAGACCGCTGATTTGCACCAAGTTCTTGGGTCCTACCGTGGCCTTGAAGGTATTGATGTCCGGAAAGCAACCGGTCTTGCGCCCGATCGCGAGTGCGTCGAGATTACCCGAGTACTCGCCATTGAGGTTGGGCGCCAGGCTCTCCAGCACCTGCGCAGAGGCGGTGCAGATATTGATCGTGGCGTTCGCGGTCGGCAGCGCCGTGACATAGGGGGCAAGCTTCAAATAGTGAGTCAGATCAAAGCCGGGCAAAGCCATCAGCTCGCTCGGACTCGTGATCGGCCAGTTTCCGGTGAGGTATGGCGGCGTCTGAGTGGTGTAGACCGCATCCTCGGCGCCATCCGGGCTGCCCGGCAGATTGTCCGCGTCGATCCAGTCGCGCACGAGTCCGGCCCACTTCGTCTCCAGATTCAGCGACTGAAGCAAGCGCTGAAACTGCTCCATCGGCACCGGATCCGGCTGGCCGTTCGCAAGCGTGCGCCCGAGGTTATTCAAGTTGAAGCGCCCTTGCATGTCCTCGAGGCTGCCCTGCAAATAGCCGATCGGCTCGCCGTCCGGATTGCTCTGCGCAGTCAGCGGCAGCGGCTGAGTCACTTGCGCCCATGGACCTGCGAGCGTGGTTTGCCGGTTCATCTGCATATCGCGGGACAACACGTCGGCCGCGAGCGCTTCTGCACCCAATCCGAATTGCACCGCCTGTTCGGCTGCGAGCATGCCGATCGAGCGGCGACGCTCGAGATATCCCGCATAGCCGATCTTCCATGCCAGGATGGTTGCAAGCGAAACCAGGATCAGCGCGATGATCAACGCAACGCCGCGTTGTGCTCGGCGGCGAGGTGTGCGGCGGTTCATCCCGCGATCTCAACGAGGCGACGAACGCGGCCCCAGTCATTGAACTCGATCACGATCTCGACTGCGACGGGCCGCGTCCATAGACTTTCCGGCGTTGGCAGCGTGGCCGGCGGCCATTGGTTGGACCAATTCTGATTGCCGTCGAGATAATTCAAGGTCACCGTCTTGACCCCGGTCAACAGATCCTGAACGACCGGCGTGTTGTTCTGAGTCGGATCGAGCACCGTTTGATAGCTGCGCTGGAATTTGTCGCCGGTCAACTGGTAGGAGACCCGCTGTAAGGTGCTGCGCTGCATGCCCGCGGTGTTCGACCAGCCGGCGCGCGTCAAATCCACGAGCGTCGCCTTGCCGAGGCCGGCACGCAGCGACGGCGCTCTGGTGGAGCCCAAGGGATCGCGGATCGGCCGCGGCACCGCCTGAGAAAAATCCTGTTCCATGATGCGCAGGCCGAATTCGATCTCCCGCGTGCGGCTCAGCGATTCGCGCGCGCGCTCGGCGGCGATGCGCGCGGAGCGATAGGTGCTGTATCCCAACGCGGACATGATCGCGAGGATCAGCAGCGCGACCAACATCTCGATCAACGTAAAGCCGCTCAAAACGCGCCGGCGGTCGCGGCGTTGGCGAATGCCGCGGCTCATGAACATCATGGGGATCCCGACGCGTTCGGATTCGCGCCGGTCGTCGGGTTCGTCGTCGGCGATCCGGGTGCCGGCGTCGTCGAGCCCGGTGTCGTTCCCGGCGTCGTGCCGGGTGTCGTGCCGGGCGTCGTCGCGCCCGGGCCGCCCGGCGCCGCGCTCGCCGGCAGGCTGCCCTGGGTCCAATCGATGTTCGAACCGCCGGGCAGTCCCAGTGCCTTGCCCGTGAATCCGATGTACTCGCCGAGCGGATTGGCCTTTGTGTCGGCAGTGCCGGAGCCGGCCCAGACGCGCACCACGATGCGCTGCATCGAGGGAATCTGGGTGTCGTAGTAGCGGGTGTCGTAATGCCAGTGGCGGTTCGCGAAGTCGAGTTCGCCGGCATCGTTCGTCATGCCGTTGCCGGTCGCGCTGCTTGCGGCGGGCCTCTGCAGATTCAGGCGCACTTCGACGATGCGGTTCATTGCGATCATTTGGGCGAGCGCCTTCTCGCGCAGGTAGCCGCTCGCGTTGGCCGTGCCGCTGACCGCGAGCATGAGCGCCGTGAGTCCGAGCGCGATGATCACGAGGGCCACGAGCACTTCGACCAGCGTGAAGCCGGCTGCGTTTGCGCGTTTCACGAGTGATTTCCGGACGGCGGCGGATGATCCGAACTCTCGATCGCGAGCTTGCCGGTCGCATCGCTGGTCACCGAAGAGGTCGCCTGCGTCTCGTCGCGCACCACGCTCAAGCGAAACGGCGTGGCGTCGCCGCTCGCCGCGATGGCCACTTGTGGGGGCTGCGGCGCGCCGTCATCGATGAGATTGGGATCGACGGGTTTGAGTACGACCTGGACCGAATCGAGTTGCAATCGAAAGCTCAATCCCCGCGGCAGATCACGATGCCGGAACTCGCGCTCCTGATCGAAGCGCGTCCATCGCGCGAGCCGCGTATCGTAATAGACAAATTCGTAGGCGGTCGGCTCCAGCCGCATGCCGAAGTCGCGGCCCTCGATCAACGCCCGATCGTGCAGAAGGCTCAACAGGCCCTCGATGCGCATGCTCTCCTGGTCGATTTGCTGGTCGCGCCCGGTGACGCCGATCGACAAGACGGCCATCCCGATCACGATGGCCATGATCACGACCACGACGAGGATTTCGACGAGCGTGAAGCCGCGGCACCTGATCTGGTTGCGCCGGTGATGATTGCGCATGCTGCAGGACCGGTCGGTCCGAGTGCTATCTCGGTTCGAGAGTCAGAGTGCTGATGTCCGCATCGTAACCGTCGCCGCCGGGCTTGCCGTCGCGCCCGTAGGAGACTATGTCATAGTCGCGTCCGTCCGTTCCGGGGCTTGCGTACAGGTAGGGACGTCCCCACGGGTCGATCGGCAAGGACCCAAGATATCCGCCGGAGCGATAGTTGGTCAGCGTCGGATCCACGGGCTGCTTGACGAGCGCCTGCAGGCCCTGTTCGGTCGTCGGATATTTGAAATTGTCGAGCCGGTACAAATCCAGTGCCGTTTCGATCGCCCGAATATCCTGTTGCGCCCGGGTTACCCGCGCTTTGTCGACGTTTTCGATGATCCTCGGAACGACGAGTGCACCAAGTACTGCGAGAATGACGACGACCACCATGATCTCGATGAGAGTAAACCCGCTTGATCGAATACGCATACGGTAACCTCGGAATCGTTGCATCATGATACCAAAAGGGGGGAACTGATGCCCGGTGGTGGACCAAATCGTGCGGCGCAGCTCGCCCATGCCTTACAGTGGGATCGCGGCCGATGGATTTGGTTGCTGCTGATCATCGTGTTTTTTCATATTCTTTTGGCCCTCGGCGACGGCTTCACGCTGAGCCTGCGCTACGAACGCGCGGCCATCGCGGCCGGCGGCTGGTGGCGCTTGCTGAGCGCCCACGTCGTTCACTTGGATATGCATCATCTGGTGCTCAACGAGTTGGGCCTCGTGCTGATGTGGTCGCTGTTCGCTTCCGATTACGACGCAGTCGATTGGTCGATCATCGCGCTCTCGGGCGCACTGGCAATCAGCTGCGGCCTATGGTGGCTGAGTCCCGGCGTGACTTGGTACGTCGGCGCGTCGGGCGTGCTGCACTCGATCATGGGCGCCGGATGCGCGGCCCATCTCGCCGCGCGCAGCTGGGACCGGTGGATATTGCTCGCTTGTCTGGTCGGCAAATTGCTGTTCGAACAATACCAGCGGCTCGCAGGCCACCCGACGCCGTTGATCGTGGCCGCTGCGCACTTGTACGGCGCAGTTGCGGGATTTGCAGTCGGGGCTGCACTCTGCTGGAGGATCGCTATAATCCGCCACCGGACTCGACCACAGGGGCTGTAGCAATGAGCATTGCATTCGTTTTTCCCGGCCAGGGTTCGCAGTCCATCGGAATGCTGAACTCCCTGGCGCAGCTCTCGAGTCAAATCGAGGCGACCTTCGCCGAGGCCTCGGAGGTGCTCGGCTACAATCTGTGGAAGCTCTGCCAGGAGGGTCCGCCGGAGGCACTCAACGTGACCACAACGACGCAGCCGGCGATGTTGGCGGCCGGTGTCGCTACCTATCGGGTTTGGCGTGAGCGCAACGGCGCGGTTCCGCAGTTCATGGCGGGCCACAGCCTTGGCGAGTTCACGGCGCTGGTCGCCGCAGGGTCGATCGATTTCAAGATCGCGGTTTCGCTGGTGCAGTTCCGGGCCGAGGCGATGCAAAACGCCGTACCGCAGGGGCAGGGCGCCATGGCCGCGATCCTCGGACTCGAAGACAGCGATGTCGAGGCCGCCTGCGATGAGGCTGCGCAGGGTGAGATCGTCGAGGCCGTCAATTTCAACTCGCCGGGACAGGTCGTGATCGCAGGGACTGCGGCCGCGGTGGCGAGGGCGATCGAAGCCGCATCGGCGCGCGGCGCCAAGCGCGCGGTGCTGTTGCCGATCAGCGTTCCGGCGCACAGCTCTCTGATGCTGCCGGCGGCACTGAAGCTGCGCGAGCGCCTCGAGACGACGCCGATCGCACCGGTACAGGGCACCGAGTTCTACGGCGTCGACGTCAAGACGCGCACGAGTCCCGATGAGATTCGCGACGGCTTGGTGAGGCAATTGCATACGCCGGTCTTTTGGGCGGCCACGATTCGAACCCTGATCGGTGCGGGAGCCACGCGCATCATCGAGTGCGGTCCCGGCAAGGTGCTCACCAGCCTGAACCGTCGCATCGACAAGAACCGGGAGTTGAAGATGCTGGCGCTCGAGGATCGAGTGTCCTTGATCGAGACGTTGGCGAGCGTCCAAAACTAATGCAGGACCTTGAACACAAGCGGAGCCGACCTATGTTGAGCGCAGATATTGCTTTGGTCACGGGCGCCTCGCGCGGCATCGGCATGGCCATTGCGGCGCGGCTCGCCGCCGATGGCGCAAGGGTCATCGGTACGGCGACCACGGCCGACGGTGCGGCGCGCATCAGCGAGAACCTCGCGTCGCACGGCGGCCGCGGTGCGGTTCTCGACGTCGTGGATCAGGCGTCGATCGATGCGCTGCTCGAGGACATCGAGGCCAAGGAAGGGTCCGTCGGAATTCTCTGCAACAACGCGGGGATCACACGAGACACGCTGTTGCTGCGCATGAAGCAGGAAGACTGGGATGCGGTGATCAATACGAATCTCGCTTCCGTGTTCCGGCTGTCCAAAGCAGTGCTTCGCGGCATGATGAAGGCACGCAAAGGGCGCATCATCAGTATCGCATCGGTCGTGGGATCGACCGGCAACGCGGGGCAGGCGAACTATGCGGCCGCCAAGGCAGGAATCATCGGATTCACCAAGTCGCTCGCCCGAGAAGTGGGCTCACGCGGCATCACGGTGAATACGATAGCGCCGGGCTTCATCGATACCGACATGACGCGGGCACTCACGGAGAGCCAGCGCGCCGGCCTCAATGCCCAGATACCCTTGGCGCGTCTGGGTCAGCCGGCGGACATCGCCGCCGCGGTGGCTTTCTTGGCATCCCCGGATGCGGCCTATATCACCGGTGAGACGCTCCACGTCAACGGCGGGATGTACATGGCCTGACTGCAAAAAACGCCCTAAATTCCTCAGTTTTGTCAAGAAACATCCCGCGGCTCGTGAGCAATTGCGTGTTCACGGTAGCCGCCGCGTCCGCGTTCACATAAAATACGCGCCCTGCCGGTACCAGAGGCTGGCCCCAAGGGCCGTTTGACGACGGCGCATACCTAGAAATTTCGAGAGGACACCATAACGATGAGTACTGTCGAGCAGCAAGTTAAAAAGATCGTCGCAGAACAATTGGGCGTGAAAGAAGAAGAAGTAACCAATGACGCCTCGTTCGTCGACGATTTGGGAGCCGACTCGCTGGATACCGTTGAGCTGGTCATGGCGCTCGAAGAGGAATTCGAGACCGAAATTCCGGATGAAGATGCCGAGAAGATCACGACGGTGCAGCAAGCCATCGACTACATCAACTCGCATAAGAGCAAGGCCTAATTGAGCAAACGGCGCGTCGTCGTCACTGGCTTGGGGCTCGTCTCTCCGGTCGGCAACACCGTCGCCAGTGCTTGGGAGGCGATTCTTGCCGGCCGTAGCGGCATTGCATCGGTTACGCGTTTTGACACCAGTTCCTTCCCCGTGCACTTCGGCGGGGAGATCAAAAACCTGGATCTCGAGCCCTACTTCAGCGCCAAGGAAGCCCGTCGCATGGACGCATTCATGCAATACGGGGTGGTGGCGGGCATGCAGGCCATGCGCGACTCGGGCCTTAACGTGACCGAGGAAAATTCGGATCGCGTCGGCGTGCTCATGGGCTCCGGCATGGGCGGCTTGGAATCGATCGAAGAGGCTTACGATCGGTACATGGAGACGCATTCGCCCAAAAAGGTGTCACCATTCTTCATCCCCGGCAGCATCATCAACTTGGTCAGCGGCCACCTGTCGATGGCGTTCAAAGCGACGGGCCCGAATTTGGCGGTGGCAACCGCCTGCACGACCTCGACGCACGCGATCGGTCTCGCAATGCGTTTGATCCAATACGGTGAGGCCGACGCCATGCTCGCGGGCGGTTCCGAGATGGCGACTTGCCCGACGGGCATGAGCGGCTTCGCGCAGGCGAAAGCGTTGTCACACCGCAACGATGATCCCACGGCTGCGAGCCGCCCATGGGACAAGGACCGTGACGGCTTCGTCATGGGCGACGGCGCCGGAGCGATGTTGCTCGAGGATTACGATCTTGCCAAAGCACGCGGCGCCAAGATCTACGCCGAGGTCATCGGTTTCGGCATGAGCGGCGATGCGTATCACGTGACATCTCCACCCGAGGACGGCGAGGGGGCGCGCAAGGCGATGGCCAAGGCGTTGCTCGATGCCCGACTGAATCCGGACCAAGTGCAGTACATCAACGCCCACGCGACCTCGACCGAGTTGGGTGATCGGGCGGAGACGAACGCGATTCGCCGCGCCTTCGGCGCCGCGGCCGATAAGCTCGCGGTCAGTTCGACCAAGTCGATGACCGGGCATTTGCTGGGCGCGGCCGGCGCAGTCGAAGCGATATTCTCGGTTCTTGCGTTGCGCGATCAGACCGCGCCGCCGACGATCAATTTGCACACGCCCGGTGAGGGCTGCGACCTCGACTATGTGCCAAACGTTGCGCGGCGGATGCCGCTCGAACACGTATTGTCCAATTCATTCGGATTTGGTGGCACCAACGGTTCGCTCATTTTCCGCCGAGCTTGAGCCTCTCGGGCTGATCGCCTCGTTCCCGGATCGTTATCCGGGGATACTCGAAAGCGGCGCCGTCGCGGCGAGCGCCGCGACCAGAGCATTCGACATCTTGCCGATCCGTTCCGGAGAGAGCCTGCGTCTCGGCCGCGACGGTGTACTCACGGGACCTCATTCCGAGCATCGCGCCGGGTTCTTGGACGCGATGGAGAAATGGTGGGCCGACTCCGCTCCAGGCCGCAGCGGCGCAGCTTTGCCGTTCAGCGGCGGCTGGTTCGTCTATCTTGGCTATGAAATAGCCGCTGAAATCGAGCCGCGCCTGCGCCTGCCGCAGACCGACGATCCGGTCGTCGCACTCGCGCTGCGCACGCCGGCCGCCTGGGTGCGCGAGCGGATGTCGAATCGTGCATGGCTCGTCGCCGAGCCCGGCTACGAGTTCTTGCTTGATCGATTCGAACGGGACCTGGCGTCGCTGCAGAGGCCGGCATCGGCCGCGAGGGCAGCGATCGCTCTGCAGGAGGAGAACCCGGAGCATTTTCTCGAGGCGGTGCGACGAGCGCTCGAATACATCGCGGCGGGCGATGTGTACCAGGCCAATCTCTCGCGCCGGTGGCGCGGCGATTCGGTGCAGCGTATCGACCCGGTCGCACTGCATGAGCGGCTGCGCGCATCGAATCCGGGCCCGTTCGCCGCATTGCTACGCGACGATGATTTTGCGGTGATCAGTTCCTCGCCGGAACGGCTGTTCGAGATTCGCGGCGATGTCATCTCCACGCGGCCGATCGCCGGGACTCGTCCGCGCGGCGCCTCCGACGAGGAGGATCGCGCGCTGATCCAGGCGCTGCGCGACAGCGACAAGGAGCGGGCCGAACACGTCATGCTGATCGATCTGGAGCGCAACGATCTCGGCCGCGTGTGCCGAGGCGGGACCGTGCAGGTCGACGAATACATGAGCGTGGAGACCTATGCGCACGTGCACCACATCGTTTCCAACGTCAGGGGGCGACTGCGCGCGGGAGTCTCGCCTGTACAGGCGATCCGTGCGCTGTTTCCCGGCGGAACGATTACCGGTTGCCCGAAGGTCCGTTGCATCGAGATCATCGGCGAACTCGAGGGCGTCGGCAGGGGTGCCTACACGGGCTCGATCGGCTACATCAACCGCGACGGCAGTTGCGATTTCAATATTCTGATACGCACGATTGCGGCGCAGGCGCATTCTCTGTCATTCAGCGCCGGCGCGGGCATCGTCGCCGACTCGATACCGATTCAGGAACTCGCTGAGACGCGCGCCAAGGCCGAAGGCCTGCTGCGCGCCTTGGCGCCGCGCGCATGAGCGTCTGGATCGACGGCCGCCGGTCATACCGCGTTGATTACCGCGATCGCGGGCTCCACTACGGCGACGGTCTATTCGAAACCATGCGCGTGCAGCGCCGGACAGTGCGCCTCCTGGATCTGCATCTCGAGCGATTGTTGGACGGCTGCCGGCGCCTGCGGATCAATCCGCCCAACGAGCGCCTGTTGCGATCCGAGATTCGTAGCGCCGTGGCGGCCTGCGAGGCGGGAATCCTCAAGCTGATCGTGACACGCGGGGTCGGCACGCGCGGCTACCGTCCGTCGGGAACCGAACGCGCCACCCGGATCCTGAGCCTACAGCCCTTGCCGCCCGGTTTCATCGATGCCGGGCTCGATCCGGCCCGGTTGCGAATCTGCCGCATGCGCCTGGGATCCAACCCGACCTTGGCCGGACTGAAGACCTTGAATCGCCTCGAATCGGTGATCGCACGCATGGAATGGTCGGATCCGAGGGTTTGGGAAGGCCTGATGCGCGACGCCGACGGTCATATCGTCTGCGGTACCATGTCGAACCTATTCTTGCGCAGGGGTTCGAAACTCACGACCCCCTTGCTCGATCTCTGTGGGGTTGCGGGTGTCATGCGGCGCTGGGTCATGAAGCAGTCAAAAAATCTCAATCTGCGCCTCGAGCAGCGCCGCGTGGAAATCGCGGATTTGGCGGCGGCCGACGAAGTCTTCATGAGCAACGCGCTCGTCGGCATAGTGCCGGTCGCTGAAATCCGCATCGGCAACGCTCGCGTTCGGCCCGGTTGCACCGACACCGCCGTGCACTTGCAGGCGCGCCTGGACGCGCTGTGAGAGCTTGGACGAGGCTGATCGTCGTGCTGCTGCTGCTCGCGCTCGCCGCGGCGGGTGCGGCGGCCTGGATCGCTCTGAGCAGCCTCGACGAGCCGCTCAGCACCGAGGCGCCGATGCGCTACAAGGTGGTCGCCGGGGCGAGCTTGGCGCGCGTCGCATCGGAACTGGCCGCGCTCGGCGTTGTCTCGCAGCCTCGCGCATGGGTGCTCTATGCGCGTTGGAAGGGGCTTGGTTCCGCCATCAAGGCGGGTGAATACGAGATCGAGCCCGGCCTCACGCCGCGCAGCCTGCTCGCAAAGATGGTAAAGGGTGACGTGATCATGCATACGTTCACGATCGTCGATGGTTGGCGTGTTCGCGACATGCTCGCCGCTTTACGGCGTAACCCCGACGTGGTTGCGACCTTGCCCGCGGATGCCGAAGGGGTCACCGACGAAGCCGAACTCGATCGCAAACTCGGTTTCGACGACTCGGGCGCCGAAGGGCAGTTCCTGCCCGAAACTTACAAGTTTCCGGGCGGCACGACCGACGTGGAACTGCTCCAGCAGGCCCATACGGCGCTCAAGGTGGAACTCGCGGCCGCCTGGAACGATCGGGATGCGGATCAGGCGCTGCAAAATCCCGAACAATTGTTGACGCTCGCCTCGATCGTCGAAAAGGAGTCTTCCTTGCCGGAGGAGCTGCCGAAAATTGCCGGACTGTACCTGCGCCGCCTGCGGATCGGGATGCGCTTGCAGGCGGACCCGACGGTGATCTACGGTCTCGGCGCACGCTATGACGGAACGATACATACGGTCGATCTGCGCACCGACGGACCCTACAACACCTATACGCGCGTCGGATTACCGCCGACACCGATCGCACTGGCATCGGCCGCGGCGATCCGAGCGAGCGCGCATCCGGAGCCGACCGACGCGATCTATTTCGTTGCGTCGGGCAACGGCGACGGCAGCCACGTGTTCTCCGCGACCCTCGAGCAACAAAATGCCGCGGTTGCCCACTACCTCGCTCGGCTGCGTCAGCGCGCATCTGCGAGCAGCGCCCAATGAATTCGGTTGCGGCACGCTTCGTGACCTTCGAAGGCATCGAAGGGGTCGGCAAGTCGACGCAGATTCTGCATGCGGCACGGGCGCTGCAAGGCCACGGCATCGATCCGATCGTGACGCGTGAACCCGGGGGAACGCCGTTGGCGGAGCGGATTCGCGCGCTCGTGCTCGAGCGGCGCGATGAGGCGCTGCCGCCCGTCGCAGAACTGCTGCTGATGTTCGCCGCGAGAGCCGTGCACCTCGCCAATCTGATCGAGCCCTCGTTGCGGGCAGGGCGCTGGGTGCTCTGCGACCGCTTCACCGATGCGACCTATGCCTACCAAGGCGCAGGCCGCGGCTTGAGCACGTCCGACATCGCGCTGCTCGAGCAACTCGTGCAAGGGGCACGGCGGCCCGATCTGACGATCCTGCTCGA